>Ga0105047_10003719_pt1 | contig 26787 bp, 29 predicted proteins | sample MAT04_FD_78384 | JGI IMG/M metagenome (GOLD analysis project Ga0105047, IMG submission 78384) | Freshwater microbial communities from Lake Fryxell liftoff mats and glacier meltwater in Antarctica - MAT-04 (megahit assembly) | ecosystem: Environmental > Aquatic > Freshwater > Ice > Liftoff... | reverse complement strand
CTTCAGCGCCGCCCGGACTGCCGGGCGATGGCTCATGGATCATTTCAAACGGCGATTCGAAGATTCTGATGCGTAAAACGCAAGCGCCCAGAAGCCTGCACAGCAGAAAATCTGGATGATTTGCCAGAACGCGTAGATTTGCGTCACGCACGACGACCCACAAGCCCTCGGCATGCTTGCGAAGAATGGATACAGCGCTTGCGAGGGTGCGGCTTTGCTACCAGCTGCGACCGGGGTGATGGCGACATTCAGGATATTCCAGCAGTACGCCAGGCTTCCTGAAACTGCATGCCAAGAGTGTCCGAATGGCTTGTTCGTCTTCGCTGATGGTGTCTCCGATGTGATGCCCATGGCCCGCCTGCGGGCTGGCTGACCGCCGGACTGTCACAAAACGTTCATTGATTCACGAAATAATGAATCGATGAATGCATCGCAAACCGTTCGCGCCTTGAGCGCATTGGCCCATGAGGCGCGATTGGCCGTTTTCAGGTTGCTGGTCGAGGCTGGGCAAGCGGGCCTGGCAGCCGGCGTGATTGCGGACATGCTGCAGATTGCACCTTCGGCACTCTCCTTCCATCTGAAGGAGCTGACACACGCCGGACTCTTGGTTCAACGGCCTGACGGCAGACGGATTCACTATTCCGCCAATTTCGGCTCCATGAATGCGCTCATTGGGTATCTGACCGACAACTGCTGCAACGGAGCATCTTGCGAGCTTGCCGCTCAGAGCAATACGGTGCACTGCTAACGGCCGTCTGCTTAGGCATCCGTTCCCGCTTTCCAACATCTCCAAGAGGTTTCTCATGAATGACAAAGTCTTCAATGTTCTTTTTCTTTGTACCGGCAACTCAGCCCGCAGCATCCTGGCCGAGAGCCTGCTCAACGCTCTGGGCGAAGGCCGGTTCAAGGCGTTCTCCGCCGGCAGCCATCCCGCTGGCCAGGTCAACCCCTTTGCCATCGGGTTTCTCGATAAGGCGGGTCTTCCCACTGAGGGCTTTCGCAGCAAGTCCTGGGATGAGTTTGCAACTCCCGATGCACCTGTGATGGATTACGTGCTGACAGTGTGCGACCAGGCGGCCGGTGAACAGTGTCCGTTCTGGCCCGGTCAGCCCATGTCTGCGCACTGGGGTGTGGCCGACCCGGCTGCCGTCGACGGCAGTGACGATGAGAAGCGCCGGGCGTTCAAGGATGCTGCCACCACCTTGCGCAAGAGAATCGAATTGTTCACCTCGCTGCCGACGGCGACGCTGGACCGCATGAGCTTGAAGTCGAAGCTCGACGAGATCGGAAAAGTCGTATGAACTTGCGGCGCGCTCTTGTGGCCGAATTCATCGGCACCGCCATGCTGCTGGCGGCCGTCGTTGGCTCGGGCATCATGGGCGAGCGTCTGGCCGGTGGCAATGTGGCCATTGCATTGCTGGCCAACACACTGGCCACGGGCGCAGCACTCATTGCGCTCATCGCCACATTCGGGCCGGCTTCTGGCGCGCACTTCAATCCACTGGTGACCGTTACAGCGCTCGCGTTCGGACACTTCAATATGCGCAAAGCCAGCTTGTACCTTGCTGCGCAAGTCCTGGGTGCGATAGCCGGGGTCATGGCCGCGCATTACATGTTCGATCTGCCGCTGCTCACAGCGTCAGCACATGCTAGAACCGGAGCCCACCAGTGGTGGAGCGAGGTCGTGGCATCTTTCGGCTTGATGACCATCATCCTGAACGTAGTCAGGAACCGTCCTGAGTTTGTACCCGTTGCGGTGGGCGCCTACATCACGGCAGCTTACTGGTTCACGGCGTCCACCTCGTTTGCCAACCCGGCAGTGACGATTGCCCGTTCTCTGACCGACACGTTCTCAGGAATTCGTCCACTCGATGCACCGGCTTTCATCGCCTGCCAGGCCATTGGCGCTTTCCTGGCGTTCGCACTGTTCCGTTGGTCCGAGAAGTCCGGCGATACTGCTGCCGACACACGTTCATCCAACACCAACTCCAGCGAAACCGCGCAGGTCTGAAGTCACGAATGGCCCATCTGCCTGAAAGCGAATTACCATCCGCCAATCTTGACCCGCGTGCCTACCGGGTTCCGTGCCAGGACGGGCTGACAACCCGTGCGCCCTCAAGCCATGCGCCCAGAATACTGATGTTGTATGGGTCTGCGCGCGAGCGTTCATACAGCCGTCTGCTGACGCTTGAAGCATGCCGTCTGCTGGAATCGATGGGCGCACAAGTGCATGTATTCGACCCCAGCGGACTGCCGCAACCCGACACCGCACCGGAAACGCACCCAAAGGTGCAAGAACTGCGCGAACTTGCCACCTGGTCGGAAGGCATGGTCTGGTGTTCGCCCGAGCGCCATGGCGCGATGACGGGCATCATGAAGAGCCAGATTGACTGGATACCACTGTCCATGGGCGCGGTGCGTCCGACTCAGGGCAAGACGCTGGCCGTGATGGAGGTCAGCGGTGGCTCGCAGTCGTTCAACGCGGTCAATCAATTGCGAATCCTCGGCAGGTGGATGCGCATGCTGACCATCCCGAACCAGAGCAGCGTTGCAAAAGCTTTCCTGGAGTTCGACGAGGCTGGCCGCATGAAGCCTTCGGCCTACTATGACCGCGTCGTCGATGTCATGGAGGAATTGGTCAAGTTCACGTTGCTGACCCGCGACGTGGTGCCTTACCTGGTTGACCGTTACAGCGAGCGCAAGGAGTCGCCTGAAGCGCTTTCAAAGAGGGTGAATCAAAAGACGCTTTGAAGTTGAAGTCGGCCCTGTGCCAGCGAATGCGCTTGCTGGTTCGGTGTTCAAAACCAGCGCGCCACCAGCGGCATCAGCAACGCGGCCAGCACCACTTGCACGCCCAGCGCCAGACCGGCGTAGGCGCCCGCATCGGCATTGACCTGCAGCGCACGGGCGGCGCCGATGCCGTGTGATGCAGTGCCCAGCGCAAATCCGCGCGCCTGCATCGACAGACCACCGATCGCGTCGAACAGGTACTTGCCGCTGATCGCGCCGACCAGGCCGGTCAACACCGCGAACACGGCGGCCAGCGCCGGAATGCCGCCAATCTGTTCGGCGATACCCATGGCCACGGGTGCGGTGACCGACTTGGGGGCCAGTGAGCGCAGCAATTCTTCCGGCAGCCCCAGCGCCCAGCCGATCGCCACGGCGCTGGCGCCGGCCGCCGCACCGCCGACCAGCCCTGCCAGTGCGATGGCCACGGCACGCCGGCGCAATTCGCTGCGCCGCTGCCAAAGCGGCCAGGCCAGCGCCACCACGGCTGGCCCGAGCAAAAAATGGATGAACTGGGCGCCGGAAAAATAACGTGGGTACGGTGTGCCGCTGAGCGTGAGCAATACCGCCAGCACCAGCACCGTCCACAAAACCGGGTTGGCCCAGGGCGCCTGGCCCAGCCGCTGGTACGAAGCCTGCGCCAGCACATAGGTGACGATGGTCGCCGTCAGGCCAAACAGCGGCGTGGTGGACAGATACACCCAGAGCTGGACGAAATCCTGCATCGGCTGCGCTCCCATATCAGCTTTGCGGACCGGTCGGGGCTTCGCGCTGCAAAAACCAGCGCAGCATCAGCGCGGTGACGATGAGACCGATCCAGGTCGACAACACGATCACCACCAGCATGCGCGGACCATATGCCGACAACAGCCCGACGTGGGTCATCACGCCCACGCCTACCGGCACGAACAGCAGCGAAAGGTGCGCCAGCAACGCGTCGGCCACCGCGCCCACCGGCGAGCGCACGACCTCCAGGCGCAGGGCAAAAAGCAGTATCAACATGCCGACCACGGGCCCCGGCAAGGGCCATCCCCACAGGCGCACCAGCACCTCGCCAGCAGACTGGCATAACAACAACCAGGCCAGTCCGGTCAATATCGGCATGGAGTGGGGCCCGTCGTGGCGCGGGTGAGCGGGTACATGCCGATATTGTGCGGCAGTCGTCGCAATTGGCGCCGCCGTCGTCGCCGCGGTGGCGGGCTCCTGTCCGCGATGGGTGCAGTATGCTTGCGGCGCATTTCCGAGGCAAATTCTGCATGTCCCATTCCAGCTATCTGATCGGCGTCGACACCGGCGGCACGTATACCGATTGCGCCATCATCGAGGCGCGAGGCCATCGGGTCGTGGCGCGTGCCAAGGCGATCACCACCAAGGGCGACCTGGCCATCGGCGTCAGCGAGGCGATCAACCAGGCGGTGGCGCAATTGCCACGCCAACTGACGCCGCAGGATATCGGCCTGGTGTCGGTGTCGACCACGCTGGCCACCAATGCCGTTGTCGAAGGACATGGCAGCTCGGTGGCCGTGGTGCTGGTCGGATTTGATGAGCGAATGATGGAGCGCACCGGCATTGCCGCGGCGTTTCCGGGCGTGCCGGTGATCCGGATTGCTGGCGGTCATGATCACAATGGCATGGCAGCGCAGGAACTGGACCTCACGTCACTCGAACAGGCTGTCGACGCGGTGGCCGACCAGGTCGAGGCGTTTGCGGTGGCCTCCACGTTTGCGGTGCGCAATGCCGACCATGAACAGACGGTGCAGCAATGGATTGTTGCGCGCACCGGCAAACCGGTGACGGTGTCCACCGAGTTGTCGTCGGCGCTAGACGCTCCGCGCCGTGCGCTGACCGCTGCGCTCAACGCCCGGCTGATTGCGCGGGTGTCGACGCTGATCGACGCCGTGCAGCGGTCCATGGCGGCGTTGCAGATCGACTGCCCGCTGATGATCGTCAAGGGCGACGGCACGCTGGCGTTGGCCGAAACCGTGGCGCGCAGGCCGATCGAGACGGTGTTGTCCGGCCCGGCGGCCAGCCTGGTCGGTGCGCAGTGGTTGTCGGGTCAGCAAAGCTTCATCCTGTCCGACATGGGGGGCACCACGACGGATCTGGGCGTGTTGCAGGACGGTCGGCCTCGGGTCACCGAACAAGGTGCCGAGGTGGGTGGCTGGCGCACCATGGTGCGCGCCATCGACGTACGCACCATCGGTCTTGGTGGCGACAGCGAGGTGCATGTCGGCAGCGAGGGCCGTATCACCGTCGGCCCTCAGCGCGTGGTGCCGGTGGCGCTGCTGGGCGCGCGATATCCCGATACCTTGCGACTGCTGCAGGCGGACCTGGACGATGTCGAGCGCGGCTCGTCGCTGCACGGGCGCTTCGTGCTGCTGCCGTTTGGTTCCAAGGCTGGACGGCAGGTGGCCGAACTCGCTGCCCGCGAACAGGAACTGCTGGCTCGCGTCACCGAACAGCCGCAGCCGCTGCGTTTGCTGGCGCCGTCGCCCGGCGCGCAGCGCGCGCTGGCCCAGTTGCGGCGCAAGGGGCTGGTGCAGATCGCTGGGATGACGCCGTCGGATGCCTCCCATGTACTGGGGCTGCAACACAATTGGTCAACCGAGGCCGCGCAGTTGGTGACTCAGCTCGGCTGCCGGCTGCGCGACATGAAGTTCCCCACACCCGAGCGCACCGAGATCTTTGCGCGCGAGGTCTGGAGCGAGACCGTGCGGTTGAGTGCACGCGCGATTCTGGACACCGCATTCGGCGAAACTGTGCGTGAAAACAAGCTGGTGCATGCCGTGTGTGCCGGCGACGGCAGCCTGGGACTGGCGCGCATCAGCGTGACGCCGACGATTCCGGTGGTGGCGGTGGGGGGGCCGGTCGGCGTTTATTACGGCGAGGTTGGTCGGCGCCTGGGATGCCAGATCGTGTTCCCCGAACACCGCGAGGTGGCCAATGCGATCGGCGCGGCCACCGGCGTGGTGGCGCAGACCGTCACGGTGCGCGTCGATGGCGACGGCAGTGGAGTGTTCGTGATGCACTCCACCGTGGGCACGCGGCGCTTCGTCGACTCGCAACTGGCGCTGGCAGCAGCCACCGAACTGGCGCGTCAAAGCGCCCATGACGCAGTCGTGGCCATGGGCGCAGGCAATCCTGAGGTGCGCATCGTGATCCGCAAGCAGCTGCTGCCCAATGCCAGCAGCGACGCCGGACTGCTCGAGGCGGTGGTGACCGCCGAGGCCGTTGGACGGCCGAACGCGGCAATGTAGGTAGGCCCTAGTTGGCCTGTGTATCCGGGCCGAAATCGGCGCCGTCGTCCAGGTCGGTGTCCGCGCCATGCAGCACCCGCGCCACTGCGCGCAAGCCGTCGCGCAGCTGCTCCCGGGAGCTTGCCGCATTCAGGCTGATGCGGACGGCATGTAATGGCGGCGTGCGACCGGCCGCGAAATGCTCCATCGTGCGCACCTGTACGCCAGCCTGGCTCAAAGTCTTCGCGAAACGCTCTGTCTGCCAGGGCTCTGGCAGCGGCAGATACAGGTGGGGCAGGTCGTGCGCCCAGCGGAACGTGCAGCCTTGCAGGCAGCGCCGCGCCAGTGCCAGCCGCTCGGCGATGCGCTGGCGCTGCAGGCAGATCAGGTGGTCGGCGACGCCCGAGTCGATCCAGTGGGTGAGGATCTCGGGCATCAGCGGCGCCACCATCCAGCAGTCGGCGCGGATGCTGGCGGCCACCTTGTCCAGCCATTGTGGCGATGCTTCCAGGTAACCCACGCGCAGACCCGGCGCCATCACCTTGCTGAAACTTGCGATCACAAACGACTGCTCGGGTACCAGGCTGGCCAACGCCGGCAGCGGTTGCGCCTGGGCAGCAGCATGCACCACGTCTTCCATCAGCATCAGGCCCTCGCTTCGCACCACGGCCGCAATCGCCTCGCGACGTGCGATCGACATCGTGCCAGTGGTGGGGCTGTGCAGGCTGGGCGTGCAATAGAGCATCTTGCTGCCATAGGTGCGAACGGCATGGGACAGGGCATCGGGCAACAGCCCTTCGTCGTCCATCGGCAGGCCGATCACCTGCAGCCGCATCGCGCGCGACAGCGCCATCAGACCCGAATAACTCAGCGACTCGGTCAGGATGGTGTCGCCGGGGCGCGCGACGGTACGCAACACCACTGCCAACGCGTGCTGGGCGCCGTGGGTCACCATCACCCGTTGCCAGTCGCCGAGGGTGCCGAATCGCCGGAGCCAGTTGGCGCCCGCCAGGCGATGGTGCCGCATGCCAGCCTCTGGCTGGTAGTCCAGCAGCGGCGCCGTACGCAAGTCGGATCGGCTCAGCTGCGCCAGCGTGTCGCGCAAGGCCTGCTGCTCATCGGTGCGGATGGCCACGTTGTGCGCCAGATCGATCAGTGCCGAAGTGCCTTCGCGCTGAGGCTTAGGATGGTGCTTCTGCAGATTGCGCACATAGGTACCGTCGCCGACGCGGGCCAACGCCAATTCCTGGCGTTCGAGGCTGGCATAGGCGCGGCCCACCGTTCCCGGCGTGACGCCCAGCCGCTTGGCCATCACCCGATGCGGTGGCAATTTTTCCCCAGGGCCAAATTGCCCGTTCACGATGGCCTGCGCCAGGTCCTCGGCGATGGTCTGGTATCTGGGCTTGCTGGCCGGATCCGGTTGGCTGGAGGTAGTCATGCAGGAGCGTGTGCCATGTTTGATCGGGTCCGATTGTCGGCGTTAGGCGGCGATCCATTTCCTGTCCCCATGTGCCATCAGGCAGCCATTAGTGTTTCTAATTCTGCGACTGAAGATTGGTCGTTTGATCAAGGCCAGTGATGCGCGCACACTCGCGCAGCAATGCACCACCCGCAACATGGTGGTGGTGCCGACCCGCATCACCTGGAGAACCTGCCATGTCAACCGCTGCCGTTCTGACCGAAAGCGCCGTCCTCGAACCCATGGCTGCCTGGAGTGACCCGCAGTCCGATCTGCCGGCACCACGGGTCGTTGCGGTCGAGGACTTCGATCTGCCATTGGCCCACGTGAACCATGCGTCCGCCATGCCGGTGACCGCACGCGCCATCCATGTGCTTGCCGGCGTCGCGGTTCCCCAGGTGGTCCTGCGCGATGGCGCGGCCGACACCGTGCTGCCGGCCTTGTGGCTGCGCGCGCGCAGCAATGACCCGACCCAGCGTGACGCGATCACAGGCCAGCGACTGATGAATCCGCATCTGCTGCCCGACGACCTGACGCTGCTGGGGGCGCGTCTGGAGGGCAACGGCTTGTTTCTGACGTTCAGCGACGGTTTTTCCGGCAACTTCGACCCGCAGGAGCTGCTCGACGGCGCAGTGCTCGACGAAGCCTGTCCGGCGCCTCAGTCCTGGCGCTGCGACCTCTCGCCGCAGCCGGTCTACCAGTGGGACGCGCTGCAGGACGACGCCGTCCTGTACCGGGCGGTGAAGGACTATGTCGAACGCGGCTTCCTGCTGATTCATGGCACGCCGACAAAGCCCGATTCGATACTGTCGATTGCGCGGCGTTTCGGCTATGTGCGCGAGACCAATTTCGGTGCCTATTTCGAGGTCTACTCGCGACCGGATTCGACCGATCTGGCCTACCGCCCGGTGGCCTTGGGCCCGCATACCGACAACCCGTATCGCAACCCGGTGCCGGGCATCCAGCTGCTGCATTGCCTGCAGAACGAGACCTCCGGCGGCCTGTCCACGCTGGTCGACAGCCTGGCGGTGGCGCAACAGTTGCAGCAGGAGGATCCACAAGGTTTCCGCCTGCTCGCCACGGTGCCGGTACGCTTCGAATATCGCGACGCGGACACCTGTCTGGTGTCGGTGCAGCCGATGATCGAAGTCGATGGCATGGGTGTGATGGTTGGCGTGTTCTACAGCCCCCGTCTCGATGACATTCCGCTGATGTCCGAGCACGACACGCGGGCCTACCACCGGGCGCGCAAGCGGTTCGGCAGCTTGTTGTCCGATGCCCAGTTCGAATTGCGCTTTCGGCTCGAGCCGGGACAACTGATGATGTTCGACAACAACCGGGTGCTGCACGGGCGCACATCGTTTGATCCGACGCAGGGTCACCGCCAGCTGCAAGGCTGTTACATTGACCGTGACAGCCCGCGCAGCCTGTACCGGGTGCTGAGCCGCCGGCTCGGCCCGCAGGCTATCTGACCCCACACCGATTACCGGGAGCTGATGAGCATGGAAACAGTCGAATTCATCGAGATGAAACATGGCACGAAGGAAGAGTACGAATTCCTTCACAAGCTGGAGGACCAGTACATCCGGGCCTTGCCCGATCGGTTGCTGACGGCGCTTCAGCGCCTTGATGGCTCGATCGAGGGTTACAAGGTCACGCGGTTGACCCATTCACTGCAAAGCGCGACGCTGGCGGAAGCCGATGGCGAGGACATCGAGGTCATCGTCGCGGCGCTGGTGCACGATCTGGGCGATGAACTGGCGCCGGAAAACCACTCGCAACTGGCCGCTGCCATCATCCGTCCGTATGTTCGCGCAGAGGTGACCTGGATTCTCGAGATGCATGGTCTGTTCCAGATGCAGTATTACGCGCAGCATTACGGGCGCGACCCGAACGGTCATCTGGCCTATCGCAACCACCCCTGGTACCACGCCTGCATGCGGTTTTGCGAGCGGTTCGATCAGAACGCGTTCGATCCGGCCTTTCCGACCAAGCCGCTGTCGTATTTTGAACCGATGTTGCGCCAGGTGTTCAGCCGTGCGCCGTTCGATCCGCGGGTGCTCAAGGAGCCGATGCCGCTGCAGGGGTAATCGCCGCTTGACCACGGCATGCAAGCCCGACTGTTGCGGCAACACGGGCAAACCGTTGCCGGCGTGCCGCGCTGCTAGCATCGGCGTTGTCGTCATCTCCTGGGGCGTTCGAGCGCCTGTTCAAATTGTCCGATCCCGATGTTCTGGTGGTGTGTCTGTGCGCGCAGTGGTGCGGCGTTTGCCGCGACTATGCCGGCGTGTTCAGTCAAGTGGCCGCGCGTATGCCGCAGGCGCGATTTGTCTGGGTCGATATCGAGGACGCGGCAGATCTGGTCGATCCGGTCGAGATCGAGAATTTTCCCACCCTGCTGATCGCGTCGGGCTCCGAACCGCGCTTTTTCGGCAGCCTGACCCCACAACCCGGCATGCTGGAGCGCATGGTGCGCGAACACAGCGTGCAGGGCGATGCGGCTCTGGCACAACGTGCGGACATTCGTGCACTGCTCCTGCGCTTGCGCTCAGGAGCAGCGCTCCCGTGACGGTGATCTGCTAGAAGCGCTTGGCCAGTTCGGGTGGATTGGCGGATTTCTTGCGGAAGTGTTCAGCGCCTTGCGGTTCCAACCGCACGCCGGCCTTGCGCACCGCATCATCGTCCACCTTGTGCAGCGGCGTGTACTGCGGATGGTGGTGCTCCAGATAAGGGTTGTTGCGCGCCGCATTGAAGCAGAACAATACCGTCCAGCGCCGATTCGGCGAGCGATTCTGGTCTGATCGGTGCATCAGGTTGGCGTGAAAGAACAAGCCGTCGCCGGGTTCGAGTTCCACATAAACCAGCTCCAGCTCCTTCTTCATCTGCTCGACGCGGCGCATGTCGGCGCCTACTTGTTCTCCGGCCAGGACGCCATGGTCGACCCGGCCAGCCAGGTGCGAGCCGCGCAACACCTGCAGGCAGCCGTTTTCTCGGTTGGCCCGGTCCAGCGCCACCATGACACTGCCCATATAGGGAAACATGCAGCCGTTGTGGTACCAGTAGCCGTAGTCCTGGTGCCATTCCCATGCACCGCCATCGAACGGCTCCTTGGCGGTGAGCTTGGAGTGATAGTGGTAGACCTCGCCACCTAGCATGTCTTCGATCGTGTCGACAACGCGCCGTGACCGTGCCGCCAATCCATAGACGCTGTCGCCAGGATGGTTCCACAAGGCCATGCGGGTGGATTTGCCTTCAGCGTCCTTGCGGTCGTACAGGCTGGCGCGCAGCGCAGGGTCTTGCTCGATCGCATCGCGCAACAGGCCGATTTCTTCGGTATCGAACAGCGATCGCACGATCACATAACCGTCGCGTTCATACTGTGCGCGTTGCTCGGGACTGAACAGGCTGGGCATGGGAATGTCTCCGTCGGTAGGTTATGGGTTCAATGGCGAGATTATTTGTCAACTTGACTGCGGGTCGAACAAGTTTGTCGAATGATGGCACGGAGTCGCCCGCACCCACAGGAAGACCCGCACCCATGCATCAGTATGGCAGCGTGGGTCCTTCTGGCGCAGACCCGCTGGTCATCATGGAACGCTCGTGAATGAGACCATCACCCGAATCCCTGAACAATCGACAACCCTTGTGACCGGCCTGGCACGCCCTTCGGGGCTCGCCCGTGCGCATCCCACTGCGGTTTGTCGCGCCAATCGGTCGACGCTCAGGGCGCCTTGGCGTTGATCGCCGCGTAAGCGACGATCTCCATCTTCATCCCAGGCACCACCAATGCCGCGACTGCCGCGCTGGAACGGTTCGGATACGGCGCGCTGAAAAACTCGCGGTACGCCGCGTCGATGGCCGCCATGTCTTTTATATCGATCATGTAGATCAGCACCTGTGTCACATCGGCCAGCGTGCCACCGGCAGCAAGGACTGCGCTTCTCAGATTGGTGAATGTCAGCCTTGCCTGGTCGGCAATCGGACCGGTGTCAATGCTTCCGTCCTGGCGCACCGGGCCATGGGCGGTGAACAACAGTCCGCCGCCCTTGACCGCCCAGGAGAAGGGTTGCGCCAGCGCGGGCAGGCCGCAGTCGATGACTTCTTTCATGGTGTTTCGGGATCGTTGATCAGTTCTTGCAATTGCAGGTACCAGGAATGGTCTGCTGCGCGCAGGTCGCTGTGGGTCTGGAAATGGTCTCGACCCGCGCGCACCACATACCGTACCACGCACGGCTGCTGCGTGACGTGGTCGCCGAGCATGCGGCGATTACCGATGCCGTGCTCAAGCGTGACGTCGCGCTGGCCTGTGATCTGCTGGGTCGCCATATCGGGGATACAGAAATCGCGATGCGGCGGTTCTTCGAATCGAGCCCGTCGGACAGCAGATAGGGAGATGGGGCTGACCCGGTCACCGCGTGCGGGATCCCATCGTCGTTGGACTGATCACGGGCCAGCGGCTGCGTGAGGCGCTACAGCGCCACCAGATGGCGGCGCGCAGCACCGGGTACAGCGCTGAGCGGTATCCGCTGGTCGAAGCTGATGAGTCGGCCCTCATTGCGCACGGCCAGGGCGAGCAGATACAGGTCGGTCAGTTGACGAGCACCATGGATATGCGGATGGTGAAAACAGCCTTCGTCCAGCACACTGATGTCGTCGTGCCAGAACCGGTGGTGCGGGTGTGCGGTTGCACTGCGCAGCATGGGAACCAGTACCTGAAGCGACTGCGCATTCGGATACGCAGGCTGACTCATGATGCGCAGGCAGCCGTTTTGTGTGAGTGGACAACTGGCCCAGCCGTGCTGGATGTTGTCGGCAAGCCAGTCGCTGGCGCGTCGGTGGTGGACATGATCGCGGTCATGCAGCGCTATCAGGATATTGATGTCCAGCAGAGCGCGCATCACGACCCTTCGGAATCGCGCAATCGGTCGATCAGTTCATTGCTGACGATGCCGCCACGCGCGGGCAACGGCGCAATGCCGTACGCGGCAAGTGGCTCTGCGGCATGGGGCAACTGGTTGCGTTTGGCGCTGGTGCCTGTGTCTGCGGGTGCATGGGCAAATGCCTGGCGCGCAAGTTCACTGATGACAGTGCCCACGGACTTTTTTTCGCGTTGCGCCAGTTCCTTGGCCGCAAAAAGCACATCGTCTGCAATATCCAGCGTTGTTCGCATCGCTCATTCATCCGAAAGTGATGCGTGATGCTAGCACATCACGCATCACTGCAAGCTTTGGTACGTGGCCTGGTGACTCAGCCGTACGCTTATCCCAGTGCGAACCAGGCCGACTTTCCCTGCATGTACGACAACATGCTGTCGATGTGTTTGTCGCGCGAATTGCCCGACTGCTTGTAACCGCCGAACGGCTGCGTCATGTCGCCGTCGCCGAAGCAGTTGACCCAGACCACGCCGGCCTCGAGTGCGCCCACGATGCGATGGGCCTTGTTCAGATCGGCGGTCCATACCGATGCGGCCAGGCCGTAGATCGAGTCGTTGGCCAGCGCCAGCGCTTCATTCTCGGTGTCGAACACCGTCAAAGACGTCACCGGGCCAAACACTTCCTCACGGTTGATGGCCATGCTGGCGTCGGTGCAAGTGAACAGCGTCGGCGCGATGAAGGCCCCCTGTGCCGGCAGTGTGGCGCCAGGGCCGCCCAGCACCATGTGTGCGCCTTCGTCCAACGCGCGCGTCAGATGCGCCAGCACTTTGCGCCGGTGTTCGGCGCTGACGACCGGCCCCATGGTGGTGGCCGGGTCAAGCGGGTCACCCGGCTGGTACAGCGCAGCGCAGCGATCGACAAATCGCGCTATGAACGCATCGTGGACTTCGCGTTGCACCAGCAGCCGAGAACCGGCATTGCAAACCTGCCCCGCATTGTCGAAGATGCCGCCAATGGCCCGGTCGACCGCGGTGTCCAGATCGTACATGTCGGCAAAGAAGATCTGCGGGCTTTTGCCGCCGGTCTCAAGTGCCACACGTTTCATGTTCGATTGCCCGGCATACCCGAGCAGCAGTTTGCCCACCGCGGTAGAACCGGTGAAAGTGAGCTTGGCCACATCCAGGTGCAAGGCCAGTGCCTTGCCGGCCTCGGTGCCCAGGCCGCTCACCACGTTGAAAACGCCGGCTGGGCCCCCAGCCGCCAGAAACAGATCGGCCAGGCGCAGGCACGACAGCGAAGCCAGTTCCGACGGCTTGAGCACCACGCAATTGCCAGCGGCCAATGCCGGCGCGACCTTCCATATCGCCATCAGCATCGGGTAGTTCCACGGCGAGATCGCGCCCACCACGCCCAGCGGTTCGTGCACGATCATGTGCAGCGAACCCGGCGCGGTATGGGTGACCGCCCCCTGCACCTTGTCGATGCACTCGGCAAAGTAGCGAATGGTGCGCAGCACTTCGGGCAGGTCAATGTTCAGCACATCGCTGATCGGCTTGCCCATGTCCAGCGTCTCGAGCAGTGCGAGTTCGTCGGCGTGACGCTCGACCTGGTCGGCAAAGCGCAGCAGGATGTCCAAGCGCCTACGCGGCGCCAGGCCGCGCCAGCGACGATCCGTCCAGGCAGCCAGCGCGCTGGACACGGCCAGGTCGATGTCGGCCTGGTCGCCCCGGGCCACCTGGGCCAGCACAGAGCCATTGGCGGGGTTGATGCTCTCAAGGGTGGCGCCGCTGCGCGCGTCCAGCCGCTGGCCGCCGATGACATGGCGTCCGTCTGCCACCAGCGATGCGGCGCGGCCTTGCCACTGGGCATGGGTCAGGGGGGTATTTGCCATCGCTTATTTGGCCACCAGCTCGCTCGGGTAACCTGGTGCGCGCAGCTCCAGTCCGCAAGCCTGCTCAATCATGCGCACCACCTCGGGCGATTGCGCCTCGGAGCCGAACAAGCCACGTGCGCGGCGGAAAATCTGTTGGGTGTGGCTGCCCAGTTCCAGCGGCACACCGAGCTTTTCGGCAATGGCGTTGACCAGCCCCAGGTCCTTGCAGGCCAGGTCCATCGTGAACTTGACGTTGTAGCTGCCCGAGAGCACCAACTTGGATTCGGTCTCGTGCACAAAGCTGTTGCCCGAACTGGCGCGGATCGCGCGCCAGGTGGCGTCCGGGTCGACGCCGTATTTGGCTGGCAACATCATGGCCTCGCCGGCGGCCACCAGATGGATGAAGGCCAGCATGTTGGTGACCACCTTGACCACCGACGCATTGCCGAGTTTGCCCATGTAGATGATCTCGCCACCCATGGCCTGCAAGATCGGCGCGACGCGGTCGTATGTGCCCGGTTCGCCGCCGACCAGCACCGTGATCTGACCCGAATGCGCCAGGTGCACGCCGCCGGTCACCGGGCATTCCAGAACGTCGATGCCCTTCGTCTTCGCCACGTCCTGCAAACGCTGCAGGTCGGCCAGATCGGTGGTGCTCATCTCGATCCAGACGCCGCCGCAGGCCAGGTGTTCAAACACGCCGCCCGGGCCTTCGACCACCTTGCGTGATGCCGCCACCGACGGCAGGGCGGTGATGACGACGTTGGCGTCGCAGCAGACGCCGGCGACGTCGTCGGACCAATTTGCGCCAGCATCGAGCAGGCGTTGTGCGTTGTCACGGCGCAGGTCGGTCACGGTGACGTCGAAACCCTTGCTCACCAGGCTGTTGCACAAGGGCTCGCCCAGATTGCCCAGGCCGATGAAACCGATCTTGAATGCGGATTGCTTGTCCATGAAGTTGCCCATACAAAGTGAGATTGGAAAAAGAGAGAGGGGAAAGAGGCGCGCCGGCAGCGGTGCGCGTGGCCTTGGAATGCACTGTCCGCGCGATCTGTGCGCAGTGTGCCGCAAGCCTGGCGAACGGGCAAACAAGCAAACGCCCGGTATAAGATTAGCGCTGCTTATGGGCAACTAATGAGGCTGGCATGACGCGACTCCCCCCGCTGAACTGGCTGCGCGCGTTCGAGGCGTCTGCGCGCGCGCTGAGCTTCACCGAGGCGGCGCAGGAACTGCACATGACGCAGTCGGCGGTGAGCCAGCAGATCAAGAGCCTGGAGAGCGCCTTGGGTCGTGAGTTGTTCCACCGCCGCGCGCGCGGGCTGGAGCTGACCGACATCGGGCGCGGCTACCTGCCCACGGTGCAGGCGGCCTTCAACACGCTGGAAGAAGGCACGGCCATCCTGACCGGGCGCAACGAACCGGACGTGCTGGAGCTGCATTCGAACATCTCGTTCGCGATCTTCTGGCTGACACCGCGGCTGCACGACTTCCTGCAGCAATATCCCTGGGTGCTTCTGGATGTAGCCACCTCGATCTGGCCCACCGAGAAGCCGCGCAACCTGGCGGCGGTCGAGATCGTGCTGGGCCTGGGCAAGTGGGAGGGCCGGGCCGGGCAGCGGCTGACACGCGACACGATATTTCCGGTGTGTACGCCCGAGGTGGCCGCGCGTATCCACGATGTGTCGGACCTGCTCAAGGAGCACTTGTTCGATCTGCCCGGCACCTTGCAGACCTGGGACAACTGGCTCAGCGGGCATATCGGCAACCGCAAGTACCCACCGCCGCGTATCCACCGCGCCAGCACCTGGGTGCTGAGCATGAACTGGGCGCTGCAGGGCCTGGGCGTGACGCTGGCCCACGACACCGTGGCCAATGGGCTGATCGCCGAAGGCCGGCTGGTGCGCCTGTTCGACTATGCGCTGCCGATGAAGGAGGCCTACTACCTGATCGCACCCGAAGGCAGCCTGATCAATCCGGCGGCCAAGGCGTTCAAGACCTGGTTGATGCAGGAAATCAAGGGCTGAGCGCGGCCGCAGAGCATTGCTTTGCCATTTGATTGATGCATCGCAACGGGATTTGCCGGGCGCATGGCGCTTGCGCCACATGCGTGGCCGGACAATAGGCCTTGCCTGTCTTGCCGTGGCCGATGCGCTGCGGCCGCTTTGAAAAGGAACCCATTGATGCAAGATCTTCCACATCACTACCAGGTCAGCGCCCGGTCCGGACCCGAAGGCGATGTCGGCCTGGACACGGCGGGTGTGCCGACGCTGCCCTCGGCTGCGCCGGTCGAGTTCGGTGGTCCCGGTGGTCGCTGGTCGCCCGAGTCTTTGCTGGTGGCGGCCGTGGCCGACTGCTTCATGCTGAGTTTTCGCGCCATCGCGCGGGCCTCGCGCCTACCCTGGACCGCGCTGCAATGCGACGTCAACGGCACGCTCGCACGCGCCGACGGCAAGACGAAGTTCACGGAGTTTGCCATCCAGGCCACGCTTGAGCTTCCCGCGGATGGCGATGCCGACAAGGCGCGTACCCTGCTGGCCAAGGCAGAAACCAGTTGCCTGATCACCAATTCGATGACCGCAACGACCCACCTGACCGCGGTGATCGAAGTCGCCGGCTGAGCCTGGTGAGGCCGCAAGCGTCCTTGCCATGTCGGCCGAGACAAGTGACGCCGGTTTCTAAGACAATCGAGCAGGCCCGTCCTGTCGCACACCATGAGTGATCGGGGCGCGGCGACTGTCCGATTGAAAGGTTGCCCGGTGTTTCTTCCCACTTCTTCCCCCCGCAAACATCTGCATACACGCCAGGTCCGGTTCGACGGTTACCACCGTGAAGACGGTTTGTGGGATATCGAAGCCACGCTGACCGATACCAAGGCCTACCTCTGGCGCTCGGCTGACAAAGGCGCGTTGCCACCCGGCACACCGATTCACGACATGGTGATCCGCTTGACGCTGGACGATCACCTGACGATTCAGGCCATCGCCACTGCCATGCCAAGTACACCGCATGGCGAGTGTGTTCAGGCCAACGACCCGATGCAGGTCATGGTCGGCCACACCATCGGCCCGGGCTGGCGCATGACGATCGAGAAGAACCTGGGCGGTATCAAGGGATGCACCCATCTGCGCGAATTGCTGTTCAACATGGCTACGGCTGCGTATCAGACAATTCCCGGTTACCGGGCCCAGCTGCGCCGCGAGGCCGGCTTTCCTGAGCGCAGTACGGACCAGCCGCCGTTCTACCTGGGCAAGTGCCTGGGTTGGGATTTCGACGGCCCGGCGGTACAGCGCCATTTTCCGCAGTTCGTAGGCTGGCAGCCGGTCAAACAGGTGCCGCGAAGGACCCGCTCGGACTGAGCGCGCGGTTGCGACGCTGGCGGTGCTGGCAGCTGAGGGTCCGGGCATCGGGCCCCTGCAGCAACGCGCGCACGCTGGCACGCGCTGGGCTCTGGCGTGCTGGTCACGGCCCTGGTGCAGTCGTCCAGTGCGGTCACGGTGGTCACGATCGGGCAGTCGAAAATTCCGTCGAACGCATGCGTCGCACAGCCATGTCACACGCCACCAGACAGCGTCTGGCCTGGGCATTGCGGGCCATGCGCTATCACGAGACCAGGGCCGAGCAGGCATTGTCTGCAGTGACCGTCGGCGAATCCGACTGACGCGGATGTCGGAGCTGCGTCAGGCCGACGCGACCACCGCCGTGATGGGGCGCGGTAACGCGCCCAGGTCGCGCCAGAGCTCCGGGTGGCAAGTGAACAACAGCACCTGGTGGCGCTGCGAAGCGTCGAACAAGACACGTTTCATTTGCGCCAGACGCTGCACGTCGCTGTGCACCAGCGCATCGTCCAGAATGATCAGCGTTGGCCGGCCCACCTGTTGCAGCAGGTCGGCATAGGCCAGACGGCTGATCACACCCATCTGTTCGCGCGCGCCGAAACTCAGCTCGGCGATCGACCCTGACGTGGTGGTGCCGCCTGGAGCGGTACGGCTGAGCCGGCCAGGTGCGAGATCGTCACCGATGTCCAGCGTGGCCTGTGGGAACAGTAGCTGCAGGTAACGCTGAATATGCTGCTGCAGCGGTGCCTGCAGGCGCCGGGTGAGTGCGGCGCGGCGCGACTCCAGCAGGCCGAGAAGCAGGTCCAGTGCATGCGCCTGCAGGCCCAGTTCCTGCTGACGCCGAGCTGCTGTCTGCGCCAGCAGCATCTGGTGGGCGCGCTCCTCTTCCAGTCCTTGTGCGCCGGCTTCCTCCAGCTTGCCTTGCAGCAGCGTCATCGCGGTCTGGCGTTCATGGTGCTGGTGCTGCGCCTGTTCGGCGCTGCGGCGCAGGCGTTGTACGTCCTGTTGCAGAATGTCGGCCCGGGCCGCATCCACTTCGTGCTGGCGTGTTTCGATGGAGTGCGCCAGCGCTTTCTGATGAACCTGTACGCTGGCCATCTGTGCCAGGCCGGCCTGCGCGCGTTGGAGGCGGTGCGGGTCTTCGAGCAGTGCGCGCAAGGCCTCATATTCCTGTTGCGCCGCCTCGCGCCGGGTCTGCGACTGACCCAGCAGCAGCCGGCTTTCGCCGGCTTGCCGGCTGAGTTCGTCCAGGTGCGCCTGCGCCTGCCCCTGGTGTGCCGTGGCCTGCTCCAGCGTGATGTCATCGGCGTGCGCATGGCTGCCGGTCGCATCGCCAGGCGGGGCCTGCGGCAGAATCTGCGCGCGCTCTAGTTGCATTCGCGCGGCCAGTTGCGCACGCTCCTGGCGCAAGGTCTCCAGGCCACGCGGCGCGAGGTTGGCCACCGCGCGGGTGGCCAGTTCGATGTCATGTTGCGCCTGCTGCCAGGTCGCGAACCGGCTCTCGGCGTCGGCCAGTCGGGCTACGCCAAGGCGCTGCAGCAAGGCCTCGTGTTCGACGCGCAACGCGGACGCCTCGCGCGCCAGCGCGGCCAGATCGGCCCCGCCGGGGATGATCTGCAAACGTCCCCATTCGCCGATTGCCAACTCCGACGCGGCGGTGAGCAGGCATTCGCCGCTGCCCTCGATTGCCTTGCCCGCCAGCGTGACCGGTGCCTGCGGGGCGAGTTCGTAACGCACGCGCGTGGCCACCGCCTGTTGGCGGATGTGGAGTTCGGCCAAGCGTGCGTGCTGGCTGCGCAGTCGCGCGAGATCGTCCTTGTCCAGTGCCGCGGTGCCAGCTTGCGCTTGCTGCGCATGCAGTTGACGCTGCGCCAGGTCGGCACGGCTGATGGTGTCGTCTAGGACGTCGATGCGCGCTTGTGCCTCGTGCACCCGTTGTGCCAGTTCGGCATGTCGCGTACTGTCGCGTGACTGTTGCAGCGCGTTGCTGGCCTGCAGCAGATCGCGTTCGGCGTTGGTTCGCTGCCCCTCCCACCGTTCGCTGGCCGATTGCGCCTCCTGTAGCAGACGGTCGGCCTGTTGCAGCTCGGCGCTGCGGCGTTGCAACTGCTGATGCTGCGCCTGTGTGCTGTCGTGCTGTGCCTGTAGCAGCGCCAGCGTGTCGCCCGCTTGTCGCAAGCTGGCGCGATCCGTTTCGAGCTGGGTCGAAAGCGCGTTGACGGTCGCCAATTGTTTTTCCGCCGCATGCTGCTGCGCGCGCAACGTCTCCCAAGGGCGGGAGTCGCGCTCGGCCGCGTTCTCCTGCTGCAGCCGCCCCAGACTGTCGACCTGTTCGCGGTAACCGGCAATGCGCTGATCGAGTGCTGCCAGGCGTTGCCGTGCCTCATCGTGTTCGCCCAGGGCCGCCGCATACGCGCCACGTGGTTTACCGGTGGTCGTGAGCAATAACTCGCGTTCGCTGCGCACCTGCGCGATCACCGTGTCGCCCTGGCTGCTGGCGACCTCGGTCACCGATCGCTGCAAGGCCTGACGCAGATGGTCCCCGGCGTGCACCAGCGGCGCGCTCATGTTCTGTGCGCCGCCTTGCTCTATCCACAACAGACCGGGAATGCCCCAGTGTTCCGGCTTGCTGGCGCCGCGGCCGGGAAACTGGAAACCCAGCAACTCGGCCAGGTGTTGCTCGGCCTCTTCGCCGTCGAGTTCCTTCGACCCGACCTGCAGGTGGCAACGCTTGCGGTGCAAAAATCGCTTGGCCAGGCGGTACGGGATGCCGGCCCACTCGAAGTCGATCTCCACCGCCGGCGCGGCCGTAGGTTCACCCCAGGGCAACAAATCGTTCACGCTGGCCGAGCGGTGGCGCTCGAAAAAGGCCGCGCGGATGGCCTGCACCAGCGTGCTCTTGCCGGCTTCGTTCGGACCGGCCAGCAGGTTCAAGCCCGGCGCCAGGTCGTTGAGTTCGAACGGCTGGTGGAACTGGCGCAATTGCTCGACGCGGATGCGTTGCAGTTTCATCATGCCGGCGCCTCACAATCCTGACGCGCGCCCAGCATTCGTGTGAGCAGGACCAGCGCGTGGGCTGCCACACCAGCTTGCGCGGCGTCGCCCGTGTCGTGTTGCAAGGTCTGCAGTTCGGCGATCACATCACCCAGATAACCGTCGGCGCGCAGCGCGGCGATGTCGTCTGCCGTGGGTGCCAGCTGCAGTGCCGACAGGTCTGCGCGTACGCTGCGCGCAACCGCCTCGGCCTGGCGCAATGCTCCGTGCAGGCGTGCCATTGCGTCCATGTCCACCTGCCCGTACACGCGAATGTCAATGACGTCGTTCGCCTCGATCGCCGCCAGACGGTCGGCCAGCGCAGCCACGTCGCTGGCCACGCGGATCGTGTGCTGCCAGTCCTGCCAACGGTACTGGCCGGTCGCGATGCGCTTGACCAGTGGTGTCGCGCCGGGGCTGTCGATGTCCACCAGCAGCGCGAAACCGGGCTCATTGCCGCGAAAGCGATCGGTTTCGGGGGTGCCGCTGTACCAGGTGCGTGCGTCGATCTGCTTGCAGCCGTGCCAGTCACCGAGCGCGAGGTAGTCGAGCCGTGCACGTTCGGCGCGATTGGCGGCAATCGGGTTGGCCGAGTCGATGTCGGGTGCCAGGATGCCTTGCACGCTGCCGTGCGCGATGCCGATGCGCAGCTGGCCATCGGGCGTGTCGACATGGTCGAACCATTCGGTCAGGTCGTTATACGTGTGGCGCTGCGTCAGTGGCGCGGCCAGTACGGAGAACCCCAGCGCGGCAAATTCCAGTTGCCGACTGGTCAGCGCCAGGTGCAGGTTGGGGGGCAGCGCTTGCAGCCGCTGGGCGCGGGTCCACACACTTTCGGCCAAGGCGGCGTCGTGGTTGCCGGGAATCATGATCCACGGGCCAGCAAAGCCTTGCAGCGCGCGCAGCAATTGGCGGATCGTGCGTTCGGCGACAGTCTGCGCGTCGAACACGTCGCCGGCCACCAGCACCGCGTCAACTGCGTGTTCGGTGGCCAGGCGCGCCAGCGTCTCGACCGCTGCGATGCGTGCCTGCGCCAGCGGGACGGCGTCCTCGCTCGGGAACTGGCTGTATTGGCGGCCAATCTGCCAATCGGCGGTGTGCAAAAAGCGCGGCAAGACGTATTTCGGTTGAGCGCAGCGTGCAGGCGTGTCTGCTGCGAGCAGTCGATTCTACGGGTCGCGATGTGACCTGTTGGCGCCCATAATCCGACTCAATGATCCTGTCTCGCCCGCCTACCTGTTCGTCCTTTGTCCGACACCTGCTGCCGTGCGCCGCCACGACATCGCCGGGCGGTTGAGGATGTGGGATCACCTGATCGATAACCGGTTGATCACGCTGCATGGCGTGCTGGTGGTTATCGGGCTTGCGATCTACGTGATCGGCTCACGCACCCGGAACCAACGGCGTCACCCGTCAGCCGCGATAGCCTGGGTGGTGTCGCTGGCTTTGATGCCGGAAGTGGCATTGCCGCTTTATTTGCTGTTTGGCAATCGCAAGGTGCGTCGTACATTGCCGTATTGGCCGGCCGTGATCGCCCAGGCCCAACCGGACGAGGCGCGCAAGCTGACCCCGTTCCAGCAACTGGCCTTGGCCATGGAGTTGCCGGCGGTCACCACCTGCCATGGTCTGGTCATTCACGATGACGGCGAGCAGGCGCTGCAGACGTTGCGCCGTGTCTTGTCAGAGGCACGCCACACACTGGATGTCTGCACTTTTCTGGTCGGCCATGATGCGCTGGGCCGGGAACTGCAGGACACGCTGGTGCAGCGCGCCAGCGAGGGCGTGCGCGTGCGCCTGCTGGTCGACGGCGTCGGTATCTACCTGGGCGGGCGCATCGACCGCCGTCGCCTCAAAGCCGCCGGCGTGCACGTGAGTCTGTTCATATCGCCTTTCAGTTCGATGCTGCCGGGGCGCACCAACCTGCGTAACCATCGCAAGCTCGTGATTGCCGATGGTTGCCGCACCTGGACCGGCGGACGCAATCTGGCGGCAGAATACTTTGTCGGTGATCCGTCGCCGCTTTGGCGCAAGCAAAAATGGGTGGACCTGAGTTTTGATTTCTCGGGCGCATTGGCGTGCCAGACGCAGCAACGCTTTGATCTGGACTGGGCGTTTGCGACAGGCAATCCGCGCGGCGACATGCCGCCCGCAAATGCCTGGGCCGATGTGGCCGGTGGTAGCCGGACCCAGTTGATCGCCAGCGGCCCTGATCAGCACGACGACACCTTGTACGCCTTGCTGGTGTCGAGCTGTTTCGCGGCGCGCACACGGATTCTGGCGATATCGCCGTACTTCGTTCCCGATGCGGTGTTGCTGATGGCGTTGACGCTGGCCGCGCGGCGCCAGGTACAGGTCGACCTGGTGTTGCCGCGCCACTCCAACCACCGGCTGGCCGACCTGGCACGCCACGCCGCGATGCGTGAACTCACGGCGGCCGGCGGACGGGTCTGGCTGGTGCCGGGCATGGTGCATGCCAAGGCGGTGGTGGTCGACGGTAACCTGGCCTTGGCCGGCTCAGCCAATCTGGACGAGCGCAGCCTGTTTCTGAACTATGAGCTGATGGTGGCGTTTTTCGAGCCCGCCGAGGTTGCGCGGTTCACGCAATGGATCGAGCGCCACCGCGCCAGCGCCGAGTTATACCGTGGGCAGCGGCCGGGGCTGGCGCGCGAACTGGTGGAGGGGTTGGTGCGCTGGGTAGCGTTTCAACTTTGACGCGCGACTGGCCATGTCACAGGTCCGGGGCATAGCGGCGCTCCATGTCTTCGCGGGTTTCGGGAGCGACATGTAGCCCGGTCTGCTCACTGATCATCTGGCCGGAAGTTGGAAGAGCCAAACGGTCAAGCCTGGCGGATTCAGACCAGAGCTTTGAGCGAAGGAAAGCCTTCGCGCAATGCAGGTAGGCGGCGGTCACGGTGACACGGACGACCACTTTCGGCGCGCGACGTTCGCTTGTGCAGCTTTCAATGTCATCGGTGGCGACAGACAGGACTGCGCCCCCATTGACACGCAGCGTATCGTCAAACCCGGGGATCAGGAACAGCAAGCCGACTTTGCCGGTGCGTACGACGTTCTCCAAAGTATCCAATCGATTGTTCCCGGGCGCGTCGGGAATCAGCAGTTCTCCGGCAGCATTGACCTTCACGAAGCCAGGGTCGCCGCCGCGCGGCGAGGAGTCCAGATTGTGGTTGTCGTCACACGTGGCAACGATGACAAACGGAGAGCGGGCGATGAAACTCCTGCAATGCCTGTCCAGATTCGCAATCTGCTTTTTGACCGCGCGTTCCTGCGGCTGCGCGAAGTGTTGACGGAGATCGGCAAGGGTTGTGATTTCCATGATGGACCTGAGGTTTGCGTGTTTTGGGATGCCTGTCGTTTGCGTGGGGCACTACAGCGTATGCCATACGCCGACTAACCCGTAAACATGAAGCAAGCCGATGACGAGACAGATGCCCGAGGACACCCGCCAGAAGATCTGGGAGTTCTCCGGGAACGCGGGCTGGAGCAGGGGAAAGGCCACCGCGCGACCAAGATAGACGGCACAGATTGCGGGCAATGCAAGCTTGCTCAGCGGCAGGCGGCCGATGACGCCAGCACCACCGAGGGCGTAGGCGGCCCAAAGAAGCAGCACTGCCGCAATGGCCAGCGCAAAAAGTGTCGGCCGAAGCTTGCCCGCCTGCGCGGCGCGGGCCATGGACTCGCCCGCCCCAAGAATCCTGTACGCCGGTGCACCGATGACAATGCAAGCGAGGTGGGCCAATGCGGCCATGGCGCTCAGGCTCGCGCCAACGATGAGGGCAAAAGCGCCGGTGCTGAGCATCAAATTGTCAACGCTCAGCGGGTCTGTTCAAACTCTGAGACAAGCCTTTCCACAATGGGTTTTGCCTTGTCGACCATTTCCTGTTTGCCAAAGCGCGCCTCCATCCGGGCTATGCCTTTGGCCAGTGTGGGGCCTAGTTCCACACTGGCCTGATCCAAGCCCGGGTTCGATTTCGCGAGAGTCGCCAGGAGATCGCGGGGCGAACCTGAAACGCCATGGGTAAGAAGAATGTGAAATACGCTTCTCGGAACGCAAATATGCGCTGCGATGCGGTTTCCGAACGCACGGCCAGAACCGGTCCCACTTCGTCTCCAGAAGAAGACCAGCAGTGCGACCAGTACGGCGAGTCCAACAAGGGAGGCTGAGTAAATCAAAGTTCAGTCAGGGGTTAATTAGCAGTTTGAACGTTCGCGGTGGCAAGCCGCTGCATATCGGGTAAACCAAACGATTCGGCTGCTTCGTCTGGCCTTGGTAGCTTCCCGCTGCCGATAAAGAAGTAAGCAGCCGTCGAATCGAACAGCGCATGCAGCCACGGCAACTCGTTGCCACTGGGGTCGCGATCGACGAACCTGTGGGTCTCGAAGATTGACGTCATGGACAAATAGGTGCGTGCGGCCTGGCATTGACGTTGGCGATGACCGGCACGCAACAATTGCTGCGGAGCAGCCTCGTTCATTTGTGTGTCCGTGTCAATCAAAATGTTAATCGTCTGCCTCAAGAGGCCACCCGCTCTTGCAACGCCTCTTGCGCTAGGGTATTGATGCTCTTGCCTTGAGCTTGCGCTTCGATTGCGAGCCTCTCATGCAACTCTGGAGGAATGCGAAGGTTGAATTTGCCCGAGAAATTGCGCCGGGGCTCGAGCCCCTTTTCCTTGCAGACCTCGAGGAAGACGTGCAATGACTTCTTGAACTCAGTACGGAGTTCCTTCGGATTCTTGCCGTAAAAATCTGCCCCCCCGTTCAAGCCAAGAATCTCGCCACGGAAGAGGTCGAGCTCCTCGTCGTATTCGATCTTTGCGTGATATCCGTCAACCGTCATTACGTTCATGATTCAACTCCGTGCTGCTCCAGCCATTTGCGAACGCTCGCCACTGCACCCTTGTCGGTGTTGGGTGACGGATGCGGCCGGTGAAAAACGCGAACTTCCTCAAATAGGACAACTGCCACACGGCTGCCCTCGCGCTCGCTGACCTCCGCGCCAAGCTCTAGGAAGAGCGCCTCAATATCGCGCCACTCAACATTGCCGCTTGTCGGGCGAGCAAAAACCAATTCAAGGGTGCGCTGATGCTTTCTCCTCACGCGCGAATGGTACCAGAATAGGGTACCAACGAGAAAGGGTCTTGCAGCCGATTAACGTTTGCCATGAGGCGCGGCGCAAAGGGCGCGAAGCGGCCTTTGGGACGGCGCCTCGATGGAAGGGTTAGACCTCAACCAGGAGCCCTCCCCAAGCGCGACAGCTCCTTGCTGAACGAGGCCAGATCTTGCATGGATTGAGCAGGCTGAACCATGAAAAGCGCCGAACCGTCGGGCTTCAATGTACAAGCGGCGAATGCGCCACCTAGGCTTTGAGAGGAAACAAGATATGCCCAGACAAAGCCCCCGAACATGAACCGGTATGACCGAACGCCGTTAACCCTGGACGCGACGGGTTGCATGATGACCTGCGTAAAGGCTGACCCGCTGAGGTTTATGCCGAACATGAGGCAGCCATACATTTGTGGATCGCCGCCTTCTCCGGTATTGAGCCAATGGCGCAGAACCTCCTCATGTGGGCCAAGGCGGACTCGCCTGAAGAATGCCAACTTTGAGACGCTGGCACGCCAGAGGATTGAAAGCTGGAACAGCCGAAACTTCAAGTAATCAAGACCCGCGACAAAGATGATCTTGCCTTCGCGACGGATAGTTAGAGGAAGGCCACCTTGTAAGACCAAGCTCGCATAGCGCTCCCAACCAGAAAGCTTCTGCTCGCACGGTGAGCATAGAAGCGGCTCGCGTAGACCCTTCTGCTCTAGCCAGTTGCCGCGATCCCCGAGTGTTGAGAGAACCTGCAGACGATGCTTGTCGTCGTAAAGCGATCGATACAGGAACTCAGGAATGACGTGCGATCTCTGCAGTTCCGATTCTTGGAGACAGAGGGCGCAACGCATTGGGGTCTAACGTGTTGTCCGGAGCACCCAAAAGTGCCGTTCAATACCGCCATTGCTCATAAAACTGGGCATTGGTTCCCCCGGAAAGCGGTGCGTGGTCTCACATTTGCTAAACGCGACCGTGTTGATCGTATCTCGATATGCTGGTCTATGCGCAGTCGCAGCAACAGAAACTTCTACGGTCACGGCGTCATGCCGCCGCTCTGGCAGCCATACTGATTGGCGCT
>Ga0105047_10003718_pt1 | contig 26796 bp, 21 predicted proteins | sample MAT04_FD_78384 | JGI IMG/M metagenome (GOLD analysis project Ga0105047, IMG submission 78384) | Freshwater microbial communities from Lake Fryxell liftoff mats and glacier meltwater in Antarctica - MAT-04 (megahit assembly) | ecosystem: Environmental > Aquatic > Freshwater > Ice > Liftoff... | reverse complement strand
TTTTGGAGGGTTCCGGATAAGGACCGCAGGGCGAACGCTGGTCAACACGCGTTGCAAGAACCGACACCGCGGTTGACGTTCACGGCCCTGGCCGCGGATTAAGGCGGCCTTTCCCCCGGAACCCAGGTCACATGGCTACGCGAAGTATGCCAAATTGCGCGGCTGATTTCAACAGTAAAACTGGACAAAAATACGAGTGTAAAAAAATACGAATAATGCGTGGTCCGCGAGCAACGTCGCAAGTCCATCCCAGCCCGACACGTCAGTGAGGGTTTTTGTAATCGCTCCGTATCGTGAAGCGTTCTATCGCCCGTGACGGTTCGTGTTTTCGGCGATCAAACGGTCAGGATGTTTTTTCCGCCGTCAAACAACGACGCCCCCTCACGCGGAGCGTGAGGGCCACGATGAACGCTAGGGCGAAGAACCCTCGCTGACGCGTCGGGCTGGGAAATGCGACGAAGAACCCTCACCGACGCTTCGGGCTGGGGAATGCGATGACGCAGATCCCTTGCTGACTTGTCGGGCTGAGAAAGAGAGGGTGGCCGAGTGTTTGGCGCGCGTTGAAGTAGAGCTTATCGTGGCTTGCGTTTGGCTAGCTTGACCGTGGCTGGTTTTTTCTTTTCTGGGGGGCGAGCCGGTTTTTTGGCTGCTGGGGCGGGAACCGGTTTGCCGGCCGGCTTCTTCTTGGAATCGTCGGCCTTCTTCGGATCGTCCCCTTTTTTATCCGCGACCCCCTTCTTGCCGGCAGCGGCGGGCGCTCCCTTGCCGGCGGGCGCTGGATGCTTGCCGGCTGGAGCCGGATGCTTGCCTGCGGCCGCTGGCTTCTCCGGCGCTGGGGGAGGCGTGGGCTTTTTGACGTGGCGCTTGGGGAGTCTGTCCTTGCCGTCTGGCGCCGCCTCGAGCAGGATCTTGTGGATCAACGGCGAATAGGGCGAAGCAACCAGCTCAGCGCCCAATTGATGCAATAGCGATGCGAACTCTGCGCCCTTGGTCTTGGGGATCGCGCGTTCCAGTCCGGCGACCTCGGCCTTGTTGACTTCTTCCTGCGTGGCCGCGCCGACAACGTACAGCACGTCGAGCGCGCCGCGGTCGAGCGGAATGGCGTGGCCGGCCAGGCCGGCTTGCGTGACGTAGCCGACTACGAACGGCGAGGCGCCGTGGAACTTCGTCAGGCGTTGAATCGCCAGGCCCAGGTTCTGCTTTCGCATCGTTTCGAGATCGAACGAATAGGTCGCCTCGAAAGCGCTTTGCAGCGTGTTCTTCAGATTGTTGGCCGCGGCCATGGGGTTCGGCAGGCCGGGCATGACGTCAGCCAGCTCTTTGGGAGTGCTGACGCGGACTTCGTTCCAATCATAGAACGAGGTCGATACGGCGGCGTAGGCCTGGTCCGCCGCTTCATAGCGGGCGTTCTCCAGGCAGCAGGCGTAGAGCAAGTGCTCAAACACGGGGCGATTGGGGAGCGCCACCGGCTTGTAATGTTTCTTCAGAGTCTTGTGGAGCCTGGCTAACAGGCTGCTGCGGTTTGGATTCGCCATACTTTTGTGCGCGCGCTTTAGCCGTGGCTGGGATGTCAGTTATTCAGACCGTGGTCCGTGGTCGCCGATCGCTTGTGCGTTGGGCTGGGCCGCGGGCGAGTCTGATTTGCAAATTGGATTGCGTCTGGTTTTCGGCGAGGCTGAAGACGTTGCCCTGGGGCTCTTCAGCGGAAATCTGGGTCGGGGTATCTAGATCTGGGTATCTGCTGCGATTCTCTACTGCGGCGAGTCGTGATGAGCGACGCGACGTTCGACGGGATCCGTTACTCGGCCGTTTCCGCGTCTTCGGTTTCCGTCTCGTCCGAATCCGCCAATTCGTCATCCGCTGATTCGTCATCCGTCAGGTCGTCAGCCTCGAGCTGGGCGGTTTCCGGGTCGTCGTCCGTTTCCGGGTCGTCCGTCTCGGACTTGGGGAGGACTCGACCGAGGATTTGGGCCATTTCGATCGACTTTTTGACACCCAAGTCTAGGACAAACTCAAGGCGCGGAGTGTACCGCGTCTCGATTCGGTCGGCCAGCTTGGACTGCAAATAGCCGGCTGCGCTGCGTAACCCTCGGAGGCAGAGCTGTTGCTTGGTCTCATTGCCGCGAATTGACACATGGACCTTGGCCTGCCGCATGTCGAGCGATACTTCAACTTGCGTGACCGTTACGTCCTGCACGCGCGGATCATTCATATCCGTCAGAATGGCCATGCTGACCACTTCGCGGATGGCCGAGGCGGCCTTTGCGGTTCTACGTGTATTCATAACGGGGGGGCGTCCGCGGACGTTAGAGCGTGCGAGCGACTTCCTCCATCTTGTAGTTCTCCAGCACGTCCCCTTCCTTAAGGTCGTTGAAGCCAATCAGCTTGATGCCGCATTCGTAACCTTCGCGAACTTCGCGGGCGTCGTCCTTCTCACGGCGTAGCGATTCCAACGCGTATTCGCCCAGGATGCGGTTGTCGCGAATGACTCGCATGCGGGTGTTGCGTTCGATCGCGCCCGACAGGACGCGGCAGCCGGCGATCACGCCCAAGCGGCTGATCGAAAAAGTCCGCTGCACCAGGGCGCGGCCAAGATCGACCTCGCGGCTTTCCGGCTTGAGCAAGCCTTCGAGCGCCTTCCGCAGGTCATCGGTGACCTGATAGATGATGTCATAGCGGCGAACTTGCACGCCCTTCTGCTCTGCCAGCGAGCGGGCGCCTTCGTCCGGAACCACGTTAAAGCCGATGATGATCGCGTCCGAAGCGTCGGCCAGATGGACGTCTGCCTCGGAAACGCCACCGACCGTGGCTTGCAGAATCTTGATCTGCACTTCCGGGTGGTCGAGCTTGGTGAGCTCTTTGCGGATGGCTTCGATCGAGCCGCGAACGTCTGCCCGCAAAATCAAATTCAAAGTTTGCGAGGCGGCATCCGCACCGAGTCGATCGAACAGCGTTTCGAGCGTGACGTGCGAAGTGACGCCGCCCAGCTCCATCTGCCGCGAGGTGGTGGCACGCTTCTCGGCGATGGAACGGGCCTGGGCGATATCGTCCAGGACCACAAACCTGTCGCCGGCGCCCGGCGCCACGCTGAGACCCGTGACGTTGACCGGCGTGGAAGGACCGGCCGTTTGATGTGTGACCGTTGGCTTCAACGTGTCGTACATCGCCTTGACCTTGCCGTATGCGGCGCCGCAGACGACGACATCGCCAATTTTGAGCGTGCCGTTTTGGACCATCAGCTTGGCGACCACGCCGCGGCCCTCGTGCAGTTCCGCTTCCAGGCAGGTGCCGGCCGCGGGGCGATGAGGGTTGGCCTTGTAGTCGTGCAATTCCGCAATGGTCAGTAGCGTGTCCAGCAATTCATCCATGCCGGCGCCTGTGATCGCACTGCACTTGATCAGTTCCGTGTCGCCACCCCATTCCGTCGGCTGCAAACCGGCCGTCACGAGTTGAGTGTAGATGCGGTCATAATTGATGCCTGGCAGATCGGTCTTGTTGAGCGCGACCACCATCGGGACGCCGGCAGCGCGGGCATGGCTGATGGCTTCTTCCGTCTGCGGCATGACGCCGTCATCGGCGGCGACCACGATCACTGCGATATCCGTGACGTTGGCGCCGCGAGCACGCATCTCAGTGAACGCTTCGTGGCCTGGCGTATCGACGAACGAAATAACGCGGCCGTTCTTTTCCGCGCGGTACGCGCGGATGTGTTGCGTGATGCCGCCGCTTTCGCCGCTGACGACATCAATGCCGATGATCCGATCCAAGAGCGACGTCTTGCCGTGATCGACGTGGCCGAGGAACGTGACGATTGGCGGACGGGCTTCCATCTCGGCCGGATCGTTCTCGTGATCGTCGATGGCGCCCAGCAGTTCTGTCTCCAGATCCGCGGCTTGCCGTAGTTCGATCTCGATCCCGAACTCCATCGCCAGCATTTCGATTTGCTCGCCGTTCATCTCGGCGTTGATCGCATTGGTGCTGAGCTCTGCGCCCATGGCCAGCAGCTTGGAGAGAACCTTGGGAACGGGCACGCCGATACTCGCGCTGAAGGTCCGCACCGTGGCCGGCATTTGCACGACCACATTGTTCTTACGCGGAGCGGCCGTGCTATTGCCGGTTCGCTTGGGTTTGTTGCGACGGCGACCGCGCATGGTCCGTTCGTCTTCGCCCGTGACCGATGGGCGGAAACGGGTGGGGACGCCGGTGGTCCGTTTGCGGCTGAGTTGACGCTGCTCGCGACCACCCAGTGCCGCGGCGAAGTCCTTGTCCCCTTCTTTGGGAACGGCCTTGCCGACGACTTTGCGTCGCTCGCGACCTGCCGCGTCCGCGGGAGCGGCCGCAGGTGGCTGCGCGCCACGGGCTGCCGGCCCTGGTTTGGCCTTGGCCGCGACTTCCATCTTGCGCTTGGCTTCGTGCTTGCGCAGATGTTCTTGCAGTGGCTTGGCCCCGGTGCGGCCGGCGCGAATGGCGTCTACCGGTAGCTTGATATCTGGTTTTTGCGGCGCTGGCTCATTGACCGTCGGCGGAGCGGGTTGCTGCGCGACGGGGAGCGGAGCGAAGCGCATCGCGGGTCCGGACCGAGGGCGATCTTCGTCGGTCCGACGGCGCGGCTCGCCACGGGACTCCGAGCGGATGTCCATCAGCGGCGCGCGGCCGCCCGTGGTGGCGTTGGGTGGAATGTAGTCCTCGCGCCGGAAGGCAGGAGGCTCTGCCGGCGTCACAGGCGCGGCTGGACGGACGGGCGCCGCGGGGCGAACCGGAGCAGCGACTACCGGACGGACCGGAGCGGCTGGTCGGACGGGCGCGGCCGGGGCCGCGGCTGGCGCCTTGGCTGATGCGCCGCCACCGGCGACGAATGCCCTGACCTTCGAGGTTTCTTCATCGGTCAAGCTGGCCAGCGCCGATCCCTTACCGGTGACCCCTGCTTTTGCGCAGAGCTCCACCAGGATCTTGCTGTCGATATTCAGCTCTTTCGCGAGTGCGTAGATCCGTTGCACCAAGTCTGACTCTCCCTCTCGTGCCGCATGAGCCGGCGCTGTGCTAATTGTTAGCGCGGCCGCGGCATCACGTTCGTTCGTTCGTTAATTCATACCGTCTCCCCTGCGAAGCCCATACCGCTTTCAACTTTGGCCAGAGATCATTGACAGCGATCTTTTACTGGCCAACGTTTGCCCGCGCGACAGTTCCAGCACGGCTGGCCATCGCGCGACGGAAAGGTTTTGGAAAACCTTACCCAACGTTACGGCGCTTCGGTTCGCGCACAAATCGCGACCTTAGCTTGTGCCCTCTCCATCGACAGCTGCGTCCTTGACATCGGCCGCCTCGGGCGACGCTCCATTTCCTTCGCTCACAGTTTCAGTGTCAGCAACTTCTGTCGCGTCCCCCTCAACTGTAGCTTCTGGCGTGGCGTCCGCCACCGGCGCATCGGCCGGCGACTCCCCTTCGGCGGCGACCGCAGCCGCCGTGGCCGCGTCTACGCGGTCCTGGGCACGCTGCCGGCGACGCTCGTCCGAAGCCGCTTGTTCGGCCTCGGCAGCCTTCGCTTCGGCCTGCTCGACGATCCGGTCCACCTGCTCGGGCGTCAGCCCCCCCATCTCGACGAGCGAGTCTGGCTCGATCACCGAAAGGTCATCGTAAGACAAAAAGCCTTCGCCGACTAGCTTCTCGCTCAGGTTTTCGTCGACTCCCTCAAGGGAGCTGAACCCACCCACGGCCCGCTCGATCTGTTCGTCGAGCTCCTCGCGGGTCATGATTTCGATATCCCAGCCGCACAATTTGCTGGCCAGCCGGACGTTTTGGCCGCGGCGGCCGATCGCTAGCGACAATTGGTCCTCGCGAACCAGCACGATCGCCCGGCCCAGCATTGGGCAGAGAATGACCTCTTCCGCCTCGGCCGGCTGCAAGGCATTGGGAATCAGGACCTGCATGTCGTCGCTCCAGCGGACGATATCGATCCGTTCGCCCGCCAGCTCATCGACAATATTCTTGATCCGGTTGCCGCGGACGCCGACGCAGGCGCCAACGCTATCCACGCGAGCGTCCGTGCTGCTGACGGCCACCTTGCTGCGATAACCTGGCTCGCGGGCCATGGCGCGGACTTCGATCACGCCGTCCGAGATCTCCGGGATCTCCTGCTCGAACAATCGCTCGACGAGCGCCGGACGAGTGCGGCTGAGGATCACCTTCACGCGGCTGCCATGCTTGCGGACTTCGCACACCGTGGCGCGGACGCGCTCGTTGGCGTGATGCGTTTCGCCAGGAATCTGCTCGCTACGCGGGAGAATGGCTTCGCAATTGGGCAGCGAGACGGTCGCGGCCCCCCCTTCGTAACGCTGCACGACACCGGTGACGAGTTGGCCGCGCTGCTCTTCGTACTCGTCGAAGAGCGCGTCGCGCTCTGCCTCGCGCACCTTTTGAATGATGACTTGTTTGGCGTTTTGCGCCCCAATCCGCCCCACGGCTTCATCCGGATCGAGCGGTTCGCCATTGCGGGTTCCGGAGATCGAGCCGTCTTGTCGATCGATATGAACGACAACTTGCTCTTCCTCTTCCTCCGTGTGTCCGTGCTTGAGCGCAGAGACAAGCGCCGCCTCGATCGCCTGGAAGACGATCTCTTTGTCGATATTCTTATCGCGATGGATCGAGTCGATCAGCCGCAGTAGTTCGCTGGGGTTCATGGGGCATCACATTCCCGCACCCGAGGTGCTTTAAGTTCCGAATTGTCAGATTGTTCGAGTTTTTGACTTCACGCCGTTGGGCGGCGTTTACCGGCGGAGCCCCGCAGGGGGCTCATCCGATCGACGGCGCGCAATGGTCTACTGGTGCTTTGGCGGTCGGTCTCCTGTCGATAGGGACGCCAAGTGGAATAAGGCATTCTACGCTTTTGCGGGGCGTTTGGCAGTCCTGTTTGGGCCTACCTAGATTTTCACCCGCAGACCCGTTTGGGGGTCGAACCAGTGTGCCTGGGACGTATCGAAGCTGGCCCATGCTTGCGAGCCGGGGCTGGGGGCGTGGTGAATTGGCGCCGCGCAGAGAAGGGAACGAGGGCTGCCCCCGGTGGCGTTGTCCCCTGGAAGAACGGCAGCGCTTGGACCTTGAAAATGGAGCTCCACCAGGATTCCATCCCCTAGTGGTTCCATCAGGCCCACCGTTCCGGAGATTGCGATCTCGGCCGCGTCCGGCGTGGGCAGAATCCGGACGGCGCCAGGGCGGACGCCTAAAACGATCGGCTGGTCCACGTAATGGGCGAGCCGCCGGGCCAGGTCCGGACCAACCCGGACGGCCCAGCCGGCGGTTTCGAATCGCAGCCCATCGTCGTCCCACTCGCCGCGACGCAGTCTGCCCTCGCAGAGATTCATGGGCGGGACGCCGATAAACCCGGCGACAAACAGGTTGGCCGGACGGTCGCTGATATCGGCCGCGGAGCCGATCTGTTGGATACGCCCCTGGCTCATCACGGCGATCCGGTCCCCCAGCGTTAGGGCCTCGGCCTGGTCGTGCGTGACGTAGATCGCGGTGATCGATTCGCGCTGGTGGATGCGTTTTAGCTCGCGACGGATTTCAACTCGCAACTGGGCGTCGACGTTCGAGAGGGGTTCATCCAGCAAGCTAGCGGCCGGCCGACGGACCAGGGCCTTGGCCAGGGCGACCCTTTGCCGCTGACCGCCAGAGAGCTGCCCTGGCATGCGGTCGAGCAACGGCGCAATTCCAAACGCCTCGGCCGTTTCTTGGAGTCGGGCGTCCCCTTGCGTCTGCTCCGCGAGTTGGGCCTGCCGAGACTTGGGCGATGCGATTCGCCGCAGCAGCGATATCGGCCACGGGGAGCGGTCCCGCAGCCGCCACCCAAACGCCAGATTCTGACGCACGGTGAGATGGGGATAGAGGGCGTAGCTCTGAAAGACCATGGCGACGTCGCGATTGCGAGGGGCGACTCCATTGACCACGCGGTTGCCGATCGAGACGACGCCTGCGGTGGGCGTCTCGAGACCTGCGATCACGCGGAGCGCCGTGCTCTTGCCGCAACCGCTAGGGCCGACGATGGCCAGAAACTCGCCATCCTCCACGCGCAGGTCAACCTGGTCGAGCGCGAGAATTCCGCCGGCGAACACCTTGCGAACGCCTTCGAGCACGACCTGCGCCATGCGGCGTCACCTGTTATTTGACCAGCGTATCTGGAGACGGTTCGATTGTGAGCGAATGGCAACGACACTTCGGGAATCGCGGCCTTCTAAAACTGCCACTTCGGACACCGTCAAGCCTGTGGAACCATTATAGTATAGGACGCCTTGCACTGTGCGATGCGACGATACGACGGCGCCGCGCCACGAGCGATTCAGCCGAATACCGTCGAGGAACACGCAGGCGTGCTCCCCTTCAAGCGGCCGGCTGCGCTAGGCCTCGATCTGGAAAGACAACGCAGCGCGCGAGAAGCAAGCGACGAAGAGGGAAGAACAAACGTAGAAATACGCCAGCACCCTGGTTTCGCCCATGTTGGATCAGCGTGCGGCGCCTTCACGACTGAAATTGATTCCCGTCCCCGTTAATTCGTCCCCTACTCTCCCTCGCTGGCCGTTCAGGGTAGATGTCCGCCTCCGGGAATAGTTGTCTGGCTTCCTCAGCCTTTCCCTGGTCATTCTCAAATTGCTTTCCTAACCCAATCACAATTACCCCGAAGTCGCCAAGCCAGATGCGCCAAAATTGAATCTGCGGCTGGTCTTGATGTCCACTATTGGCGACGACCGGGCCATAAACACCGCCTGTATTCTCGACCCACAGCAAGAATGCCTGCCGTTCATTCACAATCTTTAATTGCCACCCCAGCCACACGGCGAACACCGTCACCACCACGAACATCGTGCGGAGTGAGAATTGAAACCAGCGGCGGCGGGGCAAGGCGCGCATCATCGCATGATAGGACGAATTAAAGGGGACGGGAGTCATTGTTTTCCGGTAAATACTTGCTTGCGGGCACCTTGCATTCTACTCTTACGCTATGCCCCGACGCGCACGGTCGATTATCGGCGGATTGGCGTACCACGTGCTCAATCGCGCCAACGGACGTCTGCGACTCTTCAAGAAAGAGGCGGATTTCCGCGCCTTCGAACAAACCCTGATTGAAGCGCAATCGCGATTGCCGCTGCGGATCCTGGGACGAATTAAAGGGGACGGGAGTCATTGTTTTTCTCAATTACGCAAATGTTTATTCACGACGAGGACAATAACTATGATCCCAATACCGGATTGTCCGTGTTCTTGAGTACTATTTCAGCACCATCGGGCAGGTCGCGAATTTGGTTAGCAATTGACGCTCGGAACGACATTCCTTTCACATCGGTAAGAGAGTACAAGTTCTCGGCTTCGTATTTGCCACCACAAACGAATGGTACTTTCGGAAGCAAACGCATCCCTCGGACCAATGGCGCGTTTGCCATCTGCCATTCGTGAGCGAGCGGATAACCGGTCCGAAAGTGATAGTCGGCCATCACTTCATTGGCCCATGCACCGAGCGAAGAACTCATCCCCTCAAAATTTCCAGTTTCGGGATCAAAGGTGCAGATCTTGTTCTCGTGAATGCAATACTGCCCGCCAAAAATATCTTCGGCAAAGAAAAACTCATCGCTGAGATTCTCAACGTAATTTTGCTTCCAAGTCTTCGTAGCATTCCATTCCAGCAGTCCTAGCGGAGCGTGCGCATTTTGCAAAGGGCGGACCAGTAAGGCTGACTCGTATGCGTAAAATCCGTTTTTCAGCTCCAACATCTCAGCAAGTTCCTCGCCGAGCTTTCCCCATTTGTACAAAGCATCAGTTGCGCCGACCGGACCAGTGATCGGATCGCTTGCAATGGAAGCCAATTTAGTAATTGATGGATGCATTATCAACCTTCAAGGTTTTTGCCTAATTATAACCTTTCCGCCATCAGGGACGAATTAAAGGGGACGGGAGTCATTGTTTTCCGGTAAATACTTGCTTGCGGGCGCCTTGCATTCTACTCTTACGCTATGCCCCGACGCGCACGGTCTATTATCGGCGGATTGGCGTACCATGTGCTCAATCGCGCCAACGGTCGCTTGCGACTCTTCAAGAAAGAGGCGGATTTCCGCGCGTTTGAACAAACCCTGATCGAAGCGCAATCGCGATTGCCGCTGCGGATCCTGGGCTATGTCGTGATGTCGAATCATTGGCATTTTGTCGTCTGGCCGAAGACTGGCGCCGACACCGACGTGTCCGAGTTTTTTCGCTGGCTGACGGTCACGCACACGCAGCGCTGGCACGCCCACCGTGCGACGGCCGGCATGGGCCATGTCTATCAAGGCCGGTTCAAGTCGTTCCCTATCGAGTCGGACGAACATCTTTGGACCGCGCTGCGATATGTTGAACGCAATCCATTGCGAGCAGGCATCGTCGAGCGCGCCGAACAATGGCGCTGGGGCAGTTTATGGCATCGAACGGCCGGGGCCAGCGACGCGGGCCCGCGACTTTCCGCCCCGCCGACGGCCTTGCCGACAAACTGGGTTCAGTACGTCAACCGCGCGGAGACGGAAGCCGAACTGGCGGCGTTACGAGAAAGCGTCCGCCGCGGCCGGCCGTACGGCGCCGCGAAATGGCAAACCAAGACCGCGCGAAAACTGAGCCTGGAACACACCTTCCGCCCCCGCGGCCGCCCCAGCAAAAACAAACCTGACGGCACAGCCGCAACAAAAGAATGACTCCCGTCCCCTTTAGTTCGTCCCCCCCTTTAGTTCGTCCCCTTTAGTTCGTCCCCCTTAGTTCGTCCGTCCCCTTTAGTTCGTCTGGACGCTTTTTTGACCCGCCGATCGGAGGGTGATGATGAGGTTTTTTTATCTTGAACCAGAAGTTGCCGGAGGCCTCGGATCCAATACGGAAATGGATGTTACTGTCCACCCCCCACTCGTTAAGAAATTGCATTACGAGTTTGCTGGTTGGCTAGGAGATGTGGTTTTAGAGAGCTTCCCGTCCTTCATTATCACTGAAGTAGCAAGAACGCGTCTAAGCAATTGCGGCATGACAGGCGCGGGGTTTGATTCGGTCGAGCTTTCGACGTCCGATGAGTTTAAAGAACTGCAACCTCATTGCACTCTACCTACGTTCTATTGGTTCCGTGTTGAAGGCCGATCAGGTTATGACGATTTCGGAATCGCACCAGACCATCGACTCGTTGTGTCGGAAAGAGCGCTTAATGAATTGGCGGCATTGGGCATATCGCATGCTGTTGTGACGCCATTTGAGAGGTGAAAGCGCACCGTACGCACAATCGTGCCGACGATCCCGTTCCTGGGCGAGTTGCCGCACTTTGAACCCATTTACGGCCACGCGGACGCATTCACGTACGGTACCTACGCTGGCGTTGTTGGCGGAATCGCTGCCGGAATCTTCATCGGCAACGTCGCCGCCGGCGCCAACGGCCTGGTCGCCTGCGGCACTCTGGCGCAGAACCTCGAGAAAGTCTACAGCGCGGTCGACACCACGCTTGGCATCGCGAACGCCGTAGTCAGCATTGCCACAACGGGCAAAGTCGGCCTCGGCGATGTCTTAGGACTGGCTCCAGCAATCGGCTATGGCCTCGGAAAACTCTCCAGCGCCAGATACTGCTTCTTCGCCGGCACGCCGGTCGCCACCGAGCACGGCGACCGACCAATTGAGAGTATTCAAGCCGGCGACCGGGTCTGGACATTCAGTCACGCCGTCAACGAGTGGCGGCTGTGCACGGTCAACGAGACGTATGTCAACGAGTATGCAGGCGACCAGGTCAACGTCTTCGTCGCCGGCGAGCGAATCGCCTCAACGTACCATCACCCCTACTGGGTAGTCCGCGGCCAGGAGCTGGCAGACCGACCCGTTCCGGATCACGTGGCGAACGCCACGCCCAAGGAAAGCATCGTCGAAGGCCGCTGGGTCGACGCCGGCGATCTGCACGTCGGCGACATGCTGCTATTGGGACGAATTAAAGGGGACGGGAGTCATTGTTTTGTCCTTGTTTTGTCCGACGCATGACGTCCCCTTTACTTCATCAGCTTGATGGAGTGGTAAACGAAGATTCAAAACCAAACGTCGTGGCCTGCCACACCAAGATCGCGACCAGGGTGACAATCGCAAACAGGCCGCGCAGACCAAAGCTGTAAAACTTGGATTTGGGTGTCTCGCTCATGCCCCGATTCTAACCGCCAGCGCATGAAAAAGCCGCCCGCAGGCGGCTAGGTCGCTGAGATTGCAAGTTGTCTATTCTGCAGGTAGTGACGTAGGAACCTGCCCTAGGATTGTGCGACTATTTATCCGCCGGTGGTTGGCCGGGGAGTGTGGTGAAGTAGCCGATCATCATTTCGTCCCAGGTCTGCTCGCCCCAGCCGACGTCGCGTTTGGGATCCGGGTTGTTCAGGTTCTCTTCCGAGTTGTCGAAATGCGCGACGCACAGCAGATGCGTGCCGCGCGGCAAGAACTTGGGCTGAGCCAGATCATACCGCAACTGCCAGTTGAAATCATACTTCGGCACGTCCAGCAGCACCTCGCGGCGTCCGTCCGGATACGTTGCCTCGTAGCGGAACGACTTGCCGCGCATGTGCATGTGCGGGGTCATGGATAAGAGGCGGACATCGTTTTGAAATACGTGGCGCGAGCGAACTTCGAAGTTGTTGGCCCCGGCCGGAATTCGCAGACGCGTGTTGGCCGCCTCATCGCCGTTGACCCGTTCGCGGACTTCGCTGGGGTCGGCAAAGACAATGCCTACGCTGCTGAGATCTTCCTGCGGCGTGCCATTGGGCGTGTAGTGAACCTGGAAGACGATCTTGGAGCCACGCGCGACAAACAGCGCGGAACCATCCGGATACTTTTGCGGCGGCATGCCGGGCGCGTATCCGACGAGCGATCCGCCCCCCAGCCCCAGGCGCGGAGGCTCGCCTGGACGAATGAAGCCGACGATGATGTGATGGACGACGGCGTGATTTCCTGGCCGGGCCTCGACGGCCTTGATCCACTTGTCTTCTTTGAAGTAGGGATCGACGATGAAGTACCGGTACGGCAGCGTCCCTTGCGCGGCGACCTTGGCCGGCTGATCGTCCATCGGCACGATCAGGTCCGGCGTTGGAATCTGCCAGCCATCGGTAAACGTTGCCGGAGCGGGGGTGTCTTTCACATCGCCTTCTGGGCAGCCATCTTCCACCCAGGCGGCGATCAATCGCTTGTCCTGGTCGCTCAGGCGGGCGTCGTTTGAGAACGTGCCGTGCGGGGCGTCCGAGAACCACGGTGGCATGCGGCCTTCGTCGACCACTTCGCGGATGGTTGGCGCCCAACCGACGGCGTCTTCATAACTGGTCAGTGGGAACGGGCCGATCTCGCCCTCGCGATGGCAACTGACGCAGCGCTCGTTGAGCAAGCGCGAGATCTGCTTGTGATACGTGACGTCTCCGCGCGATTCCTTCTTGGCCACGCGCCCGATCAAGCAGCCGGGGGCCTCGGTAACAGCGTTGGCGACGGGCTTGCCGGCCAGCAGTGCGTCGAGCGCCACGGCCAGATCGCGCTGGCCCACCGCGGGTCGCTGGAAGCCGATGCCGTACTGATCGTCGATCCGGCCGCTGTATTGCACGCGTCGTTCGCCATCCAGCACGAAGACTTGCGGCGTCCTGACGGCGCCGAGCGCGTCGGCCAGCACGTTGCCGGTGTCTTTCAGCAGCGGGAACTTGATGTTGCTCTGCCGGGCGAACGTGGCGATCTCCGTCAGCGCGTCCTGGCGATTGGAATTCACGCCGAGGAAGCGCACGCCCTGCGATTCGTATTCCGTGGCCAGATCGACCAGCCGCGTGGCGTACAGCCGAGCCAGTGGGCACTCGTTCCCCAGGAAGGCGACGACAATCAACTTGTCGGCGGCGTAGTCGGCTAGCGCGTGAGTCTTGCCGTACTGATCGCGGAGCGAAAATTCTGGCGCCTTTTGGCCGAGGGCCTTGGCCGCCTCGGCGGTTGCTGTTTCTTTTTTGGCGGCTGTTTCTTTTTTATTGGGCGTTTCTTTTTTAATAGTTTCGGCTTCAACGGCGAAGGCCAACGTCGCGGCGGCGCACACCAGGCAAACCACGGCCAGTCCAATCCTGCTACGCATCAGAGATGTTCCTAAAAAGACAGCAAATAATCGTCGGACGAACCGATTCCAGGAATGCCAGCATCCCGGACGCCCTTGGTTGCCCCGGGGAGTTACCCCCCTCGGCACGGCAATGTTTCAGAACCGCGCAGTGTTTTGCTGTGCGGCGGCGATATCTCAACGCATCCTTGGTGTCTGCCCGCATCTTCTTCTATCGATTGGAACGGCGCCGCTAGCTGGCGAAAATCTTGTCCATTCGTTCGGCGGTCGCCTGGAGGCGAGCGCGGTCGCCACCGGGGATCTCGGCGGTGCCCCAGCCGGTGTAGTTGATCGCCCGCAGCGCGGCCATCACGGCCGGCCAGTCGCAATCCCCTTCCAGCAGTTCAACATCGAAGCCTTTGCGCAGCCCTTCGGTGTCTTGCTTTTTGCGGCTGTACTCCTTGATATCGAGCTTGAAGATCCGCTTGCCGAGCGCGGCGATCCAATGCTCCGGCCAGCCGTAGCGCAGCACGTTGCCGACGTCGAAGTACGCGCCGACCAGGGGCGAGTTCAACTCGTCAATGTACTGCGCGGTTTCCAACGGGCTGACCAGGAAGTTGTTCCAAACGTTTTCCAGTCCGATGCGGATGCCGAGCTCTTCGGCCAGTGGCAATGCTTTTTTGATCTCGGCTTGCGAACGCGCGTAGGCGTCTGCGTAGGAGACTTCTTTATTTACCACGGCCGGCACCAGCAGCACGGTGGTGCCGCCGTAGAATTTGGAATCTCGCAGAGCGGTCTTCAATCCCTCCAGGCCGCGGGCGCGGACCTCGGGGTCTGGATGGGAGAGCGTCTCTTTCCAGTGGACGGAATCGACGACGCCATGCACCGGCAGGCCGGTCTCGTCGCGCGCGCGCAAGACCTCGTCTCGATCCAAATTGCTGGGGCTATCGAGCTCCACTCCGTCGTAGCCCAGCTCCTTGAGCATCTGAAACTTTTGCTTGATCGAGCCGTCCCCCTGGACCATTCCCCACTTCACGGCCTTTTTGTATCGCTTGTCTTCTTTGTCTTCCGCAGCGCTGGCCGAGGGCAAGGTGAGCGTTGCGGAGGCGCTGGCCGCGGCCAGCGTTGCGCCGGCCACCTTGAGGAAATCGCGACGATCGGGCGTGGCGATATTGCCAGGGAGGTCTTTCTTAGGGTGGATCATTGTTGTTCCTGGCGGCGGGAGAAATATAGTGGAGCCGAGACTGGCTGTGGGAGGACTCAAGAGAGTCCATAATAGGCCGGCCCAAATCGCCTCGCAACTCAACGTAGATGAAGGACGCGCGCATGAGATTGTTCGACCCTGCTTGGACGCGACCTTTTTTTCCTCTCTGTGTGGCGATGTTTCTGGGCGGCGCCACGCGCGCGGCCGACGTGGTGGTGCTGCCAGGGACAAAGCCACTGGAGACGCAGGGTGATTTAGCGTCGCAAATGGTCGATGGGATCGATCGGTTTCTGCTGCGGCAGATTGCGGAGTCTGTTTCAGGCCGTAACGCGCAGAGCGAGGCGGATTCTAAAGGGAGCGCCGCCGATCAGATCCGCGCGAAACGAGAGCAGTTCGCCCAGTGCATCGGCGCGGTCGACGAACGTGTGAAATTCGACGGCCTGGAATTCATTTCCACCACCAAGCAGTCCGCGCTCCTCGGCCAGCGCGATGGCGTCAACGCCTACAAGGTGCGTTGGCCGGTTTTGCCCGGCGTAAATGGCGAAGGACTGCTCCTTACGGCGCGAGATTTACACGCCGACGCCGGCGCCACGCCGTTCGATGTACAGGACTCGTTGGTGATTGCCGTGCCGGACGCGGATCAAACGCCGGAGATGGTTGCCGGGTTGGCGACAGGCGCGGCGGCCCTGCCGAACGACGCGCAGTTTGCGCGGCGATTGGCGGGGAGTGGATTCACGGTGATTGTCCCCTATGTGATTGATCGCGCGGATACGTTTTCGGTCGGCGCCGGCGGAACTCGCCCCACGAACCAGCCGCATCGCGAGTTCATCTATCGTCAGGCGTACGAATTGGGCCGGCACGTGATTGGTTACGAAGTGCAAAAAATCCTAGCGCTGGTCGATTGGCACGCCCGCGCCACCGCGGAGACGCCGGTTCCGTTTCGTTGCGGCGTGATGGGCTACGGCGAGGGTGGGCTGTTGGCGCTCTACGCGGCGGCGATCGACGACCGAATCACCGCCACTTGCGTTAGCGGCTACTTCGCCCCGCGCGAGGGCGTGTGGGAAGAACCGATCTATCGCAACGTTTTCAAGCTGCTTACGCGCTACGGCGACGCGGAGCTTGCTGCGCTGGTGGCGCCGCGGGCTTTGATCGTGGAAAGCAGCCGTGGGCCCGAGGTCGCCGGTCCGCCCGAAGCCAAGAATGGTCGAGGGGGCGCCGCGCCGGGGCGACTGATCTCGCCAACGGTTAAAGCGACGAGCGACGAAATTGCGCGGGCGCGTAAGCTCGTCGCTTCCGAGTCGTGGCCTCTGCGACATATCCATAGCGGCGACGGCAATGGCCCGCCGGGCAGCGCTGACACATTGAAGGCGTTTCTAAAAGGCATTCGACCGAATGCCCCGACGCGCGATCTGAGCGCGGCGCCGACGGAGCCCACGCTGATTGGAACTGTGGATCCGGCCCGTGCTCGGCGGCAGTTTGATGAACTGGTTGACTACACGCAAAAACTGCTGGCCGAGGCGGAGTACACGCGCGTCAAGTTCTGGGCCAAGGCCGACCGGCAAACCCGCTCGGTCGATCGCTGGCGCGAGACGACGGCTTCCTACCGGGATTATTTTTACAACCAGGTGATCGGCCGGTTCGAGATCGAGAAGTCGCCGTCCAACGTTCGCACGCGCAAAGTCTTCGACGAGCCGAAGTACACCGGCTACGAAGTTGTGCTCGATGTCTTTCCGGATGTGTTTGCGTACGGCATCTTGCTGGTCCCCAAGGATATTCCGCCGGGCGAGCGCCGTCCGGTGGTTGTCTGTCAGCATGGGCTGGAGGGGCGGCCGCAGGATGTGGCGGACCCCAAGGTCGACAATAAATATTACAACCAGTACGCCATTCGGCTGGCGGAGCGCGGCTTCGTCACGTACGCGCCGCAGAACCCGTACATCTTTCAGGATCGCTTTCGCACGTTGCAGCGCAAGGCCAACCCGCTGGGCAAGACGCTGTTTTCGATCATTGTTCCGCAGCATGAGCAAACCGTGGATTGGCTGGCGACGCTGCCGATGGTCGATCCGGAGAAGATCGCATTCTATGGTCTGTCGTACGGCGGCAAAACCGCGATGCGCGTGCCGGCGATTGTCCAGAAGTATTGTCTCTCGATCTGTTCGGCCGACTTCAACGAGTGGATCTGGAAGAATTCGTCAGCGCGTAGCAACTACAGCTACTTGCACACAGGCGAGTACGAGATGTTTGAATTCGATCTCGGCAACACGTTTAACTACGCCGAGATGGCGTGGCTGATTGCGCCGCGACCGTTCATGGTTGAACGAGGCCAGCGCGACGGCGTGGCGCCCGAGCCGTGGGTGGCCTACGAGTACGCGCGGGTCCGCGAGCTGTACGTCGATCTAAAAATTCCGCAACGAACGACGATCGAATTCTTCGACGGCCCACACTCCATTCACGGCGTAGGGACGTTCGAGTTCTTGGAGAAGCAACTCCGCGGCAAGTAGTTGATGGGCTTTTGCTAGCGCCGCAGTCGTAGCAGGCTTTCAGCCAGCGTCCGTTGGGAAATCTCGCTACTTGCGTGAAATTGATCTTCGCGCGGTTTCGGCGTTTTGGTACTTACGCCCTCTGCCGGATTGTCTGGTGGCGCGGAGCACTGCGAGGCTTGCGATTTCGATCGCTTGCCGACGTTGTGAGTTCCGCCCGCTCCAGGGTTGCGATTGGTCAGCGTATCTCATCTCACGACCAGTTGTTGCCTGCTACGGGCGATTGCCAGCGGTGCGGTTCCCATCGATTGCTTGAATTTCCCGGAGAACTGCCATGAAGCGGATCTTGGTCCGTCTTTGCGCCTTGAGCGCCGTCGTGTCGCTTGCCGCATTTGCGATTGTTTCAGCGCAGCGCGGCGCGGCCACAGCGCAGGCTGAAACGGGCAAAGCGCCCGCGGTCGCCGCCGCGGACCAGCCGAAGTTGCAGCCGGCGCCGACTGCGCCGGCGGACGATCGCTACACGCAATTGGAAACGCAATCGCCTCCGGTCGATCCGTTTGCCGCCGGGCAGCCAGGACTACTGGCCGACGTCGGCCAGGCGCCTCCGGTCGACCCTCAAGAAGTACCAACGGCCGCCGAAGCGCAGCGTCGCTACGCGGCAAGTCGCCAGGCGCCGCCCGACGTGACGGACCCCAACGTCCGCACTTCGCAGTTCGAAGAAGCGGCCGTGGGCGTAGGCGCCGCCGCTGCCGCCGCGATTGCTCCGGTTGTGGCTAATGGGACAGTCGGCGGCGAGCCAACGCTCGCGCCGCCGCAAGCGGGCGAACCGTCTCTGGCCGCGCCCAGCGATCCAACGTTCGATCCCAACTCGCAACTGCCACCGGCCGCGCCGCAGGGCGCGAGCGCCTTTGATCCACCGGCGAACGCCGCGCCGCAGGGCGAGCCCAATCTCTTGACCGGGCCAGGCGGAGCGCCTGCGCCGATGGCCGACGATCGCGCGTTTACGCCGCCAACCGGCCGCGAAGCCGCGACGGCCGAAGGGATGGGCCGACCAGGCCAGAAGCATCTCGAAGGGCAGCAAGCGCCGGCGATTGTCGTCGAAAAAATTCCCCCCGCCGAAGTGCAGGTTGGCAAGCCGGCCGTCTTCGTGCTGAAGATTCGCAACGTTGGCGCCGTGCCGGCGACACAGGTGGAAGTCCACGATCAGATTCCCAAGGGGACGCAACTCATCAGCACCACGCCTCGCGCGGCGCAGCCCACCGCGGGCGAAGTCGTCTGGTCGCTGGGGACGCTCAAGCCCAAGGAAGAAATGACGGTCGAGCTGGAACTGATGCCAACGGCCGAAGGCGAAATCGGCAGCGTTGCCACGGTCCGCTTTGCCGCCGAGACCTCCGTCCGCACAGTAGTCACCCGGCCCGTGCTGAGCATTGATATGCGCGCCGCCAAGAGCGTGATGTTGGGCGAAGATGTTTCGATTCAGATCAAGATTACCAACTCCGGCACAGGCCCGGCGACGGGCGTCATGCTCCGCGACGTAGTGCCAGAGAATCTGCAACACGCGCAAGGCGCGGAGTTGGAACGTGAGTTAGGCGTCATCCAGCCGAATGAATCGAGAGACTTTGATCTCACGATGAAGGCCGTCAAGGCTGGCCTTGCGGTCAACATGCTCACCGCCGTAGGCGAAGGAAATCTCCGCGTCGATCAGCAAGTGGAGATCGACGTTGTCGCGCCGGAATTGCAAGTCAAGCTCGATGGACCTGCCCGGCGTTATCTGGATCGCCAGGCGACGTATACCGTTAGCGTTTCCAACCCAGGCACTGCTTCCGCCAAGGAGGTGGCGCTGGTCACACACTTGCCCAACGGCATGAAGTTTGTCGAAGCGAATAACCAAGGCCACTACGACGCGGCCACCAGGACCGTGCACTGGCTGTTGGAAGAACTCCCGCCGAACGAAAGCGGTAGCGTGACGCTGACCGCCGTGCCGATCGAGACGGGCGAGCAATTGATGCGAATCGAAGGCTCCGCCGAACGCGGCCTGTCGGCCCAGGAAGAAAAGACGATTGTCGTCGAAGGCGTGGCGGCGATCTTCTTCGAAGTCGTCGACGTGGCCGACCCCATCGAGATCGGTGGCGAAGCGGTGTACGAAATCCGCGTCGTCAATCAAGGGACCAAGGCGGCCACGAACGTCCGCGTTGTGGCGCTGATGCCGGACGAATTAAAGCCGACCAGCGCCGAAGGCCCGGCTCGCCACACAGTCGATGGGCAGCGCGTGCTGTTCGATGGACTAGCGCAGTTGGCGCCCAAGGCCGAGACAACTTACCGCGTGAAGGCCAAAGGCGTGGCGCCGGGCGAAGTTCGCGTTCGCGTGCAGGTATTGACCGACGACATTCGCACGCCGGTCACCAAGGAAGAAAGCACGCGCGTCTACGCGGACGAGTAACGCGGCGCTGATTTGCCGGCCCAGTGCTTGCTGTAGTTCAGCGCTATTTGAACAGCAGCGCTTTGCCGTCGAGTGGGAACGCCGTGTATCCGGCCGCGCGGACGTGAGCTACAAAGCTGGCCGGACCGTGCGTGCAGTAGACGACGTTCGGGTCGACTTGCGCGATGGCCGAAAGCAGATCGTCGAAATCGGCGTGGTCCGAGAGCGGAATCCCGTGATCGACTCCGAGCCGCCAACGCGCCGCGCCATCGCCGGCCCAACCGGTGACGGCAAACGTCACGGGCTGCCGAATTCTTGCCAGATCGCCGCGAGCGTGTCGTCTGGGCGGAATCACCAGCGCGCAGCCTGCTGCGTTTTGATTCTGATGCAGCTCGAATGCGCCCAGGTCAACGCCACATTGGACGTAGACCTTGCTGACCTTAAAGACCTCGGCGTGCTGGAGCACGCGCACGCCGGCGCCCGTCAGTAAGCGGGTAACCTCTTGCGCTTTGCCGAGGGCATAGGCGTGCACTACCGCGGTGCGCCCAGCGGCGACAACTTCCTGCACCAGACCAATCAATTGCGAGACGGCCTCGGCGCGCGGCATGTGGCGATGCTCGGGGCGGCCGAACGTGCTTTCGATGACCAGGATGTCGGCCTTGGGAAGCTCCGCGTTCTCGGCGGTGGCGCTCTCGGCGAGTTTGAAATCGCCCGTGTAGAGCAGTCGCTTGCCATCTTCTTCGGCCAAGAGCATCGCCGAGCCCAAGCAGTGCCCTGCCGGGTAAGTAGTCAGCCGCATTCCGGCCCAATCGAGCGGTTGGCGATAAGGGAGCTCTAGGACCGGACGCTTGCCGAGTCGCAGATGGTAGAGCCGCGCGGTCTCTGGCGTGCAGATCGCCAGCTCATGCCGGGCCATGTGATCGTGATGCGCGTGCGAAATAAATCCGCGCGGTTGCCGCCGACAGAAATCAACCGCCAGGTCCGCCCGCGTCAACTTCAGGCCGCGGTCGTAATGAAACATGAAACCCGCGCAGGGGAGATTCTGTCAGAGAGCCGTCCTGTGCACGCTACGACTTCATCGCCTTGGCCGCTGGCGCCAGTTTGCCGAGCGAGTTCAATCCGGCCGCTTTCCAGACGCTGTCGACTGCTTCACCCACGCGTTTGACGGCCGCCTCGCGACGCAATCCCTTGAGCTGATCGGGATGGGCCGTGGGGGTAATCGGACCGTCGTAACCTAATTCTGCCAACAGCACGAGCGCCGCGGAGGAATCAATGCCGCTCCCCTCGCCGGGCAGCATGCGTTGCGCCGGCAAACATTCCGAAGCGGGCGTGTCCGCCGGTGCGTCTGCCAGTAACACGCCGACCAGTTTGGCGGCGCCGATCTTCCGCAAGTCGTCCACCGTTCCGCCGGCGACGTGCAAGTCGAACAGGTCGACTACAAAGCCCACGTTGCGGGCCGAGACGCTGCTGAGGAGGAGTTGCAGTGTGTCGAGACCGTGGATGAACTCAAAGGCGCGATCTTTACGCAGCGACGCGTCGGAAGAAAAACTGACGCCCAAGCGAATGTTGTGCGGTTCGAGCGCCTTGCCCAGATCATTCAGACGGTTCTTGCAATGCTCGAAGTTCTGATGGAACGGGCGGGCGTCGCTGGCCGGATCCAGCGTGGTCACAACGCGGCGGTAACCGGCTTCGCCAGCAATCGCAGCCCAAGTGGGGAGAACGGCCAGGTCCGCTCGAAAGGTTTCGTCATCCTCTTGCCAGCGCGTGGGGAGCGCAAATGCGCCGACTTGCAACTTGGAGCTATCGAGTAATCGCCGCGCGTGAGGCAGGCCTTTGGCGATGACCTGTTCGGCGAAATCAATGATATCGAGATCGAGACCCTTGAAACCAAACGATAACGCCAGCTCGATGAGCTCGCTCTGGCTACCCGAAATGCCCAAATGCTTTGAGCTCAGGTTCTTGAACATCCAACCCTCCGAAACAGGCCCGACTGTGATCGGCCGCAGTGGCGACTGACCCTCGCTTTTGTCACGGACCGGCGCTACCGATCCTCAGCACGCATTATGTCAAATTGCGAATTGCGTACAACCGATGCGCAAACGTGGATCGTGGCGTTTCCAGCGGCAAGCTATAGTTGTCACAACCGGTCCGGTCGGATGCGCCTTGCGACTGTTCGAAACCGCCTGACTCAACCCAATCACAGAGCCCTTCCAGCTATGTTCATGGACTATCTGCGTATCGTTATTTTGGGGGTCGTGCAGGGCATAACGGAGTTTCTTCCGATCAGCTCGGATGGCCATTTGGCAGTAGCGAATGCAATCTTTAGCGCCTTAAGTGGTGAGGAACTGCCGGAAGACAACCTGGGCGTGACCATCATCCTGCACTTGGGGACGTTGCTAGCAATCTTGATCGTCTATCGCCAGAAGATCGTCCGTCTGCTCACGCAAGACAGGCGAATCATTCCGCTGCTGATTCTGGGGACCATTCCGGCGGCGGCCACTGGGCTGCTCCTTAAGAAGTATTTCGCGCACGAAATGAGCAGTGCGCTGGTGGCCGGATGTTTGCTGCCGCTGAATGGGGTGATGCTGCTGTGGATCAGCCGCCGGCCGCAGGGAGACACGCCGTACGAGGCGATCAGTTATCGCCAGGCCCTTTCGATTGGCGTTTGCCAGGCGTTTGCTCCGCTGCCGGGTATTTCTCGGAGCGGAACCACGATCGCTGGCGGCCTGGCCGTGGGCGTGACTCGCGAGGCGGCCGCCACGTTCTCCTTCATGCTGGCGATACCGGCCATTGCAGGCGCCGGGCTATTGGAACTGAAGGACCTGATCACGGATGGGGCCGCGGATATGCCGGCGCCGAGCGTTCTGATTGTGGGAGCAATCGTTTCGTTCTTTGTCGGTTGGGTTTCGCTACTGCTGTTGTTGCGGCTGTTGCGCGAAGGTCGGCTTGCGCCCCTGGCCTGGTGGTGCATTGGATTTGGTCTGGCTGTTATCGTCTGGCAGCTATCTAGCGGCGGCCTGGAGCAAGTTACTCCGACTCCCGTTCCAACCGTGGCTCCGGCGGTCGCTCCTGCCTGACTTATGCCTGGTGGCTCATCGCTTTCTGGCGAACGGGCAGGATCCAGCTTGCGGTTAGCCTTTCTTCGACGCTCTTGATCTCCCCGCTCACCGCAGGCCCGGCGATGGCCGCGACCACCGTGGTCGCATGGTCTCTTGACGCTCCGGCGGCCTGCTTGGCCGATTTCCAGTAGTCGAGGTTCCAGTAGTTCATGAGATCACCCCTGCGTTCCGGCCGGCGGTCGCCAGGCACTCTAGGGCTGTCAGGAGTTGCTCGCGGGTGTGGTTGGCGGTCAGGCTGATTCGCAGTCTCTCGCTACCGTGAGCGACGGCCGGAAACGGCACGGAGTTGACGCAGATGTTGTTGCGGTGCAATTCCAGCGTCATTTCTCGCAGCGCCTTCATGTTGCCAACGATCACCGGAATGATTGGGCTGGGCGAGTCGCTGGTCTTGAAGCCCAGCTTGCGGATCTCCTCATGCAGGAACCGGCAGTTCTCCCAGAGGCGGTCGCGACGTTCCGGCTCGTCCTTGATGACGTCCAGCGCGGCGCTGGCCGCGGCCAAGACCATGGGCGAGGGGGCCGTCGAGAACATGCCGCTGCGGGCAAAGTAGCGAATGTAGGTCACCAGGTCGCTCTTGCCGGCGACAAAGCCGCCGCAGGCGCCAAGTGCTTTGCTGAGCGTGCCAACGTGGAGGTCGATCTCGCCTTCCAGCCCAAACCGGGCAGCGGCGCCGCGACCCTCGGGGCCTAGCACGCCGGTCGAGTGGGCTTCGTCGACCAGCAGCAAGGCGCCGTGACGCTTGCAAACTTGCCAGATCTGATCCAGCGGGGCGACGTCGCCGTCCATGCTATAGATGCCTTCGACGCAGACCAGCTTGGTGCGGGCGTCTTTGTTTCTTTCCAGCACTCGCTCCAGGTGCGAGGCGTCGTTGTGGTGGAAGACCTTGATCTGGGCGCCAGAAAGCTTGGCTCCGTCGACCATGCTGGCGTGGGCCAGGCGGTCCAGGATGACCACGTCGTCCTTGCCGACCACGGCCGAGATCACGCCGACGTTGGCGCCGTAGCCGCTGGCAAAGACGCAGGCCTCTTCCGCTCCCTTGAGCTCCGCAAGCTTGCGCTCTAGCTCTTTGGTGACCGGAAAGGCGCCAACCAGCAGCGGCGAACTGCCGGCCCCGGCGCCGTAAGTGGCGGCGGCGTCTTGGGCGGCTTTGACCACGCGAGGGTGATTCGCCAGGCCCAGGTAGTTGTTCGAGGCCAGGATGACCATGTCGCGGCAGGCGTCGTCATAGGGATATTCGACCGTCGCCGAGGCGTCGCTCGGGCCCAGCAAGGTGCGGCCGTACAGGTTCTGGCCGATCTTTTGGAAGTGATCGACCGCCTTTTTGAAGAAAGGGGCCAATTCCCGGACGCCTACGCCTGCCTCGCGAGCTCGCAGGATGTCCGCCAGGCCGGTCTCTTCGTTAATTTCGAGCTGGGCTGGCGGGACGAGGGTCGTTGGGGTTGGTTCGCTGATCGGGGTCAGGCTGGAGGTCGCGGGGGTCATGATGGGCTCCTTCAGAGATGGCGGGTGGGCCGTTGGTTTGTTTTGTCTGGGCCTCGTTGGCCCTCTGACTTGCGGAGCGTATGACAGGCCGGACTGTTACAGGAGTTTCTCCCTCCGTCAAAGAATTCCGAATTACTCGCCGCAATCTGGCCCGGGATCTGCGTAAAGAATCAGGGCCCGGGCGACGCCGGACCGACAAACACCGAGCAACGGCACAACGCCTGGTTCCAGACTTACCGGATATGACGGATGCAACGACCGATGAACGCGCCGACGCAATCGGAGGGCAGAATTGCCTATTCCGCCGATAAACCATGCGGAGGGCCGTTCCGGGCAACGTGAGTTCTGGCGGAAACCGGGAGTGCCGTCCGGAACTGGGAGTGTTTGGGCCGCAACAAAACTCGTCCTATTGCGCTAGTGCGTTTAGCGAGCAATCGTTACCGCACAACAACAGCCGAAGGATGAGCAATGAACACCACAGTTCGATTCACGGAAACCCTCCCATTCCCAAACACAACTTCGTCCAAGCGGATCGTTCCGACTTCGGATCTTCCGGCCCCGATGAGAATAAGTCCGATTGATAGCAGCCCGATAGGCCAAGGCCCGGTGAGCCAGGAGACGTTGGTCTGGGAACCGGCGGTTAAGAGAAACGTCCAATCAAAACCATTGCGAGTTGAGCAAGACCACCGGCCCACGGCGAAGGAGCCTCGGCCTGCCCAGACGACGCCATCCGATGAGCCAGCCCCGAGCGGCACGCGCCCCAACACCATGCATCCTTCGTACGCACGAGTCGAAATTCGCGAAGTGAGCACTCGGCGCGACCGGGATCGGTTCGTCAAGTTTCCGTGGACGATCTATGGAAACGACAAGCAGTGGTCGCCGCCACTATTGATCGAGGCCAAGGCTTTTATCGATCGCCGCAAGCATCCGTTTTACGCGCACGGCGACGCGGCCCAGTTCTTGGCGATGCGCGATGGAGTGGTCGTCGGCCGGATCATGGCCAGCGACGACCCTCGCTACAACGAGGAGCATAGCGCCAACACGGGTTGCTTTGGCCTGTTTGAATGCGTTAACGATCAAGCCGTGGCGGACGCCCTGCTGTCACGCGCCGCAGAGTGGTGCCGGACCAAGGGCCGCACCGAGATCATGGGTCCTGTCGATTATTCAACGAACTATCCGTGCGGTTTGCTGATCGAGGGTTTTGACACGCCGCAGCGCGTGATGATGAATCACAATCCGCCGTATTACGTGACATTGTTCGAGGGTTGGCGTCTGGGCAAGGCGAAGGACCTGTACGCCTGGTGGTTTGACGATACGGCCGACATGCTGGATCGCTGGTCGAAACTAGCGTCGCGATTTGAGAAGCGCGGCGCGGTGAAGATTCGGCCGGCCAACTTCAAGAACTTCGAAGAAGAAGTAGCTCGCTGCCAGGACGTCTACAACGCGGCGTGGGAGACGAGTTGGGGCTTTGTGAAAATGAGCGACGTCGAGTTTCGGCACATGGCCAAACACTTGAAGCAGTTGGCTCAGCCGGAATTGATCTTGCTGGCCGAAGTGGATGGCGAGCCGGCCGGCTTCTGCGTGACATTACCGGACTTTAATGAAGCAACGCGTCCGCTGAATGGTCGCTTGACGAATTGGGGACTGCCAATTGGCTTAGTCCGCCTACTGCGCAACTTGCGCAGGATACGCACCGCGCGGATGGCGGTGCTGGGAATCAGGGAACAGTTTCGTCGACGCGGCGTCGCGGAGCTGTTCATCTTACGCGCGCTATCGGTCGGGCGAGATAAGCTGCATTACAACGGCGCCGAACTGGGCTGGACGTTGGAAGACAACGTGTTGATCAATCGCACGATTGCAAAAGTTGGTGGCCAGCGATACAAGACGTACCGCATTTACTCCACGAACATCTAGCTGCCTGTTGAAAAACGCCGTCGTGGCGTTTTTCAACCTCGCCCGGCGCAAAGCAAAGCTGCGCGAGGCTCGCAAAATAACGACTTACGTCGCTATTTTGTCCTCACATCCATGTGAGG
>Ga0105047_10003717_pt1 | contig 26800 bp, 11 predicted proteins | sample MAT04_FD_78384 | JGI IMG/M metagenome (GOLD analysis project Ga0105047, IMG submission 78384) | Freshwater microbial communities from Lake Fryxell liftoff mats and glacier meltwater in Antarctica - MAT-04 (megahit assembly) | ecosystem: Environmental > Aquatic > Freshwater > Ice > Liftoff... | reverse complement strand
GCCAGTCGATCGAGTTCGGCATCCGCTACAGCGCCAACGACATCGGCCAGGACAGCGGCTTCCTCCACGTCTTCGAGCAGAACCGCACCGATCCGTACGTCATCCCGGTGTTCGGTGAGGGCTCGACCGATCCGACGAACGAGGACAAGTTCGAGCAGCTCGACACCCCGCAGGTGGACGTCCTCTTCGTCGTCGACAACTCCTGCTCGATGTCGGAGGAGCAGAACAACCTGGTCGGCAACTTCGCGAGCTTCATCCAGTTCGCCGACGCGCAGGCGCTCGACTATCGCCTCGCGGTCGTCACCACCGACATCGAAGGCTTCGGCAGCATCGGCGGCAACGGCTGCCCGACGCCCCCGACCGCGATGCGCCCGGCCGGCGCTCCGCAGGGCGCGTGCGGCTACTTCGCCGACGGTAACCCGAGCGTCACCAACGCCGACTGGCGCCTCGTGACGCCGGACGAGCAGCCCTCCGCCGAGGGGGCGTTCAGCGCGCTGGTCGCGCAGGGCATCAACGGCTCGGGCAACGAGACCGGCCTCGCGGCCGCGTACCAGGCGCTCAGCTCGCCGCTGATCACCGGCTGGAACACCGGCTTTTTGCGCCAGGACGCGTACCTCGCGATCATCGTGGTCAGCGACGAAGAGGACTACTCGACCGGCTCGGTCGACTTCTACGCGAACTTCTTCAAGTCGATCAAAGGCTTCAGGAACACCAACCTGTTCAGCTTCTCGGTCATCGGTGGCGACGCCGGAACCGGCTGCAATGGGCCGGGCGGCAGCGCCGACGCCGGCGACCGCTACGTGGCGGTGGCCAACGCGACGGGCGGCATCTTCGAGTCGATCTGCACCGCGTCCTGGAACACCGCGCTCCAGAACCTCGGCCTCAACGTGTTCGGCTACAAGTCGCGCTTCTTCCTCTCCAACACCCCGGTGGCGGGATCGGTCGAGGTGTTCGTCGACGGCGTGCGCGTCGATCGCCAGGCCGGCTCGGGCCAGGTGCGCTGGGCCTACGACGGCAACACCAACAGCCTGAACTTCGCGCCGCTCGCGATCCCGGAGCCCGGCTCCGAGATCATCGTGCGCTACGTGGCGGAGTGCTTGTAACGCCGTCCCGGGTCCCGGTCCCGGTCCCGGGTCCGGTCCCGAACCCCAAGGACACGGCATGACTCGCATCGCTCTTTCCCTCCTCACCTTGCTCGCGGCCCCGCTGGCCGCGCACGCACAGGCGGTCCCGTACGAGATCACCGTCGACACGGCGGCCTACAACCCGCTGGGCGGGCCGAACGTCACGCACTACACGCCAGTCTCGTACGTGTTCGGGACGCCGATCTGGGACGAGGGCTACGCGACGGTCCCGCTGCCGTTCACGTTCTCGTGGTTCGGTCGGCCGTACACGACGGTGTACGTCTATACGAACGGCTTCCTGAGCTTCGATCCGCCGCCGGCGGGACCGAACAACATCTTCGCGGCGCCGATGCAGGTGCCGGACACGCGCAACATCCCGCACAACTTCATCGCTGCCCTCTGGCAGGATCTCGACGCGGGCACCAACCCCGACATCCGCGCGGTGGTGAACGGCGCGGCGCCCAACCGCCGCATCGTCATCGAGGTCACCGGGCTCAAGCGCGCGCGCGCGGTGAGCTCGGCGGTCGCGTTCCAGGTCCGGCTCGAAGAGGCCGGCTCGGTGATCATCAGCTACGATCCCACGCAGAACAACGGCATCGTTCAGGCCACGGTCGCGATCGAGGACGCGACCGGCGTGCTCGGTGCGAACCTGCTCGCGCCTTCGCCGATGTGCGGCGCGGGCTGCTCCTGCATCGCCCGCCAGTGCAGCTCGGCCAACGTCACGGTCGTGAGCCCCACCGACGCGCGAGCGATCACGCTGCGGCCGCCGATGACCGCCGAGCTGATCGGCGCAGTCCACGGACCGGCCGGCGCGTATCCGAACGATCCGTTCTCCGCCTACGTGCAGGTCTTCAACGTCGGCCTCGGCAACGCCGCCGCGAGCCGCGCGCAGCTGGTGCTCTCGACCGACACGACGATCGACGCCACCGACACGCCGCTCGGCGCCAGCTTCGCCGTCCCTGCGCTGATGGGCGGCGCGACCTTCTCGGCGACCATCTCCGCGACGATGCCGGCCGCGCTGCCGGTCGCGCGCTTCTATCTCGGCCTGATCGTCGACTCGACCAGCGTCGTCACCGAGGCCGTCGAGAGCAACAACAGCGCGCGCGATCCGCAGGGCATCGTCACCGGCCCCGATCTGCGCGCCACCGTGGCCTCGCCGCTGACGTCTGGCCCGGGCGAGACGCTCGATCTCACGTTCAGCCTGCGCTCGCAGGGCGCCCCGTGGACCCAGCCGATCGCGGTCAGCTTCAACCTCTCCGAGGACTCGATTCTCGACGCCGGTGATCGCGAGATCCTGCGCACGAGCTACACGCTCCCCGATGGGTTCGCGCTCGATCAGATCGTCTCGATCGTGGTGCCGGCCGACGTCCTCCCGCGCACCTACCGGGTCATCGTCTCGATCGACCCGCTCGATACCGTCCGCGAGATCGACGAGACCAACAACATCGCGGTGTCGCCCGGCGTGGTGACGATGACGCTGCCCGATCTCGAGCCGCTCGACCTGGTGGCTGGCCCCGCGGCGTTCCGCGGCATGGCCTATCCGATCCGCGCCCGCGTCACCAACCGCGGCGGCAGCACCGCGCGCAACTTCACCGTCTGCGTCGTGCTCAGCCGGAACCCGCTCATCTCCACCGTGAGCGACACGATCCTCGTTCGCACCGCGCCGCTCTCGGTGACGGGCGGCGAGGGCGCCGCGATCCGCGTCGAGCCGATCATCCCGACCACCACCGGCACCGGCGCCTGGTACCTGGCAATGGTCGCCGACTGCGAAGAGACGGTCACGGAGAGCGCCGAGCCCAACAACACGCGGCGCCGCATGGACACGATCAACGTGCTCGATCCGGTGCCCGATCTGGTGCCGATCGCCGTCAACACCGCCAGCGCCGCCGCGGCCGGCGAGCCGCTCTCGACCTCGATCACGATCGCCAACTATGGCCCCGCCGCAGGCGCCGCGCGTGTCCGGCTGGTCCTCTCGGCGAACGCGGGCGCGAGCCGCATGGATCGCGTCATCTACGACGGCATGATGCCGACCAACCTCGATCCGGGCCGCGAGATGGTGCTCGGCATCTCCGCCGACATCCCCGGTGACGTCGGCTCGGGCCGCTACTTCGTGGGCGCGATCCTCGATCCGCTCGACGCGGTGCCCGAGGTGGACGAGACCAACAACATCCTCACCGGCGGCGCGCTGATCGTGCTCGGCAGCAACCTGTCGATCGTCAGCCCGGCGCCGCCGAACGGCATCCAGGGCGTGAGCTACACCTGGCGCTTCTGCGCGATCGGCGGCGAGGCCAGCGCGACCACCACATGGACCGCGACCTGGCAGAACGGCAACGCGCCGCCTGGGATCACGTTCGATCCGGCCAACGCCGAGCTGAGCGGCCGGCCCACGACGCCGGGCTCGCACCTGCTCGACGTCGAGGTCCGCCGCGGCGCGTTGATCGCGCGCGCGACCTATCCGTTCGTGGTGACGCCGCCGACGCTGCCGCTGTCGATCGTCTCGTCCAAGCTGCCGCCGGCGATCCTCGACGAGCCCTATGACGTCGCGCTCGTCGCGGTCGGCGGGACGCCGCCGTACATGTGGCGCCGTGCGCCGGGTGCGGTGTTGCCGCCGCCGATGGTGCTCAGCCCCGATGGCCACATCGCGGGCGAGGGCGCGACCGCCGGTGCGTTCGTCTTCGGGGTCGAGGTCTGCGACGCGCTCGGCACCTGCACCGACGCGCAGATCGCGATCGACGTCGTCGATCTCGGCGCTGGCATCTCCATCACCACCACCGACCTCCCGAGCGGCAGCGTGGGCGAGGCGTATGACGTGGAGCTCCACGTCGAGGGCGGGACCGAGCCGTACAGATGGACTTACGACGGCGAGATCCCGGGCATCTCGCTCGACGGCAACGCGCACCTGGTCGGCACGCCCACCGTGGCGGGCTCCTTCCCGGTCACGATCGAGGTCCGCGACGCGCGCGGCCTGCTCGATCGCAACGCGTATGTGGTGCGCATCTTCGAGCTCGGCGAGCTGGCGATCCTCACCGGCCGCACCGCCGAGACCCAGCTCCCGCGCGGCAAGCTGGGCGAGCCCTATCTTACGACGGAGGGCAGCCCGGTCCTCTTGCGGGCGGCCCGCCGCAACGGAATGGCGATCGAAGGCCTGCGCTGGGTGCTCGCGCTCGGGCAGCTCCCGCCGGGCGTGCGGCTCGACGAGACGAGCGGCGTCATCTCCGGCACGCCCACGGCCGCGGGCCCGTTCGCCTTCACGGTGCTCGCGGTGGACGCGAGCGGCGATCGCGATCGCGCGACGCTGGTGATCGTGGTGGACGATCCGCAGGTCATCGTCGAGCCGGTCGACCCCGGCTGTGGCTGCAGCACGACGACGCGCCCGCTCGACGGTGGCATCGCGATGATCATGCTCGTCGGGCTGGTGGGCCTGAGCCGTCGCCGCCGAAGGACCGGCGCGATCTCCATGCTGGCCTTCGGTGCGCTCGCCACGCAGGCCGAGGCGCAGCCGATCCCGTACACCATCACCACCGAGCCGGCCCCGTACGCGCCGCTCGCGATCGGCACGCGCATCATGCCCGAGCTCTCGGATGGCTCGGTCGCGCGCATCACGGTGCCGTTCGATCTGCGGATGTACGGGACGACCTACCGCGACATCTACATCAACGCGAACGGCGTCATCTTCACCACGCCGACCGGTCCGGGGCAGCACTTCCCGCCGCGCGCGGTGCCGGATCCCGCGCTCCCGAACGGCTTCATCGCCGGGCTGTGGGGCGACTGGTGCTCGGGATCGAGTGTCGTCTGCGGCGGTCCCGCCGGCGCATCGGACGCGGGCGTGTACGTCAGCATCGATCCGGTCGTCGGCGCTGGGAAGGTGACGATCGAGTACCGCGGGCTGCGCCACTTCGCCGACTTCACCGCGCCGAGCGACATCAACTTCCAGGTCACGATGTACGAAGGGCCGGCCGAGCAGATCGACCTCCACTACGGGCCGATGATCCCCGGCGAGAGCTTCGGCGGGCAGCCGACGTTCCTCACCGCGCGCATGGGCGTCGAGTCGGCCGACGGCACCTACGGCACCTGGCTCGCGCCCTGCGATGGCGCCGCCGCGTGCGAGAACGCCGCGATCCTCTCGCTCCCCAACACCCGCATCCGCCTGATCGCCGACGCCGGCGACGACGTGGCGATCACCGGGCTGGTGACGCCGGAGATCTTGTATCCCGGGCTGAGCGCGCCGATCACCGCGCGCTACGTCAGCCGCCACCGCCTGCCGCTGGGGCCCGCGCGTGTCGCGGCGTACCTGGTCGATCCCACCGCCACCTCCACCGCGGGCGGTCGCCTGCTCGCCACCACGCCGCCGATCGTGCTCGCGCCCTACGAGAGCCAGCGCATCGCGATGGATCTGCCGATCCCGGGTGATCTGCTGCCCGGCCGCCGCGCGATCGCGCTCGTCGCCGACTCCGGCGGTGCGCTCGCCGAGGCCGACGAGGGCAACAACCTCGCGATCAGCGGCGCGCTGCGCATCTCCGATCGCGCCCCCGATCTCGACGTCCGCAGCGTGCGCGCGCTCGACGCCCGCGCGCGCCCCGGCGCGATGACCCGCGTCGCGTACGCCATCGCCAACATCGGCAACGAGCCCGCCCGCGGCACAGCAAGCCTGTACCTGTCGACGAACGAAGCGGTCACGACCGCCGACCGCCTGCTGGGCGCGCCGATCATGCTCGACCTCGCGTCGGGCGCCGTCGCCACCGGCACACTGTCGGTCGCGATCCCCGCGGACGCGCAGGTCGGCCCGGCGTACTTCGGGATCATCGCCGACCCGGATCAGGCGATCATCGAGCTCGACGAGACCAACAACACCGGCCGCGGTCCGACCCCGATCGTGATCGCCGGCGACGCGGTGGTGTTCGTGACGCTGGATCTTCCGCCTGCCACGCTCACCGCCAGCTACCAGGCGCGCATCGAGGCGGCCGGCGGCGACCGCGCGCCGACCTTGCGCCTCACGAACGGCATGCTCCCTCGCGGCGTCGCGTTCGCCGCCGATCGCGGCGAGATCTTCGGCGTCCCGCTCCAGACCGGCACTTTCACGCTGGAGATCGAGGCCGCCAGCGGCGGTCACACCGTCACGCGCAGCTTCGATCTGGTGGTGATCACGCCCGACCTCCCGCTCACGATCATCAGCCGCGATCTCCCGGTCGCGGTGCTCGGCAGCGACTACGCCTCCACCATCCGTGTGGTCGGCGGGACCCCGCCGTACGGCTGGCGCATCCTCGGCTCGCTGCCGCCCGGGATCGGCATCGCGACGGACGGCACGCTGATAGGCGCCGCCCGCCAGTCCGGCTCGTATCCGTTCGGCCTCGAGGTGCGCGACAACGCCGCCCACACCGCGACGGTCGGCCTGTCGCTCGACGTTCGCCCGCCCGGCAACCTCACCATCGTCAGCACCACGCTCCCGGGCGCGAAGGTCGGCGAGCCCTACGCCGGTCGCGCGACCGCGATCGGTGGCTCGCCGCCGTATCGCTGGTCGGCCGAGCGCGCGCTGCCTGCCGGCTTCGAGGTGACCGAGCTCGGTGAGCTGGTCGGGATCCCGTCCGAGGTCGGCAGCTTCAGCCTCGCGCTGCGCGTCGAGGACGCCAACGGCGCGTTCGACACCAACAGCTTCGCGGTGGACGTCGCGCCGATGGGTCGCCTCGCGATCGTCGTCGCGCGCCTCGAGAAGGCGACGCCGGGCCAGCCGTACCGCGCGCTGTTGCGCGTCGAGGGCGGGATCCGGCCGTACACCTGGCAAGTGCTCGAGCAAGAAGGCCAGCTGCCGCCGGGCCTGATCGCCCGCGCCGGCGACCCCGCCGAGCAAGAGAGCACCAACGATCTGGCCCTGGCCGGCGTCATCGCCGACCCGGGCGTCTGGGCGTTCACGGTCCGCCTGCGCGATGCGCAAGGCCTCACCGTCGAGCGCGCGCTCGCCATCGAGAGCGTCTCACCCCCACCCCCGCCTCCCCCCGTGGAGAGCGGATGCCGCTGCGTCGCCGCCCGATCATTCGGATCGAGCGAGAGCGCCGCGCTCGCTGTCGTCGGCCTCATGGCCATCGGCGCAGCGCGGAGCCGCCGTCGCCGCGGGTTTCGTCAGGAGTCATCGTGCTGAAGTCATCGTCTTTCATCGGGGCGCTCGCCTGCGCCCTCGCGCCGTTCGCCGCGAACGCCCAGGTCTACACCAGCTCGCAGTTCCCGGCGCCGTTCGTGCCGGTCACCAACGGCGCCGTGCAGTCGTTCGGCTCGCCCGACGACTCGGCGGTCGTGGTCCCGCTCGGGTTCACGTTCGAGTACTTCAGCGTCAACTACACGCACATCTACGTGATGACGAACGGCTACGCCGTGCTCGCCACGCCGTGCACGAACAACAACCAGTGCGGGACCTTCGGCTTCTGCGACGCCGGCTTCTGCGACGAGTTCGCCAGCACCGGCGCGCCGGGTCCGTTCCCCGACGTGGACGCGCCGAACTCGATCTTCGGACCGTTCTGGGACGACCTCTACATCCAGAGCGGATCGCAGATCATGACCGCCACCGAGGGCTCGGCGCCCAACCGCGTGTTCGTGATCGAGTGGCGCAACATCGGCCACTATCCGAGCGGCACCGCCGGCACGATGAACTTCCAGGTCCGCGTCGCCGAGTCGGGCACCGTCCGCCTCGCTTGGGGGTCCGGCACCGTTGGCGCCAACACCTGGAACGGCGACATCGGGGTCGAGAGCGCCGACGGCATGATCGGCTTCGCGCCCAACCTGGCCTGCGTCTCGATCGGCGCCGCCTGCACGTTCGCCGACTTCAGCACGCTCACCAATCAGGTGTTCGAGATCGGTCCGGTCGACGGTCCCGAGCTCGTCGCGCTGGTGAACCCGCCGCCGGGCGCCGATCCGGGCGCGCAGATCCGCGTCGGCGTCACCGCGCGCAACATCGGCACCCAGACCACCACCGCCGCGATCACCGCCGAGGTCTATCTCTCGGTCGACACCACGATCACGCCGGGCGTCGACACGCGCCTCGGCTCGGTCTCGATCCCGCGCATCCCGTCGCGCGACGCGCGCACCGCGACGCTCACGACGACGCTGCCGGCCATGCTGTTGCCGGGCCGCTATCGCATCGGCGCGATCGTCGACACGACCAACGTGATCCGCGAGGCCAGCGAGGGCAACAACACCGCCGTCAGCGGTGAGTTCCTCGTCGGGCCCGACGTCTCCGTCACCGTCCGCGCCCCGACGTCGGCCGGACCGGGCGAGGCGCTGCGCGTGCCGCTCACGATCGCCAGCGTCGGCTCCCCGCTCCCGGGCGTGTTCTACCGCGTCTACCTCTCGGCCGACGCCACGCTGGATGCCGGCGATCTGCTCGTCACCACCGGCACCGCCGCGATCAACGGCCAGGCGTCGCTCGCGTTCGACGCCACCGGGATCCTGCCGATCAACATCCAGCCGGCCAGCTACTACGCGATCGCCGTCCTGGATCCGCTGAACCGCATCATCGAGCTCGACGAGATGAACAACAGCGGCGTCACGACCGCGACTTTCCGGGTCATCGGCCCGGATCTCGCGGTCACCGAGGTCACCGTGGTCGACGTCGCTTACCGCGGCCAGCCGTTCACCGTCAGCGGCACCATCCGCAACGTCGGCGGCGCGACCGCCCGCGACTTCACGTACACGATCTATCTCTCCGACAACCAGCTCGTCACCGCCACCGACCCGGTGCTGTGCGAGTTCGGGCCGATCTCCATGGCGCCGAACGAGACGCTCAACCTGGTGCACACGTGCACCGTGTCGGCCACGGCGCAGCTCGGGACGAACTACGTCGGTGTCATCGCCGACTCGAACACCGTGGTCCTCGAGGAGGACGAGCGCGACAACATCCGCTTCCGCCGCCCCGCGATCCAGATCCGCGATCCGTCGCCCGACTTCACGGTGGGCGAGCTGACCGCAGCGCCCCTCGGCGCGGTGGGTGAGTCGCTGGCCATCGGCCGCATCATCGACAACCTCGGCAACGCGCCGGGCAGCGTCGAGTACGGGATCTATCTCTCGCGCGACGCCACCATCAACGCGATGGCCGACGTCGAGATCGGTCGCGGCATGGCCACGCTCCGCGCCGGCACGCGGCAGAGCGGCGTCGATCAGGCGCGCATCCCGTCGAACGTCATGCCGGGCGCGTACTACCTCGGCTACATCATCGATCCCGCGGCCGCCGTGGCCGAGCTCGACGAGACGAACAACATCGCCGTCACCTCGATGGCGGTGACGATCGATCCGGGCCAGCTCACCATCCTCACCCGCGAGCTGCCGCAGGGCACCGTGGGCCTGCCGTACCAGCTCGATCTCGCGGCGAGCGGCGGCACCGGCCAGTACGTCTGGTCGATCGTGTCGGGCGAACTGCCGCCCGGCCTCGCGCTCGATGGCACCACCGGCCGCATCTCCGGCTCGCCGACCCGCCCCGCGGACGTCCGCGTGGGTCTCCAGGTCACCGACGGCGCGAGCCGCACCAACGTCGAGCTGCGCCTGCTGGTCGCCGAGTCGACGATCGATCTCGACATCATCACCCGCGCGGTCCCGCCGGCGTTCGTGGGCCGTCCCTACGAGTTCCCGCTCACCGCGATCGGCGGCATCCCGCCCTACGTCTGGACCTCGCAGGGCGTGCTCCCGGCGGGCCTGGTGCTCTCGCCGCAGGGCGTGCTCACCGGCGTCGGGACCGCGGTCGGCCCGTCGACCGTCACGTTCCGCGTGAGCGACGTGGCCGGCACCCTGGTCGAGCGTCCGATCACCGTTCGCGTGATCGCCAGCGACGACGCGCTGCGCTTCACGTCGGACATCCTGCGCGACGGCGTCGTCGGCCGTATGTACGAGGATCGCTTCCGCGCCGAGAACGGGCAGGCCCCATACACGTTCGCGCTGCTCGAGGGTGACCTCCCCGGCGGCGTCGTGTTCGAGGACGACAAGCTCACCGGCACGCCGACCGTCGCCGGGACCTACTCGATCGCGGTGCGCGTGAACGACTCGCGCGGCGACTTCGACACCAACCGCTTCGTCATCACCATCGACGAGACCGATGACGGCGTGCGCTTCGTGACCAACTCGCTCCCGGCCGTGCTGCGCGGCGAGAACTACCTGGAGGAGGGCGGCACGCCGGTGCGCCTGAAGGCGATCTCACCGGCGGTCGTCGGCGACGTCCGCTACGTCATCCTGGCGGGCGATCTGCCGCAGGGCCTCACGTTGAATGCGAACGGCGAGATCCGCGGCGCGCCGATGGTGTCGGGCGTCTTCCCGTTCACCGCCGAGGCCCGCGACAGCGCCGGTCAGAGCGATCACCGCGCGCTGGCGATCGTCGTCGAGGAGCCGCCGATGGATCCGATCATCGTGCCGGATCCGGGTGGCTGCGGCTGCACCACCGGCGACCCGTCGTCGTCCGGCGCGATGATGCTCCTCGTCGTCGGCCTCGCGCTCGGTCTCCGCCGGCGGAAAAGGGCGCTCCTCGCGGCGATCCTGATCGGCGGCGTCACCGCGACGCTCGCCCCCGAGCGCGCCGAGGCGCAGGCGGCGATCCCGTACTTCCTCCGCGAGGAGGCCGCCGCGTACGTGCCCCGCACCGGCGGCACCGTGCTCACGTTCTCGTCGCAGGACGACGACGACGCGCCCGTCACGCTGCCGTTCCCGTTCCGCTACTTCGGCACCAACTACACGGACATGTCCGTCGGAACGAACGGCTTCGTGGCGTTCAACCAGGGCGCGACCCAGCTCGGCAACACCGCGTTCCCGACCTCGGGCACGCCGAACAACATGATCGCGGTGTTCTGGGACGATCTGTTCGTCAACTCCGTGCGCACGGTCCTCGAGGGCACCGCGCCGAGCCGTATCATGATCGTCCAGTGGGACGCGGTTCGCCTCGGACAGACCGATCCGATCCTGATCCAGCTGTGGCTCTACGAGGGCCTCGCGGGGCGCTTCGAGGCGCGCTACGGCTCGATGGGCGGCGCGAACCTCACCGCCTCGATCGGCTTCGAGAACGACACCGGCAGCGTGGGCTACTCCTGGCGCACCTGCTCGCCCGCCTGCACCGGAATGGATCTCGCCGCGCTGAACGGCACCGTCCTCCGCGCGCTCCAGGACGGCGGCACCGACGTCACCGCCAACTCGATCGTCATCCCGCCCCGCACGTTCGCGGGCGCACCGTTCACGGTCGAGGCGACGATCTCCTCGATCCACCAGAACCCGATCGGCCCGTTCACCTACGGCTACCTGCTCTTGCCCGCCAGCGGCATGGGCTCGGGCACGCCGATCTTCCAATCGATGCCCGTGACGCTCGCCGCGTACCAAACGCTGAACGTGCGCGACGACGTCACCATCCCGGTGCTCACGCCGCCCGGTCGCTACCGCCTCGCGCTGGTCGTCGACGACACCAGCGCGATCATGGAGCCGGACGAGACCAACAACCTCATCGTGTCGCGCACCGAGATCGTGGTCGGCGAGCGCCACCCCGACTTCACGGCCACGCGCATCGTCGCGACGCCCGCGCAGACCATGCCCGGCGCGACCGTGCAGGTGGTGGTCGATCTCGCCAACGTCGGCAACCTCGATGGCGCCGCCGACTGGCGGCTGGTGATGTCGGCCAACCGGGTGATCTCGGCGGACGACACCGTCGTCCACAACGGCAACGTCAGCCTGGCGCTCCAGACCAGCCGCACCGCGACCGTGCCCGTCACGCTCGCGTCGGACCTGGCCCCCGGCCGTTACTTCTTCGGCGTCGTGTTCGATCCGGAGGATCGCGTGGTCGAGCTCTCCGAGGTGAACAACGCCGTCGCGGCGCGGAACCCGATCGAGGTCGGCGTCGACTTCGCGGATGTCGCGACCGAGATGCTGCCGGGCGGCTACGTCGGCGTCCTCTACTCCGCGTTCCTCCGCGGCGCGGGCGGCGACGGGACCTACGCCTGGGAGATCGCGTCCGGCACGCTGCCCGCCGGCCTCTCGCTCGTCCCCACGAGCGGCGAGATCCTCGGGACCCCCACCGCCGCAGGCGACGTCGCCATCACCGTGCGCGTCACCAGCGCCGGCCGCACCGCCGAGCAGATGCTGAATATCGAGATCCGCGACCGCACCGGGCCGCTGACCATCGTGACCCAGTCGCTCGTCCCTGCGGTCGTGGGCCAGAGCTACCCGCCATCCGAGGGCGGCGAGCTCCAGCGCATTCGCACCGTCAACGCGAGCGGCGACGTCGTCTTCCGCCTGGTCGGCAGCCTGCCGTCGGGCCTCGATCTCACCGCCGATGGCATCCTGCAGGGCGTCCCGCTGAACCGCGGCGTGTTCGACGTGGTGGTCGAGGCGCGCGACGCCACCACCACCGCCACCCGCAGCATCCCGCTCACGGTCGTCGAGCCCGGCCGCCTGGCGATCGTCGCCGCGAGCCTCCCCGGAGCCGTGCTCGACGAGGAGTATCGCTTCCAGCTCCAGGCGATCGGCGCGACGTCGACGGTCACGTTCTCGACCAGCGAGGTCCTCCCCGACGGCGTGACGCTCACGACCGCGGGCTTGATCGTCGGCGTGCCGACGCGCGCAGGGACCTGGCGCTTCTCGGTGCAGGTCAGCGAGGGCGCGCCGCGCGATCCGAACTACGCGGTGGACGACGCCAACTTCTCGCTGACAGTCGGCGGCGGTGACGGCTTCGGCATCACCCCGTCGAGCCTCCCGGTCGCCGAGATCAACAAGCCGTACGAGGCGGTGCTCGAGGCGCGCGGTGGAACGCCCCCGTTCACGTGGAGCCTCCAGCTCCAGAGCCAGCAGCTCCCACGCGGGATCCGCTTCGAGGTCGAGCAGGGCACCGGCGGCCGGCATCACCTGCGCTTCCTCGGCACCCCCGAGGCGCTCATCCCGGGGAGCCAGGCCGTCAGCTTCCTGGCGACGGTCGAGGACATCGCCGGGCGCCGCGCCGAGCAGCCCCTCGCCATCCGCGTGGTCCCCGCCGCGGCCCCGGTCGTTGTGAACCCGACCCCCGCGCCGGGCGGTTGCACCACTGCCGCATCGGGCGCAACCTCCCTCGTCGAGGTCGGGATCCTCGCGGCGTTGATCGGCCTGATCCGGTCGCGACGCCGTATCAAGGAGATGTGATGCGTCTAAGAACGGTCCTCGTCGTCGCCGCGCTCGTCACGTCCGCCTGCGAAGGCGACGTGGTGGCGCAGCTCGCGCCCTCGATCATCGTCACGCCCGAGCACCTCGACTTCGGGGCCGTCGAGCTCGCGCAGGACGAGGTGAGGACCGCCAACGTCGAGAACATCCAGATCGTGGCCGGGAAGCTGGTCTCGATCGAGCTGGTGGACGACTGCGACGGCTGCTTCCTCCTGCTCGATCACCCGACCGACGTCCCGCCGAACACCAAGCTCGACCTCGGGATCCGCTTCCGCGCGGTGCGCCTCGCGGCCGCCACCGGGACCGTGACGTTCACCTCGGACGACCCCAAGCAGCCGCTCCAGGTCATCACCCTGATCGGCCGCGGCAAGGACACCCGCCGGCCGGACATCGCGGTGGCGCCCACCACCCTAGACTTCGGCTTCGTCCCCGCGGGCGGGGTGGGCGTCACTTCGTTCGCGATCCGGTCCACTGGCACCAACAACCTGCGCATCGATCGCATCGTGATCGACCCCCCGAACGCGCCGTTCCGCATCACCACCAGCACGCCCAGCCCCGAGCGGCCCGGGGTGATGATCCCCGGCGCACAGGCCAGCGTGAGCTTGCGGGCGACGCTGCCCGAGACCCAGACCGGCACCGTGACCGCGCGGATCTTGATCGAGACCAACGTGCTCGAGGAGAAGAACTTCCCCGGCCGAAAAGGCGTCGTGATCGTGCCTATCAAGGCCAAGGCCAACCTCCCGCCGATCGCCCGCGTGGGCGCCGATCAGACGGTGGAGCCGTGGAGCCGCGCGACCCTCGATGGCAGCCAGTCGTTCGACCAGGACGACCCGCCCGACGACCCGCTGACCTATCGCTGGGAGATCGTGCGCAAGCCCGACGGCTCGACCACCAACCTCGAGCGGGCCCGCACCGCGGCGCCGAGCTTCTGGGTGGACCTGGCCGGCCGCTACGAGATCGCCCTGGTCGTCACGGACGCGCTCGGCCTCGAGAGCCAGATGGTCGCGACCACCGTGGTCGAGGCGCTCCCGACCAACGCGGTCCGCATCGAGCTGATCTGGGACCACCCCGACGCCGACTTCGATCTGCACCTCATGCGCTCGGGCGGCCCGTTCTGCGATTGCGCCAATGACGTCCACTACCGTGACTGCGGCCGCACCCCGAACTGGTTCCCGGTCACCCCGGGTGCCAACCCCCGGCTCGACGTGGACGATCGCGGCGGATTCGGTCCCGAGAACATCAACATCGACGGCGAGGGCGCCGAGCGCTTCATCCCCGATGGGTCCTACGACATTGCGGTGCACTATTACGCTTCGAACAAAGGGGTCTCGATGTGGCCGACCACCTCGTCCGAGGTCACCGTCCGCGTCTACCTCTATGGCCTCCTGGCCGCCGAGCTGAAGCAGACGCTGGTCAACGACGGCGACCTCTGGCGCGCGGGAACCCTGAACTGGCCGGCCCGGACCATCGTGCCCTCCAGCCAAGTGCTCAGTTCCCAGACCTGCGCTATGTTCTGAAGGCGGGAGGTTCACCTCCCTCCTCATGACCACCGGACGCGACAAGCGCGGCAAACCGGCCGCTGCCGACATCGGCGAGGACTTTGCGCTGCCGGAGGAGGGCGGGCGAGATCCTGCCGAGATCACCGACCGCCACGAGATCCCGAAGATCGATCCCGACGATCTCGATCTCGCGTCGGAGTCCGACCTCGAGGAGATCGGTGATCCCGACGGGGAGCCCGGCACCGATCACGTCGATCGCAGCGGCCTCTCGGCGCCGTCGCTCGACTCGGCCGCGGCGCTCGCGCCGGTGTTCGTCGTCCCGCCCGTGAAGCCGCGGAAGCCGACCGTGCCGCCCCCGGCCGCCGGCTCGATCTCGCAAGGCTCGCACTCCCAGAGCCAGTCGCGCGGCAGCGGGCCCGACGCCTGGATCGGGCGGCTGATCGCCGGTCGCTATCAGATCGAGCGCGAGCTCGCCGCCGGTGGCATGGGCCGCGTCTACGTCGCGACGCAGCAGCCGCTCGGGCGCCCCGTCGCGATCAAGGTGGTGCGCACCGAGATCCACGGCTCGCGCCAGCAGTTCCTCCGCCGCTTCTTCCTGGAGGCCGCGGCGTGCGCGAAGCTCACGCACCCCAATATCGTCACCATCCACGACTACGGCGAGACCGATGACGGCGAAGTCTTCATGGCGATGGAGTTCCTCGACGGTCGATCGCTCGATCGCGAGATCAAGGACACGGCGCCGATGCCCGCCGAGCGCGCGCTGCACATCGCCATCCAGGTCTCGCGCGCGCTCCGCGAAGCGCACAACAAGGGCATCATCCACCGTGATTTGAAGCCTCAAAACGTCATGCTGGTCGATCAAGGCGACGAGCAGGACTTCGTGAAGGTGCTCGACTTCGGCCTGGTGAAGATGCTGACCAACACCCCCGAGGTGGAGGGCCACGAGCTCACCCGCGCCGGCGTGCTGCTCGGCTCGCCGAACTATATGTCACCCGAGCAGATCCTCGGCGGCGCGATGGACGGGCGCACCGACATCTATTCGCTGGGCGTCGTGCTGTTCAAGATGCTCGCTGGCAAGAACCCGTTCGCGCGCGACTCCGACGTCGACGTCATCTACAAGCACGTCCACCAGGCGCCGCCCGCGTTCGCCACCATGGGCGTGGCGGTGCATCCGGCGACCGAGGCGGTGGTGATGCGCTGCCTCGCGAAGGAGCCCAAGAACCGCTACCTCGACTGCAAGGACCTGGTCATCGCGCTCAAGGACGCGCGGCGCGAGGCGCTCGGGCAGAAGGCGAAGAAGAAGAAGAAGCCGGTCGCAGACCCCGCGGAGGCCGAGCCGCTGGTGCTGATCGTCCCGCCGATCCCCGAGGCGCCGCCCCCGCCCCCGCCCACGCCGGTGCCCGTCGCGGGTCCCCCGGTGGCATTCGCGCAGATCCGCGTGAAGCAGGTGCCGGCGAGCCAGCTCTCCCCCGACGATCCGCAGTATCGGCCGAAGCCCAGCGTCCCGGCCAGCACCGGCTCGTCGCCACCGCCCGCGCGCGTCCAGCCGACGGTGAACGGGATCCCGGGCCGCATGTACCTGCGCGCGCGCGGCGGAGGCCCGGCGATCGGGCCGGTGCTCCTCCCGCAGCTCGAGCTGCTCTATTCGACGCGGGTCCTCGACGACACGACGCCGATCTCGAGCGACGGGATCGCGTTCGACGAGCTCTCGCGCTGGGCGAAGCTGCGCGATCACCTGGGCGATTTCCGGCAGAAGGTGGTCGACGGCGGGCGCCCCTGGGAGAACAAGCGCAGCTCGGTCGCGCCCGCGACGGCCGGCGTGCGGACCATCCTCGGCGTGCTGTTCCGCGCCGCCGCGGATCAGTCGAGCGGCTCGCTCTACCTGGTGCGCGACGACGGCAAGATCCGCCTCAGCTATCTCGACGGGAAGATCGTCGAGGTCTTCAGCACGATCCCCGAGCTGACGCTCGGGCGCTGGCTGGCGGACCGCAACGTGTTGACGCACGAGGCGCTCGACGATCGCTTGCCGATCCCGCCGGAGCGCAGCGGCGACGTCGGCGACGCGCTGATCGCTGCGGGCCTCGTGCCGCCGCACGTCTTCATGGAGAAGATGATCGAGTGGGCCAAGTGGGTGATCGCGGGGGCGCTCGAGCTGGTCGCCAAGGACACCCACTTCGACGCGGTGCTGCCCGAGGCGCCGCAGATCCCGCTGTCGTTGGATCGCTTCGGCGTTCTGGTCGAGGCGGTGCGCAGCGCGCCCGATCGCGGGCTGGTGGTCCGCACGATGGAGGACGCCGCCCAGCGGGTCGCGATCCCGTCATCGTCGCGCGGCGCCACGATCGACGATCTCAAGCTCGCCCCGCGCGAGCTGCGCGTGATCCGCGGCGTCGACGGCACCAAGACGGTCGGCGAGCTGGTGTCGGCGGCGAAGAACGACGGCGGGCTGGTGCGCCGCGCGCTGTATCTGGCGATCGAGGTCGGCCTCATCGTCCTCGGCGAGGACCAGAACCTCCCGAAGGACAAGGCAGAGGCCCAGCGGCTGACGCAGATCCTCGCCAAGTTCAAGGAGAAGAACCCGTTCGAGGTGCTCAACGTGCCCGAGACCGCCAACGATGAGGAGGTCCGCGCCCGCTACATGGACATGGTGAAGCTGTATCACCCCGACCACGCGCGGCCGGGCGCGGCGCCCGAGCTGTACGACGCGATGCGCGCGCTGTTCGCCTTTGCGCAGGACACGTTCGCGGCGATCGAGACGCCGGCCCAGCGCGACAGGTTCAAGGGCCTCCGCGATCTCGGCTACAGCGGCAACGAGAGCGAGCACGACGTCGTGCGCCGCGTGATCGAGGCCGAGGTCGCGTTCAAGAAGGCCAAGACCTTCGTCAAGCTGCGCAAGTATGACGATGCGCTCCTGATGATGCGCGACGCGGTGGCCAAGAAGCCGAAGGATCTCGAGCTCAAGATCCACCTGCGCTACTACGAGCTGCTCGCGATCCTCGGCGACGCGCGGACCGTCGCGACGCCTGCGTGCATCGACGACATCCTGAAGCTGCTCAAGCAGACCGAAGTCGACATGGCGTCGGCGCACCTGGTCCTCGGCCACCTCTACAAGTCGATCCAGAACGACGAGGCGGCGCTGAAGTCGTTCAAGCGCGTCATGAAGATCGACTCGCGGAACCACGAGGCGGAGGCCGAGATCAAGCTGATGACCATGCGCGCGGAGAAGAAGCAGAAGCGGGGCAGCATCGTCGGCGGGATCGTCCGCGGCCTGGGCGGCTCGAAGGACAAGTCGTAGCGCTCCGCCCCACGTGTCGCGGCGCGCCGCTCCGGTGAGGGGTTTACGCCCGATATTTCGCTAACGGTCGCGTGGGCCGCATGGTTCTTGCTGGGAGCTCTGGCGTGTCGGTACGCAGCGCTGATCGGACCAACGGACGACGCGAAGGTGGGTCGCGATCGGCTAGTGTGCCCCCGATGCGTGCGACCGGTCTCGTCCTGGTGGCCCTGTGGGCCTCGTCGCCGGCGCTCGCCCTGGCCCAGAACCTCGAGCTCGAAACGGTGACCGCCGCCGCGGTCGGGACGGCCGGATCGACCCTCCACATCGACTTCGACGTGATCGTCAGCGGAGGCCTCCGCGCACCGTTCACCTGGAGCGCGCACCTCAGCCCGACCGGCGCCCTCGCCGGCGCGCGCAGCCTGGGCACTTACGGCCCGGTGCGGCCGACCGCCGACGGCCGCATGCGCGTCTCGGGCGAGATCGCGCTGCCGGCGGACGTCGGCGGCAGCTACTACCTGGTCGTCGACCTCGATCCCGCGAACGTGATCACCCAGACCAACGATCTCGACGACGCGCTCGCGACCAACGCCCGCAGCCGCGTCGTGGCCCGCCTGGCCGACGTGCGGATCCGCGCCGTGCGCCTGGTGACCCCGCGCGCGAAGCTGGGCGACGCCGTCAACATCGACGTCGACGTGTTCAACGCCGGCTCGGTCTCGGCGGACGTCGAGCTGCTCGCGGTCGCCGATCGCGACGGCACCATCTCCGTCGAGGACGCCGAGGTCGGCCGGACGTCGGTGACGCTCGCCGCTGGCGCCTCGCGCACCGTACGTTTGAGCGGAGCGCTCCCGGGCAGCCTGAAGGCCGGCGACCACTACTTCGGCGTGATCGCCGATCCCGCGCAGCAGCTCGAGGAAAACGCCGAGTCCAACAACCTGGTGATCGCCGCGGCCCAGCTGCTGGTGTTCGAGGAGCAGATCACGCTCTCGACGATGACGCTGCCGAACGGCACGGTGTTCCAGCCGTACTACGCGCTGCTCGCGGCCACTGGCGGCGACGGCCACTATCGCTTCGCGGTGTCGCGCGGGCGCATCCCGGCCGGCCTCGCGCTCGACGCCATCCACGGTGTCCTGTCGGGCGCGCCGCTGAGCTCCGGCCCGCAGGAGCTCACCATCGAGGTGCGCAGCAACGGCCTGGTCGCCGAGCGCGTCTTCAACATCGCCGTGGCCGAGAGCGGCCTCGAGCTGGCGGTCGTCACGCCCGAGCTGCCGCGCGGAACGCTCGGCCTCCAGTACGAGTCGGCGCTCGAAGCCGCGGGCGGCGAGCCCCCGTACGTGTGGACCTTGCTCTCGGGCGCGCTCCCCGCGGGCCTCGACCTCGCCACCAACGGCCGCATCCGCGGCGTCCCCTCCGAGGAGGGCACCTACGGCCTCTCGGTCGAGGTGCGCGACGCGCTCGGCGGTCGCATCCGCCGCACGTTCGAGCTGGTGATCGAGCCGGCGAACGTCGTCATCCTCACCCTCGATCCCCCGCCGGTGAACCTCGGCGAGCCGCTCAGCATCACGCTCGACGTGAAGGGCGGCCAGGCGCCGTACGAGTGGACCGCGCGCTCCACGCCGCCGCCGGGCCTCTCGCTCAGCGAGGACGGCCTCCTGTCCGGCATCCCGGCCAAGGTCGGCCGCTTCGCGATGCGGGTCGAGGTCCTCGACGCTCGCGAGAACCGCCAGGGCGACACTGCGCTGGTGATCATCGAGGTGCTCGACTCCGGGCAGTTCGAGCTGCTGGTCCCGGAGATCCCGTCGCTGTCGCTGCGCGAGTCGGTGGACGTGGAGCTCACCGTGGTGGGCGGCAAGCCGCCGTTCACCTGGCGCGTCGACCCGCGTGACCAGCTCCCCTCGGGCTTCAAGCTCGAGCCGGCCGCGCTCGGCGAGGGCACTGCCCGCCTCTCCGGCTCGTCGATCCGCGCGATCGATCGCGCGTTCTTGCTCGAGGTGACCGACAAGACCGGCCGCGTGCGGAGCGCCGTGGTCGCGCTCCATGTCGATCAAGTGTCGTCGTCGAGCTCGAACAGCTCGTGCGCCAGCGTCGCGACGACCGATGGGTCGTTCGCGCTCTCGCTGCTCGTCTTCGGGTTGGTCTGGGTCGCGCGCCGCCGCGCGCTCTGATGCGTCAAGCCGGCGGTGGGCCGACGATCTGGATCTCGGCGTTCACCAGCAACGCGTAGACGAGATCGCTGTCGCCGACGACGCGGAACGCGTGCTCGCTGCCCGGGCCGTGGTGGATGAGATCGCCCGGCTTGTGCACCTGGCCGGAGACCAGATCGACGAACGACCCTTCCAGCACGAACACCAGCTCGTCGCCGATGTGGCGGTGGACCGGCGAGGTCGCGCCCTTCGGGAGGCGCGCCAGGCCCGCGTCGACGGCGGCCAGGCGCGGCCCGCCATCGAAGTGGAACAGCTGGACGCCAGGCACGGGGCCGGGCTCCCAGTTCGCGAGATCGAGCGCCTTGGCGAAGACGGCGCGCATCTGCGCCTCGGCCAGATCGACCAGCGCGGCCATCCGCTTCAAGAAGGGCGTCCAGCGCTCCTGGGTCTCCGCGACGGTCATCAGGCGCGCGCGCGCCTCCTCGGCCGGCGCGACCGCAGGCAAATCGGCGGCGACGCCGGCGAGCAGCTCCTCGATCGCCGTCAGCTCCCCGCGCAGGGCGGTGGAGGTGGCGAGGCTCTGAGCGACGCGCCGGGTGTCGGCCTCGTCGAGCGCGCCGAGGGCGTAGTCGTAGAGGAGGTCTTCGACGGGCATCATCGGCCACCTCCGAATCGGGTTCGCATCTTGGAGAGCGCAGCGGCGGTCCGGGACTTCACGGTGCCGATCGAGACGCCGATCTCGGTGGCGATCTCGCTCGACGACAGGCCGGCGAAATAGCCCAGCTCGAGGACCCGACGCTGCTCGGGGGGAAGCTCGTCGAGGGCGGTGCGGATGGCGATCTTGTCGGCGCCGGTGTGGTGGTCACCGGAGACCTGAGCGGCGGTCACGGCGGGCACCGGATCTTCGGTGACCACGGTGCGGCTGCGGCCGGCGGAGCGGACGCGGTCGAGGGTGCGGCTGCGCATCCGGAGGATGAGCCAGGTGGAGACGCTGCCGCGCTCGGCGTCGTAGGCGGTGGCGGCGCCCCAGGCCTCGATGAAGACGTCGTGGACGAGGTCCTCGGCCTCCCGGCGGTCGCCCAGGATGCGGACGCCGATGGCCATCAGGGTGGGCGAGTAGCGGTCGTACAGCGACGCCAGGCACGCGCGGTCGCCGCGCGCCATTCCGGCCACGTCGAGGGCGTCCGCTGCCTGTTTGTGTGGGTCCTTCACGGTCGTGTTCCTCACCGACGCGGCCGTCACCGCGAGGAAGCTAGCAACATCCCTGACAAGTCGCCAGCCTTGGGACGCCGCGGACGGCTGCTGCGGGGTGCTCGAACGCGGGCCTCGAGGCAAGAGCATGGCCGGGGCGATCGTGCCAGGTCGCGCAGCGACCGTTAGGGCCATCATCGCGCGAAACCCCTCTTCGACTCCCGGCGCGTGATCATTCGGTCTCCTTCGTTCGAGCGCGGCTGCTCGCAGAGAAGTACGCGCATCGGGCGGGTTCGGATCACGAGGAGTTGACGCTCCATTGACGCCACGTCAGAGACGGCGCGATGGCCACGCGCGTAGCGATATTCGGGGCCTCCGGGTACTCGGGGATCGAGCTGGTGCGCTGGCTTTCGCGGCACCCGTCGGTCGAGATCGCCGGCATCAGCTCCGACAAGTGGGCAGGGCGCCGCATCGCCGACGCCGTCCTCGGGTGCGGCTCGCCGCTCGCGTTCGAGCCGCACGACGTGGTGCTCACGAAGCCCGCCGATCTCGCGTTCCTCGCGACGCCCGCCGAGGTCAGCGCGGCCCTGGCGCCGAAGCTCCTCGATCGCGGCGTGCGCGTCGTCGACCTGTCGGGCGCGTTTCGCCTGCGCGACCCGGCCAGCTATCCCTTGTTTTACGGCTTCGAGCACCCGCGGCCGGAGCTGCTGGCGGAGTCGTATTACGGCCTGCCGGAGCTGGTCGGGCCCCCCGATCGATCGGTGCGCCTGGTCGCGAACCCGGGCTGCTACGCGACCGCCGCGGCGCTCGCGATCACGCCGCTCGTGCGTGCGCAGCTCGTCGAGCCGGGCCGCGCCGTGATGCTCGACGGAAAGAGCGGGACGAGCGGGGCAGGGCGCAAGGCCGACGAGGCGTTCTCGTTCACCGAGGTCGCGCCGACCATCCGCCCGTATCGCGTCGTCGGCCACCAGCACGTGCCGGAGATCGAGCAGACCAGCGGCGTCCTCGTGTCGTTCGTCCCCCACCTGGTGCCGCTCGCGCGCGGGCTCATCGTGACCGCCCAGGCGCCGCTCGCGCTGGGCAAGTCGCTCGACGACGTGCGCGTCGCGTTCGAGGCGGCCTACGCGGCGTCGGCCTTCGTGAAGGTGGTGAGCGGCCCGCCGGAGCTCTCGCGCACGCTGCACACCAACTTCGCGGAGCTGGGCTTCGCCGTCGACGCGCGCACCCGCACCGTGATCGTGATGGCCGCGCTCGACAACCTGGTGAAGGGCGCCGCGGGCCAGGCGATCCAGAACATGAACGCGATCCTCGGCATCGAGGAGACGACGGCGCTCGCCGCCCTCGGGAAATAGAGCACTAACACGTGACTGCGCTGCCTTTGCCCGAGCTTCCCACTGGCTTCTTGGCCGCAGGCGTCAACTGCGGGATCAAGGCGACCAAACGCGACCTCGGGATCCTCATCTCCGATCGCCCGGCGGTGTTCGCCACGATGCTCACGACCAATCGCTGCCGCGCCCACCCGGTCGCGCGCACCGCGCACATCGTCTCGACGCGCGAGACGGTGCGCGTGCTGGCGGTGACCAGCGGCAACGCCAACGCGCTGACCGGGCCAGAGGGCGCGGAGGACGACGCGCGCGTGGCCGCGGTGGTCGCCGAGGAGGTCGGGGTGGACGCGGCCGAGGTGCTGACCGCGTCGACCGGCGTGATCGGCCACCGCATGCCGGTGCAGAAGATCCTCGACGGCATCCCGGTCGCGCTCGCGCAGCTCACCGAGAGCCCGGCGGCGTTCGCCGAGAGCGTGATGACCACCGATCGCACGCGCAAGATCTTCCTCACCGAGGTCTTCATCGCGGGCACGCTGGTACAGATCCACGTGGTCGCGAAGGGCGCCGGGATGATCGCGCCGGCGCTGGCGACGACGCTCTGCTTCATCACGACCGACGCGGCGATCACCGCCCAGGCGCTTCGAAAAGCGCTGGAATCGGTGTGCCAACGCACGCTCAACCAGCTCACCGTCGATGGCGAGACCTCCACCAACGACACCGTCCTCTGCATGGCCAACGGCGCCGCGGAGAATGCGCTGATCGAGCTGGGACAGGACAACCTCGGCTACTTCGAAGACGCGCTGCACGATCTCATGGTCGAGGTGACGCGAGCGATCGCGCGCGACGGCGAGGGCTCGACGCGGGTCATCGAGGTCGACGTGGCGGGCGCGGGGAACCTGGCCGAGGCGCGCGCGCTGTCGGTGGCCGTGGCCGACTCGCTGCTGGTGAAGTCGTCGGTGTTCGGCGCGGATCCGTACGCCTGGGGCCGCATCCTCGCCACGCTGGGCGCACGCGCCGGCAAGATGCGCGCGGCGTTCCACGTCGGGACGCTGTCGCTCGATCTGCAGGGCGTGCGCGTGTTCGCCAGCGGGCGCCCCGTCCCGGAGGCGACCGCCAAGCTGAAGTTCCTGATGCAGGAGCGCGAGATCCGCGTGCGCGCCGAGCTCGGGCAGGGCACCGCGAGCGCGAGGGCCTGGGGCTGCGACCTCACGTACGACTACGTGAAGATGAACGCCGACTACGCCCGCGCGACGAGCACGTCGGCCGAGGGCTCCGTCGCGGTGAACGATCGGCTCTCCGATCTCGGTCCGACGATCAAGAAGCGGATCCTGATCGAGGCGCTTCGCTACATCGATCGCTTCGACGGCCTGCGCGCGGTGATCAAGCTGGGCGGCGCGGCGATGCTCGATCACGCGCTCGAGGAGCAGTTCGCGGAGGACGTGATCCTGCTGCAGTCGGTCGGCCTCCGGCCGATCGTCGTGCACGGCGGCGGTCCGGAGATCTCGCGCACGTTGGAGAAGCTCGGCCACCGATCGGAGTTCGTAGACGGGCTGCGGGTCACCGACGCGCAGTCGATGGCGGTGGTCGAGATGGTGCTCACCGGCAGCGTCAACCAGCGCCTGGTGGCGGCGCTCAACCGGCGCGGGCGGCGCGGCGTGGGCCTGTCCGGCAAGGACGGTGGGCTCATCCGCGCGAAGAAGCTCCAGGGCGAGAAGGATCTCGGCCAGGTCGGCGAGGTCGTGCACATCGACACCGCGCTGATCGAGATGCTGGAGCGCGACGGGTACGTCCCGGTGATCTCGCCGATCGGCCTCGGCGAGGACGGCATGGCGTACAACATCAACGCCGACATCGTGGCGGCCGAGATGGCGGTGGCGCTCAAGGCGCCGAAGCTGATCTACATGTCCGACGTGCCCGGCCTGCTCGACGGCGATCAGGTGGTGTCCGAGCTCGACGCCGATCAGCTCAAGATCCGCATCGAGCGCGGCGACATCACCGGCGGCATGCTGCCCAAGCTCAAGGCGGCCCTGGTCGCGCTGCGCGGCGGCGTGGAGTTCGTGCACCTGGTCGACGGACGGGTGCCGCACAACCTCGTCGCCGAGCTGTTCACCGATCGCGGTGTAGGAACGTTGATTCGCGTATGAACTATCTCACCGAGCTCGATCTCTCTGCCTCCGAGACGCTGGAGGTGCTCGCCCTCGCGCGCGCGCTCAAAGCCGCACGCGGCGCCCCGCGCGACGATCTGCGCGGAAAACACGTGGCGCTCTACTTCGAGAAGCCGTCGGTGCGCACGCGCGTGTCGTTCACGCTGGCTGTGCGCGAGCTGGGCGGTGACGTCGTCGAGCTCGGCGGGCACAACACCAAGGTCGGTCACGGCGAGGACATCGAAGACTTCGCCAAGGTGCTCGACGGCTACGTGCACGCGCTGGTGGCGCGGGTGTTCGCGCAGGACTCGCTCACGGCGCTGGCCCGGCAGTTCCGCGGCCCGGTGATCAACGCGCTGTCGGACGAGCGGCACCCCTGCCAGGCGCTGGCGGACGTGATGACGATCTGCGAGCGCTTCGATCGCACCGACGGGCTGAAGGGGATCGAGATCGCTTTCATCGGCGAGGGCAACAACGTCGCCACTTCGCTGGCGCTGCTCGCCGCGCGCCTCGGCGCAGACGTGCGCGTGGCTTCGCCTGAAGGACGTGGCCTCCCCGCCTGGGCGCTCGAGAAGGGCCCGGCGGGCTCGGTCACGCAGTTCGAGCAGCCGGAGCTGGCGGCGGTCGGCGCGCACGTGCTGGTCACCGACACCTGGGTCTCGATGGGTCGCGAGGAGGACGCCTCCGCGCTGAAGGCGTCGCTGTCGCGCTATCGCATCGACGAGGCGCTGATCGCGCGCTCCAGGCCGGAGTCGATCGTGCTCCACTGCCTCCCCGCCGTGCGCGGCGAAGAGATCACGCCCGAGATCATGTACGGTCCGCGCTCCGCGATCTGGCAGGAGGCGGAGAATCGCTTGCACGTGCAAAAGGCGCTGCTGCAGCGGCTATTAGCGGCCCACCCAACGGCCTAACGTCTCCCACGATACGAGCGAGAACGTTCGCGCTGAGTTGGCCGACGGGATCAGCCCCAGCGGGTGCCACACCGGCGTGCCGCCGCGGCGATCGGCGGCGATCGGCACCACGCTGAGATCGGCGCGCGCACACAGGGCGAGGATGCGCGGCAGATGGTACGCCGAGCCGACCATGCCGACCCGGGTCCACTTGCGCGTGTCGACCAGGCGCTTCGTCGCGGCGATCTCCTCCGACGTGTTTTTCGGCTCGGGGATGCGGATGATCGCCTCGTCCGGGATCCCCAGCTCGACCCAGATGATGCGGGTGGCGTCGCTGAGATCCTGCGCCGCGCTGATCGAGCTGATGCTGCTCCCGGTGGTGACGAGATAGCGCGCGCGACCGGCGCGATAGAGGCGCGCGGCGGCCATCACCCGATCGCCATAGTCGCCGAGCTGCGCCTCACCGAATCGGTTGAAGCCGGCGCCTCCACCGGGGACGACGATCGCGTCGAGCACCTCGTCCGCCGCGAGCTTGGCCGGTGGGACGCGGTCCTCGAGATCGGTCACCATCGCCACCGCGAGCCAGCTGTTGCCGGTCACGCTGTACAGGATCCAGGTGACCAGGAGCGCCCCTCCGAGCCCCTTTTCGCCGCGCGAAAAGGCCCACAGCGCGAACGCCCCGAGTGCCAGCCAGAAGAGGCCGGTCGGCATCACGAGCGTGCTGATCAGCTTCTGCAGGCCGAGATCGTCGCGCGCGGCGATCGCCAGGGTCGCTCCGGCAGCGAGCGCGACGCCCCCGAAGATGCGCGCCTGGAACGTGCGATGGGTGAGCGCCATCCACCACGTCCCGACGGCGCTCGTGAAGAAGCCGAGGAACACCACCCAGGCGAGCACAGCCGCAGCTAACACGGAATTCGATAGGCCAGGGTCCGCTGATCGTCGTCGAAGGTCGTGTCCTCGATGAGCGCGAGGCCCGACGTGGCGGCGTCGATCTCGGATCGCGCGCGCAGGCCGTGCTGCGGGTTGTCCTTCCGGAGCTGATGATCGAAGGCGCGCATGCGCGGTGAGGCCGCGCGG
>Ga0105047_10003714_pt1 | contig 26819 bp, 25 predicted proteins | sample MAT04_FD_78384 | JGI IMG/M metagenome (GOLD analysis project Ga0105047, IMG submission 78384) | Freshwater microbial communities from Lake Fryxell liftoff mats and glacier meltwater in Antarctica - MAT-04 (megahit assembly) | ecosystem: Environmental > Aquatic > Freshwater > Ice > Liftoff... | reverse complement strand
GGATTGGCTCACACAAGTGCGGGTAAAAAAATGGTTAGCACGCCAAAGTGATGGGATAGCTCATGGCCAGAGAGGGACAGGCAAGAGGAGCTTCTGCCAGCTCAAATCCCGACCGCCCCTAGTAGTTGCGCCATGATACCGCACAAGTGTGTATCACGAAAGCGCGCGCGGCTCGACCTGACAACCCGGCTTGCTTGAATCTTTATAGCGGCTGCCTTCGTTAGTAAATTGAAGGGCGACCAAAGCCGATTTGTGTGGTACGCTGCGGTCTGAACCCTATTGGCTGGTTTATTGTTTTCAAGTTCACATGCTAGGCTGAGGAGGCATTCCATGCATCGCAATGCTTTTGGTCTGTTGCTTGCTCTGTTGCTCTTGCTGGCTCAAACCGGCAGCGCGCAGGCGCAGTCCGCGATCCCCGTCACCCGGATTAGTTTCGCACCTGGCACCATTACCGCCACCCGTACCGGTACGCTGACTATGGGCGGCATGAATCGCTATGTGCTGAAGGCCAGTGGCGGCCAGACCATGAACGTGTCGGTGGCCTCGGCCAACAACGATGTGATCCTGGTCATTTTCGGCAAAGATGGCACCGTGCTTATTTCGGACCATGCCGACGCCACCAGTTGGAAGGGCGTACTCCCGTCGACGCAGGACTACTACATCGACGTGCGCGCCATCGACGGCGCCTCGGCAAACTACACCTTGACCGTTACGATCCCACCCAATGCGCCGCCGTCGCCGCCACACCCCAGCATCGAGCGTATCCAGTTCGCGCCAGGCACAATTTCGGCCACGGTTTCTGGCCAGGTGACGCCGGGCGGTTACAACGAATATGTGATCAAAGCCAGCGGAGGCCAGGACATGCTCATCAGCACATCGGCTGAGGAGCAGGCGATTGTCGTCTCGGTGGCCGGGGCAGATGGCACGGTGTTGCAGTCGTCCATGGGGGGGTTCAGCAATTTTAGCGGCGAACTACCCTCTACCCAAGACTACTTTATCAAGGTGACAATTGGCGGCGCCGGCTTTGCCGACTACTCGATGACCGTCACCATCGAGCCGCTGGTCGACTAATGCAGTGCGCAGCGTGTGCGAGCAGGCCGTGGCCGTGTCTGCCGCACATGCTGCCGTTTGACATTTCCGTCGCTTGCGCATACACTTCTGAATTCGCTGGGCGCTACTGTTTTTTCACGATTAACGTGGCGCATTCGTCTAGTGGCCCAGGACAGTGCCCTCTCAAGGCACAGACACGAGTTCGAATCTCGTATGCGCTACTGTGCTCCGGGCAACCGGAGCAAACGCCGAGAAATCTGACTATTCAGGTTTTAAGGTGCGTTTCACTGTAGCCGCTCCGTCAAGATGTTCCGTCGGGGCGGAGCGGCTACCGCTCACTATTGCTTTTGTAGCAATCCCCAGTTAAGTGTGATCCCGCGCTTGTAGGCGTACTCGATCAGTTTTGTTTTTTCGACGCGATACCAAGAATCGTCACTAAGGCGCGATCCGGGCAGCTTGTCATCGGCGATCATGCGCCGAACAGTCTGATCGCTCACGCCAAGCAATAAAGCCACTTCGCTGGTTGTGAGCCATTCCATAATTCATCCTAGCGTTGATAGTGTTGAGTATGTAGATAGAATAGTCTCGTTTCCCTAGTGTTGACAATACCCATTTTGCCCCAGTTTTCGCGACAGGAGTCCCCGATGCTTGCATCGATGGATGATCGAATTCAACAACTGAAACGTGATGGTCGGTTGCCCGAAGCCTTTGCTCTCTGCGAGCAGTAGCGTGTAGCACGGTTTTTCTATTGACAAGGGGGGTATATTGGAAAGTGTGAGTAGAAAACCAAAGGAAACCCAAATGGCGACGCAGCCGGACAATTCAGGCATGGTTGTACCAATCGACTTTAGCAGCGGTGGTGAGCTAGCTGCCATCCACGCCAATAATGTGCTGATTCAGCATACAGATCATGAGTTCGTCATCACCTTTTTTGAGGTGTTACCACCCGTGGTTACGCCAGACCCAGCACGGCAGGCGAGGGAGTTGGCGCGTATCAAATCCGTACAAGCTCGTGCTGTAGCACGAATTGTGATGTCGCCTGGTCGCGCAAAGGAGTTCATGGCCGCCCTGCAGGACAATCTGGCAAATTATGCCGCACGCCTGGAACAGCCAACCGAGTAGTATCATGACCAATACCTTAGTTCACAATCGTAGCAATACATCCAGTTCGAGCGAACTGAGATTCGTGTCTTCGCCGTCGCAATCCAAGCGCAGCGCGAGCATCGACGTGCCTACGGCTACTCGCAGCGTCTCCACCTACGTGCAAACACTGTCCGGCCCGCTTATGGTTGGTTGGACTTTGCGTGAGCCGATTACCCTTACCGTGGAACCGGACGGTGAGAGTTTTATCGCCAGTGAGTCCATTACCACTGTGTTTGGTTATGGGGACTCGGGTCCAGAGGCCGTGCGCGATTATATCGTTTCGCTTTGCGAATACTACCAGGTCCTGGAAGCAGCGAACACAATTGAGGCGTATCAGGCGTTGGCGCGGCTAAGTCGCTATCTCATTAAAAAGCACAACTGAATTCCCCCATGGCGCTGAAAACCAGAGACATCGAACAGAAACTGGTACATAAGTTTGGTTTTGGGCATGCCCAAAACCGCTCTGTGGACCATCGCTGGTACGAACTCAACATTCCCGGGTGCCCTCCCGTGGTGACCAAGGTATTTCACGGCCAAAAGGAAATATCCGACAAACTCGAAGGAATGATTGCTAGGCAGCTCCGCGTGCGTAAAGAGTTCCTGCGGGAAATGATCAGTTGCACAAAAAGCTCAGAAGACTATCAGAATCAAGTTCAAAACGATCCGTATCCCCCTTTCGAGCACAGGATCTGAACACACTGTAGAATCTCACTTCCCAGATTCTAAATTCCCTTGCGTTTTCCCTACATAAATCAGCCCATTTGTGCTATACTACAAGCGACAGAACGTGATTCGCTATCGCCCGTCGCCGACGCATGGAAAAAACCACTCTAGAATGGCTGCTGTGCGAGATTGCTGAGGAATTGCGGCGAATAGCCTGCGATCCGCGGCTAAACTGGCAAATCATGAGCACGACAACGCGCCGGGAAGTGCAACAGCCTAAACAGGGCAGTGTCCTCCGCCCCATGAGGGTGGAGACGTGCTGAAATGCCGAAGGGGTGACGGAGTGCTGCAAGGCGCACAGGTCACCCCTTCGGCATTTTTTCTTTTCGGAAGCTCGTCGATGTCTGTTCCCAGTTGCAGCAAATCCAGAATCCGGCCACTTATGGTGTCTTTCCCTTGCCGCTCATGCGCAAGACAGTAGTATAATCAGTACAAGCGCTGTGGTGGCCGGTGCTGCGGAAGAGTTTGCAGGAGGAAATTATGCGCATTCGCCTTTGGGTCAGTCTGTCGATTGCCGTGCTTGCCAGTGTTCTCCTCATCGCGGCCGGTCTGGCGCAAACGACGTCATCCGGTGCCGTCACCCATCATTCCGCTCCGATCACGTTGCAGGTTACCGCGCCGGGAGCCAGCCAGCCGGTCACGGTGACGGTCGTGCTCGATATTGAGACTTCGCTAGGCAATAGTAGCAGCGAACCGGCCATCAAGGTCAAAATCACGCCCAAACGCTCGATGGTGTCGGAGGGTGCAAGCGTGAGTGGGATCACCGTCGGCGATATCGAGTCTGCCAATTTTGTCGCAACACCAACCGCCGTGCCAAGTGCCGGACGATTTTTGCCGACGCCGACGCCGGCGCCGGTCATCACAACGACGGTTGCGGCTGGCTCCAAAGTCAACGACGCCGCTAATCTACGCGGTGGCCCTGGCACCACCTTTCCCATTGTTGGCCAGGCGCCGGCCGGCGACAACGTGACCATCGTGGGGCGTTCCCAAGCCGGTGATTGGCTTCAGTTGGAGGGTGGCGCTTGGATCGCGGCGTTTCTGATTGACGAGGCACCGGCGGACATGCCGGTGGTCGAAACCCCGGCCCCCTAAACAGGGGTGAATGGGCGAGAGGGTGAGAGGGTGAGTGCTGAATGAATGAGCGTCGAAAGCTGTCTGTGACCCGCCCGTGGCGTCCACTTGTTTTTGGGCTGGCTTTTGTCTGCATCAGTGTGATTGCGTTTCTGGCCTTGACCCCGGCTCCCGATGTGCAGGCGCAAGCAGCGCTGCCGTCGACCGGCGTCGTCACGCAAAATGCGAATCTACGCAGCGGGCCGGGCACGAATTATCCCATCGCCGGCAAGGCCCAGTCCGGCGCCAGCGTCAGGGTTGTCGAAACCAATCCAGCCGGCAACTGGTATCACCTGGATAACGGTAACTGGATTGCCGCCTTTCTGGTGCGCTTGGCCGGAGCATCTGGCGTGTCTGGCCCGGCCGAAGTAGGGGTCGTGGCGCCCAGTCTGCCGGTGGGCATGTTGACCACGGTGGTCTCGACGACCACCAGCGTGGTGACCACCATGATCACGACGACGACGGTCGTCCCCCCAACGGCCGGCACGACGACCATCGACGTGCTGACGACGGTGGTCACGACGACATCCGGCGTCGCCACAACGGCAGGGATGACGCCAACCAGTGTGGGGCCAGCGCCGCCACCGCTTCCGGTGGCGCCGGCCCCACCGGCGGCGGTCGTCATCACCGGTATTGTGCCGATTGGCGCCCAGGCTGCGACCGTGGTTGCGATTACCGAGGGTGATACGATCGAAGTGATGGTTGGCGACCTACGTGAATCGGTTCATTATATCGGCGTGGACGCGCCAGACCCAGGACAGGCGGGATTCGCCGCGGCCGCGACCGCCAATCGCCAACGCGTGGAGGGACAGACGGTGTACCTGGCGCCCGACCAGGGTGATCGGGACTCACTCAATCGGTTGCTTCGCTACGTTTATCTACCCGATGGCACCTTTGTCAATGCCCAGCTTGTCGCCGACGGTTGGGCGCAGCCGGCTTTGATCGCCCCCAATACGAGTCAAACCGCCGGCTTTGAGCGTCTGGCCGCCGCGGCCGCCCGCGGCCGGCGCGGTTTTTGGGGGGGCGCGGCGATGGGCGAAGATGTGGCGGCTTTTGCCTTGACGGTGTTGCCGGCGCCACTCTACGGTGGGCCAGGCGCAAACAACGGTGTCGATGCCATGTTGCCCGTGGACACACCGCTCAGTGTGCTGGGGCGTGCACAGGACGGCGCTTGGGTGCGCGTGCGCACGCCACGTCGCGACGAAGGCTGGGTATTTGTGCCTCACCTGATCGTGAATGTGCCGCTCGGCAGCCTCGGCGTAGAGAGCACGGCCCCCTCTGGCCCGACACCTGTGCCGCAACCTGGCCAGCCATTGCCGCCGGACGCCAACGTGGCCACGCCGTTGCCCATCCCCGGCCAGCTGGCGCCGACACCGCTTGCTGCGGGCGCCCTGCCGCCGGGGGCAGCCGGACCCACTGTGATTCAAGAAGCCAACTCCCGCAGCGGCCCCGGCACAGGCTATCCCCTTGTGAGCACCGTCCCGGTCGGAACTGCGCTCTTTCTCACCGGGCAGAATGCCGATGGCACTTGGGTTCAACTCTCCACCGGCGCCTGGGTCGCCGCTGCATTGGTGGCAGGTGTGCAGCCTGGGTTGCCGGTTGTGGAAACCCCACCGCCGCCGCCGCCCACCGCTACCCCGCTGGCGACGCCGATTCTGGTCGTGCCGCCAGGCGTAACGCCGCCGACGCCGACGATCACCCCGACACCGACGATCACGCCGCTGCCGCCCGGCGCGCTGCCGCCCACCGCGACGCCGTTGCCGCCACAACCGTTGGTAAAAATCATTGCATTGGATCGGGGCAACGAATGGGCGATTCTCTATAATGACGGTGCAGCGTCGCAAGATCTGACGGGCTGGGTATTGCTGTCGGAGACTGGCGATCAGAGGTGCCCGCTGCTTGGATCGTTGGGTCCGCGCGAGTCGCTGCGTGTCTGGGCTCAAGTAGGGCCGGATGGGTTGAGTTGTGGATCCGCCGAGCCCATTTGGGACAATGCGGGGTCAGATGCTGCTGTCCTTCTCAACGCCAGCGGCCAACAAGTAAGCCGGTTTGAGTAGCGTGCGGCCACCCGTGGAAAAGCTCCTGGGCCCAAGAAAAGGCGGCCCCGCCATTCCTCACACAAAATGGCGGGGCCAAGGTGATCATGACGTTGAACGTAGGAGGCACAACTATGACCACGCACTATCTAGTATCGCGCAACTATTAGCGAAGGTCAACCACTTCGGCCAAAGTCAGAACTCAGTGAACACAAAGTACTGACTTTGTCGCACCCCGTCTAGTCCGTTTGTTGTAGGTGAGACGCTATTGGGCCGGCGGCAAAAGCACGGCATCGATAACGTGAATCACCCCATTGGTGGCAGCGATGTCCGTGGCAATGACCGTTGCGTCATTGATCTTGACCACGCCATCGACGACCGAGAACTTGACTTTGCCACCCTGCAGCGTATCTGCTTCCAAACCATCGGACACATCGGCTGCCATCACCTTGCCGGGCACTACGTGGTAGAGCAAAATCTGCGCGAGCTGGCTCTTGGGGTCGGCCAGCAGCGTCTTTAAGGTGTCGGCCGGGATTGCCGCAAAGGCATCGTCGGTCGGGGCAAAGACCGTGAACGGACCCTCGCCCTTGAGGGCGTCGACCAGTTCAGCAGCCTGCACGGCAGCCACCAACGTGGTGAAGTTACCGGCGCCGGCGGCGGTATCGACGATGTCCTTGAGCTCGGCCGCGGGGGCAGCCGCTTCTTCGGTCACAGCGGCCTCAGTGGCGGCCTCGGTGGCGGCCTCGGTGGCCGCCTCAGTGGCGGCCGCCGGAGCCGCCGGGGCCGCCGAAGGTGCCGGCACACACGCCCCCACCATCAGGGCTGTAATCAATAGCAGCGCAATCACAATAAACCGTTTCATGATACTTGAATCTCCTCGTTGATAGTTGACAGTGGGTTGAACGTTGGTCGAACAGGGCAACAACAGTATGCAAACAGTATTTGTCTATTGTGCATTAGTTGTTTAATCTGTAGACAAAATATCAATATTCTGATTTAGTGGCCGTGCTATAGCTTCCATTCTCATTCCCCACTAACCTTTTTACGGATGGGCGCCGGGCGTATGCCGGGCGCTGTGGTAAAATGCAAGGCTAGGGAATGGTTGGTATGCCAGATATCGCCGGCGCTTTGCAGCGCTTCTTCGAACAGTCTAACGGGTTTCAGTTTCCGTCGCCAGAACGCCTGGTGCAGTCGATGGATCCTGTCGCCTGGCTGTTGGTCGCGCTGTTGGGCGGGGCCGTCGTCGTGGGTGTCGTCTTTAGCGTGAGTACACGCCGCTCATTTTTGAAGCCGGATGAGATGGAGTCGTCTCCGCAAATCCTGCTGGCGCGGCTCAAGCAGGACCCGACGCGGTTGCCGCCGCTTGCAATTATCAGCCGTCTGGGCGCCGAGGCGACTTTAGAATTACTGGAGTATGGCGACCAGATCCGTACACACGAATGGCGTTATCGCTGGAACAGCGTACGCGAGGAACTGTTGCGCCTGTTCGGCCAACAGAACGCCTTTGGCCCGACCTACGCATTGGCGCGCTATTATCGATCCAATGATAAGGGTGAGCCTGATACGCTGCGCATCCGCCGCACGGCGCTGATCCACAAGTTAGGGTTGTTGCGCTACGTCGAGCCGGATGCCGAAGGGCGTCGCGCCGAACTGCGTGTGCGTGCCCATCCGGCCGAAGTGGAAGGGGACTTGGGGTTTGAAGGCGAATCCGCGTGGTTATTGCCCGACGAGCCGGCGCCGCCCCCGCAAGGGCCATTGGTGGAAATGGAGCCAATCGAATTCCGCACGCTGCAAGATGCTGACTTACGCCTCAACATCCGGCGATCGCCCACGATTGGTGGCGGCTTTCGGCTGACGTTGAATCGGCGGCATGGGTATTGGGTAGTGGTTGATGAGGAAATTGAATGGGTGAGTTGAGGGTGAATCGCGTGATTTCTCATTGGCAGCTTCTATGATGTTCGCCGGCGTGTTGTCTTCGCTCAATGTTCTGGCTTCCTCCGTCTTGGCCATTTTGGCCTTCTCGCTGCTGGCCTATACCTTAACGTACAACTTTCGCAATTCCGTAGCGCGGCGCTTTGCGCTCGTTCTGTTCTGTGTCATGCTTGTGTACACGGGCGATGTGGCGCTGGACCGTGTGTCCACCGCCGAATCCGCCGCGCGCTGGTTGCGTTTCCAATGGTTAGGTATTGCCTGGATGCCGGCGGCGGCCTATCTTTTTTCCTTGGCCGTCCTCGCCACCACCAACTATCGGATTCGGAGGCGTCATTGGATTGCGCTGGCTACGATCCTGCTGTCGGCGTTGAGTGCGCTGGATGCCATCATCGGCCAACTGATCGTGGGCGATATCCGCTTTGCGCCGCCCCTTAGTTATCTGGCTGCCGGGCCGCTATTCTGGGGATTTGCTGCCTTCTATGTCGTCAGCGGTCTGCTGGCCCTTGGTAATATCTGGAAGGCGCGCGAACGCTGTCTGACGCAGACCAGCCGCCAGCGCATGACTTACCTGTTGCTTGGCTTTGTCGCGCCAGGCATTGGCGTCTTTCCCTATCTAATTGCGTCTTCCCGGCTCACGCCCTTCGCCGACTCCAGCGTGGTCGTGCTGCTGATCTCGCTCTTTGGTAACATTGCCGTCGGTTTCATGCTCCTGCTCATCAGCTACACCGTTGCCTACTTTGGCGTTCTGATGCCGGACCGTGTCGTGCGCTACCGCTTGTTGCGCTTTTTTATGCGGGGACCCGTGGTTGCGATCGTCGTGATTGCGGCTGTCCTGGTTGTTCCCAAGGTTGAGCACATTCTAGGCTTGCCGCGTGACATTGTCCTGTTTGGCGTGATTACCGGTGTGATCATCTTCAGCCAGTTGTTTTTGAGTGTCACTAAATCGGTGGTGGACCGTCTCATCTACCGCGAGGATCGGGATGAGGTGGCCTGGCTGCGTGAACTGGACCGCCGGATGTTGGCGACCAGCGACCTGCGGCAACTATTGGAGAACAACCTGGTCGCGTTGTGTGAACTGTTGCGGGTGCCGGCTGGTTTTGTCGCTGCCGCTGCCGGCCCCGACCTGATGCTGGAAGCCGTGGTCGGCCCCGAGCCAACTCGTGCCGCCGTATTGGCGGTGAACGACTGGCCGGACGCGCTCAATCAATCGCTGCGCCTGCCCCAGCGCGGGATTCCCTATTCGCACAGCGGTTTCTGGATTTGGCCGGTGGCTGAGAGCGCTGTGGATGACGAACAGGTGCGTGTCTATGGCATCCTCGGCGTGATCGCGCGTACGACGGCGCCAATCCTTACCCGCGAAGAACTCCAGGTCATGGACACCCTGCTCTATCGCATTACGAGCGTCCTTGCCGATCGCAAATTGCAGCAGACGATGTTGGTCAACCTGCGCTATCTGATGCCCGATATTGAACAAGTGCAGCAGCTGCGCGGCGTGGTGCCCTACGCGGCTTCGGACAGTTCACGCGAACCGACAGCCGCGTGGCTTGACCCAAGCCCGATTTTTAACCCCGAATTTGAAGCCTGGGTCAAAGAGGCCCTCAGCCATTATTGGGGAGGCCCAAAGCTGACGCGCAGCCCGCTCATGCGCCTGCGCGTCGTGAGCGAAACGTTGAGCCATGCCGGCGATGACCCGACCAAGGCGCTGCGCCTGGTGTTGGGCAAGGCGATGGAGCGCCTGCGTCCTGAAGGTAAGCAGACCTTCACCGCACCCGAATGGCTGCTCTACAATATTCTTGAGATGCGTTTTGTCCAAGGGCGCAAGGTGCGCGAGATCGCCGATCGCCTGGCCATGAGCGAAAGCGATCTGTATCGCAAACAGCGCGTCGCCATCGGCCAGCTCGCGCGCGTGCTCTCTGAGATGGAGCAAGAGAACGGCCTGCCGGTTACGGTTGCCCCAGCGGACGCCGATCTTGCGCAACCAGAACGCCCGCCGGTTGCGGGCGCCAACGGTGCGCATGCCGCGATTTCGCAAAACTGACCGAACCCCAACCCCCCTTTTCTACGTCGTAGTAGTAGACGACTGCGACGAGTATCACTTCATTGGCAGTGCCAGTGGCCATCCTCGTCGATCTGTGCCGGAAAACTTGTGAGCCCCAAGAAGAGGAGCAACCGTATGCGATCGTACCCGCGTTTGTCCTGGCTGGTCACGCTGCTTGTCGTAGCAAGTCTGCTGGCTGGCTGTATTACCATCAACCCTTCGGGGTTGACCCAATCAGTGCTGACGCCCGCGGCTCCGTCAGCCACTTCGGCAACTTTTACGGCTGACCTTATCGCCGCACTGGTCAACCGAGATTTTGCCCAGTTGCAGTCGATGATGGGCAGTCCCTTTGTGCTTGCCCTGTGGCAGAGCGATGGGCAAGCCATCACACCGGAGACTGGGATCCAGCGCCTGCAAGACGTATTCGTGGCGGGTGCGTCGCTGACGTTTGTAGCGCCCGTGGTGGTTGACCAGTGGTTGAGCGGTGTCGATCCCCTCGCGCTTTGGCCGGTGGAGGCCAACCCCGTCAGCGCCCTGGGCATCAGCGGCTTGGGCGTCGACGGCAATGCCCAGGCGATCCTGATGGTTGCCGAGTATCCGGACGGCGGATTCTACTGGTACTCGCTGCTGCTGGCTCCCAGTGGCTTCGCCACTGCCGGCGGCAGCCCGCCCACGGCGATCGTCATCGTCAATCCGGGGCAGACCCAGCCGGACATGTTGCCGACAGATGTGCAGCGCGTCCTGGTCTTGGGCGTCGTGGGTATTTTTACCGGCCCGGGCGCGCAATTCCCCCAGATTGGCACGACGACACGCGGCCAGACCTTCCCTGTCATCGGCGTGAGCCCGGATGGCCAGTGGTGGGCTGTTGTCTGCCCGGCTACCACCGCGACGTGCTGGATCAGCGCCAACCCCACCTTCGTGCGGCCGATGGGGCCGTCAGGGCCGACGCCCGCTACCCCAGTGCCCACCGCGTACCCGACAGCGGTGCGGCCGACGCCTACCCCATTCCCCACGCAGATCCCGCCTGATTACCCGACGCGTATTCCCTGGAGTCCTGGCCAGGATACGGCTGTGGTCAGCGGTCAGGCCAGGTCGGGCTGGAGCCCGCAGTTTCTCTTCTACGCCGCGGCTGGACAGCGGGTGCGTTTGTTGCTCAGCTCGCCAGGCGGCGTCGCCAACTTCTCACTGCGCGGCGTCAGCGATGGCCAATGGTACAAGACCATCAACAACCCATCGCGGGAGTGGTCGGCTACTCTGCCGCGCACACAAGACTATCTCATTACCGTGGCGGCGCCCGTAAACGCCAATTTCACGCTGGAGGTGACCCTGTTTGGCCTGCGGCCACCGACGGTCACGCCGGCGCCGGCGCCCGAACGCATTCGCTTTGCGACGGGCGAGTCTACGGCGGTGCGCAGCGGTGTGCTCTATGGTGGAACCGCCAAACAGTATGTTTTCGGTGCCCAGGCTGGCCAGATCGCTACGCTCCTGCTGACTGGCCCCCCCGGCAGCCGCGCCAACTTCTCGGTGCGCGGCGTGAGTGACGGCGTATTGTACAAGTCCGCCAGCGACCCGGCGCGCGAGTCGACGTTCTACTTGCCACGCACACAGGACTATCTGATCACGATCAGCGCACCGGGCGAGACGGCCTACACACTGGAATTGACGATTCCACCGCTCGGCCCCACCCCCTTCCCGCCGACTCCTTTCCCACCGACTCCCTTCCCGCCGACTCCCTTCCCACCGACTCCTTTCCCACCGACTCCCTTCCCGCCCACCCCCTTCCCGCCGACGGTCGTGCCGCCGACGCCGCACCCCATCGCGCCCGAACGGATCGGTTTTCCGCCTGGCGGCGAAACAGCCGTGCGCAGCGGGCCGCTGGCTGCCGGCCAGGTGAAGCAGTACGTTTTCTTCGGCATGGCTGGCCAGGTGGCAACGATCCAGTTGAATTCGCCCAGCCCGGCGGCCAACTTCACCGTGGTGGGTGTCGACGACGGCATACCCTACAAATCGCAGGGCAGCTCGGCTTGGGATTTCACCTTTGCGCTGCCGCTCGGTCAGGACTATCTGATCTCGATCTTTGCACCGGTGAACACATCGTACACGCTCGTGCTGACGATTCCGCCGATCGGTCCGATGCCCACCGTGGAGCCGTTGCCCACCGTGGGGCCACCCACCGTGGAGCCATTGCCTACCGTCGGGCCACCCACCGTGGAGCCATTGCCCACCGTCGGGCCACCCACCGTGGAGCCGTTGCCCACTGTGGGGCCACCCACCGTGGAGCCGTTGCCCACCGTGGGGCCACCCACGGTGGAGCCGCTTCCTACTGTGGGGCCACCCACGGTGGAGCCATTGCCCACGGTTGGGCCGCTGACGCCGGAGCCGTTGCCGCCCGATGGTGTCGTAACGTCGGAGCCACCGCCTGGCCCATGAGGCGCTTAGAAGTTCCTCGATAGGATTCAAGGGTTTGTCGTGAAGCGCAAGAGAGCCTCTTGCGCTTCACGTTGTGCACGACCACAGAGATTGGCCGTGCGCAGACGGCAGTTAGGATTGTCTTAGGAAACACGAACGCGCTGGATGGCCGCCACCAGCGACTCGCCTTGTTCGGTGGAGAAGGGGCCGGTCGTGCGCCAGAGAATTTCACCTTGGCGCGTGATCAACATCGGCACAATGGTCTCTTCGGTCGGAATATCCAAGTCGCGGCGAAACTTGTCCTTGTCCAGGTAGAGCGTGATGGTCGCTTCGCGCGCGGCACGATCCGGAATGCCCATTTTCATGCCGAAATCCAGGCCCATGCGGGAGATCGGGTTCATGCGCGGCAGCGTGGGTGTTTCGTAGTAGCGAAAGCCGGGCACCGTTTCCACGAGCTGCTTGGCCAATGGTACCCAGGTGTCCACCCAATCCTGGTGCGAGCGCAGAAACGGGATAAAGACCAGGTTGATCTCACCCTCCAAATCGCCTGGAAGTTGGAACTTCCGCCCCTCTAGATTGGATCCGCTGACATTGGGAAATTTCATCTTCTCACCCTCGGTTGTTTTTACTGGGCATACTTGGACTATCCTCGTTAGAAATAAAAACCGTTCGACGTTAAATCCCGCGCAGCACAACCGGTTCGCCGGCCAATGTAGCCTTGCCGTTGGTGGAGGGCATCGGCCCGTCGGCGGCTTCGGCCATGCCGGCAAGGCGCAGGATGTCGGCGCGATCGGCAATGATGCGGCTGATCTGGCCGTCACTCATCTGGATCACGCGATCGACATACTTACACATGCGCAGATCGTGGGTCACCATGATGCCGGCGCGGTTCTGCTCGTGGATCAGCTCGGCAAAGGTTCGCACGACCTGGTGGGCGCGTTCAGAATCCAAGCTGGCGGTAGGCTCGTCGGCGAGTACGACCTCGGGTTCATGGATCAGGGCGCGCGCAATCGCCACGCGCTGCTGTTGGCCGCCGGACAATTGCCCCGGCTTGTTTTTTAGCCGATCGCCCAGACCGAGACGCTCCAGGAGATCGCTCGCCCGCTGTTTGTTGGCGCGATTTAGTTTGCCGTTCAGCCGCAGCATCAACTCGACATTCTCAAGCGCATTCAGGAAGGGCACCAGGTTGTTGGCCTGGAAGGAGAAGCCAATGTATTGGCCACGGAAACGTGTACGTTTGGCTTCGCTCATCTTGCTGACATCCTGGCCGGCAATGACGATCTGCCCGTGGGTTGGCCGCAGCAGTCCGGCCAGCATGGCCAGCATGGTCGTCTTGCCGGAACCGCTCGGCCCGACCAGCGCCACAAACTCGCCGCGGCGGATGCCAAACGAAACATCATTGACTGCCGTCACGGCATTGACGCCGGTGCCATAAACTTTGGTTACATTCAGTGCTTCAAGCGCAATCATAATGAGTCTGTCACTCCTACTGGGCGAGTCCTAGCGCCGTCAATGGTTCGATGCGCAGCAGGGCAAAGACCGAGACGATCCCGCCGATCGGGCCGATCAACAACAGTGAGAGAACTGCCGTGCTGGCCGACGCCCCAGTGAGCATGATGGGCACCGATTCGGGGAAGTTTGACACCAACAGGATGGTGCCGGCGGTGCCAATCGCCACGCCGATGGCGTTGGTCGTCACGATCTGCAAGATCGCAGAGAGGCCCACCGTGAAGTTCGAGGCGCCGATCGCCTTTAGCATACCGATCTGGGCTACCTTCTGCAGCGTTTGAATCTGGAAAAAGCCGCCCACGACCAGGATACCGATGAAGAACGTGAAGTAGCGTTGGGTATTCAGCGTGCTCTGTTGCGCAGCATAGCCAGGGATCGCCTCCCACGCCGTCTTGCGGTCGACCGCCTGCACCTTGGTGACTTCCTGTTCGATCTTGGTCGCCATGGCCGTCAGGTTGCTCGGATCCGTGAGCTTGACCACGGCAATATTTGACACGAGCTCGCCTTGGCCAATGGCATCGCTGCTTTGCGGGCGAATCTTGTCCCAGGTCACAAAGGGCACAAAAATCGCCGGCTGGAAGAAATACTGGCGCCGGTCGGTGACGCCGACAATGTTGAGGTCAAAGAATTTGTCTTCCGTACCTTGGGTCACTTTGATGCGGATCGTGTCGCCTACGCCAAGGCCTAAGCGGTCGGTCACGCCCGTGTCCACGACGACATCGTTGCTGCGGGCACGCACAAGTTGCTGCCCCTCGATTACTTCCGGATCGCCAGGGCGGCCCGGCTCGACACCGATCAACGCCACGTTGACATCGCTCTGGCCATCGCCTTGCGGCACCTTGGCCGTGGCAAAGCCGACCTGCCCGACATCGGCGATGCCTTCCACGCGGCGCAATTCGGCCAAACGCGAACGGCCAAGACGGCTGGCCGTGGTTGACAGTTCGGCGCCAGACTGGAAGACCAGAAGCTCGCCGTTGAGCTTTTCGATATATTCGCGATTGGCGGAGGCCAGGCCTTCGGACAACGCTGCGATAAAGAGCACCAGGGTGGTGATCAGCGCCACGATCCCCGCGATCAGGAGGTAACGGCCTCGGCTGCGCCAGATTTCTTTGACGGCAAGGTAGAAAGACATTGGTTCATTGCTCCACAAGCGGGAGACACTGGGCGATCCGATCGACCGGCCCAACGGGTCCCGGAATTCCTTTAATTGGCGCCGAACTCCGCCACCGCCGTCATGTTCCACAGCAAGCGCGGGTCACTCTGGCTTGGCTTGACGACAACCTTATAGACCGTGTCGCCACGATTGTCCTCGCCGATGGGCCGGACGCGGCTCACCGTGCCGGTGAGCAACAGGTCAGGAATGGCATCAAAGGTCAAGTTGACGGCATCGCCCGGCTTGATGCCCACTACGTCAAACTCGGTCAAGTCGGAGGTTTCAATCTCCCAGGAAGTGGTGTCGGCTAACTGGATGAGTGCAACACCCGGCGAAACTTGCTCGCCCACGGCAGCATTCACCGTCGCCACGATGCCGCCAAAGGGCGCCCGCAGTTCGGTATCTGACAGCGACACCAGCGACTGCTGCAGTGCCGCAACGGCGGCCGCTACATCAGCCTCGGCAATTGCGATGGCTTCCGGGCGTGCGCCGGCATTGAGCAAGTCAAGCTGCGCCTGGGCCTGGTCCACGGCCGCTTGCGCGGCTGCCAGATCAGAGGGCATCGACTTCTTGAGGGTGTCAAGCTGGGCCGCGGCCTGGTTCACACCGGCTTGGGCGCCAGCCACGGTGGCCGGTGTAGCGCCGTTTTCCAGATCCTGCATGCGCGCGCGGGCAGCTTCGAAAGCAATCGTGGCCTGCTCGAGGGCCAGCGACTCCTGACGCATGCCGATGTCGCTCTCATCCTTGACCTTGTTGTAGGCCGAAGTGGCATTGCGCAACCGCGCCTCGGCGTTCATCATTTCTGCTTTGGCGGCAATCAGTACATCTTCGCTGGCCCCTTCGAGCACCTTTTGCAGGTTGGCCTGCGCCTGCGCCACCCCCGCCTGGGCGGCGGCGATATTGCCGGGGGCTGCGGCATTGGCCAGACGGGTATAGCTGGCTTGAGCCGCCGCCAGCCCTGCTTCCGCCTGGGCGATCTCTTGTTCGCGCGCCCCCGCCTGCAACTGGGCCAGGCTGGCCTGGGCCCGCCGCAGGTTGGCCTGCGCCTGGGCCACCGCCACCTGGCGCTGCGCATCATCCAGCTTAAGCAGCAACTGGTCGGCGACGACAGTATCCCCTTCCTGGACCGTCAACTGTTTGACGATGCCGCTGGCGGAGATGCTCAGGTTGGCGCTTTGGATGGGCACCACCTTGGCGTCGGCTACCACGCGACCCGTCGCGGAGGAGGTCGCGGTCGTGGCGGTCGCGTCGGTTGCGGCGGACGCAGCGCTGTCGGTTTCCGCCAACTGATCGGCAGGCGCCGCTGCGGTAGCGTCACCGGCCTGGGCAGGCGTTGTATTTGCCGCGGCTGCCGGCGCGGTAGCCGTCGCATTGGGCAGCCCTTGGCAACCGGCAATGCCGATCGCCAAGGCCAAGATCAAAGTGAGAACAATCGATAAGCGTTTCATGGGCATCATCCATTCGTGCAATTTGAATCCATTGTGAAATATGGCGAAACAGTGCTACAAACTGGCCGACATCGGGAAACCGGCAGGTACTTCGCTGCGCGGTTCCAGAGGCGGGTCAGGACTGACAAAGAAGCGTCGCCAGATAAACGACGAAACCCAGACCATCAGCACGCCGGAAAAGACCGCGGGTCCCAGGGCGCCGAAGTACTGCAACAAGATCCCGCCCACGATCGGCGAAATGACACGCGTCAAGCTTTCCAGGGAGGCGGAGATGCCCAGGGTGCCGCCGATTTCTTCGGGATAGACCGACTTGCTGAGCGCACTGTTGATCACGGTGTTGAGCACGCCGCCGCTAAAGGAGAGCGGCGCCATTACGATGAGCAGCGTGATGAGGTTGGGCGCGATTCCCCAGAGAAAGAGCGAGACCGCCATCAGCATCGCCGACACCAGCATGAGTTGCTTCTCAGAATACCGCTTGTTCAACTTGCCGATGGCAAAGCCCTGTACAAAGACCGACAGCATGCCGACGTAAGTCAGCACATAGGCGGTATTTTGCACCGACAGATTCAATGGTGCGCCGGCCGCGTAGAGAACAAAGATCGTCTGAAACATCGAGAAAGCCAAGCCAAAGAAGAAGCGCACATGGAAGAGCGGTCCGACACGTGGGCGTCGCAACGTCTCCAGCAGCGAGCTTGCATTCAGGCTTGGTCGCGGGCGATGCGTCATTTCGGCGCGTCGTTCCGGTGTGACCGATTCGGGCAACCATAGGTAGACGGCGACCAGATTGATCATCGACAGCGTCAAGGCGGCATACGCCGGTACGGCATAGCCATAGGTGCTCAGAAATCCGCCGAGCGCCGGGCCGATGATAAAGCCAAGGCCAAAAGCCGCGCCGATCAGACCAAACGACTTGGCGCGATCCTGGGGCAGTGTCACGTCGGCAATGTAGGCTTGGGCGACCGAGATGTTGCCACCCGTGAGACCATCCAAAATGCGGCTGAAAAACAGAATACTCAAGACGGCGAGATTGATCGCCGCAATGCCGCTGCCGATCGTGCTGCCGATCGCGGCGCCAAGCGGTTCGGCGATTGCCAACAAGAAGAAGCCCACTGCCGTGCCGAGGATGCTGACGAGCAGGACGGGGCGGCGTCCGTATTGGTCAGAGAGGCGACCGAGCAGCGGCGCTCCGAACATTTGTGCGGCGGCATACGACGCCACCAACAGGCCAACCACAATGTTGTTGGCGCCATACTGCTCGGCATAGTAGGGCAGCAGCGGCAGGATGAGGCTGAAGCCCAGGAGGTCGACAAAGACAATTAGAAAAATCGTTAAGATACGGTTGTTTTTCATGCAACAAACACTCCCAAATACAAAGTTCGTAACCTCAGATCAAACACTACAGCTTCTGTCCATCGCGTGGCAGCAGGCCATCCAGTAACAGGGCAATCAAATCGTCGACCATCACCGCGCGTGGCGGTGCGCCCGTACGTGTCTGGCCATAGTTGATGCCGTCCATGAGCCAGATAAAGCTGCCGGTGAGCAGGTCAGGATGCATGAGCCGGATTTCACCGCGTTCCGTCGCGGCTACAAAGCTGCGGCGGATGGGAAGATACATAGCATCGCGCGCGAGCTGTGCCAAGTGTTCCGTGTGCGCCGGGCTGAGCGTTGCCGTGTCCGCATTCATCATCCCCAACATCTTGACCGGTCGCTGTGAGCCGAACCAACGCGCTACGGCGTGCAGTTGGCTGCGCAGGTCGGGGCCGCTCGTGCACAGCGCATCTTCCAACCCCTCGCGATGGCGCTCGAAGAGCCGCTCCGCCATGGCGATAAAGAGCTGTTCTTTGCCCGCTGGGAAATGGTAATAAAGCGACGCCTGTTTGATGCCCAACACGTCGGCAATGTCGCGCAACGTAATGGCGTTGTAGCCGCGATCCGTAAAGAGGGCTTCGGCCACATCGAGCACACGCTGGGTTGAATCTTTGACTTCTAGTTCCATATGCTTATTTGCCATCTACCGCTGCCAATCGCTGGCAGGCTACCCAATTTACTTGCCTACCTATTGTTTAGTAGGTCAATTGTATCACAGCATAAGCCGTGTCTACCTAATCTTCGGTAGGCTATGATACAATCTGTTCAAAATATAGACAAATGGTCGACTTGTTCTTTGCGGAATGATTGCGGATTATTGCCGCCGCAGTTTGACCGATCCGTATCCACGATGATATGATAATGATTCGTGGGTAGATTTGCTTGCCCACGTATTGTTGTGGGTTCAACCTGTGAGTCTGGATCTGCGTCCTCGCCTTTCGGGATGCAGCGCCGCTCCTAAAGTTTCAGTGGGTAATGCCACTGAGCGCGGCCTAGGAAAAGGTGGAAACTATGTATGCTGTAATTCGCACGGGCGGCAAGCAATATAGCGTCGCCGCCGGCGATACGCTCGAGGTGGAAAAACTCGCCGGTGAGATTGGCGAGGAACTTACCTTGAGCGACGTTCTGTTGGTGGCCAAGGGCGACACGGTGATGGTGGGGACTCCCATTGTTGACGGCGCCACGGTCACGGCCAAGATTACGGGCCAGTATCGTGGCGAGAAGATCATTGTCTTCAAGTACCGGCCCAAGAAACGTATCCGGGTACGCAAAGGTCATCGCCAGTATCTTACCCGCCTGCACATTGAAGCGATCAACGCCTGATTTCGCGTGGATTTAGAAGGAGTAAAGTACCATGGCTCACAAAAAAGGCGGCGGTTCTAGCCGCAACGGTCGTGATTCCAACTCACAACGCTTAGGCGTCAAGCGCTTCGGCGGGCAATTGGTCAAATCCGGCAATATCCTGGTGCGGCAGCACGGCACCAAGTTTTATCCGGGTCTGAATGTCGGTATCGGTAAGGATAATACCCTGTTCGCCACGGCGGACGGATTTGTAACCTTCGAGTGGGCAGTTGGCAGCCGCAAGCTGATCAGCGTCCGCCCGGAGAAGGTGGAGTAAGATGAGAGCGGATATCCATCCCAAGTATTACCCGACGGCGAAGGTCACCTGTTCGTGTGGCGCCACGTGGTTCACGGGCAGCACCGTACCTGAGATTCGCACAGACGTCTGCAGTTCCTGTCACCCATACTTTACGGGCGAGCAGCGCATTGTCGACACGGCTGGTCAGGTCGAGCGCTTCATGAAGCGCCTCGAACGGCGCCAGAGTGAGACGGCGCGTCGTGAACTGGAGTTGCAAGTGCGGAAAGAGGCTGATGATGCTGCGCGCAAGGCGCGTGCCCGCGGCGGTAATGCCGATGCGGCGGCCGCCGAAGTTTACGCGAAGTACGCCGTAGGCACAGACTAAGCGTACGTGTTGGGCTGATCCACAAGGGCAGAGAACGTTCTCTGCCCTTTTTCTTTGGGCTTCTCCTATGGCCATGCATTACCAACCCAATGGCGGCTGGATCGAGCTGGTGTGCGGCTCGATGTTCAGCGGCAAGACCGAAGAGCTTCTACGGCGTGTGCGCCGCGCGGAAATCGCGCGCAAAAAGGTGCAAGTCTTCAAGCCGGCCATCGACAACCGGTACGGGTTGGTGCGCGTGGCGGCCCACAGTGGCGTGGCGCGCGAGGATGCGATCGTCGTGCGCTGTGCGGCGGAAATTCTGGAACGGCTGGACCCCGACACCGAAGTGGTGGCGGTCGACGAAGTGCAGTTCTTCGACATTGCAATTGCTGACGTGTGCGACGAGATGGCCGACCGCGGTCTGCGGATCATTGCCGCCGGTCTGGACCAGGATTTCCGCGGAGAACCGTTTGGCCCGTTGCCGCTGTTGCTGGCGCGTGCCGAGCAAATCGACAAACTAAATGCCATCTGTGTCGTTTGTGGCAACTCCGCCTCGCGCACACAACGCCTGATCGACGGCCACCCCGCCCGCTATGACGAGCCGATCATCCTGGTCGGAGGCAGCGAAAGCTATGAAGCTCGCTGTCGTCGTTGTCATTCAGTGCCAGGGAAACCTTAGGAACCAGCGACTTCGGCGCGCGTGGCGCACACCAACGGTAGCCGAGCCATTGCGCGTACGAAACAAAAGACAGGACGTTGCTTACTACCACGGGGGATAGGCATTAAGCGACCTCCTGTCAAGTTCCATTATAGGCGCGCTTCTATTTGCGCATACGGCGAGTTCGCGTTAAAGTTGCTTGCAATAGCGTTAAATCCATTCTTCGCTTGCTTACCTATGATTAACACCTTGCACATAAGCGCGCTCGGAGGGCTTGACATTCTCGCCAATGGCCAGTCCGTGGGCGAATTGTTGCCCCGCAAGAGCGTAGCGTTGCTTGTCTATCTCACCTACCATTCCGGTACGCAGCCGCGCGAGCACATACGCGCACTGTTGTGGGGTGACGAGTTGGTGAGTGGGGCCACCAATGTTCGTGTGATGCTGACCAAGCTGCGCGACCGGTTGGGCCCCTTTGTGGAGATCACACGCCGCTCCGTCGGCCTTGCGTCGGGTTGCACCGTCTGGGTGGATGCACGTGATATCGAGCAACAGTTGGGCGCGCTGTTGCCGATGCTGCCGGCGCAGTCGAACCTTTCGCCAAGTCTCGAGCACGCGCTGTTGCAAGGGCTGGCACTCTATCAAGGGGAATTCTTGGCTGGGTTTTTGTTGCCCCACGCCGCGCAGTTTAACGCGTGGGTTATCAGTGAACGGGCGCGGTTGGTGACGCTTGTCGACCGTGCCTATACGGCACTGACGGACTACTATTTAGTTGGCGGTTATCACGACGTGGGTGTTGAAGTGGCCCGGCAGTGGCTACAGGTGGATGCTGGCAATGAAGCGGCAGCGCGCAGCGTCATGCGGCTCCTGCACCGCAGCCATCGCAATGAAGAAGCCTTGACCTGTTACGAAGAGCTGCGGCGCGAACTCTGGACGCGACACCACGCCAAGCCAGCCCGCGAAACCCAGGAGCTTTGCCAACTGATTGCGGCACATCAGGAGAAAGTGGGTTCGACAACGCCGCTGACAGCGGCTGCGGATGGGCCAGACCAACGGCAGTTTCCCAATAACCTGCCGATGTTGCTCCATCACATGGTCGGCCGCGACGACGAGTTGAACTGGTTGGAGCAGCAAGTGATCTCCCCCTCCAACCGGTTGTTGACGTTGACCGGTTTGGGCGGTGTTGGGAAAACTCACCTGGCACAGGAACTTGCGCACCGCTTGCTTGAACGCGACGATAAGTTGGCGATCTTCGCCAATGGCGTTTTTTTTGTCCGGCTGGAAAACACACCGCGGGCCGAGTTACTGGCTGAACACATTGCCAGCAGCATCAACATCGTCATGGACAGCCCGCAGGCGGCCCAACACCAATTGCTCGACTTTCTGCGCGATAAGCAAATGCTGCTGATTCTGGACAATTTCGAACACCTGATTGCCACCCCTGACCTGGTGCTTGAGATTCTTCATCATTCTCCCCGCGTCAAAGTGATGGTCACCTCGCGCGAGCCGCTCAACTTTGTCGGTGAGCGTATTGTCGAAGTTAGCGGTCTGGCGCACCCCGAATCGGACGAGTCTGTCACCCATTTGCATCTCTACCCGGCTTGTCGCCTATTTATCGAACAGGCCTTTTTTAGCCAGCCCGGCACCCCGGCGCCGGAAGCAGCGGAGGCGATTGTCCGCATCTGCCGTATCCTGAATGGTCTGCCGCTAGGCATTCAACTGGCCGCTGCGCTGACCCGCGTCTTTAGCTGCCGGTATATCGCCGACGCCATCGAGCGCAACCTGGATTTCCTTTCGACCTCGATGCGCAATGTGCCGGAGCGTCAGCGCAGCCTGCGCGCGGTCTACCATTCCTCCTGGCAATTGCTGGCGGCGGACGAACAAGACGCCTATGCCCGATTGGCAGTCTTTGAGGATGGTTTCACTGCCGATGCCGCGGCGGAAGTCGCAACGGTCTCCACCGCGCTCCTCCTCGCATTGGTGTATCGGTCGTTGGTGCAGGTGGTGAGTTCGCCGTATGCGGATCCCCGGGTCATCAGCGACAAACGGTACCGCTTGCACCCCGTGTTGCACCAATACATCGTCGAGGCATTGGCGAAACGCCCAGCATTGTTGGCCGATACGCGCAAACGTCATGCACGCTTTTTTGGCGCGTTGGTGCAGAAACACGATTTGGTGCGCGGTGATGCGTTCTTTGCGACCAATCTGCAAACGGTGAGGACGGAGCTGCAAAATCTGCGCGCAGCATGGCGCTATGGCGTGGAGACGCGTTGCCTCGACGGTCTGTACACATTGGCCTGGAATTTGACTCACTTCTATTCATTTCAGGGACCCTTTACGGAGGCGGAGGAACTTCTGCGCATGGCGGCTGAGGTGTCACCGGGCTGGGAGCATGCCGGCTATGAGGTGCCAGAAGTATTGCGTTTTCTCGCCGAAGTTCAGGCGTGCCAGGCATTGATCTTTAACCGCAGCGCCCGCTATCAGCTTGCTGAGCAGGTGGCCAACCGAGTGCTTCTGCTGCCGCCGGCGGTTGTTGACCGGGAAACATGTGCCGTCGCCGCACTCGAGGCGGGACGTGCCAGTTTTTTTCGAGGGGAATTTGCGCGTGCGCGCAAACTGCTCGAGCAGGCCGTGACCATTGCGCTGGAGGAAAAGGTTGCTTACTGGGTGATCCGCGCCCAAGTGATGTTGAGTCGTGTGCTGCTCTACACAGGGGAGCACGAACAGAGTATTGCCCAAAGCCTGGCCGCCGTCCATGCCAGCCGCGTCCACAGCCTGCCGCTCGACGAGGCGCGCGCCCTCAATCAACTGGGGATCAGCTACTATTATCAGGGGCGTTATCAAGCCGCACAGACCTGTTTCAACCAGGTTTTGGAGATTAGCCAGGCGGTAGGCGATCGGACTACCCTGATTCTGACCATCAACGCCCTTGGTGCGATCACGCATCAGTTGGGCGACTACACGCGGGCACGCATCTACTATAATCAGGCGCTTGCCATGCAGACCGAAAGCGGTGATCTGAGCGCCAAGGCCAAGGTCGTGGCCAACCTCGGGCTAAATGCCCATCAGGCGGGCAGCCAGGAGACGGCGCTGCGCTATTTGAATGAGGCGCTCGAACTCGCCATCCAGCTCGGAATGAGAGATGAGCAAGCCTATGCCTTGACTTGTCTCGGCAATGTACTGCATGCGTTGCATCGGGAGGAAGATGCCCTGCGCACTTTTCTCGATGCGCTGGCGCTGCGGCGGTCTTTGGGCCAGACGCAGCAGGCGATGGCCGATTTGGCTGGGTTGGCGCAATTGGCCGTGGCTGCGGGTGACCTGGCGCAGGCCCACGCCTATGCCGACGAAATGGTGCCTATGCTGACCCATCCTGGTTTTGCGGTGGCGGTGGACTTCCTGCGCGTCTATTGGGATTGTTACACGGCGCTAGTGGCGACCGCGGACCCACGCGCCGGCGCGCTGCTGATCGAAGCACGCCGCCGGCTCATGCGCCGTGCCGATCAGATCGATAGCGACGAGCTGCGCCATTCCTATCTGTGGAATGTGAGCATCCATCGCGCCATTCAGGAGGAGTGCGCGCGTCTCGGCGTTGACGACGCGAATCCATAGGCTTCAGTGACGATATAAAGCGGGCGATTCTTGACCTCATCGTAAATCCGGCCAAGATACTCGCCGATGATGCCCAGGAAGATCAACTGAATCCCGCCCAGAAAGAGCACGCTGACCAGGGTGGTGGCCTGACCGGAAAAGGCGCTGATGCCGGAGAGGCGCATGATGATTGCCACGAGAATGCCGGCCAGGCTGAGACCGGCCAAGATAAATCCGGTGTAGGTGGCAAGTTGCAACGGCACGTGGCTAAAGCTCGTGATGGCATTGGCCGCCAGCCGCATCATCCTGCGCAGCGGATATTTGGTGGCGCCGGCGAATCTGGCAGCCCGCTCGTATTCCACGGCCACCTGTTTGAAGCCAACCCAACTGCTCAGCCCGCGCATAAAGCGATTCTTTTCGCGCAGAGTGCGCATTGCGAGCACAACTTTGCGATCCATCAGACGAAAATCACCGGCGTCCAGCGGTATGTCGATGTCGGCAATGCTGCGGATGGTGCGATAGAAGAGCGACGCTGTCCATAACTTGAACAGCGACTCACCGGCGCGTTTGGTGCGTACGGCGTAGACCACATCGTAGCCGGCGCGCCATTGCTCGATCAGGCGCAGGATGACCTCAGGCGGATCCTGCATATCGGCATCCATCACGATCACGGCATCCCCTTCGGCGTAGTCAAAGCCCGCGGTGATCGCAACCTGGTGACCAAAATTGCGGCTAAAGTTGATTGCCTTGATTCGCGGGTCGCGCTCGTGTAGTTCCAGGAGGATCGGCAGCGTGCGATCGCGGCTGCCGTCGTTGACAAAGATGACTTCCCAAGAGTCGCCGGCGTTGGCCATCACTTGGACCAAGCGTTCGTAGAGAATTGGGAGAACCGATTCTTCGTTCCAGACCGGAATCACTAATGAATAAATAGGTCGGGTGTCGTTGCCTTCGCTCTGCATAGCAGTAATGGTAAACGATCACGAAAGCGCGGTCAAAATCCTGGCCCACTGACTGCCGTCCTTATGGGCGCTGGATTTCTATTGCCGTGGTCGAACTTTCGACGTAATCGTTCACTTCCCCCTTGAAAACTGAGGGAATAGTCATCCAATCGGCTGTGGAATAGGGGGTGCAGCGTTGCCCTGACGACGCGCAGCAATCACCTGGGCAAGATACGGCCACGGCGAAAGACCGCGTTGGCGGCAGGTGTCGATCACGCTGGCCAATAAGGCGAATGCGCGACTACCCTCTGGCGTGCGTGTGCCGTGGCTGATTTTGCGTGCAATCACCCAGTGTCGCAAGGATTGCTCAGCCACATTGTTGGTGAACTGACCATAGCCATCGCTCATCAGCCAGCCGCTAAACCCTTTCAGGCTCGGTGCAATGACATCCCAGTGACGCCGTCCAATCAGGTAGAGCGTCACCGTGGCTGTGCGCAAAACCCACAGCCATAGGAGGTGACCCTTTTCTTTCCAACCCGTTTCATCGGCGTGCAGGAGGTCCGCTTGTTGGATCTCAGCCACCAACGCCTCTTCTAAGGGGGCCACGGCCCGTCCCCCTTCGCCGATACACTGATGGATACAACCAACGCTGAGCGTGATGCCCAGCCAGTCACGCAAAAATTCTTGGATTCGTGAGCGGGACAAACGCATTCGCAACGACAGGCAAATGATCAGCGCCGATAGTGCGCCGTGGTGGCTTGGAAGGGCTCAGTTTCGCCGAGGCTCTCCCCGCAACAAGCACAACCAGTTGCTTTGTGGATGATCGCGCTGGTCAGGGCAAGACTCACTTCCCGGCCTACCCCCTTGGCGCCTGGCTGTTTGCCGGGCTTGCGCTGATTTTCACCCGGTTGGTTTGCCGCCGCTGCTGGCCGCTACTTGCCGGCTGCCCTCGCCTCTTCTTCGGTTGCTTCCAGCTTTGCCGCCAGCTTTTCTGCGGATTCGTCTGCGGATTCGTCTGCGGATTCGTCTGTTTGACGATCGCTATCGGCATTTGTAGCTTGTTCCCAAGGCGCATAGCTGCCGGAAGGACGCGAGCTATTCTGGGGAGTTTGATTCAGTCGATCACGCGCATCCCGCAAATCATCCAGCATCTTGCCGTTCAGGTACAGCAGGTGCCCAGGCGACAGCGATGCCAGTATTTCTGATTGATCTGTTTCAAGTCGTGATCGGTCAATTTCATGGCCGTTACCCTACCAAAGTCTCATCTGAATTGCAAGCTCAAAAATTGAGCAGGACACGTCCTCTACCTTCATTTCAAGGGGGGAGTGAATGATTACCGCAGAAGACAACCCAGACGAAACGACGTACGTCAAAATCCCTTTACAAGGATTGGTTGTCTTCCGACCGCGCCGTCAGTGGCAGCAATTGGTATTCCCTAATCGCCGTCAAAATCCCTTTACAAGGATTGGTTGTCTTCCGACTCCGGGGTACGATTATCCGGCGCTACACGGCTGGGTCTAAATCCCTTTACAAGGATTGGTTGTCTTCCGACAGGGCGTTTGGGGATTCACCGAGGTGTTCATTCCTCCGTCTAAATCCCTTTACAAGGATTGGTTGTCTTCCGACGCATAGGTACGCATGAAGAAATATAGCAATATCAAAATCGTCTAAATCCCTTTACAAGGATTGGTTGTCTTCCGACTCATACACCAGCAGTTTGACATTTGGAATCGAAATTGAGTCTAAATCCCTAGTATAAACACAATAGGTTGCTCT
>Ga0105047_10003713_pt1 | contig 26819 bp, 26 predicted proteins | sample MAT04_FD_78384 | JGI IMG/M metagenome (GOLD analysis project Ga0105047, IMG submission 78384) | Freshwater microbial communities from Lake Fryxell liftoff mats and glacier meltwater in Antarctica - MAT-04 (megahit assembly) | ecosystem: Environmental > Aquatic > Freshwater > Ice > Liftoff... | reverse complement strand
GCGAGCACCGACGACACCAGCAACCCACGTCGCTGGAAGAAGAGCGGGTGGATTGCGAATGTGGTGAAGAACCTCGACGACGATGGCTGGGCGGTCGAGATGATCCAGATCGGCGCCGAGGAGCCCGCGCTGGTGGGGCCCTGGACGATGGGGCGCGACAAGAAGAACCCCAAGCCCCTCGATCAGCCGTCGTTCATGACGCTGGTGAAGACGGCCAACGAGATCTTGTTGCGGCACGCCCAGTCCGCGCGGGCACGTCTGCACCGGAGCACGTCGTTCGAGGTCACGGGCAGCGAGGCGGCGGTGTTCGAGGCCGACGGCTTCGAGGGCTCGCTGCGGGTCCGCGCCGACCTCGACATCGCGCAGGACGACGACGATCCCCACGCGATCCTCAGCGTCTTGGAGGACACGACGAGCACGGTGCTGCGCCGCGGGCGGGTGCGCCCCGACTTCAAGCTGAGCGCAGCGACCGTGACGGCCTGGATGAAGCGGCGCGATTCGGGCGAGTAGCGCGGTCAGGGCGATTAGCGCGGCGCGCCCGGGCTTCTGGTACCGTCTCGGCCGTGGAAGATGATCCCACGTCGGGAGACGCGAACCGGACGATCCAGGTCGACGCGCTCGCCGACGTGGAGCTGCTCGATCAGGACAGCGAGTCGAGCGAGGCGGACGCGGCACCGAGCCCTGCACGTCCTCCGCCTCCGCTGCCCTACCGGCGGCCGAGCATGATCATCCTCGGCGTAGTGGTGCTGGTCGCGGGTGGCCTCGGCGCCGCGGGCGCTTACTTCATCCCCAGCGCGGATCCGCCAGTCACCGTCGCCCCGCCTGTCGCTGCCGCCGCGAGCGCACCCGCGGCTGAGACGGTGCCCGCCGAGACCGTGCCCGCCGAGGAGGAGGTGATCCGTCACGTCCCCCTCGACGAAGCGTTCATCCTCCGCTTCGACGACGACGCCGGCCTGCCGCCCAACGAATAGCTGTTCTCCCGACGAGGCTCAGCCGAACCAGAGGCGGAGCGCGCCGCCCACCTGGATGACGCCGACGGGCTAGGTCACCGGCACCGTCACCGCGGCGCCGAGGCTCGCCGCCCAGGGCTCGCGCTTGCCGCGGATTACCCCGTACGCTGCGACCGCCACATGCGCGAGGAACGCGGTGGCCAGCGCGATGACGATGAGCGCCTGCGAGAGCTCGTCTTCGGTGGTGGGTCGCCCTTCTTCGTAGGCCATCCCCCGAAGACGAAAGCCCAGCGCCGCCCACATCCCAGGGCGATGGCGTCGATCAGACCGAGCACCCCGATGATTCGCCAGAAGTGGATCCAACGCATGGCGACGCGCAACGGCCGATGCGCGAGCGGTGTTCCGCGTTCACGGGATGCGCCAGGTGGTCCCGCTGGTGCCGTCCATCAGCTCGACGCCAAGCGCTGTCAGCTCATCGCGGAGGGCATCCGCCTGGGCGAAGTCCTTGGCATCGCGCGCCGCTTTGCGCGCCTCGATCTTCGCCACGACGTCGGCTTCGGTGATGCCCTTGGCCTTCGCCCGCCTGTCGCGGATCCGAAGCAGCACCGTGCGGGGATCTTGGCCGCCCAGTCCCAGCTCGTTGCGAAGCGCGAAGAGCGCCTTCTTGCTGGCGGTCAGCGCTGCATTGCTGACCGTGCCCTTCTTGCGCTTGGTGGTCTCCACCAGCTCGTTCACGTGCGCGAGCATCTCGCCGGCGAGCGCTATCGAGATGGGGAAGTTGAGGTCGTCGTCCAACGCTGCTGCGAGCGCCGCAGGGAACTTCGCGAGGGCGTCGGGCACGATGCCCTCGGCGACCACGCGCGAAGCGTCCACCGACTGAAGGCGCTCATGGGTGGTGTAGAGGTACTCGACCTTGCGCTCGGTCTCTTCGAAGAGAGGAAAGCCGATGACGTTGCCAGCCTCATCGAGGGTCCAGTCGAAGCCCAGCGGCGAGCGGTAGTGGACGGTGAGCATGCCCCAGCGCACGGCTTCGGCCTCGTAGCGGGCGAAGATGTCGCGGGCAGTGAAGAAGTTGCCCAGGCTCTTGCCCATCTTCTCTTTGTTCACCTCGACGAAGCCGTTGTGCATCCAATGGCAGGAGAAGGGCTTGCCGGTCGCCGCCTCGCTCTGGGCGATCTCGTTCTCGTGATGCGGGAAGACCAGATCGAGCCCGCCGCCGTGTAGATCGACCGTCTCGCCGAGGTGCTTCATGGCCATCGCAGAGCACTCGATGTGCCAGCCGGGCCGGCCGTGGCCCCAGGGCGAGGCCCAGCCCCACGCGCCTTCCTCGGCGCTCTTCCAGAGGGCGAAGTCCGCGGGGTGCCGCTTCACCTTCGTCTCGTCGTCACTGATCCGGCCGCTCGCGCCCTGCTGCAACGAGTCCGCCGTGCGGTGCGAGAGCTTTCCGTAGGTCGGAAAGCTGGGCACCGAGAAGTACACGTCGGCCCCGACCGCGTACGCCGAGCCCTTGGCGATGAGCTGCTCGATGAGGGTGATGATCTCGGGGATGTGCTCGGTGACCTTGGGCTCGAGATCGGGCGGCAGGTTGCCCAGCGACGCCATGTCGGCGTGGAACTCCGCCAGGAAGCGCTCGGCCAGCACGGTGGGGGCCTCGCGGTTCTCGTCGGCGCGCTTGAGGATCTTGTCGTCGACGTCGGTGACGTTGCGGACGTAGCGCACCTTCTGCCCGGTGCTCCGCAGGTGCCGGACCAGCACGTCGTAGATCACGTAGCAGCGCGCGTGTCCCACGTGCGAGTAGTCGTAGACCGTGGGGCCGCAGACGTAGAGCTTCAGCTCGTCGCCGGACTGGGGCCGCACCGCGGCCACCTGGGAAGAGCAGGTCTCGTACAGGGAAAGCGCCATAGGCGGCGGATGTAGCACCCGCCTAAGTCATTTCACGGTCCGTTTCGCCTCGGCTCGGAGGACCAACGCCCCAAAGCCATCGACGAACGGCTACATGCTCCAGCCGTAGAGCGCCGCGATGCGACTGGTGTAGGGAGCGGCCGCGACGTCGAAGGCGGCGCTCTCGAACGAGGGGGCGCCCATCCCCGGGTGGGCGTTGTTGGAGAAGCCGTAGCCCTCTTGAGGAATGCCCACCATGTCCCGGTTGAGCTGATGGTCGTCGTCCGCGTCGTGGTAAAAAGCGAACGCGTAGCGGCCCGGACCGGGCGCCGTGAGCGTGCAACGGGAGGTGCCACCCGCGACGCGCGACGTGCAGACGGCGACCTGACCGCCCACCTCGGTCCACACGGCGGCGGACGAATAAATGCCGCCGCGCACGGTGCCGGTGTTGGTGCGCAGGCCGGTGATCACGAACGTCAACTGTGGGCCGCTCTGCGCCCGCGCCTGCGGGGCCATCGGGACGATCGCCGCACCGACGAGCATCGCGGCGACGAGCATCGCGGCGAACAGGATCGGAGTGAGACGAAGATAGAAAAGTCGGTGTTGCATGACGCCCTCGTGCCCTCGTGTCGTCAGAAGACCGCAGGTTCCCCCCGTTTGATGGGTCGCGCTACGACGAACCCGGTCCCTTCACATATTTCATCGAAGTACCTCCATCAGTCAGTGGCACGAGCCCCTTCCTTTGCGCCCGACGTTCCAAGTACCCTGCGCGCCTCTCGGAGGAACCTGACCATGGCTGATCCCAACCTGCTCGTCGTTGCTGACCTCTTGCTCGGAGCCGCCTATGCGGACGGCACTGGAGATGGAACCGAGATCCTCGCCGTGCGGGATCTCTTGCGCGACATCGTGGGCGACAAGCTCCCCGAAGATCTGGAGAAGCGGGTCGCGGACTTCTCCCCGGAGAAGTTCGACGTCGATGCGAGCGCCAAGGCGTTCCTGAAAGACCCGAAGATCACCCCGCGCAAGCTCGTCGAGCTCATCGCCAGCGTGCGTGACGCGGATGAGGAGATCGATCTCGCCGAGGACGAGTACCTCCGCAAGGTCGGCAAGGCCGTGGGCCTGAAGGACGCGGACTACGCGGATTTGGCGGTCGACTTCGAGATGGAAGACCTGCGCGCAGCGTTCGTCAGCAAGCCGCCGCCGCCCCCCAAGAAGTGATCACGCTCTGGGGCGGGGCTTCTTGCTGAGCTTGGCGACACCAGGCTTGGCGACACCAGGCTTGCCGACACCAGGCTTGCCGACACCAGGCTTGCCGACAACCACACCGAGCTCGGCCTCGAGCGTCTCCCGAAGCCACTTGCCCGCAGTTCGATCGGTGGACGCCAGCAGCTTGCGAGCCCGCGAGGGGTCGGCCGCATGCAGCGCCGCCGCGGCTTGGAGCAGGATCCGCTCGTGCGCCTCCGGCCCATAGAGCGCTTCGGCCTCCGCGAGGCGTCCCCCCGAGCGAACGATCGCGTGACCGAGTTCGAGCCGTACCTGGCCGAGATGCGGCGCCGCATCCAGCGCGGCCCGGAGCGCCTCGATCGACGTCGCATCGTCGCCCGCTCGGTACGCCGCGTTCGCGAAGCCGCTGACGACACCGAGCGGCGCCGCGCCGCCATAGCCTTCGAGCGCGGACGCGTACGCGCGCTGGGCGCCCACCGCGTCGCCCACCTCGGCGAGCACCCGACCGCGGCGCTCTTCGATCTCGCCCGGGGCACCGAAGAGGCGAAAGCCCCACGCCGCCGCCAAGCGAGGCGCGAGTTGGTTCTTCTGGCCCTTCGCGATGAGGGTGAGGAGATCTCTGTCCAGGCGCTCGCGCGAGGTGCGGATCCAGGGCGCTATCCACGACTGCACGAGCAAGAGCGCGCACGCGAGTCCGACGACGTACGAGAGGGACCAACCCGCGCCGTAATAGACGCCCGCGCAGATCAGCATCGCGAGCGGTAGGAGCGCGTGACGCCGAAGCGACGGAGCGGCGACAGCAGAAGGCTCGACACGAAGGGCGCCCATGAGCGGCGCATCGTGCTCTGGGTCGGAAACCGCCGCCACGCGGGCGCCCCGGGCGCCTGACAGGACCCTCAGATGCGGGGCGCTCCTCCCTCGGGAGGCCGCCGACTCGTCGTTCTCACCGACCTTGCCGCTTTTGTTATGCTCCACGGATGCTTCGACGCTCGTTTCTCGCCGGGGTTCCCGTGCTGGTGCTGGTTGGCTCTACCGGATGCGACGGCGGCGCCGCCATGATCTCGACCTACGAGCTGAGCGGGATCGTGTCCGAGCGCTTCGAGTCGGGCATTGAAGTCACCCCGCTCGCGGGCGTCGAGGTGACTTTCACCTCCGACACGCGGATGTCGTTCAGCGCGACCACCGGCGACGACGGGCGCTATCGGATGCAGATCGAGAGCGAGGTGCGCTTTGGACAAGTGCGCGCCGCTCTGGCGGGCTTTCAGACCACCGAACGCACGGTGCTCTTCGATGTCCCCGCGCGGCGCGTCGATCTCGACATGCGCCGCGACCGAGGCTGAGCTCAGCGACGACGACGGATTCGCAGTCCGAGCAAGCCCATCCCCGCAAGCACACCGAGCATCGGGGGGCCTCGGCGGGAACTGGCCCGACAGCTGCAGCCGCTCGTGTCCATCGGCGCGCCCGCGTCGCCTACGCCCGCGTCGGTCCCCGCGGGAGGACCTGCGTCGGGCATCGCAGGGCAGGTGGCGGAAGGGTCGCCGCTCTGCTCGAGGAACGACTGCATCCCGAAGAGGCTCTGGCCGGCGGTGTTCAGATCATCGACCTGCACCGCGACGTAGAGCGTCTGGCAGCGCGGCAGGGGGAACGGGCTTCCATCGGTCAGGACCAGATCCCCACCGGGCCCGATGCTCGCCTCGAACGACGAGACGATGCGGCCCGTCGAGACCCGAACCGGGGTGCCCGCGCGCAGATGCAGCGAGTAGCGACCCGCGACGGTGATCCGGCTCATCCGCAGGGTGAGCGAGGTCGCGTCCACCGGGACATCCACCCGGAAGTGCACCGGCGCGATGCTGCGACCGAGGCTGCCCGTCAGCATCTCGTTGCCCGAGTAGCCTTGGCGCAGCCTCCCGTCGTCGAGCGGCACCACCCGTCGACAGTCGGTGAGTTGGTGGGCGGCGATGGCCGCGTCGATGTCGGCAAGGACACTCGCGTCGATGGTGCCCGCGTCGATCAGCGCCATCGCGGCGGCGCGGTAGCCCGTCGCGGCCGAGGCGAGCGACACGTTGCTGAGGTAGGTCGGCACGGCCGCATAGAGGATGGCGTCCGCGACCTCCGCGCCCGCAGCCTCGCGGACGTCCCACACCACCGCGGAGAAGAGCCGACCGTCGTAGTGGCCTTCGCCGACGAGATCACTCGGGCACGTCAGCGCGTTGTCGATCACCCGGAGCGAGGCGTGCGCGCCACCCAGCGCGGGATCGTTGAAGGACTCGGCGATCGATCCATCGCCTTGAATCGTGCCAGCCCAGTAGTCGCTGATGCCCTCGTTGATGGCGAGCGGCTCGTAGCTCAGGCCCAAGGCGTCCACGGTGAACCCGAGGATGTCGGTCTGCGCGTCGGTCACCGCGTGTCCGTACTCGTGATAGACGACGTCCGCGTCCCAGGCGAAATCGCCGGTCACGCCCTCGCCGAAGAGCAGGAATCCGCATCCGCCGCTGCCACCACCGGGGGTGTAGGCCGCGTTGTCGTACGGGGTGGCGGGCGCCTCGCTGTAGTTCACCAGGACTTCGAGGGTGCTGGACGCGCCGCAGCGCCAGGTGAACTCGTGTTGCTCGCGGAAGTACTGCGCGGCGATGGTCACGTGGTGGTAGGCGTTCACCTCGGCGAACGCGTCGTCGTACGACATCGTGACCGGCGCATAGAGAAAATCGCCGTCGCCATCGGCCGACGCGTTCGCTACCGGCGCGCAGCCGCCGCGCCCCGCCTGCGCGTTGCACGACGTCACCCGGACGTAGCGCCCGGTCAGCCCGGTGCCGGTCATCTCGGTGAGCTCGACGTCGCGGGTGACGTCCATGTCGGTCACGCGGTTGTGGGGGAACACCGTGCCCAGCGCGTGGCGGATCAACGGGAAGCGCACGATCACTTCACCGCTGCGTGCGTCCAGGAAGACTCGCTCGAGCGAGCTCTCGATCCCACCATCGCGCACATCGAGCGCCCACGCGGGGACCAGCTGATCGTCGATGGGAAAGAGGAGCGCGCGCACGCCGAGGATCTCCGCCCGCGATCCCAAGCGATTGCGGGCCGCCTGCTGGGCTGCGTCCTCGGTGCGCAGGCGCCGCTCCCCCGATGCGATCGCGTTGGGGCCGGGGGAGACCTGGACCAGATCGATGCTCCCGTCCGCACCGAAACGCAGTGCAGCGACCGTGCCCATGACCGGCAGCCCGCCCAGACGCCGGGTCAAGCGCACGACATACAAGCCGTGCACGTCCTGCTCTGCCTCGAGGAAAAGCTCGACGTCGGGCGAAAGACCGAAGAGCGGCGCGAAGCGCTCGATCAACCGGATGGCACGCTCGGCGGGCGTGCCGTCGCTGCGAAAGTGCGCGCCGAATACCGTACGCACGATTCCATCTTCGCCACGCACCACCATCGCGCCAGGACCCGCGAGCGCGAGGAGCAGCGCCTCGTTGGCTTCGATGGGAGGCAAAACCTCCGCGCCGTTGACCGCTTCGGCCTCCTGCGCGTGCGCGCCCAGCGGGAGGAGGACCAAGCACACGACCGAGAGCAAGCCAACTGCGCGTCTCATGAGGTGGTCAGGGTACCCCGCACTGGCCTGCGAAGTCGACGCGCTCAGTGCGTCGCCGCGTAGAACACTGCGGCGACCAACAAGAGGCTCACGCCTATCACCACCATCGCAATCTGCATCTGTCGACCGCGGGCGGCCGGCGCGAGGGCCGCCTCTCCGCGCGCAGCGTCGCTGGCGAACGAGGTGGGGGTGACCTTGCCGTCCCGCGCGAGCTCTCGACCCAGGTCTTCGAGCGCGGCGGCGTCGGCCCCGCGGATCCGATCGGCGCGCGTGGTGTCCTCGTCGAACGACGCGGCGAGCTCCAGGATCCGGGTATCCAAGGCGCCCTCATCGGGCATCGCGTCCTCGAGCCCGAGCAGCTTGGGCTGACCATATCCGTCGATGACCGCCTCGATGCTAGCCAGGCGAAGCTTTCCGTGGGCCAGCGTGCTCGCAGCGCCCAAGAGCTCGCTCACGACCCGCAGCCTCGCCGCCGCGTCGGGCTGGCTGGTCGTGAACTGCTCGATGCTCGATGTGGGTGACTCGATCGCTTCGAGCGCCAGGAACGCGTCGTCCTGCCAGGCGCCCGCGTCGAGGACGGCGCGCAGCGCGGGATGCGAGATCGAGGTGCGGGCGCGCCAGGTCGCGATGGCCGCCTCGCGTGCTCCAGCGTCGTCGAACGTTCGGCGCACGATCTCGGCCCGGCGCTCGCCCACCGAGTCGGTCCCCTGAAGGACGCCGTCCACTTCGCGCACCTTCCAGCGTCCGAGGGTGTTGGGGGGAGGTGCGCTCGGTCGTTCGTTCATTGGGCTAGCTTGCTGTTCACGTAGGTGGATTCGTCGGTGACGTCGCGCACCACGTGAGGCGCGAGCCACGAGGGAAACTGGACCACCTCGTCCTCAGACGCCAATTCGATCTCCGCGAGGAAGAGCTCGCGATCGAGGAACGCGTCGATCTCCCAGACCCTGTCGCCCTCGGGCAACGTGTAGCGCTGTTTCTCCACCCGACGTCCCATCGTCAGGGACCACAGCTTCTCGAAGACGTCACGGCCGCACGCCTCTTCGATCTCGATGCGGGAGACCCCGCGCCCCAATTTCACGGTGCGAACGTAGCGCTCACCGTCAGGGCTCTGAATCCGGCGGATGCGTTCGATGAGCTGCTCACCGGGCAGGTAGCCCTGATCCAGTCGCGAGGGGGTCGTGCCTTTCACGTGCGGCGGCAGCGCCGAGAGCAGGTACTTGCGCTCGATCTCCTTGGGGGCGGAGGTGACCTCCAGCGCGCTCGAGAGCCCCTGAAGCTCCTTGACCAACGTGCCCAAGAGCGCGCCGTTCAGCCATTCCTGGGTGAGCTTGTCGAACGTGGTCTGCTTGTCGGCGAGCACGTCGCGCAGCAACGCCAACAAACCCTCTTGGGCCCGCTCGTAGTGCGCCCGGTCGCGGGCCTCGCTGCCGTCGTCCGGCGCCGAGAGCACCCCGGCCGACGAGCGGCGATGAGCGGCCTCCGATCGCACCGCGTCATCGACCAGCCGGCGCGCGCGCTCTTGCGCGGTGTGCTCGAGCGCGATGCGGAGGCTCTCGGTGCGAACCGCCAGATCGTTCAAGTGACCGAGGAGATCCTGCAAACCGCGCAGCGCTTTGATGGCGCGCGGCCCGCGATCCAGAGCGTCCTTGAACGGCTCGAGCAGGTAGCGGATGCGCTTGCCGTGGATGCGACCTCGGTGCGCTTTGGCCTCGTCCTCGATTGAAGAGACACCTCGCAGCGTCGCTTCGAGCGCGTCGACCTCCGCGCGGAGCAGCCGGCCCAGCAGCGCCCGAAAGGGGGGCGGCGCGGGCTCGAACACCACGTGCTCGAGGCGATAACGCCGCAGATCATCGCGCAGCTTGGGCAAAAGCGTACGCAAACCCGGCAGGACCTCGTCGTGGACCGCCGCGTAGCCCTTGCGCTTGCGCTCGGCGAGGTGCTCGACGAGCACCGCGCGCCCTTCGCTCGCCTCGCTCGACAGCTGCCCCGCCCAGGCGAGCTGCACCTCGGCGTCACGCCCCTCGCCGGTGCCTTGGGTGAGCTCGGCCAGCGCCTTCTTGCGCTTGGCGATCCGCTTGCCGGGCAGCACGCTCGCATACGCGCGGAGGGTCGAGCGCAGCCGGCGCAGCGCCACCCGCACATCGTGCAGCGCCTCCGGATCCTCACCCGCATCGAGTCGATCCATCGCCTCGAGGGCATGGTCGATGAGGCCCGTCGCGAGTCGTCGGGTGGCCTCTTCAGGAAGCGTGTCGAGCAAGGCTTCGGACATCGGCAGGCGAGCCTACGGGCGTCTCGCTTTCGAGCAAGCAACGTTTCCCTCGTGCTATTTCTCCGCAAAAGGGCGGTGCGAGGCCCGTGCTATGACCGCCCGCGATGGCCATTCAGATCCCCGAACGTGGTGTGCCCCAATCCGAGCTGCTCGAGCGCATGAAGGGCCTGCGAGGCCAAGATGCGGACTGGCGCGCGGGCCGCACGTTCAGCCTCGTCTACTACGCAGGCGAGGAGCACGAGGAGACGCTGAAGAAGGCCTACGAGCTCTTCTTCTCCGAGAACGCGCTCAACCCGATGGCGTTCCAGAGCCTCAAGCGCATGGAGGCCGAGGTGGTGCGGATGGCGGCCACCATGGTGAGCGGCGGCCCCGACGTGGTCGGCACCATGACCAGCGGTGGCACCGAATCGATCCTGCTCGCAGTGAAGTCGTCACGCGACCGCGCCCGCAGCAAGCACAAGCGCCTGAGCGATCCGAGGGGCGGCAAGCCCAACGTCGTGGCGCCCGAGACCATCCACCCCGCGTTCGACAAGGCCGCGCAGTATTTCGGCCTCGAGATGCGCTACTCGCGCCTGAAGTCCGACTACCGGTGCGACGTGCGTGACTTGGAGTCGCTGATCGACGCGAACACCGTGCTGATCGCTGGCTCGGCGCCGCAGTACCCCCACGGCGTGATCGATCCCATCGAGGAGCTCGCCGAGATGGCGATGCGACGCGGGATCCCGATGCACGTCGATGCGTGCGTGGGCGGCTTCGTACTGCCGTGGATCGAGAAGCTGGGACATCCCCTGCCGCGCTGGGACTTCCGCGTGAAGGGCGTCACCTCGATGTCCGCGGACGTCCACAAGTACGGGTTCACCACCAAGGGCGCATCGGTGATCCTCTACAAGGACGTCAGCTACCTGCGTCATCAGTTCTTCGTCTCCACCGACTTTCCTGGTGGCATCTACGCCTCGCCCACCATCGCAGGCACCCGGCCGGGCGGCGCCATCGCCGCCGCGTGGGCGTCGCTGAACGCGCTTGGGGAAGAGGGATTCCTCAAGCACACCAAGGACGCGCTCGAGGCGACCAAGAAGATCGCGGACGGGGTCACGTCGATCCCCGAGCTCGAGGTGTTGGTGAAGCCGGACGCCACCATCGTCGCGTGGCGCGCTCGCCCGGATTCGGGTCTCGACACCTACGTGATCGCCGATCAGCTCGCGGACCGCGACTGGCTCGTCGATCGGCAGCACCACCCCGCGTGCATCCACTGCACCGTCACCAGCAATCATCTACGGGTCGCCGACGACTACGTCGCGGATCTGCGCGCGGCGGTCGACTTCGTAAAGGCCCACCCCGAGCTCGAGAGCCGGGGCAACGCGGCGATGTACGGGATGATGGCGAAGATCCCCTTCCGCGGGATGGTGAAGACCAGCGTGCTGGACGTGCTGGAAAAGATGCACGGGCCCAAGGCCCTCGAGGACACCGGCGATCCGCTGGCGGGCGGCGAGGACGAGGGGATCGTCATGAAGATGGTGAAGAGCTACGGCAGCCGCGCGCTGGCGGTCCTCGATGGTGTCGAACGACTGCGCGACCGGCTGCCGCTCCGCCCCAAGCGCCGCGCGCCGATCCGGTGAGCGGCGCCGATCCGGTGACCAACGCGCCGAGCTACATGCGGGTCGCGTCGACGGTGGCCGTGTACGGGCCGGGACAGACGAGAGCGCAGCCCGACCCGGTGTAACGGACACTGATCGCGCCAGCGAACGTGTCGTCGTCGGTGAAGGTCCCCGAGAGGGTGAAGATCTCGTCGCAGCCACCGCTGAGGGTGTAGGTCGCCTCGACCGCAGGGCAGGTCGGCGCCGAGGAGTCCGCGAGCACGAGGTCACCTGCTTGGTTCGTGACGGTCATGTCGAAGCCGTCCCACTCGAAGGTCAGTCGCGACAAGGTCGGGTGCAGGTCCGCGAAGCCGCAGGTCGGCACGTTCACCGTGCTCGGCAGCGTGAAGACCCCGTTACACGTCGGTCCGGTGACGGCGCAGCCCGCCATGGCCATGCACACGGGATCGGTGCTCGACCTGTCGCACTCGAACACGCAGAGGCCGAGCGTGCTGTCGCAGCGGTCGACGGTGCAGCTCTCCGAATCGTTGCAGGGCGGCGGCGCGCCCGGCATGCAGCCGAACTTGGGATCGCACGTCTCGGTCCCGTTGCAGAAGTTGCCGTCGTCGCAATCAGCCGCGATCGCACATGGCATGGCGGCGAAGCAGCCGGTCGCGACGTTGCAGGTCTCCCCATCCTCGCAGAGCGCGTCCATCGCCGTGTGCCGACAGGTGCGATCGGCGCCGCAGCTGTCGATGGTGCACGCGATGTCGTCATCGCAGTCGGCCGTGCTCATGCAGCCGCTCCCTCGCACGCAGCCCATGCTCGCGTCGCAGACCGGAAGCGCCACGTCGGTGCAGAGCTCATCGAGCGCCATGTGGCGACAGGTGCCGCCCACGCCGCAGCTGTCGACGGTGCACGCGATGCTGTCGTCGCAGTCCGCGCTGGAGGTGCAGCTGCTACCGCTCACGCAGCCGCGGCCCGTCACGCAGCTCTCGCCCGCACCACAGCGCGCATCGAGCGGGGTGTACTCGCAGATGCCGCCCACGCCACAGGTCTCCAGCGTGCAGGGGAAGCCGTCGTCGCAGTCGAGATCCAGGACACACCTGCCGGCGCCGCCTCCGTCGGTCATCGGCATGCCGCGGTTGTCACAGGCCGGGGCCGAGAGCAGCAGCAGACCGAGAGCGAGCGCGGGGAAGTTTCGCATGGGACTCCTCATGGACGACCAGTGACGGGGGCAGAGCTCCCGGTGCACACCGACCACGCCCCGCTGGGCCGGTAGGCGTAAGTGCCGGTGAAGCGCAGCGCGCACACGAACGTGCCCGCCAACGTGTAGGTGCCGTACTCGTCGGTGCCGGTGACGCTGAACTCGGCGCCCGAGGGCACCGCGCCCGTCATCGTCACGCGGAAATCCGGCGCGCCGGAGACCCGCAGCATCCCGCCCGACGTACTGAAGGTGACGTTGTTCAGGGTGTAGCTCGCAGCCGAGCAGCCGAGGCCCTGCGGGGGCACGAGGCGGAAGGTGCCCGTGTAGCCCGCCCCTGCATCGAAGGGATCGCAGACGGGGCCGCCCGCGTCGGTGCCGCCCATCCCGGCGTCGCATCCCGTCGCCGTGGCGTAGATGCAGCCGCCGACCCCGCCCATCGCGGTCTCGTCGCAGCTGTCGACCGTGCACTCGTTGCCATCGTCGCAGCTGCGCAGGAGGAACGGCATGCAGGTGCCGCCCGCGCACGCGAAGCTGCCTTCGCAGAAGTTGCGATCGACGTTGCAGTCCGCGAGCGACGCGCAGCCCGTGTTGCATCCGCGGCTGGCATCGCAGCGCTCGCCGTCCTCGCAGAGCGAGTCGAGCGCCATGTGATCGCAGACGTTGCCGACCACGCAGTCGTCGAAGGTACACGCGATGCTGTCGTCACACTCCGAGGCCGTCGTGCAGCTCACGGCGCCCACGTCGCGGGGCGTGTCCAGCGCGGGCACATCCAGGCGAGGGGCGTCTGGACCGGGGGTCTCCACCGTGCATCCCGCGGATGAGCTGGCTGCGAGCACCCCACCGAGGACCGCGAGCCAGCGCCCAACCGAGGGGCCCAGGAGGATGGAGGGTGCATCGATCGAAGAAGCAAAGTGCGAGCGCATCAAGTGGCAAGCGTAGAAGGAACGAAAGCGAGCGGTCAACCGAGGGGCGACTCGGTGGCATCGGGTGGCTCGGCCGCGGGCGACTCGGGCGGTTCGGGCGCGCTCGGCGGACCGCTGGCGCGCGCGTCGCCGGGCCAATCGGATGGATCGCGAGGCTCGTTCGAGGTGAGCTCGCGCGCCGTGGGATCGTCCTCGATGGGCAGTGCGTGCCGCGCCTCGTAGACCTTGAACTTCAGCGTCACCAGGTACGTGAGCCCACACGCGAGGATCGCCGGCGGCCCGAACACCCGTCCGAAGACCTCGAACACCAGCGCTATCGCGGCAAGTCGCACCCCGACCACCGCCACCAGCGACGAGGCGATGCCCACCACGGCGAAGAGCGCGGGATCGAGGGTCGCTATCCCGCTCGCGTTGATGCCGTGCGCGGTGAGTGCGCCGCCCAGGCCGCCGAGCACCATCGAGGGAACGAGCAGGCCCGCGGATCCGCCGGTCGTGATCGTGAGCCCGGTGGTCACCATCTTCGCGAGCAGCACGATGAGCACCAAGCCCGCACCATCGAGATCCGAGGTGTGCCCCAAGATGGCGTCGATGGTCTCCTCACCGACGCCAAGCACGTGGTGCGGGGCGATGCCGGCGCCGTGGTAGAGGCCGAGCGCCAAGAGACCGGTCCACGAAGGCTTCGCGCGCCATCCCCGAATCGAATGCCGCGGGAGCGGGAACGTTCGACGGTCTCGCGCAGGTGCGACTACCCTCGCAGGCCCGGAGCGCGATCGGAGCGAATGATGAGTGACGAGAAGAGCGAAGTCGGAGCAGAGCAGCGACGCGTGGACGAAGAGGGGGCCGCGTACAAACGTTTCGGCCCCTACCTGAGCGAGCGGCAGTGGGGCACCGTGCGCGAGGACTACAGCGCGAACGGGGACGCATGGGGCTACTTCCCCCACGAGCACGCGCGCTCCCGCGCCTACCGCTGGGGCGAAGACGGCCTCGCCGGCATCAGCGACGAGCGTCAGCTCTTGTGCCTCTCGATCGCCGTGTGGAACGAGAAGGACGCCATCCTCAAAGAGCGCCTCTTCGGTCTCACCAACGGCGAGGGCAACCACGGCGAGGACGTGAAGGAGGTCTACTTCTACCTCGATGCCACCCCGAGCCACGCGTACCTGAAGTACCTCTACAAGTATCCGCAGCGGCCCTTCCCTTACGACGAGCTCCTCGAGCGCAACGGGCGCGCGGGCCTCGCCGTACGCGAGGTCGAGCTCGAGGACACCGACGCGTTCCGCGAGGAGCGCTACTTCGACGTGTTCGTCGAGTGGGCCAAGGCGAGCCCTACCGACATCGTGCTGAGGATCACGGTCCACAACCGAGGCCCAGACGCAGCGCCGCTGCACGTGCTTCCGCACATCTGGTTTCGGAACACCTGGAGCTGGGATGGCCGCGAGCGCCCGTCGCTCCGCATGGACGGCGATGCGATCGTCGCCGAGCACGCCGAACTCGGCCAGTACGTGTTTCGCAGCGAGCAGCCCGAGCGCGAGGCGCTCTTCACGGAGAACGACAGCAACGCGGCGCTGCTCTGGGGAGCGCCCGACAGCCACTGCGCCAAGGACGCGTTTCATGATCGGGTGATCGGCAAGCGCCTCGACGCGGTGAGCGCGCTGCACCGGGGCACCAAGGCCTGTTTCTGGGATCGCGTGACCATCGACGCGGGTGGCTCGAGCACCCTCACCTACCGGCTCACCGAGGGACGCGCGGCGCCCGAGGGGTCCAGCGGCGACGTGCTCGATGCCCGCCGCGCCGACGCCGACGCGTTCTATGCCCAGCTGGGCGCGCAGCTCGATCCCGAGCCCGCGCGGGTCCTCAGGCAGTCGCTCTCCGGGATGATCTGGGGCAAGCAGCGCTATCGCTACGACGTGCGGCGCTGGATGGAGGGAGACCCCGCGCAGCCCAAGCCGCCCAAAGAGCGCGAGGACCTGCGCAATGGCGGGTGGGAGCACCTGCATGCGAGCGATATCCTCTCGATGCCAGACAAGTGGGAATACCCCTGGTTCGCCGCCTGGGATCTGGCCTTTCAAGCGCTGCCGTTCGGCCTCATCGATCTCACGTTCGCCAAAGACCAGCTCTTGGTGCTCACCCATGAGTGGTATCTGCATCCGAATGGGCAGCTCCCTGCGTACGAGTGGAAATTCGAGGATGTGAATCCCCCGGTCCACGCGTGGGCGGGATGGAAGATCTACAAGATGGAGCAGAAGGCCAAGGGCAAAGGAGACAGGTCCTTCCTCGAAGCGCTCTTTCACAAGCTCTTGCTCAACTTCACCTGGTGGGTGAACCGCAAAGACGCCGCGGGTCGGAACATATTTCAGGGAGGATTTCTCGGTCTCGACAACATCGGGGTCTTCGATAGGTCCTCGCCATTGCCGACCGGTGGCCGCCTGGATCAGTCCGATGGCACCGCGTGGATGGCCGCCTATTGCCTCCAGCTCATGCGCATCGCGCTCGAGCTCTCGCGGGAGAACCCGGTGTACCAAGAGCTGGCCACCAAGTTCTTCGAGCATTTCCTCCGGATAGCCCGCGCGATGACCAACCTGGGCGGACGGGATCACGGCCTCTGGGATGAGACGGACGGCTTCTTCTACGACGCGCTGCACTTGCCCGACGGGCAAGTGATGCCGCTCAAGCTGCGCTCGATGGTGGGTCTCTTGCCGCTCTTCGCGGTCGAGGTGCTCGAGCCCGAGATGCTGGAGGCTGCGCCCGCGTTCGCGCAGCGCCTCGACTGGCTCTTCGCGCATCGGCCCGATCTCTCGAACTTGGTGTCTCGCTGGAGCGAACCCGGCAGAGGCGAGCGGCGCTTGCTCTCGCTCCTCCGTGGCAGTCGGATGAAGCGCCTCTTTCGGCGGATGCTGGACGAGACCGAGTTCCTCTCGCCGCATGGCATCCGCGCGATGAGCCGCGCGCATCACGATCAGCCGTATGAGTTCACTTTCCAGGGAGGAAAGGTGCAAGTGCAGTACGAGCCCGCGGAGGCATCGGGGCGTCTCTTCGGTGGGAACTCCAACTGGCGAGGTCCCGTCTGGTTCCCGGTGAACTTCCTCCTCATCGACGCGATGCACGAGTTTCACCGCTACTACGGCGACGACTTCCAGATCGAGTGCCCGACAGGCAGCGGTCACTTCGTGTCCATCGCCGAGGCCGCCGACGAGATCAGCCGGCGCTTGCAGTCGATCTTCTTGCCGGGACCCGACGGGATGCGTCCCTTTCACGCCCACATGCCGGGGTATGCCCAAGATCCGCACTTCAAAGATCACCTGCACTTCCACGAGTACTTCCACGGTGACACCGGCCGCGGCGTGGGCGCGAGCCATCAGACCGGCTGGACCGGCCTGGTGGCCAACCTGATCTTGAAGCGAGGCATGGGCGGCATCTGAGCGCTGTCGCGGCGCGCGGGCAACGGATACCGTTGCCCGATGCTCCGCACCGCGTCCGTTGGACTCACGCTCTGTCTCGCGCTGACTGGCTGTAGCGCCAGCACACTCAGCCTTCGTCGGGTGGTGCTCTACCAGAACGGCGTCGGCTACTTCGAGCGAACGGGGACCGTGGAGGGCGAGACGCTCTCGATGCACTTTGCCTCCCACGAGGTCGACGACGTGCTGGGTACGCTCACCGTCCTCGATGTCCGGGGCGGCGAGACGGTGACCACCGCGTCCGTCCCGGCGCGCGCCGAGGGCGAGGACACGGTGCGCCTCGATTTACGCTTTCCCGACGCACGCGCGCGCGAGCTCATGGTGAGCTACGCGGTGCCGACGCCCGCGTGGCGTGCGGTCTACCGGGTGGTGTTGCCGGAGCGGGGCAGCGATCGCGCGACGTTTCAGGTCTGGGCGCTGGTCCACAACGCGTCCGCCGAGCCTTGGGATCGGGTGGCGCTCACCCTCGCGACCCGCGCTCCCTTCTCGTTCGCAGTCGATCTCCGGACCCCGATGTTCATGCCGCGGCCCGACGTCACCGGCACCATGGTGACGCCCGTATTGTCGGGCGCGGTGAGCGCGGACCGCGGCACGACGATGGGGTTCGGCGAGGACGCCGATGGTGACGGGGTCACCAACGAGAACGATATGTGCCCCAGCGCACCCGAGGACCGGGATGGGTTCGAGGACGAAGACGGCTGCCCCGATACCGACAATGATCACGACCGCATCGCAGACCGTTACGACCGGTGCCCGAACGACCCCGAGACGTACAACGGGATGGAGGACGACGATGGATGCCCCGATCGCGGCGGCGTCGTCGTCACCGAGAGCAACGCCGTCATCCTCGACAAGATCTACTTCGCTACGCGCGCGGCAGAGGTCGACGAGCGCAACCAACCCATCCTGGAAGCGATCGCGGCGACCCTGATCGGCAATCCGCAGATCACCCGGGTGCACATCGCAGGACACACCGCCTCCGACGAGCCCGACGGTTGGGGTCTCTCCGCGGAGCGCGCGGGTGCCGTGCGTGCCGCGTTGATCGAGCTGGGCGTGGCGCCCGCGCGCCTCGTTGCGGAGCCCTTCGCGGCGACGCAGCCCGTCGATGCGCGCGAGACCGCCGAGGCCCGCGAGCGCAACCGCCGCGTGGAGTTCCACATCGACGTCGAAGCCCCGCCGCCCTCGACGTGGGCTATCACGACGGGCTCGACGCTGGCTTCGAGCGCGAGCGCCGCCGAGGTGCACGGCCCCGAGGGCGACGTGCGCTTCGATCTCGCGTCGTCGGTCTCGGTGCCCGCGCACTCGAGCACGCTCGTCACGCTCTTTTCGGGGCCTCTCCAAGGCAGCGCTGTCCTGCTCTACCGGCCCGATGACACCGCTTCCGGCAGCCTGCTCCACCCCTACCTTGCCGCCGAGATCCGCCTCCCTAGCGACCTCACCCTCGTGCCCGGTGCAGTGGCGATCTACGCCGGTGGCACGTTCGCGGGCGAGGGCCTGATCGACCACGCGGAGCCCGGTGAGCTGGCCACCATCCCCTTCGGCCTGGACGAGACCACCCGCATCGAGGCGCGCGCCCACGAGGCCACCGAGCCCGTATGCATCGTCTCGGCGATGGGCGAGTCCTTGCGCGTCGAGGATCGACGGGTGCTCACTACGACGTACGCTCTCGATCCCGGGAGTGACGCACCGGCGGTGCTCGTGCTGCACCACCCTCGGCGTCGAGGCAGCGAGCCACGCGACCTGCCGCCACGCGCCGAGATCCGCACTGGCGAGTTGGTGCTGGGCGTTCCCCTCACTGGAGGTACCGCGAGCACCTTCGATGTCGTGGAGTCGAGTACGAGCGAGCGAACGGTGTCGGTGCTGAGCGTCCACGCCGAGGTGTTGACGTCGTATCTCGACGGCAGCGAACTCGATGCAGCGACGGATGCGCTCCTCCGGAACGCCCTGCTCCATCGGGCCGAGCTGGAGACCGCGCAGGTCGCGCTGAACGCCCTACGCGCGGAGCTCTCGGACGCAGCCACCCGCACCGCCGAGCTCCGCGCGAATGTGCGGAGCGTGACCTCCGCCGAGCTCCGGCGGACCCTCACCGAGCGCCTCCGTGAGGCGGCCAGTGCGAGCGAGCGCCTCGCAGCACAGATTGCGACCAGCAGCGCGCGTGTCACGGAGCTGCGGGTGGCGCTCACCGAGTCGCTCGCGGGCCTGAGGATCACCGCGCGCACCGAGTAGCCGCGGGCACCGGTGACAGCGCGCGACCTCCGAGGTCCTTCAGCCGCGCTTGCTCCACACGGTGGCGAGCCACGGCTGCTCGCTCCGCGGTCTCCCCGGCGGGCGGTAGTAGTGTTCGATCTCGGTGAAGCCGACAGCCGTCACGTACACGCGCCACTTCTGCAGGGAGTGGTACGCGGCGTAGCGGCTCCCCGAGACGCTCTCCACGTCGGGGCCGTGCGGGTTCGAACAGAAGAGCACGCCGCGCGGTCGTAGTGTCGCGTGCAGATCGCCGAGCACGCGCGCGAGCTCCTGGGTGGGGACGTGGAAGAGGGATGCGTTCGCGAAGATGCCGTCGAAGCGCGCCAGTGGAAGCGCGAGATCGAGGAAGCTCTGATGCAGCACCTCGCACCCCGTCGCCGCACGCGCCATCTCGACGAAGCGCGCCGAGCCGTCGAGACCCACCACCTCGTGCCCGAGCGAGCGGAAGTACTGGATGTCGCGCCCCGGGCCGCAGCCTAGATCGAGCAACGTGAGCCGCGGGTCGACAGCTCCCACCTCGATCGCGCTGAGCAGCGCGGCACGGTTCTGCGACACGTCGTGGTCGCGCGTACCGGCCTCGAACGCGACGGCCTCGGCGTCGTAGTGCGCCAACGTCCGGGCACACAGCATCTCGAGTTCGTCTCGCGTCATCGCTCGCGCATCTGCCTCAGCGGGACTCGACCACCCCCGCCCGGGTTGCTCCAGCGGTCGGGGTCCTGCGAAGGCGAGTGGGAGCGAGACCGAAACGGTGTGGTGCGCCATCGAGCCTCGACGCTACGCGAGACCAAAGAGAAACGGTATTCGAAAGCCGCCCAAATGGACCCTCGCACGCGCGCGACACCACACGGCGGTAAGGGCGGCGGGGCCCACGACCCCGGGTGACGGCGCGGAGCGCCGGTCGTGTTCGTGCGCCGAGGCCGATGGGAGGCACGCTCCCGCCCATGACCGAGACAGAGTTCCTCCAGGCGCTGCGCTGTTCGCCGCTGCTGGGGATCGAGGCAGGCATCGTGGCCGCACACGTCGTGGGCGCCGTGCGCCTGCGCATGCCGTGAGTGGTCCGAGGTTGCGTGGGGCACAGCGGGCCAGCCGCGGCGTCGGCGCCACAGGTCGCACGTCGCGAACCGGACCGCCCGGCGTCGTCCAACGCGCAGAGCCCCGCGGAACATCTGCAGAGACCGACGATTCGCTCGAGGGGCCGGCGCGGCTCTTGCGATGCCATCGCGGCGCGCACTCCGCACGCTCCAGCCACTCCGCACACGCTCCAACAAAGGGAAACCGTTTCATGACCAAGCACAAGTCCGCATCGAGCAACCACGCCGCTGAAGGCGAGACCCCCGGCACCGAGGCCGAGCGTGCCCACGTTCGGCAGGCCCTCGAAGAGTTCTCCACCGTGATGCTGCTGACGGGCGGCATGGGCAAAGATCTGCGGACCGCGCTGGCGCGGCCCATGAGCATCGCGCACCGCGAGGAGGACGGCTCGCTGTGGTTCATCACGGGACACGAGAGCGAGCGCACCGAAGACGCCCGCGCCTCGGGGCTGGGCCACATCACGTGTCAGTCGAGCACCCGCTTCGTGTCGCTCTCGGGCCGCGTCGAAGCGTCGCGCGCCCCGGCCGACATCGACACGGCCTGGTCGAAGATGGCCGAGGCTTGGTTTCCGAAAGGAAAGTCCGATCCCCGCGTCGCCGTGCTGAAGTTCCACCCCGAGGTCGCGGAGCTCTGGGACATGTCGGGCGCGAAGGGCCTTCGCTATCTGCTGGAGACGGGCAAGGCGCTGATCACCGGCGAGCCCCCGAAGGCGAGTGAGGGCCAGCACGAGCGCGTCCGCATGTGAGCATCGCGGATGGATTCGGTGTCTCGGGACTCGACGGCGGCGCGGCGCGGCCACATGACGGCCGCGCCGCGCGGTACGCTGCGCTCGACCCACCCCGAGGAGCCGTCTGATGAGCGACGAGACCGCGTATGTGCCCCCAAAAGTCTGGACCTGGAACAAGAGCAACGGCGGTCAGTTCGCCAACATCAACCGGCCCGTGGCGGGCCCCACCAAGGACGCGGCGCTCCCCGTCGGCAAGCACCCACTGCAGCTCTACTCGATGGGGACGCCCAACGGCGTGAAGGCGACGGTGATGCTCGAGGAGCTGCTCGAAGCCGGACACGCCGGTGCTGAGTACGACGCGTGGCTGATCAAGATCAATGAAGGTGATCAGTTCACCAGCGGCTACGTCGAGGCCAATCCGAACTCGAAGATACCGGTGATGGTGGACCACACCACGACGCCGCCCACCCGAGTCTTCGAGTCGGGGTCGATCCTCTTCTACCTGGCCGAGAAGTTCGGCGCCTTCCTGCCCAAGGAACCGGCCCAGCGCACCGAAACCATGAACTGGCTCTTCTGGCAGATGGGGAGTGCGCCCTACCTCGGGGGCGGCTTCGGGCACTTCTATGCCTATGCGCCGGTCAAGATCGAGTACGCGATTGATAGGTTCGCGATGGAGACCAAGCGTCAGCTCGACGTGCTGAACCGCAACCTCGAAGGTCGCGAGTACATCGCGGGCAACGAGTACTCCATCGCCGATATGGCCATCTGGCCCTGGTACGGCGCAGTGGTGAAGGGACTGGTCTACAACGCGGGCGAGTTCCTCTCCGTCCATGAGTATCCCAACGTCATCCGCTGGACCTCGCAGATCGCGGCGCGCCCCGCGGTGAAGCGCGGCCGCATGGTCAACAAGGTCTGGGGCGACGAGGGCTCGCAGGTCCTCGAGCGCCACAGCGCGGCCGACTTCGAAGGCAAGACCGTCTGACGTTGGCGAGCCCACCGCGCTCGGGCACACTCAGCCGGTGACGGCCGCCGCAAAGCTCGCGACCTACGACGATCTCCTTCGCGTCCCGGAAGGGGTGCGCGCAGAGGTGATTGCAGGTGCACTCGAGGTCCTCCCCGCGCCCCGACCGCGCCACGCCAACGTCCAGCGGGCGCTAGGCCGTTTCGTCGGCGGCCCATTCCACGACGACGATGGCTTCGGCGGCCCCGGAGGCTGGTGGATCTTCCTGGAAGTCGACGTGCGGCTGGGTGCGCACGACATCGTCCGTCCCGACCTCTCGGGCTGGAGACGAAGCCGCCTCTCGGAGCCCGACACACGCCCTTTGGCGGTGATACCGGACTGGGTGTGCGAGATCGCGTCGCCGAGCACCGCGAGTCGCGATCGGGTCATCAAGCGACGTCTCTACGCGGCGGCCAGCATCGTTCACTACTGGATCATCGATCCCGTGGCCCGATCCATCGAGGCGCTCGAGCTGCGCTCGGGCGTTTGGATGGAGAGCGGCGTCTACGGCGACGGCGATCTGGCGCGCATCGCGCCGTTCGAGGCCGTGGAGATCCCCGTCGGCCGCTTGTTCCTTCCAAAAACATCGCCCACTTCCGCGCACGACGATGACTGACGAGCTGCCGGCGCCGGCGCCGGCCGCGGCTCCGGTGAAGCCGCCGACGCACCACACGCCGGCCGTCCAGGTCGACGGAGAGACCGTGATCTTCGCGCCGCCCGCGTTCGCCATCGCGCAGGCCGAGCCCGCGCTCACCGATCCCATGCGTCCGCGAAAGGCAGGCACGTTCGAGGAAGTGTGGGGCAGCGCGTTCGCGCTGTTCGCACGCCAGAAACAGGGATCAGGTGGCGCGTTTGGAGCGGATGCTCGGCGAGGAGCGAAAGCTCGACGCATCGATATTCCTGGACGCGTTCGTTCGTCATCCGCTGATAGGTCACCTCACGCAGCTGCTTGGTGTGGGGCGCGTACGACGGGAGGACGCTCCTCGAGACGTTCCGAGTCGCCGAGGATCGCTCGCTCGCCACCCTCGACGAGGACACGTATGAGCTGTCCAGCGACGCGAAGGTGGGGCTCATGCATCCCATCCGGCTGCATCCCTCCGGATGACGGGGCACGCTGCGGACCTGAGCGCACGCTGGGGACAGGTCTTGTCGGACTACACCATCGTGCAGCCCTTCGATCAGCTCGCGCGCGCCACGGAGGTGCTCTCGCTGACCGAGATCCTTCAGCGCTACGGCCATCGCCGCTAGACGGCGGGGCTGTTGTTCGGTCTCCGAAACGCTGGCTGGCGCGCGCAATACGGTGAGTACGCGGACATCGAGGTTACGCCAAGTCGATTGGCAACCAGTCCTACTCGCTGCAGATCGCTCCCCCGATCGCGCAGAGCAACCAGAGCGGCGCGCCCCGGCCCACCGACTACGCGGTCCACCTCACCGCGAGCACCTACTCGGGGTCATCCGAGCCCAGCGAGGTGCAGCTCGCCGAGGTCGCGCGCGAGCTCGAGTCGGTGGTGCTTCGCTGATCACAGGCCCGCGTCGAGAATCCCAGCATCAGGCGACGCGGGGCGCGGACTGCAGAAACACGGGGGTCTGTCGCAGCTGCGGCCCGTCGGCGTTCGGCAGTGCTCCGCCGCGGCACACCCAGAGTCGTTCGCACACGTGGTCCAACAGCTGAAGGAGTTCGTGTCGCACGCCGTTCCGATCGGGCAGTCGGCCGTGTCGTTGCACGCCACGCGACAGCTGGTGCTCGCTCCGACATCGACGCAGCGTTCCTCGAGCGGACACGGGCGGGTCGGCGCATCGCAGGCGAATCGGGTGCAGATGCCGCCCCGGAGGCCCGCCGACCCAGAGCACTCGTCGCCGGCGGCGCAGTCCGTGTCGGAACCGCACACGGCGCCGGTGGTCGGGAGGGTATCCGGGGTGTCGTGAGCGCAGCGACCGGTGTTCCGGTTGCACCGCAGGCGCGCTTCGGTGCTCGGCGTGAACGTTCCAGCGGTCTGCGGCGCATAGTGGCAGTCCGTGTCCTCGAGACACGAGGGGACACAGAGCGCCGTGCGAGGGTCGCACGCGAGACCGTCGGCACAGTCGCCACGAGTTCGGAGCGTGGGCGTGCAGGTCCGGCGACACACGGGCTCATTCCGCACCCGCCCACTGCCGAAAGGCACATCTATACTGCAGCCCGCGCAGGCGCCGCAGGCATCGGTCTCCGGGTCGCAGAGCACGCTACACATCGCCTCACCGATCGCCACCTCCTCGCCACTGGCCAACACGGCCGCGGGTGGGTCCAAGCAAGCCAGGCCGCCCTCGCCCTCGCAGAGGCCTCGTGGGCAGCTCTCGCCGATCGGGAGCGCTTCGACGCAGGTCGGCGCATCCACCGACACGAAGGCGTCGCGCCCGGTGTCGATCGGAGGGACCACCCCGGCATCGAACGACGGGCCGGCGTCACACTCCTCGTACCCTCCACACGAGAGGCAGCTCATCGGCGCGGGGTCGCACACTCCCGGCTCCGAGCGCGTCGAGTCACACCGGCAGTCACACCCCTCGCAGCCGACGCCGAACGCGCCACACACGGCCAGGAGGCCGATCACGCCGATCGCTTGCCCGATGAAATATCGCCAGCCTCTTCTCGGTCGCTGTGCTCGCATGGTCCCCCTCCGTTCGGCGACCACCGTTCGATCGCGTCCGTGCCAAAGCGAAGGGCGTGCCGACCGCCAGCTGCAGTCGATGATGGGTATCCGAGCGCGTCGGACCCTGGCGCCAGGGTCCTAGCGTGCTGTGGCTTCACGCTCGCGACGTAGTCGTCGCCGGTCACCTCCTCGCCGCGGACGTTTCGAACGATCGAGCATGCTCTGGCAAGGTTGGAAGTTGGTCGTTGCGGGCGGCGTGATCGCCCTCGCTGGTATGGCAGTCGGTGCGGGGCTCTTCGGGGCGCACCCGGCTACGGCCCAGACGACGGGCGCCTGGCGCGATTGCTTCGTCGCACGACAGGAGTCGGTCGATACCGGGGGCTCGGGGACGACCGAGCGGGTGGACCTCGGACACTCGGTGTTGGTGCCAGCAGGCTACGTGCCGGTAGGCGGCGGCGGCCTCGGGGTCGCGCCACACACCGCGTGCGCGAGCAGCAGCCACCGAACCGTGGAGAACGACGCGGTCAGATCCAACGTGAGCAAGGGCAGAGCGTGAGGAGCATCCCCGACTGCGCGGCGGCAATCACCCACGAGAGCGAGCGGGGTCGCTCGGTGAGCGCATCGACGAGCGGCGCCCAGAGGAACTTGAGCGCCCAGGGCAAGACCAGGAGCGCGGTCAGCCCCGTGATGTCCTGCACCGCGACCCCGCGGGTTCGCAGCTCAGTGGGAAGCGTCCACCAGATGAACCCGATGGGCGCGCCCTCGCACGCATAGAGCCCGAAGAAGAGCGCGTTGCGACCCAGACGCGTGGTGGGGAACTTCACGGGGCGCGGTCTCCTCGCGACGGCAGGCGCGACGCGGACACGGAGGAGCGCTGCGTCGGCATCGCACGAGCGTGACAGAAGGCGGAGCCGCGACGCCAATCGCCGCGCTGCTCGACGGAAGGGCCCGGGCCCGGTAGGTGACGCGCCGTGAACGACGAAGCGAACCCGGACCTCGATGCGATCGTCACACGCGCTATGGCGCGCCTGCGGAGTCCCGCGAGCCCCGAGCTCGATGCGCTGGTGGATCTGTTGCTCGAGGCGGCGCTGTCGCGGCCCATCGAGGGCGGGATCGATGCCGAGCGGGTGGTCGCCGTGAGCATCTCGGTACTCGACGCCGACAGACTCGAGCGCGCGCTGGGCGAGCTGGTGCGTCCGGCGTGGGAGCGACAACGGGCGCTCCTCGAGAAGCGGGGCGACAAGGTGCAAGACTGGCTCCCCGAAGGCGGAAGCGCGCTGCTCGATGATCTGCTCACCAAAGCGCAGGTCCCCAAAGGCGCGTGGGCCAAGAAGGTGATCGACGCGAGCGAAGTGAAGGAGCTCCTCGCACCGGTGCTTCAAGAGACCCTGCTCGCGTTCGCTCGCAAGCTCCCGATGGTCGGCGGGGTCGACGAAGAGAGCGCCGCGGGCAAGGCGGCAGGCAGGCTCTTCGGGCTCGCCAAAGGCATCGCGCAGAACGCGGGCGAGCGCGCGGGCAAGCTCGCCTATCTCGGACGCGGTGTGCTCGGCGGCCTAGGCGGCGAGATGGAGAAGCGGGTCGCCGGCGCGGCGCGCGACTTCAGCCACGGCGCGTTCGAGCCGCTCGAGGCCACGTTCGTCGCACGTCTCCGCTCGGATGAGGGGCAAGCGATCCTCCTCCGGATGCGGCAGCGCGCGGTGCGCACGATCCTGTCCGCGTCTGCCGCCGAGCTCGCCCGCGATCTCGACAGCCTGCCCCGCGAGGCGCTCGATCGCCTGGTCGCGCGAGCAATAGCGTTCGGGGTGTCGCGTCCCGAGCTGGCCGAGATGCTGAGCGCCGAAGTGAGCGCGTTCGTCGCGGACCAAGCCGGTCGAGACGTAGGCGAGGCGCTCGAGGCCTGGGGTCTGCGGGAGCTCGCGGTCCGTGAGGCGCGGATCGAGCTGCTCGCGATCGCCCAGCGCGCCACAGAGGACGTGCGCGCCGAGACCTGGCTGCGCGATCTCTTGCGCCCTTAGTACAGCGCAACTCGATGACCACATCGCGGCCCGAGTCAATCCAGGCAGTCCTCGTCG
>Ga0105047_10003712_pt1 | contig 26820 bp, 24 predicted proteins | sample MAT04_FD_78384 | JGI IMG/M metagenome (GOLD analysis project Ga0105047, IMG submission 78384) | Freshwater microbial communities from Lake Fryxell liftoff mats and glacier meltwater in Antarctica - MAT-04 (megahit assembly) | ecosystem: Environmental > Aquatic > Freshwater > Ice > Liftoff... | reverse complement strand
GAAAAGTGTGGCACAACCAAGACATATATTTCCCGAATTGAGAATGATGCGAGCGACATTCGACTTTCGACACTTATGAGAATTATTCGTGAAGGATTTGGAAGACATCTAAGATTAAGCGTTGACATCTGAAAATAAAGCACATGGCGGTAATAAATAGGAATTTGAGCGGTCTGCAAGACCCAGCGATTATTACCGGTTGAACTACATCCTTGGTATGGCTATCCAGTCCATAAACAAAAAACAGACCTTCTTCACACATGAAAAAGGTCTGCTTGTTAGATGGATAGTTTTATGCTTATTTTTTAACCGGACCTCTCAGTTCGCGTAATTTAGCATCTGTGGTTTCGGTGTATCCCGAAGGAATTTCGAAAAGTTTGTTCGAAACTCGTCCCGGATTTACCGCTATAGCGCTTAGCTGAACAGGAATCCCCATCAGGTTGTATTCAAATTCGAGCATTATTCCACTTATTGACCTTATATCGGTGTTGAAATAGATATTATTTGTCCCTAACTCATCGGAATAATAGATTTTCGATTTGGATGATTTCTCTCCATTCACAAAGTTTATTTCCGAAGCTTTGCAGTTTTGACCGGCGATACTCTTGGTTTCCCGGAGCGGAACAATCATAGGCGTATTTTTCATAACAAAATCTTCTTTCGATTTTTTTACAAAATACTTGCCACTTTCCATTTCTACCAAACGGGTAGCGGTTAGTTCGTCGCCATTTAAAATGTAAGTGTTTTTGCCGAAAGGCAGCACAAATTCAGCCCTTGCTTTGTTACCTGCAATCTGCATATCAATGGTAGTTGGCAACGAAGCAATCATAGGATTGCTTGATGATGCAGGATAAGTAATGCGGTAAGTAATTGTACCGGTGAATTTTTTAGTATTTCCCTGTGCGAAAACTACTGCCATCGGAAGGCAGAAAAGAAGGAAGGCAATAGCGATTTTACGTTTCATAGGTAAGTTATCAGTTTTTTATGATTTACATTGATATGAGTGAACGGAGTAATACTTCATTAATTGTACCATTTTTTTTGGCCGTACAATTTTTACATTTATTTAACAGTACGAAACAATTTGCTCCATCGTATTTTACCATCAAACAGCGTTCTGTTGTTATCGAGCGAAAGCCATACAAAAACAGCTTTCCCAACTATATGATCGCTTGGAACAAAACCCCAGAAACGGCTGTCAGCTGAATTGTGGCGGTTATCGCCCATCATCCAGTAGTAATCAAGTTTAAAGGTGTAGGATGTTGATTCTTTTCCGTTTATAAATATTTTTCCGTCTTTTACATCAAGTGTATTTAATTCATATGCATTAATAATCCGCTCGTACAAGGGCAAATTAGCAAGAGTTAACTGAACGGTTGCACCTGCTTTAGGGATATACAACGGACCAAAATTATCCACATTCCATGCATAACTCGAATCGTACGGGAAAATATAAGGTTGCCAGAATCCGGCAGGTTGTATGATTTTTTCAACGGACTTAACATTTGGAAGTTGTTTCAGTTTGTTAACTGATTCCTGTGTTAACGTTAAAACCTGGTCACCCATTTCTGTAACCTGAACTTCTTCAGTAATATCCAATTGTTTCAGTATCCGGCGGTTGATAGGGTTACCATCTGTTTTAACCATATACAGGAACTGTGATAAATTTGGTATTTCAACCTGTTTTCCATTAATAAAAACTATTTCATCTTTAATCTGAAGGCTATCACCGGGTAAACCGATGCATCGTTTGATGTAATTTTCGCGTTTGTCCACTGGTCGTGCAACAATATCGCCAAAGTTGAATTTGTCATTCCAAACCCTTTCGCGTCCAACTTGCCGCACTAATCCGTAATAGCTCTGGTTTTGCTGTTTGAGAGCAACCGTATCACCATCAGGATAATTGAAAACCACTACATCGTTATGTTTAACGGTAGTTGTGCCCGGAAAGCGGTAGAAAGGCCATTTGACCCATTCAACATATGATTTGGTGTATTTGGTTAACGGCATGGTATGATGAACAAATGGAAATGCAAGGGGAGTGTTAGGCAGTTTAGGGCCATAACTTAGTTTGCTCACAAACAGGAAATCGCCTACAAGCATCGATTTTTCCATCGATGAAGTTGGTATGGTATAAGCTTCTATCATAAAAATACGAATGATTGATGCTGCTACAACGGCGAAAATAATGGCATCGGTCCATTCGCGAACCTGCGATTTTTTGACTTTAACCCTGTTTTCGGGTTTAACGTATTTTTCTTTTTCCGAAATACCCAGGTAAGGAATATACGCATAAGGAACCAGCACTGCCAGCGCCTGCTCGCCTAAATTATTTTTGCCATAACTCAATGCAGTTTGCACAAGCATTAACATGATCATAAAGAAATTGATAAACGGAACCAGCATCAGTATAAGCCACCACCAGGGTTTTCCGATTACCTGAAGCCATATATAGTAATTATAAAATGGTATCAGGGCTTTGTAACCCTTAACTCCGGCATCTTCGAATACCCAGTAATTCAACATTGGAAAAAGAACGATTATAAGCAGTAAAATTGTCATCAGATCCATGAGAGGCTTGATTTAAGTATTGTTTTATGTTGATTGTATTGAAACGCTTGTTAAAATGCCTGATGTTACTTTTATTGTTCTGTATTTGTTTATTTAAGCATTATGTATTTGGCGCAAATATCAGTTAAAAGTTACATGTGAAAGGTACTGGTATCGTTAAAATGTGTTAAAAGCCAGGCTTATACCTAACCCATAATTCAGATTATCAGAGTTTAAGCATATCTGGCATGGTGAATACTCCTTTTCGACCTTGTACCCATGATGCTGCCATAAGGGCGCCCATAACAAACCCTTGTCTGTTCATAGCTTCATGCGTGATGGTGATTATATCAATATCCGAACTCCATGTAATTGAATGTGTGCCGGTTGCATTTCCCTCGCGTATTGATTTTACAGGTATTTCAGCTTCTTTCGGTATTTCCTTAGTGAAAGTTTTATAACGATGGTTGTATTTTACTATATCATTAGCCAGTGAAATAGCCGTTCCGCTTGGCGCATCGAGTTTCTGAGTGTGATGTATTTCAATCATTGAAGGCGCATACATGGGATACGCTTCGAGCATTGATGCCAGTTTGCGGTTGATTTCGGAAAAAATATTTACCCCGATACTGAAGTTTGAAGCATAAAAAAGTGTTCCTTTATTTTGATTACACAAATGCGTTATTGCATCGAATTTATCATACCAGCCTGTTGTACCAACAACTACCGGAACACGACTTTCGAAACACCGCCGCATATTTTCGAAAGTAACAGCCGGAACAGAAAATTCAATAGCCACATCGCACTCTTTTAATAAGTATGCTTTATCAGTCCAATCGCTTTCGTTATCAATTATAAGTCCGATTGAGTGGCCATTTTCAATAGCTTTTTTCTCAACCTCGTGGCCCATTTTACCATAACCAAGAAGCGCTATTTTCATAATCCGGGTTTTAAAAGGTTGATCTAATTATATTGTTTAGTATTATTGATCTGATAATCAATGTATTTAGGTAAATGCAATGAGTGAATCACCCAGTTAGTATCAAAACCTTAATGTGAGGTTAACTCCTGATGGTACTCCAAAAGCAGTGCTTGTGCCCAGCACAGGAACCCATGGTTTTACTTGCAGCGAAAGATCATCACTGATATCGTAATCGAAAAAATGGGCATCTACTACAGCGTCCACAACGGTAAGTATATACCAAACACCTGTGAAGATATAGGATACTTCGAGATTCCGGCGGAACTCATCGCGGCCTTCTTTTAATTGTGCTTCGGTATAACCTTTGGTGGCCCAGTCGTTAGGTGGGTCAGGTATTGGGTGAAAAAGATTTGGCCAGATAGGAGGGTACTCAATTTTTTTTGTAACCGATTCATATTGATAAGCATCGTTGAGTTCGCGGTAAATTTTGGAATTTGTGCTTATAAAATAGATACAGGTTGCAAAACCGGCATAAACTATCGGGACTTTCCAGTATTTGCGGTTGTATATTTGTCCTGAACCCGGAAGCACCATAGCGTAAATGGTTGCTTTATGTGGCGAATGCTGTTTTTTCAAGTCGTTTGTTTCGACTTTATTTTTTATGGCGGTAGTATCCTGCGCGTAAAGTGTATTCCCGGTTAAACCAGGTAATATTAGCAAAAGCACTAAAACTAAATAAAGTCCGCAGGCCTTTCGTGATAAAGAAACCGGCAGACTTTGTGCTTGATAATTACTACTATATCCTGATGCTTTAATCACTTTAACTATTCAATTCCTAGCTTGGAAATAATTGCCTGCAAATCGTCGTCCGACACAAAAGGGATGATGATGGTTCCTTTACCTTTTGGCGTACGCTTAAATTCTATTTTCCGGTTAAACCGTTGCTGTATCGAATCTTTCATTGATTCATACTTCAGAGGCATAGCTATTTTACCTGGTTTTGTAACCGGTGCAATTACTTTGTCGAGTTGGCGGACAAGTTTTTCCACTTCGCGGACGGATAACTCTTCGGTAATAATTTTTCGGGTAATTACAAGCTGTTTCTCTTCTGCTTCAACATTTATAATGGAACGGGCATGACCCATACTTATAGCGCCTTCCCTCAGAGCTGTCTGAACTTCGGCTGGTAATTTGAGTAGGCGCATGTAATTGGTAACAGTTGTACGATTTTTCCCAACTTTTTTGCTGAGCTCATCCTGTGTTAAACTGCATTCCTCAATCAGCCTGTTATAACTGATAGCAATCTCAATTGCATTCAGGTTTTCACGTTGTATGTTTTCGATAAGTGCCCATTCAAGCATTTGCTCATCATTGGCAACTCTTATATAGCAAGGAACTGATTCGATTCCGGCAATTTTTGAAGCCCTGTACCTGCGTTCGCCTGAAATAAGCTGATACTTATCGTATCCCATTTTCCGGACTGTAAGCGGCTGTATAATACCTTGTTCAAGTATAGATTGAGCGAGTTCAGCCAAAGCTGATTCATCAAAATCCTCCCTGGGCTGAAACGGATTGGTTTCAATTTTCCCGATAGCCAGATTTGCGATGGCACCGGCAACATAATTACCTGATATGTCCTTGGAAGTGATATCGGTTTCGGGACTTTCGAGTATAGCACTCAATCCACGACCTAATCCTGTCTTTTTCTGAATTGCCATTAGTCCTGAACCTTTATTTCTTTTTGATCTTGTGTAAGAATGGTCATATTATTCTTTTGCAAAACTTCGCGGGCAAGGTTTAAATAATTCATTGCGCCGGTACTTCCTGCATCATGCATCAATACAGTAAGTCCGTAGCTTGGTGCTTCGGCAAGCCTTGTATTGCGTGCAATTATTGTATTGAAAACCATATCCTGGAAATGAGTTTTTACTTCCTCAACTACCTGATTCGATAGACGCAAACGGCCATCGAACATGGTTAAAAGTATGCCTTCGAAATCGAGTTTCGGGTTCAGCCTCGATTGTACTATTTTAATGGTATTGAGCAATTTACCTAATCCTTCGAGGGCAAAATACTCGCATTGCACAGGTATTATTACTGAATCGGATGCAACCAACGAATTAATAGTTACCAGTCCAAGTGACGGGGAGCAATCGATAATAATAAAATCGTAATCGTCGCGGAGCTTTTCAACAACCTTCCGCATCATAATTTCACGATTTGGCAGATTGATCATTTCAATTTCAGCGCCAACCAGGTCGATGTGAGCAGGTAACAGGAAAAGGTTGGGAGTATCGGTATTAAGGATAATGTTTTTAGCTTCAACCTCTTCGATAATGCACTCGTAAATGCTGGTTTTTATTGTTTTAGGATCGAAACCAACGCCTGAAGTAGCATTTGCCTGTGGATCAGCATCAATAATCAATGTCTTAAACTCCAATACAGCCAGAGCAGCACCAAGGTTGATAGCAGTTGTAGTTTTTCCTACTCCGCCTTTTTGGTTTGCTATGGATATTATTTTTCCCATTCGTAAAGTATTATTAAAAATTTATGTGCTTTGAATACAGTGAGTTATGTGTGTATATACAGGGTTCTCCCGATAGCCCCGCCTGGAGTAATAGCTGGCAAAGGTACAAAAAAGCGAACGCCATTTTGAGCCCGTGTTGATAAGTTTTTATGTTTGGAATTGTAAGCTGCATTAAGGATCAGCAGATACGAAATATACCTGAACTCCTCAACAACGAAAGAGTTATTCGTTGGTATCCTTAGCCGTATTGTTGTCGGTAATTTCGATGTCAGAAAGTCTTCTTACTTCTTTATAAACCCTTTCAGGTGGTTCTTTGCCGGTTTCAATAAAGCTGAATGCATCCTGAAGTCCATGCGTGAATTTTTCAAAGTCTTCCTGATACAGAAATATCTTATGTTTATCATACACAAATTTGCCCAGCGCATTATCAAATCTCTTTTTGCTTTCTGTAATGGTAATGTAAAGCTCCTTGTCGCGTGTGCTTTTTACATCAAAAAAATAGGTACGTTTTCCCGCTTTCACCGCCCTCGAGAATACATCCTCTCTCGTATCCATAAAATCAAATTCTTCCATCGTTGGGTTGCATTACTGGTTAAAATAATTAATCCTTCATTAGCGCAAATGTAGAAATAATATTTCATTCAGCAACGGGAGTGCCGTAATGAATAATTTTTAGCTTCAGGTTACAGCAAAATTCTTACCTTTGCGGCCATATTCATTAAAGGTTCATATACATTTTATGCTCAGCAGAAGGTTTCTTCGGATTAAAGTAATGCAGGCGATTTATGCTTATCAACAGGAGGGTCCTGAAAGTATCAGTGCCGGCGAAAAGCAACTAATAACCAGCCTCAACAAACTTTACGAACTCTATATTTATCAGCTTTCAATGATTATTGAGTTGTCGGATTTTGCTCGCAGGCGTATTGAAGAAAACAGACTCAAGTTGCTTCCTAATCCCGATGATTTGAATCCCAATCTGCGTTTTATCCAAAACCGCTTCATCAATCAGCTTGTAAATAACCGCGATTACCTCCGGCGTAATTCAGCCTTTAAAATCAATTGGGTTGATGAGGAAGAAATGATACGCAAGCTCTATAATGGTATGCGCGAGGACGAAGGCTACATTACTTATATGAACAAACCCACGGTAAGTTATGGGGATGAAAAGCAGATTGTTCAGCTGGTTTTACTCCGCATGTTCTCCGAGTCCGATCACCTCAGGAGTTACTTCGATGAAAGATATATTTACTGGAACGAAGATTTCGATACTGCCGTAATGATGGTGGATAAAACCATCAAAGCATTCAAAATATCTGATGATGAGTTTACGAGCCTGCCAACATTACTGAAAGACGAAAATAGTAGTGAAGGTAGTGAGGATATGCAGTTTGTTAAACAATTATATCGTAAAACGCTGATAAACAGTTCCGATCTTAACAAAGTGATCAGTGAGCGGGCTGCTAACTGGGATTTGGAACGTATTGCCATTATGGATACCATACTTTTAAAAATGGCTATTACCGAATTGATTGAATTCCCTTCGATACCCATAAAAGTTACTTTGAATGAGTATATCGAACTTTCGAAAGAATACAGCTCACCGAAAAGCAAGATTTTTATCAATGGGGTACTCGATAAACTGATCGTTGATTATAAAGAAAAGGGAATTATTGTAAAATCAGGCAGAGGATTAATGGAATAGTTTCCGACTTATTATGACAATAATCAGGATTACCTGCTTTATCTAATTCATTGCTTTCCGACAACAAACATTCCAGCCCTCAAACTAAACTATCAAGCTATGCATCCTGATTTTATTATCCGTGAATATTCCGGTGATGATTATCCGGAAATGATAAATTTATGGGAAAGCCTCGGACTTGGTGGCTCCCATCGGGGTGATGATAAAACTATTATTCAACATACTCTCGATATGGGCGGAAAGCTGCTGCTGATGTTCGATAAACAAACAAATGCAATGATAGGAACGTCGTGGATAACCCTTGACGGACGACGTGCTTACCTGCATCATTTTGGAATTCATGCTGAGTATCAGGGGAAAGGGCTGGCAAATTCCTTACTCGATTTCTCATTAAAAGCAGCTAAATCAACAGGATTACAAATTAAGCTTGAAGTACATAAGGACAATGAAAAAGCACTGGGATTATATCAGAAGTCAGGGTTTACATATCTTGGGGACTATCACGTATATATTATCCGCGATATTTCAGCAATATAGGTGTCAGGATTCAGCTATTTGTTACTTTTGCACTCTCGAAAATTAATTGCTTTGATGAAAACATTAAAATTTCCAATACTTTTATTACTAATCATAGGATTAACAGCTGGTTCATGCGGTTCGCACAAAGGCGGCAATGATTTGCCTGCCGGAGTAGTATCCAATCCTAATTCCGCTCAGGGAGTAGCGGATCCTGATGCTCTGCCTCTGATCAGCTTCGAAAAGGATTTTCACGATTTTGGCAAATTGTATTCAGGAGAGCAGGTTACTTATTCTTTTAAATTTAAAAATACCGGCAAATCCATACTCGTTATTTCGAATGTGAGTACATCCTGCGGGTGCACGGTTTCTACATTTCCAAAACAGCCAATCGCACCTGGAGAAGGCGCAACCATCGACGTAAGTTTCGATAGCAACGGACGACATGGCCTTCAATCCAAATCAGTTACAGTTTTTACAAATACCCAACCTCCGGTAACTACACTCCGAATAAAGGCACAAGTAGTTGAACCTGAAGATATTTAAGTAAATAAAAGTTAATTAATCAATTTATAAACTAAAACCATAATAATCGCATCATGAATCTACTTAACATTTTACTTATGGCTCCTCCGTCAGGAGGTCAGACAGGTGGCGGCGGAATGGCCAGTTCACTTATTTTCCTGGTACTTGTTTTTGTTGTTTTTTATTTCTTCTTCATCCGCCCTCAGGTTAAAAGGCAAAAAGATCAGAAGAAATTCAGGGAAGGCCTCGCCAAAGGACAAAAAATTGTTACTATTGGTGGCATACACGGTCGCATAGCCGAAATGCAGGAAACAACCTGTACCATAGAAGTTGAAGGAGGCGTTAAGTTTCGCATCGAAAAATCAGCAGTTGCTGCCGATGCACAGGATCAGCTAACCGGTGAAACTGCAAAATAGTCTGTTTTGATTATTTTTTCGAAATAAGAATTTGAGAATAACCGTCGTATAATAAATCGGTGAGTATTCGAAATTGTCTTATTTACCCAATCCGGTTTCCGGCATCAAACCTAAAATTTCTGAGGTACTTTAGCCATGGATAGTCAGATTGAAACTAATACCAGTCCAGCCGAAACAGGCCGGAGAGAACACCGATCCCATCCGAGATTGGTAGTCTTTTTGGTCTGTCTTGCTATTAGCCTTCTGATGTGGCTTTTTATTGAGTTAATGAAAGATTATACGGATGAAGTAAAGTATAATATTTCGTTCATCAATCCGCCCAAAGATCTTGTTTTCACTAACAGCGACGACACTTTAATAAGCATTGGTTTGAAAGCCCAGGGGTTTGAGTTGCTGGTTGCAAAATATGCCCACAGAAACCGCACCCTCGAAATTGATCTCTCATCGCTTAAATTTCATCGTGCCGGTGATGGATTTACAGCTTTTCTGACATCTTCACGCATTATTGAGCAATTAAGCGGCCAAATTCGTTTTGAAAAAGAAATTACTTCGGTGCGGCCCGATACTTTGTTTTTTAGGTTTTCAGAGATTGTGCGTAAACAGGTTCCGATCCTGATTGATGTTTCCTATTCGATTAATACACAATACGATATATCCGATAGTATAACATTTTATCCCAAATATGTAACCGTTTCGAGTATTAAAGAAATAATCGACACGCTTTCGTTTGTCAAAACACAGAAATTAAACCTTCAGGAAATTGATAGCAGTGTTAAGATGAAAGTAGCACTTTTCAAAGGCTCTTCATCAAGGCTTATAAAATTCTCATCCGATTCAATTACCATACAGTTGAATATTGATAAAGTAACGGAAGCCGGATTTGTTATACCAGTTTCTATTGTAGGGAATGGCGAAAACGTAAAGATTTTTCCTGATAAAGTGGAAATTACGTGCCGAGTACCATTATCAGAATATCCGCATATTGAAAAAATGGATTTTGCTGCCGAAGTTGAGTTTAACCCGACCTTGAAAGGACAGAAGAAACTCCCGGTTAAACTGGTGAAAATCCCCGAAAAAGTACGAGTTTTAAAAATAGTTCCCGAAGAGGTTGAATTTATTATTATTTCGAAATGAAGCGCATAGGGCTCACCGGCAATATTGGAACCGGAAAAACTACGATCGCCCGTGTTTTTGAAGTTTTTGGAGTTCCTGTTTATCATGCTGATATCCATGCACGTTATCTGCTCGATACCGAAAGCGTGAAACAACAAATTGTAACTCAATTTGGTAAAAAAGTAATAAACACACAGAATCAGGTTGACCGAAAAGCTTTGGCTGAAATTGTTTTTAACGATAAGGAAAAACTGGCTGAACTCAATAGCTTAATCCATCCAATGGTTGAAGAAGACTTTGCGCTGTGGTGCGAAAAACATAAAAACGAATATTACATTTTACACGAAGCAGCTATTTTATTCGAAAGTGGTTTTAACAAATTGTTTGATTCAACTATACTGGTTACAGCCCCCGAAGAGTTATGTGTTGCAAGGGTAATGAGCCGCGACGGAATTACAAAAGAAATGGTTTTGAACCGTATGCGCAATCAATGGTCCCAGCAAAAGAAGATGGAACTCGCTGAATACATTGTTGTTAACGATGAACAATCAATGGTGATCCCGCAATTATTAGCCATTCACAAGTTGTTACATGACGAAAAGTAAGTCAGTTACTGTTTTACTATACTGAAATTAAACATGGGTGTTCCGAGGGTTCCCATGAGCCTGATCCATACAGGTAAAAGCTGTTCGGTTCCCCTGGCTGCTGAAATATCGCCAAGATCCATTATTCCCTCCCAGCCGAAGGATTTCAAAATTCGGGTAACTTCTTCTTTTGCTTCTGCATCGTTTCCACAGATAAAAACATTGCCTGCATCGCTCAGCAAACCTGGATCGACCATTAACTGGCAATTCATAGTGTTTAGAGCTTTAACTACTTTAACATCAGTAAACTGACGTTGAATTACTTCACCTAACGAATCGGTATTGCAAACGCTGAGCGAAGGTGGCATTCCTTTTGAAAAATCGAGTGGATTGGCAACATCAACAAGTATTTTTCCATGTAAGTTTTCGCGACCGGCCAGTTGTAATGCTTCGAGTGAAACTTGTCCCTGAGTGCAGTTAAAAAGGATTTCACCAAAAGCTGCAGCAGCTTCAAAAGTGCCAAACGAAGCCTGATCACCATTTCGTATTTTCCACGCTTTTGCTTTTTCGTTATCTGCTGTTCGCGAACCCATCATAACTTTATACCCAAGGGCTACCAACTTTGAACCTATTGCATCGCCCACCATTCCAGTGCCTAATATTGCTACATTTTTCATCGCTATTTTGTTTTAAGAAAATATTTAAACAACCGGAGCATATAAAAGTTTAAAAATCATGAATATGCTTAAACCAGCAGAAATCGTTAATAAAACGAATTTTTTGTATCTAACTTAAATGTATTGTTGAAAATCCTATTTTTGCAATGAAATCTAAATCAGATACAGCTTATATGTCAGAAATAATATTGGGGGTTGGATCCCGCGTAAAACATCCGCAATTCGGTAAAGGAGTGGTAGTTCAGATTCGTTCCGATGCTTACGAAATTGGTTTTATCGAAAACGGCGTGCGCCAGATTATGCGCGATTACGAAGGAATGGAAATAATAGAGGCTGTTGAAACTCCTTCGGATCTTTCTACTTACGAAAAGATTGAGAAAAGCCTGGTAAGAGTACTTCGCCGTTTCAGCGATGTGCAGGAAACCGTGCCGCTTGGTCAAAAATGGACAGGAGGCAAAATGGTGTTGTACCCTGGCGACAAAACACTGAAAGAAAAAGAAGTTCCTATCGAAACCTTTTTTCATAAAATTGTAATGATCCGCGACCGTGTGCGTGTAATGGAGCAGCGCATTAACGGCAGTAACCTTACTGATGAGGAAAAGGTTGATCTTGAGCAATATATCACAAGGATTTATGGTAGTTTAACCACTTTCAATGTGTTATTTAAAAATAAGGAAGAGCAGTTTGTAGGGGATAGGGGGAAAGAATAGTATTGCTTTGAAGACATTTGTTTTTACGTATAGTCTTTTTTATGCCATTTTGGTTTTAAACTCCGATGGGGTTAAACCTGTGTTTCTTTTAAAAGCAACATTAAAGGTTGATTTGGAAACAAAGCCAACAGATTGAGCAATACCCAGTATTGAGTATTTGTCATTTTCCTCCGAAATCAGTAGTCTTTTGGCCTCCTCAATCCGATATGAATTAATAAAATTATAAAAGTTTTTATTATAGGTTTCATTGATAATCTGCGAGATGTATTTAGTATTCGTATCCAGTTTTATTGCAATTTCTTCAATTGAAAGCTTATCATTAATAAATATTTTCTCTTCCTGAATAAGACCCTGCAATTTTGAAATAAGTACCTTTTTCTGGTCTTCCCCTAAAGCCGAACCCGAATATTTTTTTATGCTGTCAGTTTTTTCTGCTTGAATAATGCTCTGAATTTCAGTTTTGACCTTAGGATTATCATCGCTAATTACGTCTGAATCAGAAGTGTATATAGTCAGGTTATCAACTGGTTTTGTGGGTATTTTCAGGATTTGTTTTTGAGAATTTTCGTTCACTTCCCGTTGAAGTAATCCCCGGTATCCTGCATAAAGTGTAATAAGTAGCATAGCAATATTGTATATCGCCTGTGTTATAAAATGTTGCCTGAAACCAACCAGGTAAAGTATATCGTTAAAAACGAAAAACACAGCAAAGCTGATAATCAATACTAAAATCCAGTCGAGATTGATATTCTCGGTGTATGAGAACCTGTTTTCAATATAAGTTTTATGATTTCGGTATAGTTTAACGGATCGGAAAGTATAAAATACAAGTTGTAAAGCAAAAACAAAGACTATCCCGATCATATATATTATCATCAAATAGCTGAACAGGTTAGTGCTGAGCAAATTATATCCGTTTGAGATAAAATTCAACTTTTCGTTATTCGAAGCAAATAAGTAGGGCGTATTCAGGCACGCTATCAGAAGTGAAGGAATGAAATGAAAAAGGTGAGATTTCAGAAAGCTGAAGCCAGGCGTGGTAACAGAAAGTATATAGAGGTAAAAAACCGGGATTAGCAGCAAGATGACCGGGAGGATAAGGAAATACAGCGATGCTACAATTTCGAATGCTTTTATACTGTAAAGAAAGTTGAAGGTAAAGTAAAATGCCATCAGGAACTGAAAAGAACCCATAATAATCCGGGGATATCCAAGCCTGTGTGGGCCACTGAAAAGCAGCAAAAAAGCAAGAATAACCGACTGGTATACAGGTAGTGCGAAAAGTATTTTTACTATTAAATCCATCAGCAATGATAAATCGGCGCTATAATTTCAGACGAAACAAAAGTACTATAATTTCTGAATACCAGGCATACATGCTTACTGGCTTAATGTAAGTTTCAGATAATTAATTGATTATAATCTATACAGGTTCTGATTCCTGAATCCGTACCTGTCCGTAAGCTATACCATTGAAGCAAGTATTTACTTTGTACATTAATTCATACAAAGGAATTATTAATCATTTCAAAACGCAAAAAAATAAACCTCATGAAACTCAATTATCGCTTGGCACTGGCTCTGTTTATCTGCATGGTGTTAACTGCAAAACTTTCTCTATCACAAAATTATGTTGAAATAGGAACAGGAACCGTATCAGCAACCATGCCTGTATATTCCTCCTGGAATTACTCATGGAGTTCGCTGATCTACAATCACAATGACCTGGGTACAGCCAAAACCATTACAAAAATTGCTCTGAATTGTATTAACGGACCTAAAACCGTAACAAACCAGAAAATATACGTTAAGCTTGCTTCTACTGATGTGTTTCCGGCTGCAAACTATGAAGATCCGACTAACAATGGTTATGTCCTTGTTTTTCAAGGAAATATAACTTTCCAGACTGGCTGGAATGAGATTGTTTTATCAACTCCTGTTGCATACGACGGAGTGCAGAATATACTCATTCACTGGGAAAACCGCTGGGGAACAACCTATGGCCCAAATTTCAACTCTACATCATCAGTCATTAACAACAATAAGAATTGTGGTAATGACATTATCTTTCCTCCATCTTCTCAAACCGGGTACCTGAATCCATACCCAAGTTCATTGACTAATATGAGGTTTTATTACACCTCAACGGGTCCAGGAACCCCAACAAATCCAATACCAGCTGACAATGCATCGGCTGTTTCAGTTGATACTGACCTAAGCTGGACACTCGGATCCAATACCACCAGCTATGATTTGTATTTTGGGACTGATCCACTCAACCTTCCGGTCGTTGTTGCCAATGCCCCATGTACCGCCGGTGTTTATACTTATACAGTTCCCGGTCTGCTGGCTGATTCATTAATGCATTACTGGAAGGTGGTAGCTAAAAATGGCGCCCAACAGGAGACATCGCCGGTATGGAAATTTAAAACTGAAGTTGTAATTGACCAATTTCCTTATAACGAAGGATTTGAGGATTCAACTGTTTTTCATACCTTTCCGATTGCCAGTGCCTGGCAGGTTGCACCTGATATTTCGTGGTATCAGTACGAAGTAAATGCAAATTCGGGATTGTTGTGTGCTAAAAGTTTTAGCAGCGTACCCGGAAACTTTGCTATCCTTCGTTCACCAAAAGTATTGTTGCCAGCCGGATATTCTATTTCTTATTTCTGGCGCAATACAAGCGTTAATAAAGTGGCTGGTCATGACACTACATTCTTCGAAATTTCGGCGAACGGTGGCAATACATGGTTAAAATTAGATACACTGGCACCCGCAACCCAAAACGCTGCTTATGTTCAGCGAACACGCGATTTGAACGTGTATGCTGGAAATAATTTCTTTTTCAGGTTCAGGCATGTCACTGATAATTCGGGCAGTGCTTGCAATGTTTATCTTGATGATATCTCAATTTATTTAACCGGAATTACTCCAACATTAGCAGTAACGCCTGCAAATCAAAATGTTACATCTCCTTTGGGAACTACCAGTTTTACATTGGTATCCAATTCGACTTGGACGGCAATAAGCGACCAAGCGTGGTGTACTGTAACTTCATCGGGTACCGGCAATGGAACTATAACTGCGAACTACACTGAAAATACAACTACCAGCCAACGGATTGCACATATCACAGTGACCGTTAGCGGCTTAAGCCCGGTAGTAGTTACGGTTACTCAAGGAATTGCAGCGGCTACTCTTTCTGTTTCACCTGCCAATCAAAATGTTACATCTCCAGGAGGAACAACAGATTTTACAGTTACATCTAACTCATCCTGGACTGCATCAAGCAATCAATCGTGGTGTACTGTAACACCTTCCGGAACAGGAAACAGCACACTAACAGCTACTTATTCGGAAAATACTGATCTTGCAGGCAGGGTTGCTGACATCACAGTTTTAGTTGCAGGCTTAAGTCCTATTACCGTAACAGTTACGCAGGAAGCATCAACTTCGTTTCTATCAGTAACTCCACCTAATCAGGAAGTAGCTTTTGCAGCCGGAACCACTAATTTTTCAGTTAATTCAAATTTGGCCTGGACAGCATTGAGCGATGCAAGCTGGTGTACAGTTACATCATCAGGTAGCGGAAACGGAACTCTGTTTGCAACATTTGCTGAGAATACTATTTCTACGACAAGGGTCGCTCACGTTACTGTTACTGGATCAGGAATCAGTCCGGTTACCGTTACCGTTACCCAGCAGGGGCCGGCAGCCACTCTCAGTGTTACGCCGCTCATACAGCATGTTACCTACCAGCCAGGTGTAACTACTTTTGCCGTTACTTCCAATACCAGCTGGACTACAATTAGTGATGCAAGCTGGTGTGAATCAACGGTTTCGGGTACTGGAAGTGGAGTGATAAGTGTTGCATATGCACAAAATGAGACAATGGTCACACGTACAGCAAATATCACAGTCAATGCTTCTGGTGCTACTTCAGTGGTGTTGCAGGTTGTTCAGCAACCATCGTATGTTTCAGTAGATGAATTCGCCACCGATGGCGTTAAAATCTACCCAAACCCTGCCAAGGATTTCGTAAATGTACTATTGCCTGAAGTTGCAAAAGGAGCTTTTGTTCAGCTTTTTAACCCAAGCGGAACGAAATTGATTGAACAAAATATATCAACTCGTGCATTCAGTATTGATGTATCCGAATTTGCAAAGGGTAATTATATGCTGAGAATATTCAATGGAAATAAATTAACAGACAAAAAAATTGTGATCAATTAATCCTCCTGGTCACAAAAAGAAAAGCAATTACCAGAAATGGTATAGTTTGATTTGAGAAAGAGCCGCAAATGAGAAATCAGATGCGGCTCTTTGGGGTTTTATTACGCAGTTACCCGTTCATTTTTAATTTATCTCTGATAAGTTTTTAATGTTCTGTAATCCGAACTTTTCAGGCTGCCTTCGAAGCCATAAATAATTGCCTGCTCTGCATTTTGCCTGCTTGGCACCGCACGATATTTTTTTGAACGAAACTTTAAGCTGCTGAATACTAAAAGGATAAATCATTTTTATTACAAGTAACCATATTTTGAAAAAATAAGCCGCACCTCATTACTGAGATGCGGCTATGCTATTGATTTCTTTTACAATTTACAATGCAGCCCGCACCGAAATAATAAAATTCCGTCCGGGTGCCACAATTCCAGAACTGTATGGTCTGTAGCGCTGATCTGTTATGTTTTCCAATCCGGCGCTTATCGAAAAATTATCCGTAAGCTGATACATGGCTTTGAAATTCAAAGTGTACCACGATGGCGACCATGGATTTCCGTTATCATCAACAGCATAAATTTCTGTTTTGCCCTGTTCCTCAACCGGAAGTTGTTCATAGGTCTTTTTGCCGCTGTACACTGCGTAAATCTGCATGTTAAGCTTTTCTGCTGCATAAGTAATTTTCGAAGTTCCGAATACCGGAGCTGCATGACGAGAAGGACTTGTTGAACCATCGTCAAGTTCTTCATCACCTTTCTGATAGTTGAAATCGCTTGCAAAACCAAATCCATATAGTAATTTAACTTCCAGCCCTGCCTGTAAACCAAAAACATTGGCTTTGGCGGCATTTTGTATTGCCTGCACCATACTCATTTTACCATCATACATAATGCTATCCATTCCGTTCAGCGTGTAATCGCGGCGCACCATGGCATCATCCAATAAGGTGTAATAAGCTGTGAGATCGAGCTTTACAATATCACCAAATATTTTAGCTATACCCATTTCAATATTGTAAGCATATTCGGCTTTCAAATCAGGATTTGGAACCACTACATTACCAGGTTCAGAGTCAAATACTTTTCCTGCATCATCAACATTAGGTGAGCGGAAACCAGTAGATGCATTAATGCTGATAGCCCAGTCATTTGCTGGATGATAAATTGCACCTAAACTTCCGGTGAGTGCTCCATCGTTCATATTCATTTCGGAATAGGGGAACGGGTAGAAAGTATCGTCAAATGTGGCATCCAGCTTATATTGATTATACCTGATTCCGGATTGTAAAGCTACTTTTTCGGATATCTTGTACTGATAATTAAAATATGCACCATATGACGCCCAAACCGATTGCGGATAGCGCGATGGCCCCGGAACGCTTATTCCTGTTGAGATGTCTTCGTCAATTCCTGTAGATGTTACATCATTAATGACTCCTTCGATGCCATAAAACAGTTTATGCCGGTTACCAATTGTTTTATTCAAATCAATGTTTAGAGAATATGCTTCCACTTCTTCAATTCTGATATGGCGGTCATTTTTGTTGATATCACGGTCGATACGGCTTTCTTCAAATGATTGTTGTGCCAGCCGTATAGTCATCATATCGTAAAACGCAGTTTTGCCGGTATGAGATATGTTCAGGTTGTTCATCATCCATTTCTGAGGTCCGTAGTACCATTCGCCATAACGGGGAAGTCCTTTTTTGTATCGGATATGCCTGTCGTACCTGGCGTAATCAGAGGAAGCGGAATAGTGAAATCCATACTGAATGTCCCATTTCTCATTAGGTTTGAAGCGGATCTTCTGCATCAGATTCATTTGAGTATAAGCAGTTGGTCGCTGTATTTGCTTATCTTCATTCGTTACAACCACATCAAGGCTGTCAGTGCGCTGCACATAAAAAGGACGCAGGTACTCATCCGGGCCGTTACTTCCCATGCGAAGATCGCCAAAATCGTTGCTGGAAAAACTTGTGACCGAAGCCCATTTATTCCAACCGACATTCACATCAAAATGTGCGGTTTTTTCGCTGTTTGCTGACGAATACCTCGTAACAGCGCTACCGGTAATTAAAGGTTCATTGTTGTTTAGCGATAATTGCGGTGTAAGTGTTTGAAAGCTCATTACACCTCCAATGGCATCACTGCCGTAAATAACGGAACCGGGACCGAAAAAAACTTCTGTTTTTTCAGTAGCAAAAGGATCGAGCGATATTACATTCTGAATATTGCCACTGCGAAAAATTGCCGTATTCATCCTCACCCCATCAATTACATACAACAACCGGTTAGTGGCAAATCCCCGGATCATAGGGCTTCCGCCTCCCTGCTGGCTTTTCTGGATAAACACTTTACCCGAAGCACCTAAAAGGTCAGCTGCTGTTTGTGGATTTTGAAGAATTGTTGTTTTGGATGAGATAGAAGTGATTTTGGTAGGAATATTCCGCGAAGTCTGATTCCAGCGCGAAGCCGAAACTACAACTTCATCCATAGTGATGCCTGGTGTAAGTTTAACTTTGAACCCTGCGAGTTTGATCTGTTCATAGCTGAAAATTTCAGTGCGGTATCCCAACATCCTGATTTCGATGATTTGTGCATCTTTGAACTGCGAAATATCAGCCTGTCCTTTCGGATTGGTAAGTGCATTTGAGATAGGGCTTTCGCTCGACAAGGTAGCAAGTTCAATAGGTTGATGGCTTGCACCATCAGTAATTGTTACTATTTGAGTTAATCCGACTTCATAAACTCCTAATAATAACCAGAGTAAAAGTAGTTTTTTCATAAAAAAATGTTTTTGGGTCTGATGAATGCACGGAACGAACCGGCAGTTACACATACAAATTGAACTTTCATTTTTGTGAATGATTATTCAATCATGGCTGTTTCATCATGACTTTAATGTTAATACATGAATGGAATTCAACTTAAGCAGGAATCCGCCAGTTGAAAAAGATTAAACTGAAACTAAAAGGAATTTGGGCGGAGGACCCGCAGGTGATTCAATCCACGAATTTTTGAATAGTTTATAATTGTCAAAAAGTGTGTCGGTTACAGAAATAAAAATAGTATTCTGATTCACGTAAACACCGGGATAATAAAGTGTCTTTAAATAATCAATTAATTGTTTTTTACCGTCACGTTTCTGCGGATTGTTGCCTAATGCTTTTGCAACCAGTGTATTATATTGTTTGTTCAGTTGTGTTTCAACATTATCACACCAACACCAATAAGTTACCGAGTCATTAGTATTATAGCGTTGGACAATGTCATACATTTTACCTTTAAACTCAAATTCCCAGGTATGCTCCCAATGAAGTTTGGTGATTGTATCCGATAGCAGGAATTTAAACTCAACAAGTTCATCTTTGCTTACACCAGCTATTATTTGCTTTTTTACTGCTTTTTTGATCCGGGTTTTCTCAACACGAAAACCCAGATAAGCACCACCCAGTGGAGCTATCAGGCTGAGCAATAAAAATATGGCTAATAATCGTTTCATTTATTGGTGCAAAGATAAAGTTTTAGGTGTGACAATGCTTTAGTTTTAACTAAATGTAAACATAGTCATGATGTATTTGTTTTTGAAATGCTATTGATAAAATCGCGTATGTTTTATTGTGTAACTCAAAACTTCAGTGTAATTTAGTCGTTGCAAAACATCAAATTATTTAAATAGATACAATATGTTGTTTGACATCGAACTGGTCAGGAAAGTATATTCAACATTACCTTCCAAAATTGAAAAAGCACGCAAATTAGTAAACCGACCACTTACGTTAAGCGAGAAAATTCTTTACAGCCATCTGTGGGATTTGCTCCCGGCAAAACCATTCGGTAGGGGAGAAGAATACGTTAATTTTGGCCCCGACCGTGTTGCTATGCAGGATGCTACCGCGCAAATGGCTCTGCTTCAGTTTATGACTGCCGGTCGCAATCGCACTGCTGTTCCGAGCACCGTTCACTGCGATCACCTTATCCAGGCCTCGGTCGGCGCAAATGCCGACCTCAGTTTAGCCCTTTCGCAGAACAAAGAAGTTTACGATTTCCTCGAATCGGTATCTGCTAAATATGGTATCGGTTTCTGGAAACCCGGCGCCGGAATTATTCACCAGGTTATACTGGAGAATTATGCATTTCCGGGAGGAATGATTATAGGGACTGATTCTCATACTGTTAATGCGGGTGGATTAGGAATGATAGCCATAGGAGTTGGTGGAGCCGATGCAATGGATGTGATGGCCGGTATGGCCTGGGAATTGAAAATGCCTAAGCTGATTGGTATTAAACTTACCGGGCGCATGAATGGCTGGACTTCGGCCAAAGATGTGATTCTAAAAGTTGCCGGCATCCTTACCGTAAAAGGTGGAACGGGTTGCATTGTTGAGTATTTCGGCGACGGAGCCGATTCTATTTCCGCTACCGGAAAAGGAACAATCTGCAATATGGGAGCCGAAATTGGCGCAACAACATCTGTTTTTGGCTATGATGCTAAAATGAGCGATTATCTTAAAGCAACCGGCCGTGAAGAAATTGCAACACTGGCTGATGGAATAATGGCGGATCTTCGGGCTGATGCCGATGTTTATACTTCGCCGGAAAAGTATTTCGATCAATTGATTGAAATTGACCTTAATACACTTGAACCCTATGTAAACGGACCATTTACACCCGATGCAGCTTTTCCAATATCAGAATTTGTGAAGGTGGTTAAAGAAAAAGGATACCCTCAGAAACTTGAAGTTGGCCTGATTGGTTCGTGTACAAATTCATCGTACGAAGATATTACCCGCGCTGCCTCCATTGCACGACAGGCAACCGCTAAAAACCTGAAAGCCAAAGCTGAATTTGTTATCACTCCGGGCTCGGAGCTTATCCGCTATACCACCGAACGTGATGGTTTACTTGCTGATTTCGAAAACATTGGCGGCGTAGTTATGGCTAATGCCTGCGGACCATGCATAGGCCAATGGAAACGCCATACTGATGATCCTGAACGGAAAAATTCGATTATTACATCTTTCAACCGCAATTTTGCCAAGCGAAATGATGGTAATCCCAATACACACAGTTTTGTTGCATCGCCCGAAATTGTTACGGCGTATGCGATCTCAGGTGATCTTTGCTTTAATCCATTAACCGATTTCCATGTTAACGAAGCCGGCGAAAAGGTTAAACTCGATGAACCTCAGGGGATTGAACTCCCTGTTGCTGGTTTTGATGTAAAAGATCCCGGTTTCCTGGCACCACCTGCTGATGGTTCAGCAATAAATATTGTAGTTAAACCCGATTCGGAAAGGCTTCAATTGCTTGAACCATTCGAAGCATGGAAAGGGACTGATTTGCTGGCACTTCCATTGCTGATAAAAGCCAAAGGCAAATGTACCACCGATCATATTTCTATGGCTGGTCCGTGGTTGCGTTTCCGCGGGCACCTCGATAATATTTCGAATAATATGCTGATCGGAGCATTGAATTTTTTCAACGAAAAGACCAACCTGATTAAAAATCAGATTGATGGTGATTACGACACAGTTCCTGCAACTGCCAGAGCTTATAAAGCTGCGGGTATAGGTTCGATAGTTGTTGGCGACGAAAACTACGGCGAAGGATCCTCCCGCGAACATGCAGCTATGGAACCACGCCATCTGGGAGTAAGAGCAATACTGGTAAAATCGTTTGCCCGCATACACGAAACCAACCTTAAAAAACAAGGAATGCTAGCCCTTACATTTGCTGACAAAGCTGATTATGAGCTTATCCGCGAAGACGATAAGATTGATATTACTGGATTGACATCTTTCAAACCGGGAAAACCTTTGGTGATTGTTTTGCATCATTCGGATGGAACCCAGGATCAATTCCCTGTAAATCATTCGTATAATGAAATGCAGATTGAGTGGTTTAAAGCGGGTGGAGCTTTGAATTTACTGAGGAATAACCTCAAATAGGAATATTCCCTTTTGAAAAAGAGCCGCTATCCTGCCAGGAAGCGGCTCTTTTTGTTTTTAAAAAATTTGAGATTCAGGTGAAAATGTTCGTAAAAAAAATATCAAAACCTTATCTGTTTTGTAAAAATTATATCTTTGTCTTTCAAAGAAATCATATTTAAGAACCTCAAATTCTGCATTCTAAACTTCAATCATAATGAACAACACGTATATTGCTATTGGTATCGATATTGGAGGCTCACATATAAGTTGTGGAGCTGTTAACCTGAAAATCAATGAATTATTGCCTGGTACCTGTTTTGAATCAAAAGTCGATAATAAAGCTTCTGCTGACGAAATACTTAATTCGTGGGTTAGCGCAATACAACAGACTTTGGAGGTGGTTGGTAAGGATCAGATTGCAGGAATTGGTTTTGCTATGCCCGGCCCGTTCGATTATGCCAAAGGAATCGCACTTTTCGAAAGGGTCGAAAAATACCTGAACCTTTATAATGTGCATGTTGATAACGAAATTCGCACCCGCTTAGGATTGCCTTCAACCATGCCGGTTCGCTTTATAAATGATGCTACCGCTTTTGCAATTGCCGAAGCCTGGGTAGGAGTGGGGAAGGATTTTTCGCACATCATAGCGCTTACTTTGGGCACTGGTTTTGGTTCCGCGTTTATTGCTGATGGCATTCCTGTTCTGGATGGCGAAACGGTTCCTGAAATGGGATGTGTGTGGCATCTTCCTTTTGGCGAAGGTATTGCTGACGACTATTTTTCGACACGTTGGTTCGAAAAATCATACCTTAAATTAGCTGGAAAACAGGTTGATGGCGTAAAAGAAATTTCTGAATTGTTTGATTACGATGAAGTTGCGCATCAGTTGCTTGTTGAATACGGAAGCAATATGGGCGATTTTCTTGCACCATGGATTAAAAAATTCGATGCCGGTCAAATCGTAATCGGAGGTAATATAACAGGTGCTTTTGATAAATTCGGAAATTACCTGTTGCAATCGCTGGCTAACCATGGCATTTCAACTGGTGTTTCTTTATCAATACTTCGGGAAAATGCTGCTATTATTGGAAGTGCACGTTTGATTGATAATGCGTTTTTTGCAAAAGTGAAGCCACTGTTACAGAAAATGTAATTTGAAATTCTCTTGCGTTAGTTGGGTTAACCCCTGATATAGCAAATCTTTGGATTTCAATATTTATCAGTTGAAATACATTAGATTAGTTTAATTGATCACGCTTCTGCGTAATTAGGGTTTAATGATCATAGTTGTCTTAGGCGGAGCTGTTATACCTTTAATCAACTGGTTGACAGACTCAATAAGCCTCACAGCCGGAATGTTAGTACTTGTATTCTGCGCTGTTTACCTCCTTACTCTTTCAGTTTTTGCTTCAGCAAAAAAGTGATTTGGGCTAAATTCGACCTGCTTTCCTAAATCAACGTTAAAAGAAATCATCTTTTATTTTAAAATCCATAAAAATTGAAAAAGTACTTCGTCCTTCGCGAAACTGAAGGGAAAACTTCAGAGCTTAAGCTTGCCAGCGGCGTAACAGGTAAATCGCTGTTAATTAAAGAATTGGATGTAATTGGTAACGAAATATCAAAGGGCAGTCTTGAAATCAAACCACTCGAATCGAAATTTTATCGCATTGATCTGAATTAGAATAATCAATCATATACTAATCCCCGGATGAAAAAAAATATATTGGCCGGAGATTTTTTTTGCAAAGGCGTAATTCAAAATAAAAGTTGCAAAACCTCAAATTAGTAAAATTTTGAATCGTTATCAATAAAACCTAACCTCTAACGCCTAAACCCGAAACTCTTCAAACCTGTAACCTTTTAAAACCATATTACCTGATTCTGATTTCTTTCAATTAACTTTGTGAAAAATAATACTCGTTATCATTTAAAAACATTTTACATGACAAAGAAAATCATTTTAACAGCCTCATTATTAGCGATTATGCTCATATTCGTTTTATCCTCCTGCACTGATTGTATTGAAGGTAATGGGAAAATGGCCACCCGGACTGCAAAATTCAATGAAATCACATCTATTAACCTTTCTGTTTCTGCTGATGTTAAATTAGTTGATGATTCGACAGGTATCGTGAGAATTTATGGTGAGAGCAATATCATCGAAGCTATCATTCTGGAGCAGACAGGCACTGCACTGAAAATTACATCAAAGCCCTGCTTTTCAGCTAATGAGCCTGTTACAATTACTATTCCGATGAAAAATGTATCGGAGTTACTTGTTAACGGTTCAGGCGACTTTATGTCAGAAGGCAATCTGTCAGCAATCGATCTCGAATTGGGTATTAACGGATCCGGAAATATCGATCTCAATGTTAATGCTACAAATGTGGTAAGTAAAATTAACGGTTCGGGTAATGTTAACCTGAAAGGTGCCGCCCAAAGGCATAAAATCGAAGTAAATGGTTCAGGGAATGTGAATGCGGAAAATTTTCCTACCAGCAACATCTCCATAACTGTTGATGGATCAGGTGATTGTAACGTTTTTGCAACCCAAGCCCTTGGTATCAAGATCAGAGGAAGTGGAAATGTGTATTACGGAGGTTCCCCTGATATTTCATCAGATATAAAAGGCTCTGGTTCACTCGAAAAAATCAAATAAATGAATTAACGGAAACACAACAGGCTGATTTCTTCAGCCTGTTTTTTTTATCTGTCAATTTATTTCAGTCAATAAAAATAAAAACTCATTGCCATCGTTACTCTTATAGCGTATTCAGAAAATTATCCACTCAAATAGTACGGTTCGTGAAAAAATATCCGCTCAAAACTTTAAGTTTAGTTGCTATTGGTTTGATTTTCAGTATTCAATCTTTTGCTCAGTCAGGAGGAACAAGTACCTATAAGTTTCTGAATCTCACCAATTCGGCCCGTGTTGCCGCGCTGGGAAGTAATTTTCTTGCGATTTATGATAATGATCTTAGCCTTGCACTTGCTAATCCATCATTGATTTCGCCTAAAATGCACAATAATCTCTCTCTGAATTTTTCCGATGGATTGGCTGGTACAAATTATGGTTTCGCCAGTTACGGGTATAATTTTTCTCAAATTGGCAGTTTTGTCGGAACCATGCAGTATTACAGTTATGGAAAATCCGATAATATTGACGAATTTGGCGAAAAATACGGTCAGTACAATGTTGGCGAATATGCCTTTAACGTAGGCTGGGGACGCATGCTTGATTCGGTGTTCTCTATCGGGGCAAATTTCAAAATGATATATTCGGGTTTCGAAACGTACAATTCGTTTGGACTTGCAGTGGATGTTGCCGGAAGTTATGTTCCAAACGAAACTTTTGCTGCCTCCTTACTTTTCAGGAATATTGGCCGACAAATAACTGCATATACTTCCGAAGGGGTTGAACCTCTTCCTTTTGAAATTCAAGCTGGTTTATCAAAGAAACTGGATCACGTTCCTTTCCGTTACTCTATCTTGCTACAGCACCTTCAAAAATGGGACTTACGCTACGCGGATCCAAATGCTCCTGTTGATCCGTTTACCGGTGAAGTAGAGAAAGAATCAGGCATCGACGTTTTTGCGGATAATGCTTTGCGCCATATTGTTATTGGAGGCGAATTTATACCTTCTAAATTTTTTAGTCTTAGGCTGGCATACAATTACCTTCGCCGTCAGGAAATGCGTGTGGCATCTCGTCCGGGAATGGTAGGCTTTTCCTGGGGACTCGGTTTAAAAGTTTCTAAATTCAATTTCAGCTATTCAAGAGCTGCTATGCACCTTGTTGGTTCCCCCAATTATATTACAGTAAGTACTAACCTGGGTGAATGGGGTAAAAAATAAAATTTGTTTACCGATTTTACTTTTACGGGCAGCCCCTATGGTACTGCCCGTTTTTTATTAATTTCGCTTCCCAATCAGTAAAACTCCTATGAATGTAAGCATCGATCAAGGTTCCGGTTTTTGTTTCGGTGTAAACCATGCCATTCAAACCGCTGAAAATGAGTTGTATGCAGGTAATGAGGTGTATTGCCTTGGCGAAATAGTTCACAACCAGGTGCAAATGGATAAGCTTAAAGCCAAAGGCCTGAAAGTAATTACTCACAAAGATTTGCCTGATTTGAAAGGGAAACTTGTCCTTATACGGGCACATGGCGAGCCTCCGCAGACTTTTCATATGGCTGATACATTGGGAGTTAAACTGATTGATGCAACATGTCCTATTGTTACGAAATTGCAACAACGTATCCACGAAAGCGCAGTTTCTGATGAAAGTGATGATATTCAGATTGTTATTTTCGGGAAACCATGCCATGCCGAAGTCGAAGGACTGGTTGGAAATGCATCGGGAAAAGCAATTGTTATAAGCAGTGAGAGTGATCTTGAAAATATTGATTTTTCTAAACCTGT
>Ga0105047_10003711_pt1 | contig 26824 bp, 25 predicted proteins | sample MAT04_FD_78384 | JGI IMG/M metagenome (GOLD analysis project Ga0105047, IMG submission 78384) | Freshwater microbial communities from Lake Fryxell liftoff mats and glacier meltwater in Antarctica - MAT-04 (megahit assembly) | ecosystem: Environmental > Aquatic > Freshwater > Ice > Liftoff... | reverse complement strand
GCCGGCCGCAAGGCCAACTGGCTGGGGTTGGTTCTGGTCCTCTTTAGCCTTCTGGCGGCCTTCGGCTGGCCCCCCATCCCCGTTGTTGGTTTATCCCCCTCCCCTTTCCCTCCTCTCCTCCCACTCAGTTGTTCCGTATCTCCCCTTTCTCTTCTCTCCTCCCATGGAAACTGTCCTTCTCCAAAGTTCTAAAATGATCGGTTCGGGCCTAGCCACCATCGGTCTGGTTGGTGCCGGTGCCGGTGTTGGCATTGTCTTCGGTTCCCTTATCCTAGCCCTTTCACGCAATCCTTCCCTGCGAAACGAGCTTTTCCGTTTCGCCATTCTTGGTTTCGCCCTTACCGAGGCGGTTGGTCTACTTGGTCTAATGATGGCCTTCCTTATTCTGTTTATGTAGGATCCTTTTTGATCCGGCGATCCTGGTCCTGTGTGTCCAGTTTGGTTTAGTTCGGGGGCGTGGCGGAACTGGCAGACGCGGCAGTTTTAGGAGCTGTTGGCTTTGGCTTTGGGGGTTCGACTCCCCCCGCCCCCAGGTGTTTTTTGTTTTTGCTTTTCTAGATTCCGAGAAGTGGCTGAGTGGCTAAAGGCGGCGGTCTGTAAAACCGCTCCCCCCGGGTACGCAGGTTCGAATCCTGCCTTCTCCAGCGAATTTGATTCGGCAAATAGCATAGTTGGTAGTGCGGGGCCCTGCAAAGGCTCCGGCGGGGGTTCGATTCCCCCTTTGCCCTTCATTTTTTTGGGAGATAGGTCTGTTTCCCCAGGTCTCTTCGTCTAGTGGCCAGGACGTTGCCCTTTCACGGCAAAAACGCGGGTTCGATCCCCGCAGAGTTCGTTTTTTCCCCCTTTGTAGCTTAATGGCAGAGCGTCGGGTTGCGGACCCGCAGATGAGGGTTCGACTCCTTCCAAAGGCGGAGGTTTTACCGGGCGGTTCCCGTGTTTCATTCAGATCCTAAGTAGCCAGAGTATAGGTTTCTAAGTCTCTTTCTTTCCATGGTTTTTTCCACTAGTTATTTTCCCCTAAAGGGCTCGGCTCTTCGTATTTCTGAGTTGGAGTCTATCCTTCGGTCCCAGCTTCTCCAGCAAACTTCCACCGGCGCAGACTCTTCGGGAGTTGTCCTATCTCTTGCCGACGGTATCGCCCGAATTCACGGTCTTCGTTCCGTTAAAGCCGGCGAGGTTGTTAGCTTCGCCAACGGTGTCCGCGGCCTTGCCCTTAACCTTGAGCGGGACAATGTGGGCGTTGTTCTCATGGGTTCCGACGTGGCTGTCAATGCCGGTGACAAGGTGACCGGTACCGGCACCATTCTCGCCGTTCCCACCGGATTTGGCCTTCTGGGTCGTATTCTTGATCCCCTTGGTATCCCCTTGGACGGGGCAGGCCCCCTTTCCGGCCCTCTGCGTGAACGGCTGGTCGAAATTAAAGCTCCGGGCATCGTCTCGCGCAAATCCGTTCACCAGCCCCTCCAAACCGGCCTCAAGGCCATTGACAGTCTGGTTCCCATTGGCCGCGGCCAGCGAGAACTGATTATCGGGGATCGTCAGACTGGCAAAACTGCCATTGCTGTCGATGCCATTATCAACCAGCGTGAAACTCGCCGCCGCTACCTTCCCCGTTCCTGGGCTGGGACGTCCGACGAAGAGCGCTTGCGCAAATTTCCCAAGATTTCCCCGGAGCGGTCCACTTCCGACTCCCAGGTCTATTGTGTTTATGTTGCCATTGGCCAGAAAAAAAGCTCCGTCGTTAAACTGCAAACTAAGTTGACCGGTTTCAACTGCCAGGATTTTACTGTCGTTGTGGTTTCTTCCGCATCCGATGTTGCCCCGCTTCAGTACCTTGCTCCCTATTCTGGCTGTTCCATTGCCGAATTTTTTATGTGGCAGGGCAAGCATGCTCTAATTGTCTACGATGACCTGTCCAAACAGGCCGTGGCCTATCGGCAGATGTCCCTTCTCCTCCGCCGCCCGCCCGGCCGTGAAGCCTACCCCGGCGACGTCTTCTACCTCCACTCCCGCCTCCTGGAACGCGCCGCCAAGCTGTCCGACAGCCAGGGCTCTGGTTCCCTTACCGCCTTTCCCGTGGTTGAAACCCAGGGGGGAGACGTTTCGGCCTACATTCCGACCAACGTGATTTCGATCACTGATGGTCAGATTTTCCTTGACACTGACCTGTTCTACCGGGGTATTCGCCCGGCCATCAACCCTGGACTGTCCGTTAGCCGCGTTGGTTCCGCTGCCCAGGTCCGAACCATGCGTCGCATTGCGGGTTCTCTGAAATTGGAACTTGCCCAGTTTCGCGAAATTGAGTCCTTTGCCCAGTTTGGTTCCGATCTGGATGAAACCACTCGGCGTCTCCTTAACCGCGGTCGTAAGCTTACGGAGCTGCTTAAACAGCCCCAGTACGTTCCGCTTACCGTGGACAAACAGGTTTTTCTTATTTTCGCCGGAGTTCGCGGTTTTCTTGATCGTGTCGACGGGAGTCGCGTCGCAGCCTTTGAGTCTGGACTCCATGCTCTTCTGGACAGCTCTGCTTTGCTCTACCCCTACTATCGCAATCTCTGCGAAGGGGTGGACGTGGCCGACGAGCTCTTTGAGTTCCTTCTGGAACCCTATTCGGCCGCTTTCTTAGCTGGCCCGGGGAGGTTCCCGGCAGGAGCAAATTTGGGGGGTTCGACTCCCCCCCTCCCCCAATTTTCCCCCCGTGACCCATCGTTTCCGTTTTCTTCTCTCTTCGGGTGAGGCCACCCCCGGTGGTTCTCTGGCCCCCCCCCTGGCTCCCTTCGGCCTGGAATTGCCCCGGCTCGTTCGTGAAATCAACGAGCGGGCCCTGGCCCGCTATATCCGGGGGACCCCCCTGGTGGTCCGCCTGACCCTGATCCTTCCCCGCCAGTGGAGTCTTCACCTGGACCCGCCCCCCCTCTCCCAGTGCCTTCGCAGCCTCGGTCCCCGGCCCAGCCGCGTTGCCCTCTACGGCCTTCTCCTTCTTTTGGCCCGGGAGCGCAGCAGCACCTCCCGCCAGTTGGCCCCCAGTTTTTTCGGTTCTCTGGCTTCCCAGCGCCCCCCCCCGCAGCTCTAGTCCCGTGGTCTATCTTCCCCTGTTCCATCTTCGTTTGGCTTTGCTTCTGGGCTCTTCGCTAGTTCTGTCCCCGGCGGGACGCCGTCTGGCGGCCCCGGCCCAGCTGTTTCTGGCGAATTTGCCTCCGGCGGCCTGCAATTCCCTGGCCCTTGCGTCCCCACCTATCTTCGGTTTTTGCATCCGAGATGGCTTTTTTCTTAGCCCCGGGGAGTCGCCCATCCCCGGGTCAACCCCCTTCCCCCTGGCCCCCTGGCTTGTTCTGCTCCTCGTGCTCCTAGCTCCCCCCCTATGCCCACCTTTCGCCAGCTACTCCGAACCCCACGCCGTTCCAAGCTCCGTCTTTCCCGCTCCCCTCTTCTGGGTCGTTCCCCCCAGCTAAGGGGGGTCTGCCAGCGCGTCTATACCACCTCCCCCAAAAAGCCCAATTCTGCCGTTCGCAAAGTTGCCAAGGTCCGGTTGCTGGGTGGACGCAACCGGTCCCTGCTGGCCGCTATTCCCGGTTTTGGTCACAACCTGAGTGAACATTCCGTTGTGTTGATTCGGGGCGGCAAAGTCCCAGATCTGCCCGGTGTCCGCTACCGGCTGGTCCGGGGTCGCTACGATTTTCTTGCCAAAGAAACCCAGCTTCGCTCGGCCCGGCGTTCCAAGTTTTCCATCCCCAATGAAAAAAAACCCTAATTCTACCCTTGCCCTAGCCGGTGCGCTGGTCCGCCACGGTCGAGGTGCCCGGGCCCGGCAGCTTCTCCTTTCCCTCTGGCGCCGTACCAAGGTCTCTTCCCTCCCCACCCCGCCACGCCTTCTCGCCCTGGCCGCGCCCCGGGTCTCCCTGCGCAGTCGCCGCAAGGCAGGAATTACCTACAGGGTCCCCTATGTTCTTGGTTCCACCTCCCATTTCTCCTACGCTCTCCGCTGGTTTCGGGCCGCAGTGCGAGAGAGAACCGAGCGGTTGCTGGACCAACGCCTAGGGGCGGAACTTTTTGAGCTCTCCCAGCGCAAGGGTGGAACCTGGCGTCGCCGGGATGCCCTCCACCAGACCGCCCTTCTCAATCGCGGGTTTATCCGTCTTCTCCGCCGCTAGCTTCTATGTCCCTTCGCTCCCAGCTTACCCTCCCCAACCGCTCTTCGGGGGGTCGGGGATTTCGGGGCCGCCTCGCCCTCCGTCACCGGGGAGGGGGCCTCCGCCCTCGCCTTCTTTCTTCGGTTTTTGGTTTGACTCCTCTTCTCGGCCGTCCCGGCTGGCTTCTTCCCGGAAAAGACCCCCTTTCCGCCCTAGCCGGTGGCTGGCTGGCCCGGCTCCCGCGTCCTCTGGGCCTTCGCCCCAATTCCCCCTTTGGCTGGAGTCGCCTGGGAAGTTTTGGTCGTTTGCCCGGTTCTGGGTCCCCCCTTCTCCTGCTTCCACCGGGCAGTCCCCTACACTTCCTGGAGGGGACTGCCGGAAAGCTCCCCCTCATCCGTTCTCCGGGGGTTGCCGGTCGGCTTTTGCGCCACTATCGCCACCCCCTTTCTCCCCGGCGAGGGACCAGCCTGGTCCGACTTCCGTCGGGCCAACTCCGCCTGTTTCCCTCCCTGCGTTTGGCGGGGTTTGGTTCCCTGGCCCCGCCTCTCCCCCGTCCTCCCCTTTTCCGAGCCGGTGACAGTCGTCGCCGGGGCCGTCGCCCGGCGGTGCGCGGCGTTGCCATGAATCCCATTGATCACCCCCACGGCGGTGGCCAGGGCAAGACCTCCGGGGGCCGACCCTCCTCCTCCCCCTGGGGAGTTTATACCAAGGGGGTTCGAACTCGTTCTCCCCGTTCCCCCAGCAACCGGTTTTTGGTTTCTACCTTCTGACAATGCGTTCCCGCTGGAAATTGCTCCTTCCCCATCGTCGCCCTCTCAATTGCCGCTGCCGTCCCGGGGTTTCCCAGCTGGGTCAGAAAGTGTCCCTCTATACAGGACGCAGCTGGCAGCAGGTCTCCATCCGGGAGCCCATGCTTGGCCTTCCGCTAGCCCTTTTTCTCCCCAGCAAGCGAGGTGGCGCAGCCATTCACCGTTCTCGCTAGCCCCCCCTTTCTTTCTATGGGTCATTCCGTTCACGCCGTTGCTTTTCGCCTTTGCCATCGCCGCAGCTGGGTTCACCGATCCCCCTTTATTGGCGCTGTTCCCTCCCTCTGGTCTCCCGCTGTCGTCGAGCGTCTTGTCCAGCGCCGGCTCCGCCCCCCCCAGGCTCCGTTTTTGGCGGGGGCTTCGCTCCTCCGGCGTTCCCCCTTTGGGGCCTCCCGGTTCCTCGTCCAGGCCCAGTTTACCCCCCTCCAGCGGGTTTTGGCTCTCTTCCACCGGCGCAATCGTTTCAAGCGGCGCCGGGCGTTCCATCCCCTGGTCGCCAGCTCTCTTTTGCCCCCGGCCCAGTCCCTCCCCCCCCTGGCCCCTCTCTGGCTTCCTTTCTTGCGTTCGCGCTTTGGAACCTCCTGGGCTCCTCTGGTTGCCTCCCCTTTTCCCCTCCGTCTGGTCGGTGTCCGGTCGTTTCCCTTTCCAACTTTGCTCTGTCGTTTTCTCCTGGATAGAGTCCGTTCCGGTCTTCCCCTGGGCCGGCTCATTAACAGCTTTCTGGCCAATAACTTCCGTCGTCTGGCGAAGGTTGGAGTGCTGGGAGTTCTGCTCCGGGCCAGCGGTCGGTTTACCCGGTCCCAGCTGGCCACAACCCTACTGTTCCGGCGCGGGCGTGTCCCCCTGGCTACGGTTGCTCTGGCCGTTGACCAGGTTTCGGCTACCGCCTCTCTAAAGTACGGTGCCTGTACCCTTACCCTCTGGATCTCCCGTTCCTCCCCCCTCTTAGATGGTCAAACGCTCCCTTTCTGGCCCTCCCCGGCGCATCCACGCCAAGCGGTTTCTCCGGTCCGTCCCCAAGTCCCCCCCAACTTCCCTTCCGGGCGCCTACGGCCTGGTTTCAACCGCCTACGGTCGCCTGGACAAGGTTCAGCTGGAAGCGGCGCGCAAGGTGGTTCGCCGTCGTCTTCGACGTCTGGGAGTACTTCGTGTGTTGGTTTTTCCCAACCTTCCCCTCACCAGGAAACCGCTCCAGTCCCGCATGGGTCGCGGCAAGGGGCGACTGGCCAGCCACTTTTGCTGGATCCGACCGGGACAACCACTTTTGGTTGTTCTGGGAGTTCCACCGGGCCGGGCTCGCCAGGCTCTGGCCGGTGGGGCTTCCAAGCTTCCCCTGGCTACCCTTCCCTCCCCTCTCCGTTCTCTCCAGGGATGATTTTTCGCGAAACCTTGCTCCGGGTGGCCGACAACAGCGGTGCTCGTCTGGTCCGCTGTGTGGGCCTAACCCCCCCCTTTGCCCGGGAAGGGGATCTTATTACGGTTAGTGTTTGCCGCTGTCGGCCCCGCTCCCGGGTGGAGCGGGGCCGTCTCTATCGAGCTTTGGTGGTTCAGTGCCGCCGCCCCAGCACCCGCTGGGGCGGCGTTGCCCTGGGTTTTCGCTCTAACAGGGTCGTGCTCCTTCGCCGGCCGGACTCGCTCCGGGCTGAACCTCTCCCCCTGGGGACTCGTCTGGTTCGGTCGTTGTCCCTGGCCGTTCGCCGCCGCGGTTTTGCCAAGTTGCTTCTCCTTGCTCCCTCTCTTCTCTAGACTACTCCGTGCGATCCCCTTTCCCCTCTCCCCTCCGTTTTTGGTTTGAAGACCTTCTCCTCCGGCGACCTTCGCCCGTCCCTTTGCCCCCCTCCCCAGCGCTGGTTATCCTGGCGACGCGCCAACCGGCTGGGGTTGAGCCCCTTCCCGCCTGGGATCTGTTTCGCTGGCTGGCCGGTGGAGTTTCGCCCCTACTTTTTCCCGTTTCCGGTCGCTGGTTGGAGTTCCATCGGCCCCTGGATTCTCTCCGGGCTCTGGGTCCGTTGCTCTGGGTTCTTGGCTGTTGGCTCCCTCGATTGATTCGCCGGGATCTTTCTCCCCGGGTTCGTTCGACAGATTCTGGTCACCTGGTAGTCCTCAGGGATTGGGGGGAGCTGGGTCTTCCGCTGGTTCGCGATTATTTTGGTCTTCGCCTAGCCGTCAGGTTTCACTTTCCTCGGGCGGACTCCCTTTTTCTAAGTCTCCTTCGTCTTCGTCCGTGAAATACGCTCTGCAAAAAGATTCCAACCGCCGTCGACAGTTCTTGGATCGGGAAACTCGATCGGTTCACTTCCGTTCTCTGCTTCGGTCCCAGCGCCTTTCTTCCCCCCTGCGCCAGCGGCTCTACCCTTCCTGGGGTGATAGGTTGCTTGCCCTTCCCGGTCGGATCCGCAACCGTTGTTTTCTAACGGGCCGGTCCGGTTCTCCCCAGACCCCCTTCAATCTTTCGCGCCAGACCCTCCGTACCCTTGCCGTTCGGGGACTGGTTCCCGGTCTGTCCCGGTCCTCCTGGTTATCCCTCCGACCCCCTCTCCCATGACTACTCCCCTTGCCCAGCTTCTTGGCTCCCTGGATGGCCGTACCCGTTCCGGTCGTACGCGTTTTCTGGTTCCTGGTTCCCGTTCCGTTCTAGCCCTGGTGTCCGCCCTCCGCGGGACAGGCTCTCTGGTGGGCTTTCGCCGTCGTGTCTGCCGTCGCGTTGAATTGGTTGTGCGGCCGGGGCTCCCTTCCCCCGCCCCCCCGGTTCCACCGGTTCTCCGTTCCCGCCGGGGTTTGTTTTCCCTTCCCCCTTCTGCCCTTGTGTCCTCGTCGGCTGGTCTCCGTTCCCCGGGCCAGTTGCGCCGCCGCCGCTCGGGCGGAACTCCCCTTCTTCTCCCCTTCGGTCGATGATCCGCTCCCCCCGCCCTCTTCCCTACCCCCAGGGTTCCCCCCTGTTGGCTCCTCTGGCCGGCTGGGTTGGAATCCAAAATCAAAGGTTGCGGGGGGCCCTCCGGGGACATCTTGTTCGCCTGCGGCCCCAGGGTGTGGGCTACCGCCTCTGGTTGGTGGGTTCTCTCCTTCTTCTGGATTTGGGTTGGTCGGCTTTTCGGTTGTGTCATCTCCCTTCCGCCGTTCGACCTCTTCTGGGTCGTGGCGGGGCGCTGATTCTCCTCTCCCCCTCCCTTCCATTGGTGACGACCCTGGTTGATCGTCTGCTGGGGTTCCGCCCCCCTGACCCCTACCGGGCCAAGGGGTTGCGTTCTCCGGATCGCCCTCCTCCTTTTTCGAAAAAACCAAAGAAAGATGGCAAATGAGTTTCCTGTTCGTCTCCTGGATCGTCCCCTCCCCCCCTCCCTTCCTCTGGGGTCCCTGGGACGTTATCTGGGGGGTTTGGGTCCCAGCACCCTGGCCTCCCTCCTTGGCTCCCTGGGGTTTTCTCCAACCCTTCCTCTGGGTCTTCTTCCACCCCCCCGCCTCCGACTCCTCGAGGAATTGCTCCGGCCCCGCCGTCTTGGCCGGTCTGTTCTACGTTTTCGCCTGGCCCGCATTGCCGACAAACGCCGTTCTGGCTCCTATTTTGGGATTCGCCACGGTTTTGGTCTCCCTGTCCGGGGCCAGCGAACCCATTCCAATGGCCGAACAGCTCGTCGTAGCCAACGCTCCTCTGCCTAGCCATGTACCTCCACCTTCGTCCCACCCCTAACAATTTTTTTATCACCCTTGTTTCCTCCCGGGGAGAGGTTCTTCTCTGGGTTTCTGCCGGCTCGCTGGGTCTCCGCGGCCCCCGGCGGTCTACCCCCCTGGCCGCTGAACAGACAGCCCGGGCTCTGGTCGAACGTCTCCGGGAGCGCCAAATTCGTTCTGTCGGTCTCCGGGTAGCCGGTCCCCTGGGTAGCCGGGTCCGATCCGCCCTCCGGGGGTTGGTTTCTGGCTCCCAGCCACTCCATCTCCTGGGGTTGGAACTTTCTCCCCCCCTGGCCCATAACGGTCTCCGTCCCAGCAAACGCCGTCGGGTATAGTTTAATCGGTAAAATATCTGCCTTGGGAGCAGACGTTGCGGGTTCGACTCCTGCTACCCTGATTTTAAACCGTTTGAGCATAGTTTAACGGCCAGAGCGTCGGTTTGTGGCACCGAAGATACGGGTTCGATTCCCGTTGCTCACCTCACCTCTCCCCGGGCGAGTGGCCGAGTGGTCCAAGGCACCGGTTTTGAAAACCGAGGTATCCCCCCAGATCAAGGGTTCGAATCCCTTCTCGCCCTTCTTTCCCGCCCTCTGTGGTCTTTTCCCCCATCCATTGGCATCTTCCGGGTCGGCTTCTGCCCTCCCCTGCGGGTTCGTTGGTTCGATCCTCCCCGACCCATTTCCCCCCCTTCCGCTACGGTCGCCGGGGCTGGCGTCTGCGCCTTCGCCCCTCCCCCTCTTCCCCTGGTTTTCGGGGGGGGTTTCTCCCCCCCCTTCTACCCCGGTCCCTGCGGTCCGGGCTCCTGCGCCTTATGGCCTTCCGTTTTTTTCATTTGCGCCGGTCACTTCCCCTGGTCTCTCGGCCCCCGCCCCTCCCCCTATTCCCCCCCCCTCTTCGCCAGCGGCGGCGGATTGGTATCCGCCCCCTTTTGGCCTTCGCCCCCCTTCTTCCTTCCCGGTTCCTTCCCTTCCGCAGGCGCCGGGGCGTACGGCGCTGGCTAGTCCCCTCCCTGATTTCCCTGGAGCGGCGCTTCCGCTCTCCGCTCCCCCTCTACGGCCGCCGCCGTACGCCCCGGCGCCTGCGTCCGCTCTTTACCCTGGCGATTATTGCTTCCGGTTCGGGCCGACTGCCTCCCCTGGTTCCCGGGTCCCCCGCCTTCTTTGGACTTCCTCCGGCTCTCCGTCTTTCTTCCCGCCGCCGCTCTCCCCTTTCTTTCCATGCCCCAACTGGATAAATTTATCTTTTTCCCCCAACTTTTCTGGTTTGTCGTTCTCCTGGCGGGTCTCTACCTTCTGCTGGTGGGTTGGTTGCTGCCCCGGCTGCTCCGCTCCCTTAAGTTCCGCCGGGCCCACCGTGGTCGGTTGGCCCGCCGCCTGCTACGCTCCTCCCTTCTCCTGGCTGACCGTCTACCCCCCCTGGTTGCTCCTAGCCAGCGTTCTCCTCTTCTGGTTCTTCCGGCCCTGGACCGGTTGGGAGATTCACTGGCATTCTCTCTTTCCGGCTTTCGGCGGTTCTTGCTTCCCCCTCTTCCCCTCCGTCCCTTTCCCCTGGCCAGTCTTGCTTCTCTGCCATCCCTTTCCCGGCTGCCGGTTTTTTCTCCCCTTTTTTCAGCCCCCCCGGCTGCTCCGGCCTCCCTGGCTCCGTTGACTTTCCACGGTCGTTCCCTTTCTCTTCCCCCCTTCTACCCCCGCCCCTCCCCTTCTACCCCCGTTACCCTCTCTTCCACCGTTTCCAGTCTAGTCCCCCTTCCCCCTTCTCTGGCTCTTCTGCTGTTGGCTCTGGCCGCCCGGCAAATCCAGAGGGAGTTGCTTCTCTGGCTAGATCCCCTGGCTGTGCCCCTTCCCCTGGAGGAGCTGGCTCTACTATCCCTTCGTGGTTTGGCCCAGTCTCCGCTGATCCGCCTCCCCTCCCTTCTTTCCTAGGATGCCGTTGATTTTTCCCCTAGCCGCAGCTCTTCTTGGTACCGCTCTTCTCCTTCTCCAAAACTCTCTTAGCGAAGAACTTCTTCTTCTTATTGCCTCTACTTTTTTTTTCGGAGCTGTTTTCAATCGAGTTCGTCCCCCGGTGGTTGTTTGGGTTCTCGCCCAGTCCGACGAGCTCTATTCTTCCCTGGCCACCCTTCTGGAACTTCGTCTGCTTCGCCTGGCTGCGCTTCTGGGTCTGGGACGCCGCCTGGTCGCCCTGGTCGGCTTTTTGGCTCGCCTTCTCCCTGCCCTGGCCCCTCTTTTTCTCCGTCCCCTCCCAGGTACTCCCCTTCCATTGGCGGGGGTCTCCGAGCGGGAGTTGGCCAGTACCCCTTCGGTTCTGATTCTGGCAGTTCGCCTGGCTCGATTGCGGTTGCTCGGGTCTATGCTTCTGGACTTTAATTCCCTGGTGGCCGATCGTCTTGTCCTGACCCCCAGCTCAACCCCCTAAGATGCATCGGGAATTTTCTGCTCTTTTGGCCGTTTGGTTCATCGCGGCCCTTCTTTCCCTGGTTCTTTTTGGTCTCTCCTTTCTCCTTGTTCCGCGGCGCCAGGATTCGGAAAAGGTTTCTGCCTACGAATGCGGATTTGATCCCTTCGAGGACGCTCGGGGCCGGTTTGATGTCCGTTTTTATCTTGTGGCTATCCTTTTTATCGTGTTCGATTTGGAGGTTTCCTTTCTTTTTCCCTGGAGCCAGGTGATTGGTGGCGTTGATCTCTTCGGCTATGGTGCTCTTCTCCTTTTTCTCCTAATTCTTACCCTGGGCTTTCTCTACGAGTGGTTCCGGGGGGCTCTGGATTGGTAGCCCACCTCCCCTTTTTCCATGGCACTCGACCGTTTTCTACTTCAACTTCCTCTTCGCCTGGTCCGGTTCCTGGGTGGCCTTCCGGCTCCCCTTCGGTTTGTCCTCCGGGAACGGGAGTTTTCTCTCTGGGTCCCCCCCTTGGCCCTTCTTCCCCTATTGGCCCTGGTTCGAACCCACTCTTCCCTTCAGTTTTCTACCCTTTTGGATCTTACCTCCGTCGATTATCCTGGCCGTTCACCGCGGTTTCAGTTGGTTTATCAGCTCCTTTCCTACCGTTTTAATCTTCGGTTGACCCTTCGTACTGCTACGGATGGAGCTGTTCCCAGCGCCAGTGGCCTTTTCCCGGCTGCCAACTGGCTGGAACGGGAGATCTGGGACCTTTTTGGCATTCCCTTTGGGGGACATCCGGATCTCCGCCGCATTCTCAGTGACTACGGTTTCGAGGGCCATCCCCTCCGCAAGGAGTTTCCCCTGGTGGGTTTTAGCGAGGTCCGCTACGACGACCTCCGGCGCCGAGTTGTGCTGGAGCCCCTGGAATTTGGCCAGCAGTATCGCCATTTCGCCTCCGGTCTTCCCTGGTCGCCCCCCCTTCCTTCCCCCCCTCCTAGTATTTTAACGTGACCACCTCCCTTAAGAATTTTACCATGAACTTCGGTCCCCAGCACCCCGCGGCCCATGGGGTTCTTCGCCTAGTACTTGAGCTCCGGGGCGAAGTGGTGGAGCGGGCAGACCCACACATTGGTCTGCTTCACCGCGGTACCGAGAAGCTCATTGAATACAAGAGTTATCTCCAGGCTCTCCCCTATTTCGACCGCTTGGACTATGTTTCCATGATGGCCCAAGAGCATGCCTACTCTCTGGCCGTGGAGAAGCTGGTTGATTCTCAGCCACCTATTCGGGCCCAGTACATTCGGGTGATCTTTGGTGAGATCACCCGAATTCTCAATCACCTCATGGCCGTTACCACCCATGCCCTGGATCTGGGGGCTCTTACCCCTTTTCTCTGGGGGTTCGAAGAGCGGGAGAAATTGATGGAGTTCTACGAACGGGTTTCCGGTGCCCGTCTCCATGCCGCCTATATTCGTCCCGGGGGTGTTCATCGAGATCTTCCCCGGGGACTTTGCGATGATCTCTATGCCTTTGTCTCCCAGTTTGGCCGGCGCCTTAATGAAATGGAAGAGCTCCTTACGTCCAACCGAATTTGGAAACAGCGTCTGGTGGATGTGGGGGTTGTTTCCCAGGCCCAGGCCCAGGCCTGGGGGTTTTCCGGCGTTATGGTTCGGGGGTCCGGTCTTCCCTGGGATCTTCGGCGCAGCCAGTCCTATGAAATCTATGATCGTTTGGAGTTTTCGGTCCCCCTGGGTAGCCGAGGGGACTGCTATGACCGGTACCTCGTCCGGGTGGAAGAGATGCGCCAGAGTCTTCGTCTCCTCGAACAGTGTCTAGTGCAACTTCCTCCGGGTCCGGTCTCTTCGGGAGATGCCAAGTTGGTTCCTCCCCCCCGGGCCTTTATGAAGCATTCCATGGAATCCCTTATTCACCACTTTAAGCTCTACAGCGAGGGGTTGGTAGTAGCCGGACCTGGCCGGGATACCTACGTTGCCCTGGAGGCCCCCAAGGGGGAGTTCGGTGTTTTTCTGGTAGCCTCGGGCGGTAGCCGACCCTACCGCTGTAGGATTCGTTCGCCCGGTTTTCTCCATCTCCAGGGTCTTGATTGGATGGCCCGGGGTCATCTCCTGGCCGATGTGGTTGCCATTGTCGGGACCCAGGATTTGGTTTTCGGTGAAGTTGATCGGTTATTCCCCCCCCACCCGTCCATGTATCTTTCCCCCCTCGAGACCTTTGAGGTTCTCCTCTACCGCCCTCTGGGTTTTTTTTCCCTGGATATCTCTCTAACCAATGGAGCTCTTTTTCTGGCGCTGGCAGCCGCCTCCATTGGACTCCTATTTCTGGGTCTACTGCGCACCCCTCTTATTCCTTCGGGGGTTCAGCTTTTGGCCGAACAGCTCTACCGGTTTGTCCTTTCCATGGTGGCAGAACAGACTGGTGGTGCCGCTCTGCCCTTTTTTCCCCTGTTGCTTTTGGTTTTTATTTTCATTGCCGTTTCCAATCTGCTTGGACTGTTTCCCTTCGCTTTTACGACCACCGCCCAGTTTGCCCTAACTTTCGCTCTGGCCCTTTCCTTTAACCTGGGGTTCGTGCTCCTGGGTTTTCGTCTCCACGGAATGAACTTTCTCCGGCTTTTTCTTCCGGCCGGTGCTCCTGCTGCCCTTCTTCCCCTTATTGCAGCCATCGAGGTGGTTTCCTACTTGATTCGCACTTTCAGCCTTTCCATTCGATTGTTTGCCAACATGATGGCCGGTCACACCCTTCTCCACATCCTTGCCACCTTTAGTCTTCAACTTCTGAAGCTCGGAGGTCCCCTGGGTGTTGTTGCCGCTCTTATTCCCCTGGCTCTGGTGCTGGCAGTTTTTGCCCTGGAGTTGGCCATTGCCCTTATCCAGGCCTATGTTTTTACCATTTTGCTTGCGATCTATTCCAACGATTCCTATCATCCGGTCCATTAGTTTGGGCTCGGGTGGAGTCGAACCACCCCATGTCGCTTATCAAGCGACCATTCTACCGCTAAATTACGAGCCCCATGTTTCTTAACCCCTCTAGTGGAAAAAAATACCACCCCTTCCATCTGGTTACCCCTTCCCCCTGGCCTATTTTCACCGCAGGTTCTGCCTTTGGTCTAGCCGTTGGGGCCACCCTCTTTATGCACGCCTATGGCTCTTCTCTCTTGGTCTATTCTCTGGTGGCTTTGCTCTACTGCATGGGTCTCTGGTGGCGAGATGTGGTTCGCGAGGCTACCTTTGAGGGTCGCCACACCCGTTCTGTCCAGCGGGGTCTTCGCCTGGGTTTTATCCTTTTCATTGCCTCGGAGGTAATGTTCTTTTTCGCTTTTTTTTGGGCCTTCTTCCATTCTAGCCTCTCTCCGTCCGTAGAGTTGGGTTGTCTCTGGCCTCCCGTTGGGATTCACCCCTTTGACCCCTGGGGAGTTCCTTTGCTAAACACCTATATTCTTCTTCTTTCCGGAGCGACGGTTACCGCCACCCATCATTATTTGGTCGGCGGTGATGGCCTAGGCGCCCGCAGTTGGCTCGTTTATACGGTTGTTCTGGCCTTTCTCTTTACGTTGGTTCAGCTTTCAGAATATCGTGAGTCGAGCTTTTCCATTAACGATGGCGTCTACGGCTCCACCTTCTTTATGGCAACCGGTTTCCACGGTCTCCACGTCCTTGTCGGAACTCTCTTCCTTGGTGTTTGCTATCTCCGTCTCCTCCGCCATCATTTTACTCGCCAGCATCATATCGGTTTTGAAGCCGCAGCCTGGTACTGGCATTTCGTTGATGTGGTTTGGCTTTTCCTTTTTGTTTCTATCTATTGGTGGGGCGGCCGCTTAGCCTTCCGGTGGTTTTTGTCCATCCGGTTTTAATTCAGTTCGGCCCATTTGCCCCGGCGTTTTTGGTCTTCCCTCTCCCCTCTTTTTTCTCTCCCATGCGATCGGTTCGCAGCGCCCCACTCCTTGACACCCTCTACCGGTCAGTCGTTACCTATCCGGCCCCGGCCAACCTCACCTATCTCTGGAATTTTGGTGTCTATGCTTTGCTCTGCCTAGCTATTCAGATTGCTACCGGCCTTTTTTTGGCCATGCACTATGTTCCCGACCAAACGCTAGCCTTTGCTTCAGTTGAGCATATTATGCGGGATGTAAACGCCGGTTGGCTTCTTCGCTACATCCATGCCAACGGTGCTTCCATGTTTTTTATCGTGGTCTACGTCCATACCTCCCGGGGACTCTACTACGGTTCCTACGTCCACCCCCGTCAATATCTTTGGAGCGTTGGCGTTATTATTCTTCTACTGATGATTCTTACGGCTTTTTTGGGTTATGTTCTCCCCTGGGGTCAAATGAGTTTCTGGGCAGCTACGGTTATTACCAACCTCCTTTCGGCCCTTCCCCGTGTTGGTCAACCCCTGGTGGTTTGGGTCTGGGGGGGGTATTCCGTGGATAACGCCACACTCAATCGTTTCTTCTCCCTTCACTTTTTTCTTCCATTCGTTATCGCCGCTTTGGTCGGTCTTCACCTGGTTCTTCTCCATACGCACCATTCCAATAATCCACTGGGGGTCGATTATGGCCGGGATTCTATTCCCTTCTACCCCTATTATATTGTTAAAGACCTCTACGGGGTTGTTCTCTTTTTGTTGTTTTTTGCAGGTTTTCTCTTTTTTGCCCCCAATCTGCTCGGCCACCCCGACAACTATATTCCGGCTAATCCCATGGTTACGCCCCCGCACATCGTGCCCGAGTGGTACTTTCTTCCCTTTTACGCCATTCTCCGGGCCATCCCCGATAAGCTCCTCGGTGTTTTGGCACTGGGGGCGGCCATTGTTTCCCTGCTTCTTCTGCCCCAGGTTGTCCGCCCGGAAGTTCGTTCGTCGGCTTTCCGGCCTCTCTCCCATGTGCTTTTTTGGTTGATTCTCCTCGATGGCCTTGTTCTGGGGTGGGTTGGGTCAAAGCCCGTGGAACATCCCTACGTGATCATTGGCCAGGTTGCCACTGCTTTGTATTTTTCTTATTTCTTTCTTCTTCTTCCCGGTGCTGTTTGGGTCGAGCGGTTTTTTTGGACCAATGGTGCCTATTTGTCTTCCCGTTCCCCCTCCTTATTTCTAGGTGTTTGGAAACGGGTTTGGGAGCGTTGGAGAGAAGGATTCATCGGCGGAAACCCACTGCGCCCTTCCGCTCGACCTTCTTTCGTCCAGGTACCCCGTTTTTCGGGGAAGATAGGATGGCTCCTCTTTTTTGTTTGGCTTGTAGCTTAGTGGTAGAGCGGTCGGCTGTTAACCGTCCGGTGCCGGTTCGATTCCGGCCAAGCTCTTTCGGTGGTATAGCCAAGCGGCAAGGCAGCGGATTTTGGCTCCGCCAGCGGAGGTTCGACTCCTTCTACCCCAGTTTTTTTAGATCCGTTTTTCAGTGAATTCGGCGGATATCCAGGTGGGAGGGTTTTTGGCCGGTTGTTGGGCCCAGGGCTTTTGCCCCGTTGCAGCCCAAAGCGGCAGAACGGAAACGTTTTTTGTATAAACCCGGCGAACTGAAACATCTCACTAGCCGGTGCAATTTAAATCTTCGGAGAGATCGTCCCTAGTGGTGAGCGATGACGATCAAGGTCTGGTAGTTTTTCAGTGGGGGTGTCGGGAGCTGACTGCTCCACCGCTGTGTTCAGGTAATCTCCGTTTCTGGAGAACTACCGTTGAGTAGGAAGGGGCCGGTGAAACCCCTGCCGAAGAGGGGGGCACCACCCCCCAAGCCTAACTGTCCCCCCCAACCTCTAGAGTTTAGTACCGTGAGGGAAAGATGAAAAGAACCCGTGGCAGGGAGTGAAATAGAGCTTGAAACCGAGTTTTGCCATCGCCTTCCGGTGTCACCGGAGTACCTTTTGTATCATGGGCCGGCAAGTTGGGACGGCCAGCAAGCCCAGGGGGTTATTTCCCAGGCGCAGGGAGACCGTTTCTAGTTGGCCGTTCCAGACCCGAAACCGGGTGATCTAGCCATGGGCAGGCTGAAGTTCCCCTAATCCGGGAATCGGAGGGCCGAACCCGTGCATGTTGCAAAATGCTGGGAGGACCTGTGGCTGGGGGTGAAAGGCCAATCAAACCCGGAGATAGCTGGTTTTCCGCGAAAGCTATTTAGGTAGTGCGTTCCTTTTGCGCCGGAACAGGTAGAGTTGGCTGCTCGCCGGGGGGTTTGATCGCCCTACCGCCGTCACCGTAACTATGAATGGTTCCGGCTGCCCAGGAGCAGTCAGGGTCGGGGCGCTAAGGTCCCGGCCCGAGAGGGAAAGAGCCCTTACCAGCAGCTAAGGTTCCCAAGAGTCGGCCAGTGTTTCCCAAGGGGGGGCGGGCCTAGACGGCCAGGGGGTGGGACTGGAAGCAGCCATCCCTTAAAGAAAGCGTAATAGCTCACTGGCCCAGCCTCGGCTCTCCCGTAAATGAATGGAGCTTACCGATTCACCGAAGCTCTGGACCCCCTTTTTTTGGGGGTGGTAGCGGAACGGGCCCCGCCTAAGATCGGGACGTGAGTCCCGGTTGTTGGGGGGTTTCGAGAATGCCGGCATGAGTAGTGAAGAGGTGTGAGAACCACCTCCGCCGTAAACCCAAGGTTTCCGCAGCCAGGATGTTCCTCTGCGGGTTAGACGGTCCCTAAGGTAGTTGCCCAACGGCAGCTCCGATGGGTGGAATCTTCCGATTCTTCTGGGGGGTGACGGTTTTGGGCCATTTTCTAGAATTGGAAAATTCTAGCTTCGGTGGTCCGGAGTCCCGGAAATAACCCCCCTCCAAGTCCCGTACCGAAAACCGCCACTGGTGGGTGGGCAGAGTATGCTCAGGCGTGGGCTAAGGGTGCTGAAGGAACTAGGCAAATTGGCTCCGTAACTTCGGGAGAAGGAGCGTCCGGTGACGGTTGCTGGTTGGTTTTCCCCTTTCCATCGTCGCCGGGTGGCACAGAGCAGGGGGTGGCGACTGTTTAGTAAAAACACAGGACTCTGCTAAATCTCAAGATGAGGTATAGGGTCTGAGGCCTGCCCGGTGCTGGGTAGTGAACCGGAGGGGTTTCCGCTCCGAAGGCAAACTCCAGTAAACGGCAGCTGTATTTCTGACGGTTCTAAGGTAGCGAAATTCCTTGTCGGGTAAGTTCCGACCTGCATGAATGGTTTAACGACCTCCCCACTGTCTCCAGCACCCCCCCGATGAATTTGGAATCTTCGTGAAGATGCGAAGGCGAGGCGGCGAGACGGAAAGACCCTGTGCACCTTTACTGCAGCCATGCGGTTCCCTTTCAGTTTCCCTGCGTAGGATAGTTGGCAGCCTGGTATCGCTCCGTTCTGGCGGATTCGGTAGGTCTTCTGCAATGTCAATCTGGGCCGACTGGGAGGGATTCACCTCCGGGAAAGTCGCATGGTGGGCAGTTTAGCTGGGGCGGCTGCCTCCCAAAGGGTAACGGAGGCGTGCAACGGTGGGTTTGTCCCGGTATTCCGGGACTTAAGTTCAATGGCAAAAGCCCGCTTGACTGGCTAGATCGACGGATCGACCAGGGAGGAAACTCGGCCATAGTGATCCGGTGGCGGCCCGTGGAAGCGCCACCGCCTAGCGGATAAAAGGTACGCCAGGGATAACAGGCTGATGACCCCCTAGAGCTCCTATCGACGGGGTCGTTTGGCACCTCGATGTCGGCTCATCACATCCTGGGGCTGAAGCCGGTCCCAAGGGTTCGGCTGTTCGCCGATTTAAAGTGGTACGTGAGCTGGGTTTAGAACGTCGTGAGACAGTTCGGTCCCTATCTACCGCCTCCGGAAGGGGGAGTTTCTCGCCCCAGTACGAAAGGACCGGGTGGGCGGGACCGCCGGTGTGCCGGTTGTCCTTCCAGGGCATGGCCGGGCAGCTGCGTTCCGAGGGCTAACCGCTGAAACCATCTAAGTGGGAAACCCCGCTCTACCCCTTCCTTCTCCGGGCGGTCGACCACCGCCTGGATAGGTCCGCGGTTGGTCTCCTTTGCGGGAGTTGCCAGCGGAAACTAAAGTTAACTCTATTTTCGATCTTCCTTCCAACTGTGTCCGGGTCTTCGCGGAGATCCTCCTTTCCGGACAATCCGGAAATGCTATTTTCCATGCGGTTTTCACTCTTTTCCTCCGGGGCGCTGACGGCCAAGCCTTACGCCTTTTTGGCCCGTCCCTGGGAGCTCCAGTCGCGGTCTCTCCTGGACCCCCTCGATTCCCTGGGCACCCCTATTCGTCTGGATCTGCGTGGTTTTGTCCCAATGCGTCTCCTGCCCCGTCTTGACCCAGGCAACCCTCTGGGGGAGTGGATTTCCGATCGTACCCGGTTTTCCTACGACGGCTTTCGGCGCCAGCGGCTTGCTACCCCCCTTTTTCGCCCGGTCCTCTCCCCCCTCCCGTTGGTCCCCATTTCCTGGCAGTGTTCCCTGGATGCTTTGGCTACTATTCTCCGGGCCGGCCCCCCCACCCTGGTAGCTGGACCGTTGCTGTCCTTCGGCGCCTTCTGGGTTCAGCAGCAACTGGGTGCCTCACTGGGACTTCGCCCTTTGGCTGTTTTGCCCCAGCCGTCGCCGCCCTTGGCTGCGTCGGATCTGGCCCAGTGTGATCTGGTTTTGCTGGCCGGTTGTGATTTGCGCCTCCGCCTTCCACTTCTTTACCTCCGGGTACGACGTCTTGGTCTGGCCGGTGTGCCTCTTGTTCGCTGGGGTGTTCCCGGGACGGTTGGCCTGTCCCTGGGTCACCGTCCCGGGATTCTCCTGCGCTTGGTTCAGGGCCGTCACCGGGCCAGCCCCCTTCTGGCGACGGCCCGTTCTCCCCTTATTCTGGTCGGTGAGGTTCCCTTTTCTGTTCTCCTTCTTCTGGAATCCCGCTATTCGGGGTCCATCCGTTCCGCCGCCTTTTCTCCACTTGCCCCCAGTGCCTCTTTTCTGGCTGGCTCCCCACTGCTGCTTCCACCCGCCCCGGCCTCCCCCTCCCCCCTTTGGTTGCTTGGTGCCGACGGTTGGGATTGGTCCCGGTCGGTTCCGGCCGTTATTTATCAGGGTCACCATGGCGATCGGGCTGCCTCCCGGGCCTCTCTGGTCCTTCCCAGTCGGTTTTCTCTGGAGGAGCTAGACAGTCGCCGAGACCTCTGGGGGACGGTTCATTCGCCCGGCCCCCTCCCCCCCAACCCCCCGCTTCCGGCTGCTCTTCAACTTTTGACCGCAGCTGGGTTGCTTCTTGATCCCCCCGTTTTGTTTTCGACTCCCCCCCGTTCCTGGTTGGCTGGTCTAGTCCCGCGTCTGGTCTTTCCCCTGTTGGCTCCCCTTTGCCTAGGCGGATCGCCCTTTTATCCCGTTCCCGCTAACCCCTACCGCCTTGATGTGGTTTCTCGCTCTTCCCGTCCCCTGGCCCTAGCCGCCATTCGGTTGGTTTCTCTGGCTCCCAACTATCCCATTTTCCCATGATTTTTCTGCTCTATAGTCTAGCCAAGGGGCTTGTCCTTGTTATTCCCCTACTTTTGGCCGTTGCATTTTTGACGTTGGCCGAGCGGAAAGTACTGGCGGCCATGCAGCGCCGTCGGGGTCCCAACGTGGTTGGTCCCCTGGGTACCCTTCAACCTCTGGCAGACGGGGTTAAAATGATTTTTAAGGAGACAATTTTGCCCGGTCTAGCCAATAAGTTTCTCTTTGCCCTGGCTCCTATTCTTACCCTATTTCTCGCCATTTCCGGTTGGGCTGTTGTTCCGCTGGCCGAGGGTTTGGTGCTGGCCGATCTAAATCTTGGACTTCTCTATCTTTTTGCTGTCTCCTCTCTGGGTGTCTACGGTATTGTCCTGGCCGGCTGGTCTTCCAATTCCCGTTACGCTTTTCTGGGGGCCCTCCGTTCCGCCGCCCAGATGGTCTCCTACGAGGTCTCCATCGGCCTAATTCTTATTAATTTGCTTCTTGCCGGGGGTTCCCTCAACTTTAGTCACCTGGTCCTTGCCCAGCAGCGTATTTGGTTTTTGGTCCCCCTATTCCCCCTTGCTTTGCTTTTTTTTGTATCCGCTCTGGCGGAGACCAACCGCCCCCCCTTTGACCTTCCCGAAGCTGAGGCGGAGTTGGTCTCCGGCTATAACGTGGAATATTCCGCCGTTGGTTTTGTCCTATTTTTCGTGGGGGAGTATGCGAATATTATTCTCATGAGTTCCCTGGCTGTGGTTTTTTTCCTCGGTGGCTGGTTGCCCTTCCCCCTCCTTCCTCTGGGCGCCTCCTTTTCTTTTCTTCTTAAGCTCCTTCTAGTTCTTTTCGCCTTTATCTGGGTTCGTGCTGCCTTCCCCCGCTACCGCTATGACCAGCTCATGCGCCTGGGTTGGAAGGTTTTTCTCCCCCTCTCCCTGGGTTGGGTAGTCTTTGTGGCTTCTCTTCTGCTGGCCTTTGGCTGGCTGCCCCCTTCCCCTTGATTTTTCCCCCCCCCGGATTTTCCACCCACGGGGGGACCCTAGGATGGTAGTGCTAGTTGGTAAAACACCTGCCTTGCAAGCAGGAATCATGGGTTCGAACCCCATCCGTTCCATTGTTCGGGATTTCTGTGTTGGTTTTTGGGTTTGATTCTGGCTCCGAGTGAACGCTATTGGCATGCCTAACACATGCAAGTCGGGCGCAGGGTTTTCCCTGAGCGGCGTACGGGTGAGTAGAACGGAGAAATGTTCGTTTCGGTTCGGTTCGCTACCGCCAAGGAGGTTTTTCCTTCGCCGATTCAGTCAGTCTCCGGGGTATCAGGTAGTTGGGGGGGTAACGGCTTCCCAAGCCGACGACGCCTAGCCGGTCTGGGAGGACGGTCGGCCACACTGGAACTGAAAAAAGGTCCAGACCCGGTTTCGGGGCAGCAGTGGGGAATATTGGACAATGGGCGCAAGCCTGATCCAGCAATGTCAACTGGGTGATGAAGGCGATAGGCTGTAAAACCCTTTCGGCCGGGACCATTATGAGGCTACCGGCAGCAAGAAGCCCCGGCTAACTTCGTGCCAGCAGCCGCGGTAAAACGGGGGGGGCAGGTGTTACTCGACATGACTGGGCGTAAAGGGCAACTAGGCTGTTCCGCCGGTGGAGGGTTAAAGACCGGTTTTAGCCGGTTCAGCCCTCCCGACGGCTGAACTTGGAGTTCGGTAGGGGGTGGCGGTACCTCCGGTGTAGAGGTAAAATTCGGTGATACCGGAGGGACCAACGGCCGGCGAAGGCAGCCACCTGGTCCGTAACTGACGCTGAAAGGCAAAAGCGTGGGGAGCAAACAGGATTAGATACCCTGGTAGTCCACGCCCTGACCTATGAGCGCTGGATGCCGGATACGTTCGGTTTCCTAGCTAACGCGCTAAGCGCTCCGCCTGATTAGTACGGCCGCAAGGCTGAAATTCAAAGAAACTGACGGAGATTTGCACAAGCGGTGGAGTATGTGGTTTAATTCGACACAACGCGCAAAACCTTACCAACCCTTGACATGGATTCGCCGGGGTGGCCGAAACCATTCCCGAACGACCGTTCTTTTCGGTTGTTTTGCGGGTCTACAGGTGCTGCATGGCTGTCGTCAGCTCGTGTCGTGAGATGTTTGGTTCAGTCCTTAAACGAGCGCAACCCCTACTGCCGATTATTTTCGGTAGCACTGTCCGGTAATTCCGGAAGGAGGGGGGCAGATGTCAAGTCAGTATGGCCCTTAAGGGTTGGGCTACACACGTACTACAACGGCGGGCACAGCGGGTAGCTCCTTCGCAAGGGGTGGCCAATCCCTAAAACCCGTCTCGGTCCGGATCGTTCTCTGCAAACGAGAGCGTGAAGCTGGAATCGCTAGTAATCGCGGATCATCACGCTGCGGTGAATTGTCAACAAATCTAGTACACACCGCCCGTCACGCCATGGGAATCGTCACGGGCTGAAATGGGGTCTGCTCCGGTGGATTTCAGTAGGTCCGGGGGGAGGACTGGGGCGAAGTCGTAACATGGTAGCCGTAGGGGAACCTGCGGCTGGATTATAAGACCCACGGGTCCCCCAGGTCGGTCCCCATCTCCGGTTGGGACTGGCCCCAGTGTTCGAACTCATGGCCTTTTCTACTTTCTCTCTCCTTCCTTCGGCTGGCGGTCTTAATCGCTGGTTCTGTTCTACCAACCACAAGGATATCGGTACGCTTTATCTACTCTTCGGGGGTTTTGCCGGTATTGTGGGAACTGTTCTTTCCATGCTTATTCGCATGGAGCTCTCTGTCCCCGGTAATAATATCCTGGCTGGCAATTTTCAACTATATAACACTATTATCACCGCCCATGCTTTTATTATGATCTTTTTTCTGGTTATGCCGGTTATGATTGGTGGGTTCGGCAACTGGTTTGTTCCGCTTATGCTGGGTGCCCCCGACATGGCTTTTCCCCGCCTCAATAATATCAGTTTTTGGCTTCTTCCCCCCGCTCTTATTCTCTTGGTCTTCTCCTCCCTGGTAGAGGTTGGTGCTGGGACTGGCTGGACCGTTTACCCCCCGTTGAGTTCCATCCAGGCCCATTCGGGTCCCTCGGTGGATCTGGCTATTTTTTCTCTCCATCTGGCCGGCGTTTCCTCCATCCTGGGCGCCATTAATTTCATTTGTACGATCATGAACATGCGCGCCCCCGGTCTCTACTACCACCGGATGCCTCTTTTTGTCTGGTCGGTGTTTGTTACGGCCGTTCTTCTTCTCCTTTCCCTTCCAGTTTTGGCCGGCGGCATTACTATGCTTTTGACCGACCGAAACTTTAACACCACCTTTTTTGATGCCGCCGGTGGAGGTGATCCCGTTCTCTATCAGCACCTTTTCTGGTTTTTTGGCCACCCTGAAGTCTATATTTTGATTCTTCCCGCCTTCGGTATCATTAGCCATGTTATTTCCGCCTTTGCCCACCGCCAAATTTTTGGCTACCTGGGTATGGTCTACGCCATGGTTTCCATTGGGGTGCTCGGGTTTATTGTCTGGGCCCATCACATGTACACCGTCGGCATGGATGTCGATACCCGGGCCTATTTTACCGCTGCCACCATGATCATTGCCGTTCCCACTGGTATCAAGGTTTTCAGTTGGTTGGCTACTCTCTGGGGCGGAAACCTTACTCTCCGCACCCCCCTTCTCTTTGCCCTGGGTTTTCTTGTTCTCTTTACTCTGGGTGGTCTTACGGGCATTGTCCTAGCCAACGCCGGCATTGATATTGCCCTCCACGATACCTACTACGTGGTGGCCCACTTCCACTATGTTCTTTCCATGGGAGCGGTCTTTGCTCTCTTTGCCGGGTTTTACTACTGGGTTCACAAACTTTTCGGTGCTCGCTATTCCGAAGAGCTGGGTCAAATCCATTTTTGGTTGTTTTTTATTGGCGTTAATCTAACTTTTTTCCCCATGCACTTCCTCGGGTTGGCGGGTATGCCCCGGCGTATTCCCGACTACCCCGACGTCTACGCCTTTTGGAATGGCATCTGCTCCCTGGGCTCCTTTATCTCCATTGTTTCCGTCGGGGTGTTCTTCTACCTACTTTTCCTTCTATTTTCCCGCCCCCCCCGCCCCTAGCTTTTTGCTGTTTTGCTGGAATCGTCGCCTGCTAGGCACGCCCGCGGTTTTCTCTTCCTTGGCATCGGGGGTGTAGCTCAACGGTAGAGCAACGGTCTTTTAAATCGCAGGTTCGGGGTTCGAGCCCCCGCGCCCCCATTTGCCTTTATTTCTTTTTTCCCATGGGCGCCTCTTTTCTCTCCTTTCTCCTGCCCCTCCTGGGGTTGCTTGTGCTGGGATCTAAAAATCCGGTGCATTCGGTCCTTTTTCTGGTGCTGGCCTTTTTTAATGCTGCCGCATTGCTCGTTCTTCTGGGCGTGGAATTTCTTGCCATGCTCTTTTTGGTTGTCTACGTGGGGGCCGTGGCGGTGCTCTTTCTTTTTGTGGTTATGATGCTTAATCTTAAGGTTGAGGGATTTCGCCAGTCTCTTCTTAACCATTATCCGGTTTCGTTGGTTCTCCTTGGCTGTCTAGTTTATCTATCCTTGGTTCTTCTCCCCCCCTTCGTTCTCCCCCCGACTTCCCCTCTGGCTCCCTGGGATGGTGTTATCCAGTGGCGGGACAACCTACCACTATTGGGTTATCAACTCTATACCTACCAGTTTCTACCTCTTCTCCTAGCATCTCTGCTTCTACTTGTGGCCATGGTGGGAGCCATTCTACTTACCTTTCTACCCTCGGAGGAACCTACCGGTCGGCGCCAGAATATCTATCGCCAGGTGGTTCGTTCCACTACCATTCGCCTTATTCCATGAACGTTTTCGGTTTTCAAAGTTCTGTTACCCCCATTATGGAGGGCATCGTTGACCTCCATAACCATATTTTTTTCTTCCTGGTGCTCATTTTTGTTTTCGTCTTTTGGGTCTTTGCCAATATTCTCTACCGTTTCTGGTGGCAGTTGTTTGAACCTGCCCAGCGGTTGGAGTTGGTTCCCCTCCGGCATTTGAGTCATAGTACTTCTCTCGAGGTTGTCTGGACCATTCTTCCTAGCTTTATTCTCGTCGCCATTGCGGTTCCTTCCTTTGCTCTTCTCTACGCCATGGATGAGGTGTTGGAGCCAACCCTTACCCTGAAGGCCGTGGGCCACCAGTGGTACTGGAGCTATCAGTATTCCAATTGTCTTCCTGCGCCCTTTTCGGTCCAGGACCATCCCCAGCTGGTTCCCGGTTCCCTCTGGAGCAGTTTTGGACCCGGATCCACCCTGGACCTTGCTTCATTGATTGCCTCTCCGCCCCCCATCCTTGGTTTTGATTCCTACATGGTTGCCGAGTCTGATTTGGTTTCCGGCGACTACCGCCTTCTGGAGGTTGACGAACCCCTGGTCCTGCCAGCGCATACCCATATCCGTCTTCTGGTTACGGGTGACGATGTCCTACACAGTTTTGCCCTTCCCCAGCTTGGTGTGAAGGTGGATGCCATTCCCGGTCGTCTAAATCAGCAGGGATTTTTTCTGAAGCGGCTTGGTGTTTTCTATGGCCAGTGCAGTGAACTCTGCGGCGTCAACCACGGGTTTATGCCCATCGTGGTTCGGGCCGTCCCCCTGGGGGACTTTGTCCACTGGTATCTGTCCAAGCTGGACGGTCAGCACAGTCTTGGTTTTAGCCCCCTGGGTCCTTCCGTCTTAGGTTCCTGTTTCAGTTTTTCCCGTTCCTCTCCCCTTTTTTGATTGGTTTTCGGCCTGCTGTCTGGGTTGGTTGCTATTCAGTTTGGGGAGAAGTTCGGTACCCAACGTCCCGGATTTAGTCCGGGGCAAAATTTTATGGTGACGGTGCTTAGGAGGCTGTGAGCGGGCGTAGCTTAGCGGCCAAAGCGCCGTCTTGTCAAGGCGTGATACAGGGGTTCGAGTCCCCTCGCCCGCGGGTTTTCCGGGGGGAGGTTGAATAGCTGGCAGTTCGGCAGACTCATGCTCTGCAGGTGAAGGTTCGAGTCCTTCCCTCCCCAGTTTAACCCCGGGCTTCATTTTTTGCTTCCAAAGAGTACCTCATTTTTCGGGTATTGTTCAATTTTGGCCCCGTCTGGAGTCAAAGGTCTAAGGCACTTCCGCAGGTCTGAACCCTTCGTCCTTTTTTCCTAATTTCCAGCGCCTTCGACCCTTCTTTCCGTCAACCCCCCCGGTTAAGCGGATTATCTTTGCGAACAAGACCACTTTCCTACCCCCCAGGAGGAGATGCCCAAGAACGGCCATCCTCGAGAGCTTGTGCAGGATACTATCAAGTTTCTCCGAGGTACACCCGATCATCCGCTCCTATATGACGTTAATGGTCCGGATTGGCTATTCCACTTGACTACCTGCAGCCGTGCCGAACCGGTTCAACTCATTGATCACTATGC
>Ga0105047_10003709_pt1 | contig 26832 bp, 28 predicted proteins | sample MAT04_FD_78384 | JGI IMG/M metagenome (GOLD analysis project Ga0105047, IMG submission 78384) | Freshwater microbial communities from Lake Fryxell liftoff mats and glacier meltwater in Antarctica - MAT-04 (megahit assembly) | ecosystem: Environmental > Aquatic > Freshwater > Ice > Liftoff... | reverse complement strand
TTTTGGGTTTATTTCCCTTCAATCAGAGACATTTTGCATGAATCAAAAGCCTTTAATGACAAGAACTCCGCAATGCCAATAACATTTGACCATTTGTTAAACTCGCGTAGATTTAGCGGTGAGATTTATAAAGAAGAAAATGTTTATGGTGACAGAGCAATTGAGCAGTACATGAAAGACAATTCACAGAATCAACTTATGGAATCCGAAAGGGTAAAAGAAAAGATTCGTAGCTTTGAATCTGACATGTGGAATTACTAAAAGATATTTCATAATACACTACAAAACTCTCATCTTTATGATGAGAGTTTTTTTTATCTACAAACTTATGATAGATTATATCATTGTCGGATCAGGATTAGCCGGAATTTCATTTGCAGAAACTCTTTTTCATCACGATAAAACATTTGTTGTTTTTGATAACAATTCACAAAACTCCAGCAAAATAGCGGGTGGTTTATACAATCCTGTAATTTTGAAAAGATTCAGTCAAGTTTGGAATGCCAATGAGCAACTTGAAATCGCTGATAAATTCTATAAAACTATTGAGCAAAAATTAAGCATTCAAGTAGATTTCAAACTTCCGATTTATAGAAAATTTTTCTCTATTGAAGAACAAAATGATTGGTTCACAGCATCCGACCAGCCCAGCTTAACGCCTTTCCTATCTGATAAAATTGTAAATAAAAAATATAATGGAATAGAGTCACCGTTTGGTTACGGAGAAGTTTTCCATACTGGTTACGTTGATACAGAGGTTTTGTTACATCACTATCATGCGTACTTGAAAAATTTGAACTTGTTCAATGAACATAAATTCGATTATAAAAAATTACAAATTTTTGAAGACCATATTGAATATCTAAATATAACGGCAAAGCACATTGTTTTTGCAGAAGGCTTTGGTATCCACGCCAATCCTTATTTTAATTATCTACCACTTGATGGAACCAAAGGCGAATTATTTATCATAAAAGCTCCAGATTTAAAGTTAGATGTGATCATAAATACGAGTGTTTTCATTTTACCATTGGGAAATCATCTGTATAAAGTTGGTGCGACTTACACTTGGAACGATAAAACGGATAATCCAACTGCAGAAGGTAAACAAGAATTAATAAATCGTATACAAGAAATATTAACGTGTGATTTTGAGATTATAGAACACTTTGCTGGAGTAAGACCAACAGTTAAAGACAGGCGACCTTTATTGGGAACTCATTTTAAACACAATAATATGCACATCTTGAATGGTCTCGGAACGCGTGGGGTTATGCTTGGGCCAGCAATGGCACTAGATTTATACGAGTACATTGAGAATTCAAAACCTTTGGAAAAAGCCATTGATATAAAAAGATATGAAAAGCTACTTTAGCTGGATTTTTTTTCTAATCTTTTGTTAAACCTGAACTGCCATCTTGTCATATTTTATAAATTAGTGGTATCTTTGCCCACTGGTAAAGCCACGATAATTTTATGGAAAAGGAAATTGACGAGACGCAACAAGGCACAAGTCTTGTTTTAGAAAATAAAAGCGGAAATACAAAAAAACTATTTATAGAAAGCTACGGCTGTGCGATGAACTTTTCAGATAGTGAGATTGTAGCTTCTATTATGACTAATGAAGGATATAATACAACTACATTATTGGAAGAAGCCGACTTAGTTCTAGTAAATACTTGTTCTATAAGAGATAAAGCAGAACAAACCGTTAGAAAAAGATTGGAAAAATACAACGCTGTAAAACGAGAAGTAAATCCGGGAATGAAAGTCGGTGTTTTGGGTTGCATGGCTGAGCGCTTGAAAGAAAAATTCCTTAATGAAGAAAAAATAGTTGACATGGTTGTGGGTCCAGATGCCTACAAAGATTTACCTAACTTATTGAAAGAAGTTGAAGAAGGTCGAGATGCCATCAATGTAATTTTATCAAAAGAAGAAACCTACGGAGATATTTCACCCGTGCGTTTGATGTCCAATGGGGTAACTGCCTACGTATCTATCACTCGTGGGTGCGATAACATGTGCACGTTTTGCGTTGTGCCATTCACACGTGGACGTGAACGCAGCCGTGAGCCTCAAAGTATTTTGTCAGAAGTCAAAGATTTATGGAACAGAGGTTTTAAAGAAGTTACGCTTCTTGGCCAAAATGTCGACAGTTATTTGTGGTACGGTGGTGGATTGAAGAAAGATTTTGTAAAAGCAACCGAAATGCAACAAGCAACTGCCGTCGATTTTGATCAATTACTCGAAATGGCCGCCGTTCAGTTTCCGAAAATGCGTATTCGTTTCTCTACTTCGAATCCACAAGATATGCACGAAAGTGTGCTTCATGTGATTGCAAAATATCCAAACATCTGTAAACACATCCATTTACCAGTTCAAAGCGGTAGCGACAAAGTTTTAAAAGCCATGAATCGTTTGCACACCAGAGCGGATTACATGGCCTTAATAGACAAAATTAAAACTATACTTCCTGAAAGCTCCATTACTCAAGATATGATTGCAGGTTTTCCAAAAGAAACTGAACAAGATCATCAAGATACGCTGGATTTAATGGAGTATGTAAAATATAGTTTCGGCTTTATGTATGCTTATTCAGAACGCCCTGGAACCTTGGCCGAACGTAAAATGAATGACGACATTCCCGAAGCAACAAAACAAAGACGTTTACAAGAAATTGTAGACTTACAACGAAAACATGGTTTAGAAAGAACTCAAGAATATATTGGAAAAATTGTAGAAGTTTTGGTCGAGAAAACATCCAAAAAATCCAGCGAACAACTATCAGGAAGAAATTCACAGAGTCTAGTGGTTGTTTTTCCAAAAGAAAAGTATAAAATTGGGGATTTTGTTAATGTAAAAGTTACGAGTTGCACAAGCGGTACGTTGATTGGTGAAGCTATTGGCTATAGTGAGATGAATTTAACAAACACTGAGTTCACAAATTAAAACAACTACTTATTTGTTTGTGAATGAGAAAAAATAACTAACCGCAAATTTTCAAATTATTTTACAGAGAAAAAATTTGCGAATTCAGTACGGAAAAAAAAATATGTGATTAAAGAAATATGGAATCAGTTCAAAACATAAAACAACGATTTGAAATTATTGGAAACGATCCAAAACTAAACCGTGCTATAGAGAAAGCCATTCAAGTTGCTCCTACTGACATTTCAGTTTTGGTTGTGGGTGAAAGTGGCGTCGGCAAAGAGAGTATTCCAAGAATTATTCACGCACTTTCGCACAGAAAACACGGAAAATACATTGCCGTAAACTGCGGTGCCATTCCAGAAGGAACTATTGACAGTGAGCTTTTTGGTCACGAAAAAGGCTCGTTTACTGGCGCTAATGCAGAACGTCAGGGCTATTTTGAAGTGGCTGATGGCGGAACAATCTTCCTTGATGAAGTTGGAGAATTGCCTTTGACTACTCAAGTTCGTTTGCTGCGTGTTTTGGAAAACGGAGAATTCATCAAAGTTGGTTCGTCTCAAGTCCAGAAAACGAATGTTAGGATTGTGGCTGCAACCAATGTCAATATGTTCGATGCTATTGAAAAAGGCAAATTCCGTGAAGATTTATATTATCGATTAAGCACAGTTGATATTCCTTTGCCTCCACTTCGCGACAGAAAAGAGGATATTCATTTATTATTCAGAAAATTTGCTTCCGATTTTGCACACAAATATAAAATGCCACCGATTAAATTGAGTGACGAAGCGGTAAACTTTCTACAAAAATACCGTTGGAGCGGCAACATCCGGCAATTGAGAAATTTTGCGGAACAGATTTCTGTTTTAGAAACCAATAGAGATATTTCGTTAGCAACGATGCAATCCTATCTTCCTGCCGAAGGAACAAATTTACCTTCTGTAATTGGCAGAAAAAAGTCGGATAGTGATTTTTCTACGGAAAGAGATATTTTGTACAAAGTGCTTTTTGATATGAAAAGTGACTTGCACGATTTGAAAAAGCTGACGATGGAACTGATGCAAAACGGAAGCTCAAAAGTTCAAGAAATGAACAAAAATCTAATCCAGAAAGTATTCGGTCAAAAAGAAGAAACTACCATTTCTAATTTTGATAATGAATCTGTCCGTAGTGATACTATGTCGCAATCCGAAATTGAACAAGAGGAATTTGACGACGATGACGACACTAATTACTTGATGGCAGAAACCGTGGAGGAAGAAGAAACTCTGAAATTAGAACAAAGAGAAATTGAACTCATCAAAAAATCACTAGAACGGCACAAAGGCAAAAGAAAAGCTGCTGCAGACGAATTAGGCATTTCAGAAAGAACACTTTATCGAAAAATTAAGCAGTATGACCTATAATTTTTTACTTTAACAAATAACTCTTTACGTTTACAGCACCCAAATTAATAATCATGAACAAAATATTTACAACAATAATCATAGCCTTCACATTATTTTCCTGCAGTAGTGATGATAGTACTAATCCTGATTTAAAGACTTTAGAAAAAATTGTATTTTACAGAGACACTGCAAATGAAAAGCAATGGAATTTTAGCAACAATTTATTACAAAACATCACTCTTGCTGACGGAAGCTTAGCTGAAAAATTTATATATGATAGTCAAAATCGTGTTGTAAGCAGCATAAAATACAGCAATGGTACTGTTTTTGAAACTAATACTTTTATATACAATGCTGACAATACCATCCAGAAAATCAATGGTTTGCCGTATACTTTTAATGCCGCCACAAATACGTACACTTACTCATACGCGAGCGATTTTACAATCAACTGTGAAGTGAATTCGGATTTGTTGGCAGTGAATTTTACAAGAACTGGAACCAACGCTGGTGAATTTCACATGACTTATGCTAATGGAAACATGACTTCATTTGAAAAAATCACTAATGGTTCAACGGATGTTCTTAAAAATTTTAACTTTGATACAATCTTAATGGTCAATCCGATTGCTGATGCAGTTTTAGCAGTAGCAAGAGTGAAATCGTTAACAGATCCAAATTTTTTTATTGACTGTCAGGCTTCAAAAGAAGTTCCAACTGGTTTTGACAAAGGTGCATCTGATACCAACTATTACAATTATGGAGCTATTCCTGAGAACAAACTTTACAAAGTTGGTATTGAAGTTTTAGACAGCAATAATAATTTTGTGAACTTCTATTCATTTGCGGATTATCATTTTAGATAATTTCAATTGCAACCTATCTTGATTCAATATTCAAAATAAAGAATTACTTTAGCATCCTTAATTACAGTCATGAAATTTTTAAAGCTAATTTCAGTTTTATTGCTTGCGATAAGCATCAACAGTTGTTCTGTAGGTTATAATATGACCGGAGCAAAACCAATCGATGCAAAGACATTTCAGGTAAATTATTTTCAGAATAATGCTGATTTAATTGAACCCGGAATTGAAAGAACGTTTACCCTGCGACTTCAGGAACTTATCCAAAATCAAACGAATCTCAATTTGACGAATTCTAGTGGCGATCTGCTATACGAAGGCGAAATTGTAGACTACAGAATTACGCCAATGCAAGCTACAGCGAATCAAACTGCTGCCCAAAGCAGATTAACCATTTCGATAAATGTCCGTTTTTCCAATAGAAATAAAGAGACAGACAATTTCGAGAAGCGATTTTCTTTTTACGTCGATTATGATGGCTCAACACAATTAGTTGGTTCTAGACTCACCGCAGCACTAGATGAAATTTTCGAACGAATAACGCAAGATATTTTTAATGAATCTCTAGCCAAATGGTAAATTTAGTTGGCGGTATCCAGTAACCGATGCAAGATTTTTGAATCTAGAAGTATTTTTACGAATTAAACACTAAATACTGAACACTCATATAGTAATGAACTTAACAGATTATACTTTTTTACTCAACAAACCTGATGCTATTACCGATAGATATGCTGAAACATTAGATACTGTTTTAGAAGCATTCCCCTATTTTCAGAGTGCGAGAGTGTTGAAGTTAAAACATTTGTACAATCAGGATAGTTTTAATTATAATTATGCACTAAAAGTTACTGCCGCCTTTACAACGGACAGAAGCATTTTATTTGATTTCATTTCTTCCGATTCCTTCGTTTCTGTCCAGAAAGGTTTATATGAAAAGAAACTAAACGAATTGATGAATATGAGTGTAATTGGCAGCGAACATATTATTGTTGAAGCCAAGCAGCCGATTGTTGACCCATTACAACAATCAATTTTAACTTCCATTAAAGAAGCCACAGGAAAAGAAGAACAAAAAGTTACAGAAAAGTTAGCGATCGGCAAACCTTTAGAATTTTCAAAAAACGAAAAACACTCTTTCCAAGAATGGCTGCAGTTGTCTCGTTTAAAACCAATTGAAAGAGCAGAAATAACGCCGTTAGTTATTGATGATAGAAGAAAAAAATTAGATTTAATCGACAAATTCATCAAAGACAATCCAAAATTAACTTCGATTGCAAAAGACGCAGTAATTCCAGCAGCAGAAACTTTTTCTGAAGAAACTACTTATCTAATGACAGAGACTTTAGCGAGAGTATATCTTGAACAAAAAAAATATTCAAAAGCAATTCAGGCATATGAAATATTAATTTTGAAATATCCGGAAAAAAGTAGTTTCTTTGCAGACCGAATTTCGGATATTAGAACTTTACAACAAAATAACAATTTATAACAATGACTAATTTTACAATTTTTTTAGTATTAATAACAGTAGTTTGTTTTCTGTTAATCATAGTGATTATGGTTCAAAATCCTAAAGGTGGTGGTTTATCATCTACTCTTGGTGGCTCAACGCAAATGGGTGGTGTTCAAAAAACAACTGACTTTCTTGATAAAAGCACTTGGACTCTTGCTACTATCTTAATCCTATTAATTTTATTTTCAAGTTTAAGTTTTCCTGGAATGATGGGTGCCTCTGAATCAAAAATCATTGACGAAAATGCAGTTCCAAAAACCGCAGTACCAGCTCCAGCTAAACCAGCTGAATCTCCAAAAAAATAATTTGTATTCAAGGAATATAATGCCAGCATGTCAGTGCTGGCATTTTTTTTTGAAAAAAAACGTCAATTTTAGCACTTGGCACAATTTCTGAAATGCGATAAGCACAACAATTAAATAATTTAAATATATAATTATGGCAGTAAATATCAAACCACTTTCGGATAGAGTAATCATCGAACCTGCAGCTGCAGAAACTCAAACAGCTTCTGGAATTATTATTCCTGACACGGCAAAAGAGAAACCACAAAAAGGAACCGTTGTTGCTATCGGAACTGGTAAAAAGGACGAGCCCTTGACAGTTAAAGTTGGTGATTCTGTTCTTTACGGAAAATATGCAGGGACTGATTTAAAGTTCGAAGGCAAGGATTATTTAATCATGCGTGAAGATGATATTCTAGCCGTAATTTAAAAGTTACAAAAACAACTTGAAACAAATCTAAAATTTAAACAATTTACACAAGAAATTAAAAATGGCAAAAGATATAAAATTTGATATTGAAGCTCGCGACGGCTTAAAACGTGGAGTTGACGCATTGGCGAATGCAGTGAAAGTGACTCTTGGACCAAAAGGCCGTAACGTTATCATAGGAAAAGCATTTGGCGGACCAAATGTAACTAAAGATGGAGTTACCGTAGCAAAAGAAATAGAGTTGAAAGATCCGTTAGAAAATATGGGTGCGCAAATGGTAAAAGAAGTAGCTTCAAAAACCAATGATTTAGCTGGTGACGGAACTACAACTGCAACTGTTTTGGCTCAGGCTATTGTTAAAGAAGGACTGAAAAACGTTGCTGCTGGCGCCAATCCAATGGATTTAAAACGTGGAATTGACAAAGCCGTTGAAGCAATTGTTGCCGACTTATCTAAACAAGCACAAGTAGTTGGAAGCGATTCCGAAAAAATAAAACAAATTGCCTCTATTTCAGCTAATAACGACGAAGTTATTGGAGACTTAATTGCGACTGCTTTCGGAAAAGTTGGAAAAGAAGGTGTTATAACTGTTGAAGAAGCAAAAGGGACAGATACTTATGTTGATGTTGTAGAAGGAATGCAGTTTGACAGAGGTTATCTTTCTCCGTATTTTGTTACTAATCCTGAAAAAATGAATGTGGAATTGGAAAATCCATACATTCTTCTGTACGATAAAAAAGTTTCCTCATTAAAAGAGTTATTACCAATATTAGAGCCAGTTGCACAGTCAGGAAAACCATTATTGATTATTGCTGAAGATGTTGACGGAGAAGCGCTATCTACTTTAGTGGTAAATAAATTACGCGGCGCTTTGAAAATCGCTGCTGTGAAAGCTCCAGGATTTGGAGACAGAAGAAAAGCGATGTTGGAAGATATTGCAATTCTTACTGGTGGCACCGTAATCGCTGAAGAAAGCGGTTACACTTTAGAAAACACAACTTTGGAAATGCTAGGAACTGCTGAAAAAGTAACTATCGACAAAGACAATACTACGCTTGTTAATGGTGCAGGTAAAGCTGACCTGATCAAAAACCGTATTAATCAAATTAAAGGTCAAATGGAGTCAACAACTTCTGATTACGACAAAGAAAAACTACAAGAACGTTTGGCTAAATTAGCTGGTGGAGTTGCTGTTCTTTATGTTGGTGCTGCGTCTGAAGTGGAAATGAAAGAGAAAAAAGACCGTGTTGATGATGCGCTTCATGCTACTCGCGCCGCTGTTGAAGAAGGAATTGTTGCTGGTGGTGGAGTTGCTTTATTACGAGCAAAATCAGCATTAGACATAATAAAACCTGAAAATGCAGATCAAGCTACTGGAATTCAAATTGTTTCCCGTGCGGTGGAATCTCCTTTGAGAACTATTGTTGAAAATGCAGGATTAGAAGGTTCTGTGGTGGTTGCAAAAGTATCTGAAGGAACAGGAAATTTTGGTTATAATGCCAAAACTGACGAATATGTAGATATGCTGAAAGCTGGAATTATTGATCCTAAAAAAGTAACACGCGTAGCACTTGAAAACGCTGCATCGGTTGCTGGAATGATTTTAACTACTGAATGTGCATTAGTTGAAATCAAAGAAGAAAATGCTGGAGGCGGAATGCCAATGGGCGGCGGAATGCCAGGAATGATGTAAATTTTTAAGTTCCATTTTCATTTAAATACTAGAAACGTCTCAAAAAATTGAGACGTTTTTTTTTATTTGTTTTGTAAAAGAATTTCTATACTTTTAACTTTTTAAAATTATTTCAATGATTTCACAAAAGTATATTTTACTGCTTATTGCACTAATAATTACATTGATCGGTTACGGTCAAAATAGTGTTGACCAGACAAAACCAAAAATAGCCACTGCAATAGAGAATTATTTTGATTTAGAAAGGGAATCGATACATTTGCATTTAGACAAAACAAGTTTCATCAATAATGAGTCCGTTTGGTATCAAGGATATATCATAAATCGAAAAACCAATAAACCTTACTTTACTACAAATGTTTTCGTTGTTCTTTATGACGAGAAAGGCAATCAGATTTCAGAAAAACTGCAATATGCAAGTAATGGCGTTTTTTATGGTAAAATTGCTCTTCAAACTTCCTTAAAATCAGGGAATTATTATATACAAGTGTACACAAATTGGATGAATAATTTTAGCGAAAATGAATCCAGCATAATTAAAATCAATGTTGTAAATCCGAATGAAGGAGTTAAAAACTATAAAAAAATAAATTTAGAAAGCCTTGAAATATCCCTTAATCCTGAAGGCGGAAGCTACATTGCTGGCATCCAAAATCAAATTGGTATTCATTTAAAAGACTGTCGAGGTAACTCACCCGAAAACCAGGAAGTATATCTACAAAACGATAAAAATGAAATTATAAAAACTATAAAACTCAGTAAATTCGGATTTGGAAAATTTGAAATCATTCCGACCAATGAAAACTTAAAAGTTTCGTTACGATACGCTACTAGAACAATTGAAAAGCAACTTCCTAAACCCGAAGATTTGGGTTATTCGTTAGATATTAATAATTTCTCGATTGAAGGCAAGACCATACTTAAAATTAGAACAAACGGCATTACTGTAAATGTAATGAAAGATAAAAAGCTTTATTTAGCGGTGCATCAGGACGGAAAATATAGCTTATATGATATTGCATTAAACACTTCAACAACTGAATTTTCACTAATTCTTAATAATTCAGATCTTTTTGAAGGTGTAAATACTGTTCGTGTTATTGACAGTGATTTAAAACAATGGGCAGAACGGTTACTATATATTACGCAAATAAAAGACTCCGGTATTACAATTTCCAAAAATAAAACTGCTGATGACAAAATTAATTTAATAGCATACAGTATGTTTCGAAATACAAATTTTAGTATATCAATTTTACCAGAGAACACCAAAGCATTCGATAGTAATAATTCTATAATTGCAGGACTGTTGGTCAATCCTTATTTGATTCAACCTTTAGAAAACAGTGGCTACTATCTTAATAATCCAACTAGGATCCAACGCTACGAACTTGACTTATTGCTAATCAATCAGGAAAAATTAAAATATGAATGGAACTCAATAAAAATTAATCCGCCAAAATCGCTTTACAAATTTGACGTCGGTATAACCTTAAAAGGCAATGTAAATTCTTCCATTCAAAATAAAATTTATCACAAAATGAAGATCGTTGCTCTCAAAGATTTCATTATGATGTCGTCTGATATTAGCGAGGTAGGTGAATATAATTTTAATCAAGTTCTTTTAGGAGATTCTACTTATGTCAGTATGTCATTGCAAAAACTTCCAAATTTTCAATCCGTTACAACGGAAATCAGACCAGAAATTGTCGGAAGAAATAGACCGTTTTATAAACCATTCAAAAAAAATCTTACCAATTATTGTGATGGTGAACTATTGGAGTATATTACTGACTTTGATATACCTAAATTCAGTTCCGATGTTATACAACTTGATGAAATAAAAATTGAGGCAAAGAAAAAGAAGTTAACATTTGAAAATCGTATCGGAAACGGCAATCTGCGAGCATTTAAAATTGATGAAACTGTAAATCTTCGTGACATTCTCAGTTTTATAGAAAGGAATGGTTTCACTGTGATTCGAAATCGAGGTACTGTTCAGATACTATCTAGAGTAAGAACATCTATTAACGGCGCTCAATCTGTTCCTGATGTATATATTGATGAAAGACAACTATTCTCTTTTGACGAACTGGATATGCTAACTAGTGATGAAGTTGATGAAGTGTACCTAGATCCCTATGCCATTGTTGCCAGCATGAATAATAAAGCCGGTATTATTAAGATTTATAGAAAGAAAGATGCTCTAGCAAAAGAGAAACAGAAACCTGACGCAAATTCTTTCTATATTAAAGATGGATTCTCAAGATATTTTGGATTCAAAAATGTAGATTACGAAATGACCCAAAATGAAGGCTTTACGAATTATGGACTAATTGATTGGTTACCAAAAATTATGAGTGACGATAGTGGCCAGTTTCAAATGAAATTTACAAATTATAATAAGAAAAAATTCAAAATTATAATTGAAGGAATGACACCAGAGGGCAAATTAATTCAAGAAGAAAAAATAGTTGATCTTAATTAAAAAAAGCTCCGATAAATACGATGACTTAGTTGCACCTTTAATCTTGTTTCGGAGTCTTTTTAAGCATCTTCATTATAACTGGTGCTGTAGATAATAATATAATCACAATAATAATTTTCTCAATGTGATCTTTTAAATCGATATCAAATTTCTCTAAAAAGATTCCGTACAAATAATGTCCAGAAAAAATCAGAGTAAAAGACCAAAGGAATGAACTCACAATATTGTAAAACATAAATTTCTTTTTATCCATCGCAACAATTCCAGCTACGATTGGCGCAAAAGTTCTAAAAACTGGCAAAAATCGAGCAAAAATAATTGCCTTTCCACCGTATCGTTCAAAGAAATCTTTTGATTGAATCAGATATTTTTTCTTAAACCAAAAACTATCTTCTTTTTTATATAAATAATAACCACTTTTTGATCCAAACCAATATCCCATCATGTTTCCCACAATTCCGGCAGCAGCAACTAACAGTGCTAGAAGGGTAACATTAGCAAGGTCACTTTCAATTAATGTGAAATTTTCAATTAAATCACGACTATAAATTCCGGCCAAAAAAAGTAAACTATCTCCCGGTAAAAAAAATCCTGCAAAAAGTCCAGTTTCGGCAAATACTATAAACAAAACAAGCCACAATCCTATTTTAATACCTCCAACAGTCATCGTTATATAGAACTCAGGATTTAATAGTTGCATCCAATCAAAATCACTCATGAATCATAAAATTTAAGTCAATAAAATCGAGCGTGAAATTACTTCTTTTTTTTGGGATTTAGGGTTATAATTAACGCTTTTTTGTGACTCTAAAATCCTGTATTTTTTTTTAAAATAACAGCATAAAAACTAGCAACAATAAGGAGTTAAATTATTTTCGCTCATACAAACAACAGCCATGAAGTTTTGCATAAACATCATCTTGAGCTTTTACCTCATCTGTATCATGACCAACTGCAGCAACTGCTTTTTTAACAGCTAGCACTGAACATTTCTCTTCATTAATAATTAAATGCAAGATGTGATCATCTACATTCCAGTTTGCGCTTTTTACTCCTGCAATAGAAAACGCAGCTTTTTCGATTCGCTTTTTACACAGTGTACAATGGCCGTTAACTTCAAAATCATAGCTGGCATTTTTCTTTTTTTTATCTTGCGCTTGTACTGAAAGTGTTACAAGTAGCAACATGATTCCTAAAATTATATTTTTCATTTAGTATATTTTAATCGATTATTATTTTTTTATTGAAATTGATTCTATTTTATTTTAAATCGCAATCCAGCGTAATACATTTGTCCAAAAACTGGTGCATAAACAATGGACGTGTCAAAGTAGGGTCCAAATGGAGCATCTGCCCCTAAAATTGCTTTGTCTTGGCGGTAGTTTCCAATATTTTCTCCTCCAATATATACTTCAAATGTACTTGAAAAAGTTCTTGTGATTTGTGTGTTCATTATGGCAAATGAGGGCGAAAATTCAGGTAATTGCTCTTGTGTCGGATTGCTTGCTGTATATGGCAATTGCTGTTTTCCAAGCCAGTTGGTTGTGAAATCAAATTTCCATTGTTGCCCTTTTTCTTTGATGTGGGTTTGAAATTCTATGTTTCCAAATAATCTGTGCTTTGCCTGCAAAGGTCTTTGAAAAGCTCCTGAAAGATAATCCGTAGAAATATCGTAATATTTATAAGCCGTTCGCAGATTCAAATGTTTGATAATTTCCAAGTTAAAATCTAGTTGAAAACTATTGGCAAATGATTGTCCTTTTAAGTTGTAAAATAAAACATCTTGTGGTGAATTCATTACATCCACAACCGCTTGATTTTGAAAATCAGTTCGGTAAAAATCAAGTGTTGTGTCGGCATTCATTCCAAATAATTTGAAATTCTGAGTAAAACTCACACCATAATTCCATGCAATTTCAGGGTCTAAACCGTACACTTCTCCATTAGTATCTAAAACCGAAAAGTTTCTAGAACTTGCAAAAAGATTCTGATTTTCGGCATATATATTCGCAGCACGCTTTCCTCTTCCGGCAGAAATACGGAAAACAGACTTTTCCCAAGGGTTGTATTTAACATGAAGCCTTGGAGTAAAAAACGCTCCTAATCTGTTGTGGTAATCAAAACGTCCGCCAAGAATATAACTTAGTTTATCGTCGTCATCAAATGTATATTCGAAGAAAGCGCCAACAGAATTATCTATCCGACTTACGTCAGCAAGGTTGACAAACTCAGCATATTTATCATAGGTAAAGTTTAAACCAGTTGCAAATTTGTTTCGAGTATTATTAATAATCGAGTTAAAAATAAGGTTCGAATAATAACTTTGTTGTTTAATGTGGTATTGGTTCAAACCAAAATAAGACTGTTGATTGTGATTGCTAAAAGCATTTTGAAACCCGATACTTTGATACGGCATACCTTTAAAAACATACCCAATTTTGGAAGAAAAATCAATTCGCTCGGTAGTAATTTCCGAACCCCAATAATTTGTTGTTAATCTATCTCGGTCAGGATCAAAACTAATTTCTCCGGTTTGCTTTTCATCGTTCATATACCGAAGATTGATAAACGAAACCCAGCCTGTTTCCGGATTAGCATATTGCCACCGATTTGCAATGTTGAATTGTTTTCCTAATGGATTATCTAAAAAACCATCGTCATTCATATCATTTTTAGCAACACGCGTATTTCCGTGTATAAAAAAACTTGTTGCCCAATAATCAGAAACTTTTTTGTTGATGTGTGTATTTAATTCGAAACGCGAATCTGTAGAACCATAGGCATTCAAAAAAAATGGAATATCATTGATTGGCTTAATCAATTCGGTATTGATTTGACCCGAAATACTTTCGAAACCATTGATAACGCTTCCTGCACCTTTAGTAATTTGGATACTTTCTACCCAAGTTCCGGGTGTAAAAGACAATCCATAAGCCTGAGAAGCACCACGAACAGACGGAATATTTTCTTCGGCAATCATGATATACGGACTTGTTAGGCCTAACATTTTAATTTGTTTTGTTCCTGTTAGCGCATCCGAAAAATTTACATCTATTGAAGGATTGGTTTCGAAGCTTTCAGCGAGGTTACAACAAGCTGCTTTTAGTAATTCTTTACTAGTAACGACCGTTGTATTTGCCGTTAAAGAGAATGATTTTTTAAGTCCTTTTTTCTTGGATTCAATTGTAACCGATTTCAAAGTATCATTCTTGATGGTTTCCTGAGAGAAAGTTACAACTGAAAACAATAATGTTAGGAATAACAGTATTTTTTTCATTGGTAAAAATTTTAATATTCGTAATAAAATGCATTTTATCGAATACTAAAATTAGGCGTAGAAAGTGAGTTGGCAGTAGAGTTTGTAAAGCGGAGGCGCATTCGCTTCTTTATAAAATGCCGTAAAGTTATCAGTACACTTACCTACATTAAATACTGAAATTGGAATATGCTTGATTGCTGTACAATAATCAGGTTGAAAATCAAGAGAAATAGATTTAATAATAATTTTCTCCGTTTTGTTTTTTAACTCAACTTTCTTATCCGAACAACATTCCTTATGAGTTGTTTCCGTCTTTGTACAGCAAATTTTTTCAACTAAAACAGGCGTTTCACATGCTTCTTCTTCAGAGAATATAGATGATATTGAAGCAATTCTACCTTCGCAATAATGTAGATTAAAAGCCAACCCAGAATTGGACACCAATACTAGAATTGCGATTAAAAGAATTATGTGCTTTTTGAAAATCATGAGGCAAAGTTATTAAAAAAAAAGACTTGCTTTCTTAATGCACAATTAATTTCGAATTAGCTTCTGATAATAAAATGCGGGAATAAACAGTAAAATAAAAATTGGTTGAATTAAAAATCGTCTGATGTAGAAAAGAGTCATTTTGTTTTCTTCTCCAAAGAAATTAAGTATGAAAATAAAACTAATCATCAAAACAGAACCCAAAATCATGTACAGCAGCGCTGAGAATTTTACAATTTGTGTGTCCTTAAAAAGCACATACAATAAAAGAAGGGAAATAACAGAATTAAGATAAAACCGCATACCTAAACTGAAAAACAATTTAAAAATATTAATGTTAGGAAAAGGCAAATGAGCATATTCATCTTTGAAATAGCTCAAAAAAGGATCATAAAAAAGCGTCTCTTCAAATGCTCGAATCAAAATTAAAAGCAGTAGTAAGAATAATGACCAGCCGATTTTTCCCTTATTTTGTAATACTATCTGTAGCATGAATAGAATATTTGTTAACCCAAATGACCCATAATAAAAAAACAACTCCATAAATTACAAGTGGAAAAACCACGCCGTGCAGTAAATGTTCATATTGCGGAAGATGGTATAATGCGATACACAAAAGAGCAATTCTGCCAATATTGAGTACATGAATCAAGATGCATCCTAACATGATGAAAAGCAGCGTATTTTTAAATTTTCCGGTAAACGCAATTACAAACGAGACAAACAAAATGATAACGCTTAGCGCATTACACCCTTCAATAATTCTAGAAATATATTTTCCCTTGTAAAATAATTTTACTGTTGGTTCTGTGAGATGCGGCATTGTATAAGAGTTAGCATCAAACCAAGACAAAACAGTTGCAGATTGATTGGCAACTATTTGTGTAAAGGAATCAACCTCTGCATTTTTTTCTTCAAAACGATTTAAATAGGTTTGATAAATGATTGTTAAAACCAAATAACTCAATATAAATTTTCCCAGGAAAAGCAAAAATGGTTTATAGTGCAGTAGCAAATTTTTCAAGTAATAATTTTTAACAAATTTATGTAAAATAAAAAAAGTTCAGACGTTACATTTGCATAAAATTGAAATCAGACATAGATTTCAAAGATTTATACCGATTAATCGTCTAAAAAATTGAAAATGAATTTTGAAAACTTAAAATCACAAGTAATTGCCATTCTTTCAGAAACTACTTTTGAAAGACATGAAAAATTAAAAAACCTTTGCCAGTTCTTGTCCGACAATGTTGATTATTACAATTGGGTTGGATTTTACTTTGCCAATCACGATAATAAAACCTTGCATCTTGGACCTTATGTTGGTGCTGAAACAGATCATACTGTAATTCCATTCGGAAAAGGAATTTGCGGACAAGTGGCTGAATCAAACGCTAATTTTGTTGTACCCGATGTTGCTGCGCAAGATAATTACATCGCCTGTAGCTTTACGGTAAAATCAGAAATCGTGGTGCCGCTTTTTGTCAATGGCTTAAATATTGGACAAATTGATATTGATAGTCATGTGATTGACCCTTTTTCAGAAAAAGACGAACGGTTTTTAGAATTTGTAAATGAAGAAGTTGCAAAGTTGTTTTAAACAAACTTTTTTATTTGCCTAATCAAAAAAGAAGGCTATCTTTGCACACGAATTAGGAAAATCCTACTTCATACATAATAATCATTTAAAGAAATATTGGAATGTATCTAAGTAAAGAAACAAAATCAGAAATCTTCGCTAAACACGGAGGAACAGCAGCAAACACAGGATCTGCAGAAGGACAAATCGCATTGTTCACTTTTAGAATCTCGCACTTAACGGAGCACTTGAAAAAAAATCGTCACGATTACAATACAGAGCGTTCGTTGGTACTTTTGGTAGGTAAAAGAAGAAGTCTTTTGGACTACTTGAAGAAAAAAGAAATCAACAGATATCGTGAGATTATTAAAGAATTGAATATTAGAAAATAATCAATATAAAAGAGGTGCCTACGCGCCTCTTTTTTTTTAGATAAAATAACTCCATCTTCCCCTTTGGGGTTAGGGGTTAAAAGAAAAGTTTCGGTTTTTCATTGGGTTACAAACAACAACTACAACAACACAACTAATTCTGTCGACAGGCGGGGACCAATGTAAAATTAAAAAAAGGAAAATTTATGATTCCACAATTATTTGTAGAAACAATCGATTTAGGTGATGGAAGAAACATCACAATCGAGACAGGACGTTTGGCGAAACAAGCTGACGGTTCTGTAGTAGTAAGAATTGGTAAAACTGTAATCTTAGGAACAGTTGTATCATCACGAAAAGCAAGTCCAGGTATCGATTTCTTACCATTAACGGTAGATTATCGTGAAAAATTTGCAGCAGCTGGTCGTTTCCCAGGTGGTTTCTTCAAAAGAGAAGCACGTCCAAGTGACAACGAAGTATTAACTATGAGATTAGTTGACCGTGTTTTACGTCCGCTTTTCCCATCTGATTATCATGCAGAAGTGCAAGTGATGATTCAGTTAATGTCTCATGATGAAGACGTAATGCCCGATGCATTAGCTGGTTTAGCCGCTTCGGCCGCACTTGCTTTGTCAGACATTCCTTTTGAAACTTTAATTTCTGAAGCTAGAGTTGGAAGAGTTGATGGAAAATTCATCATTAACCCTTCTCGTGCTCAATTAGACTTGTCAGATATTGACATGATGATTGGAGCTTCAACTGATTCTATCGCAATGGTTGAAGGTGAAATGAAAGAAATTTCAGAGGAAGAAATGATTGAAGCCATTAAATTTGCTCATGAACACATCAAAAACCAAATTGCAGCACAAGAGCGTTTGCAAGCTGCTTTTGGTAAAAAAGAAGTGCGTACCTATGATACTGAAAAAACAGATGATGCTGTTTATGCAAAAGTTAAAGAGTATGCCTACGATAAAATTTACGCCATTGCAAGTAAAGGTTCAGCTAAACAAGAACGTTCGGCAGCTTTTGCAGAAATAAAAGCAGAAACGCAATCTTTATTTACAGAAGAGGAATATACTGAAAACCTAGATTTGGCAGGTTTAGTTGGAAAATATTTCTACAAAACCAACAAAGAAGCAGTTCGTAATGTAACCTTAGATTTAGGAACTCGTTTAGATGGAAGAAAAACTACAGAAATCAGAGATATTTGGTGTGAAGTAGATTATTTACCATCGGTTCACGGTTCGGCATTGTTTACACGTGGAGAAACTCAAGCATTGGCAACAGCAACTTTAGGAACCTCTAGAGAAGCAAACCAAATTGATTCGCCATCGCAACAAGGAGAAGAAAAATTCTATCTACATTATAATTTCCCACCATTTTCAACTGGAGAAGCAAGACCTTTAAGAGGAACTTCAAGAAGAGAAGTTGGTCACGGAAACTTGGCACAACGTGCGTTAAAAAACATGATTCCTGCTGATTGTCCTTATACAATTCGTGTGGTTTCAGAAGTTTTAGAATCTAACGGATCGTCTTCTATGGCTACCGTTTGTGCCGGAACATTATCATTAATGGATGCTGGAATTCAAATGATTCGTCCCGTTTCTGGAATTGCAATGGGATTGATTACAGACGGAGATCGTTTTGCTGTTTTATCTGATATTTTAGGTGATGAAGATCATTTAGGCGATATGGATTTTAAAGTAACTGGAACTTCAGAAGGTATCACAGCGTGTCAAATGGACATCAAAATTGACGGATTGAAATATGAAATTATGGAGCAAGCTTTAGCACAAGCTCGTGACGGTCGTTTGCATATTCTTGGAAAACTAATTGAAACATTAGATAAACCAAGACATGATGTAAAAGATCATTCTCCAAAAATTATTACAAGAAGAATTCCAAACGCATTTATTGGAGCATTAATCGGACCTGGAGGAAAAGTGATTCAAGAATTACAAAAAACTACTGGAACTACAATTGTTATCAATGAAGATCCAGCAACAGAAGAAGGAGTTGTTGAAATTCTAGGAACTGATCCTGCTGGAATTGCAGCGGTTATGGCTAAAATTGATTCTATCATTTTTAAACCAACAATGAATGAAGCTTACGAAGTGAAAGTAATTAAAATGTTAGATTTTGGTGCAGTTGTAGAATATACCGATGCTCCAGGAAACGAAGTTTTATTGCACGTATCAGAGCTAGCTTGGGAAAGAACAGAAAATGTTTCTGATGTTGTAAAAATGGGCGATGTGTTTCAAGTGAAATATTTAGGATTAGATCCTAAAACTAGAAAAGAAAAAGTTTCTAGAAAAGCACTTTTACCAAGACCTCCAAGAGAAGAAAATAAAATTACTCCAAAAGCGGAATAAGTAAATTTTTAGTATATAAAACCCCCAATTCAAAATTTGAATTGGGGGTTTTTGATTTTATTAATGTGTTTAAAAGTTCCAACTTCCCGACAAACCAAAGTTCACAGAGGACGCACCAAAGTTTGCTTCTGCTTTAGAATTAAAAAGTGTGTAGGGAGAATACTGATAATTGCAATGCAAACCAAAACCATAAAACATCACTTTCAGTCCTTGAGAAAAGGCAATGGTATGTAACGATGGTTTTAAATCTATTGAATCAAAAGCTTCGGTTTCTGGTTTTCTATAATGCAAATATTTCCAACCTATTCCGCTATTTGATTCTATGTGGAAATTAGTACTCTTGGATCGAAATAAAAATCTAGTGTATCTAAATCCTAATAAAAAGGCAGATTTGCTTCCGTTGAGCACTACGTTTTCATTAGTAACTTTATAAGAAATAGCTCTGCCGCTCACGATTCCATGTAACTCTGCTCCAAAATCTATAAATTGGTGTTTTGCAATCTTCGTTCTCGTATAGAACGCCGTATTAATTGAGCTTTCATATTTATCAGACAATTGACCCAAAGGAAGCCCAACACTCAACTCAATAATGTTTCGTTTGTAAAGATCTATTTTTGGAAAAACTATAGTGTCTTGTGCATTCAACTTAAATACAATTAAAATTAATAGTACTTTATTCATTTTTTAGAAGTTTAAATTTATACTCTGAATTTGAAGAATTTCCTGCTCCAAAAAATAAGAGCATTCCCTCATCCACCCTGCTTTTTTTAAAAATAATTTCGTTTTCGTTGGGAAAATACACAGTGAATCTTTCCATGTTTTTTGTGATAAAAATTATTGGAAGTGAAACTGTTTCGTAATTTGTATAAAAGACGAATTTTTTATTATAAAGCTTTCCATAAAACTTTAAAATAAACTTTCTCTTATCGTTGTCTTGAAATTTTAAAAACAATTCATTTTTTATAATGTTTAGTTGAATAGGTTTGGAGTAATCAATGTTATCAATGTCTGTTAGCTGTTTTACAAAACTGTTAGTGAAAACTCTAGTATTGTATTGACTTTTGATAGAAGCGAGCTTATCATAAAAGCTTACTGAAAAAATAATTGGCAATTCTTTGTAATCATCTCTATTTATCCGATTTTCTATGCTACAGGAAGCAAAAAACATCAAATTACAGCACAACATGAATAGTAAATTGAATAGTTTAAAAAATTTCATAGGTATTAGTTTAAAATTATACGCCAAATGTATTGTGAATAGCACGCTGAAATTTGCAGTAAACAATTATATAATTTTATATATTTGTGATTATCACAAATTATGAATCATCAAGAACTACTTTTAAAAGCAATAAGAAAGGAACTTTTAGGAACTTCTTTAAATGACGAAATCGCTAGAGTTTTAAATATAAGTTATGATGCAGCGCACCGACGTGTTTCTGGAAAAAGCAAATTCTCGATAGAAGAAACGGTTACTTTAGCAAATCATTTCAATATTTCACTAGATTCACTATTTTCCAATAAAGAAAATGTCATTATCCAAAAAACCATAGAAATTAAATCTTTAAAGGATATGCTGAATTACTTTAAAAATTCAGCCCTAAATATCGCGGAACTAACAAATTCTCCAGATGCTGTTCTGTATTATTCGGCAAAAGACATTCCGCTATTCTATTTTATGGAAGGAACTTTAATGTCTAAATTCAAAGCGTATGTTTGGTTATTAATGCTAAATCAAGATCAAAAAAAAGAGCGTTTTGAAAATTTTGTGATCGATGAGTCTTTTATGGAGCACATGCAAAAACTGAAAAAAGTTTATGAAAATATAAAAGTCATCGAAATCTGGAACGACACTACAATAAACAGTAGCATTCAGCAAATTTCTTATTATTATGAAGCTGGTTTACTTTCGTTTAAAACGGCCGTTGCATTATATGAAGATTTAAAAAGAATTTTAGACGTTGTTAAAAACAAATCAAATAGACTAGATTCAAATTATTCACTTTATTACAATGAATTAATTCTGTTAAATAATAACATGCTTATTAAGTGCGAAAAAAAATTAACAATGTTCATTCCATACACTTTATTGGGGTATTTTATTACTCACCACAATGAAAGTTGCGAAAATGTACATCAGTTTTTTAATATGCAAATAATCAGTTCAAAGCTTTTAAACATGGCTGGTACAAGAGACCAAAATCAATTTTTTAATTCTGCTACAAGAAAAATTGACTATTACAAAGAAAAGTTAAACAATCAGGTCGACCTCCAGTTTTAAATCTAATACCGCCGATTAACCAATTTAAATCGGGGTTTTATATATTTTTTAAATAAGTGACGCAACCTTTGTTTTAGTTTAAGACTTACTATTAAATTCTTTATAGTTTTGATTAATATGAAAATAAAAATCAATATTATATTGACGTTCTACATTGCTATGACATTGTGAACTAATTTTTATCGGATTATTTGCTAAATATTCAAGCGCATTTTGGATATTCGTGCTAACCTTAATATTTACTACGTTTTCAGCAAACATTTCAAATGATGGTTCAACTTCTTTTTGTCCTATACAAGAATTTAAAAATAGAACTGCCATAAATAATAATAATTTTGTTTTATTCATAAGTTTTTAAGTGTAGTTGTTTTTAGAATTAGATGCAGTTAGTTGATACGCGACAGATTTTAACATGTTCTATTCCATTTCGAAAAGATAGTCAGATGTTTTTCACTGCTACACTTCCCAAATATGACAATTAAATCCCACAACCCCACACCCCCACCAAAAAAAATGCAGTTAATAGAAAATAACCGCATTTCATCTATTTTATTTTGTTTTAAGATAATTATTCTCATAAATTTAAGAAAAAGTTTAACAAATAAAACAAATACACCATGAGTATAACCGAAAGAATTTATAAAACAAAAGACGTCGATATGTTGCTATCAATCGAAACCATCATCGACTCCGCAATTGCAAACAAAACGTTTCTACAAACCAAAAGATCCAACTGGGCCGACCCTTATTTTCAGGACATTAAAACCCAAATAAACACCATTATTCAAGACAATTTAGGTGTAGATAGCGCAAAAGATTTACGCCAAGCAACAATAATAGTAAAAACAATTCAAGCAAATGCACTAGTCGATTTAGCAGAAATAAAAGTCCAAATCGAACAAGACTTCAAAGCAACACCAGCTAGAAAATCAGAAATCCTTAACCAATTGGGCTTTACTAGTTATTACGCTCAAGCTACAAACAGAGACCAAGAAGGATTAATAAATCTATTGTTTCAATACAGTACCAACCTAACCCCAACACTAAAAGCAGAAATAGTAGCAAAGGGAACAGCAGCCGCAGCGCTAGACGCAATTAATGCCTATGCCCAAACCCTCAAAGATGCCGATGTATTTCAAGAAGGAAAAAAAGGAACAAGAAAAGAAATTACCAGCGAAACAATTCAAATTTTCAACACAATTTACAGCACCGTTCTAAGTATAGCTGTAATATCCGCAAAATTTTTCAAAACTGACGCAGCAAAAAAAGACCAATTCACGTTTGCCAAAGTTTCAAAAGCGTTAAATAAACAAACGCCAATTAAAACACCATAACATCTCCTCTAAACTCCCTCTCCTTTGGAGAGGGTTGGGGTGAGGCTACTCATTTCAGTCTGTGAGTAACGCAATTCTATCCGTGAGCAACTCCTTTCAACTCGGTAGCCAAACAGTCACAGCGGTAGCAACTCCTTTCAACTCGATAGCCAAACAATTCTATCCGTGAGCAACTCCTTTCAACTCGGTAGCCAAACATTCACGGCGGTAGAAACTCCTTTCAACTCGGTTGCCAAACATTCACGGCGGTAGAAACTCATTTCTATCCGGTAGCCAACCAAAAACTGGTAGCCAGACCAAAACCGGTAGCCAGAGCATGACCGGTAGCCAGAAAAAAAATAACCCCAATTCAAAATTTTGAACTGGGGATTCTTCTATATCTTAAAACAATCCTTCTACAGAAAGATACCGTTCGCCAGTATCATAATTAAAGGTCAAAACTACAGCATCTTCAGGAATGTCATCAAGCTTCTTAGCAACCGCAGCAAGCGATGCACCACTTGAAACGCCAACAAGTATTCCCTCTTTTTTAGCAATTTGTCTCGTAAATTCATACGCATCATCCTTACTAACAGTAATGACTTCATCAACAGCTTCCGCATGATAATTTTGCGGAATAAAACCAGCGCCAATTCCTTGCAACGGATGTGGTCCTGGAGCGCCACCACTCAATACAGCAGACAATTCCGGTTCCACAGCAATTACTTTCAGGTTTGGAAATTTTTCCTTTAAAACCTCAGCCACACCAGTAATATGGCCACCAGTGCCAACTCCAGTAATAATATAATCCAATCCATCTGGAAAATCAGCTAAGATTTCTAAAGCAGTAGTCGTTTTGTGAATATCAATATTCGCAGGATTATTAAATTGTTGCGGCGACCAACCATTTGGCGTTTCCAAAACTAACTCGGCGGCTCGCTCTATCGCTCCTTTCATTCCTTTTTCTCGAGGTGTCAATTCAAATTCGGCACCATAAATTTCCATCAGTTTCCTTCTTTCAACACTCATCGATTCAGGCATAACCAAAATAACCTTATACCCTTTCACAGCAGCAACAAGCGCCAATCCAATTCCTGTATTTCCCGACGTTGGCTCAATAATTACACTGTTGGGATTTAACAATCCTTTGTTTTCAGCATCTTCAATCATCGCTAACGCAATTCTGTCTTTAATACTGTTTCCAGGATTTGATCTTTCTAATTTAATCCAAACATTTCTGTTTTCAAATAACCGACTTAACTTAACCACAGGCGTATTTCCAATGGTTTCTAAAATGTTCTTTACTCTCATATTTATATTTTAAAATTATATACTAAAATTTAGTGCTTCCGGAAATTGTTCTTTGTTTTTTATTATAATTTCACTCTTGTGATATACTAATGATTGCGCCGGAATTGAATTAGTTATCCAAACATTCCCGCCAATAACGGCATTTTTACCAATCACAGTTCTTCCGCCAAGAATTGTAGCATTCGCATAAATGGTTACATTGTCTTCAATAGTTGGATGACGTTTTTCTTCTGCTTCATCTTTGCTAACGGTTAACGCACCCAAAGTCACTCCTTGATAAATCTTGACATTTTTTCCAATTACCGCTGTTTCCCCAATCACAATTCCTGTTCCGTGATCAATTAAAAAATGTTCACCAATTACTGCCGCCGGATGAATATCAATTCCAGTTTTGCTGTGCGCATGTTCAGCTATTAATCGGGCCAAAATCCTGGAGTTATTATTCCAGAGCTGAAATGCGATTCTGTGAACTGTAATAGCGAAGAATCCAGGATAAGCAATTAGCACTTCATTTTTTGACTTTGCTGCCGGATCAAAGTCCAAAATAGCATTTAAGTCTTTTAAAAGCATTTCATGCAACGCAAAACAATTACCAAAAAACTCTTTCGTTATTTTAATCGCATCTTCTGCTGAAAACTGTTCAGCCTGCAATAACTGTATCAATAGCATTGTTAGCTCTTCTTCTTTTTGCTCAAAGTAGCGATATTCGATATATTCCTTTTGCGAACAAAACAACCATTCTGCTATTTCGTTTATCCAATACTTTATTTTCTTCTTATTAAAAAAGACTCTTTTATCTAAAAAATTACTTTGGTATAACCGTTTATTATTTGATTTCATAAAAAATTACTGTTTTTAAATAAAAACAAAAAACTCCCCAAAATGGAGAGTTTCGCTTGTATTTGAAATTCATCAAAGACGTTATAGCACAAAATTCTCCAACACAGAGGTAGTGCAACAGCTCACAATGATAAATTTTGTTTTGAACATATATTATTATATTGAAACCAAATCTCGTTATTATTCGCAGGGCAACCAAACATTTAACTAAGAATTTAACTTTTGTTACTCTTTCAATACAGTTTTTAATTTTTTTCTTTTATGTAGACCATCAGCCTGCTGTTTTCAGAAACGATTAACTTATTTTTTGAATTATATTTTATGAAATTGTAACTTTTATGAAACCAATACCGTATAACCACCTGAACACTTTAAAGTAAAGAACAGCACCCAATGAGACAACTTAAAATCACCAAGCAGGTAACGAATCGTGAAACTGCATCGTTAGACAAATACCTACAAGAAATTGGTAAAGTAGATTTGATTACTGCAGATGAAGAAGTAGAATTAGCTCAGAAAATTAAAGCTGGTGATCAAAAAGCTTTAGAAAAATTAACAAAAGCCAATTTACGTTTCGTAGTTTCGGTTGCAAAACAATATCAAAATCAAGGACTAACACTTCCTGATTTAATCAATGAAGGAAACTTAGGTTTGATTAAAGCGGCACAACGTTTTGATGAAACACGTGGTTTCAAATTCATCTCTTACGCAGTTTGGTGGATTCGTCAATCAATTCTTCAAGCATTAGCAGAACAATCTCGTATCGTGCGTTTGCCCTTAAACAAAATTGGTTCTATCAATAAAATCAACAAGATGTACGCGTTGTTAGAGCAATCTAACGAACGTCCACCAAGTGCTGAAGAAATTGCTAAAGAACTAGACATGACAGTAAATGACGTAAAAGAGTCAATGAAAAACTCTGGCCGTCACCTGTCAATGGATGCACCTCTTGTGGAAGGAGAAGATTCTAACCTTTATGACGTTTTACGTTCAGGCGAATCTCCAAATCCAGATCGAGAATTAATCCACGAATCATTACGTACAGAAATTGAACGTTCTTTAGAAACCTTAACACCAAGAGAAGCAGATGTAGTTCGTTTATACTTTGGTTTAGGCGACCAACATCCAATGACTCTCGAAGAAATAGGAGAAACTTTCGATCTAACTCGTGAACGTGTACGTCAAATTAAAGAAAAAGCAATCCGCAGATTAAAACATACCTCAAGAAGCAAAATCTTAAAAACATATTTAGGGTAATCCTAATAACAATAACAACAGTCTGATTAACTGTTCGTTTTTTGATTGATGATTGAAACTCCGGCTGATTACCGGAGTTTTATTTTTTAATCATCAACCAAAAAACCTTTTTTTGATTGCTCCGCATTCGCTACGCCAGTTCAGCTTCGCTTCGTGTGATGATTGAAACT
>Ga0105047_10003708_pt1 | contig 26839 bp, 28 predicted proteins | sample MAT04_FD_78384 | JGI IMG/M metagenome (GOLD analysis project Ga0105047, IMG submission 78384) | Freshwater microbial communities from Lake Fryxell liftoff mats and glacier meltwater in Antarctica - MAT-04 (megahit assembly) | ecosystem: Environmental > Aquatic > Freshwater > Ice > Liftoff... | reverse complement strand
TACGCGAATTTGGGGCTATGATGATTTATCAGTGTTGGAGGAAGCGATAACAATGCGTCTCATTGAGCCCGAATCCAAACTCTCCCCCCGCGAGCGTCAAGTGATCCATCTGGCCGCGGAGGGAAAAACCGATAAGGAGATTGCCAAATTTCTTGGGATTCAGCCCGGGACGGTGGGCACTCTGTGGGCCCGGATTCGTTCTAAGCTTGGCCCGTGCAATCGAACCGAGCTGGTGATGCGCGCCACGTTGGGGCAGGGCAGCGGGTCGGTGTCCGACGAGGTCGTCCGTCACTGCATGGACCTCTTGCCGATGGCGGCGTGGATCACGGACGGTCACGACATGGTGGTTTACTGGAACCAAGCGGCGATTGAGTTGCTGGGGGGAGAGGCGGAAGGCATCCATCACCTCAGCTTGTCGGACCGCTTGACGCCGATGGTGCATGGGTGGTGGCGGGTGCGCCGGCAGGACGGAACCTTCGTGGACCAGTGTGGCCATGTCACCGAGCTTGAGGAGCCCGAAGGGTTCCGGCTTTGGGTGATGAATGGTTGCCCCTTCTATCGCGATCATACGCCGCTCCGAATGTAGCGCGGGTTCTGGTAAAACCTTGAGCCGAGGTATTCATTCGATCAATGTGTGCCCGCTATTGCATGCGCAACGTGAACCCTATTCTGGCAGAACTGCTGGAGGGGATTGATTGGGATGCGGTCCCGCCGCGGGTGAATGTGGCCCCCGGTACCGACGTGCTCACCATTGACCAGGTGATGGAGGGCCGGCAGCTGGTGATGCGCCGTTGGGGCTTGGTCCCTCGCTGGATGACGCCTCAGTTAAGTCGTCGGAACGCGCCGATGATCAATGCCCGATCCGAGACCATTGCCGAACGCCCGACATTTCGGGCCTCGTTCCGCGATCGCCGGTGCGTGCTCCCGGCCGACGGCTACTTAGAATGGCGAGAGGTGGGTTCGGTGAAGCAACCCTATTTGGTCCAACTGAACGAGGGCGAGGGCTTGCGGCTGGCGGGGCTGTGGGACCGCATCGATGGCCCCGCCGGGTCGCAGGAAACCTGCGTTATCGCCACCACCTCCCCGGCTCCGGCGCTGCTGGAACTGCACGATCGGATGCCGGTACTGTTGACCCGCGAGGGCGCGGATCTTTGGCTGGACCCCACCACCCCTCCGCCGGTGCTGCAGGCGCTCCTGTGCCCCTGGTCTGGCGAAGGGCTGAGCTATCACGCCGTCGACCGACGAGTCGGCAATCCGCGATTTCAAGACCCCGCCATGCTGAGCCCAGTCGACGATCCCTTTGAGCGCGCGGAGCCTCCGCAAGGGCAGCTGGATTTTGGCTAGTTAACGCGGGCGCGCTCGCGCACGGCGGCCATGCCGATGACTGGGGCAGCCGCTTCGTTACGGTTGACTTCGGCTTTGCCCTTTTCAATGGCGGACATGGCCTTGCCCACGACCCCTTCCAGGCGACTCAGGACGTCAAAAGCGTAGTCTTCGGCCCCCCGTCGGAGCGTGATGGCCTCGCGATCGGCCGCGTTCCGAATCTCTTCGCTCTGGGCTTTCGCAATCTTGAGGACTTCGCTTTCCGAAACGAGCCGCAGTTGCTCCAGCCGGGCGGCTTCCAGTAATCGCTCTGCCTCTGCTTTAGCCTCCGCCACAATTCGTTCACCTTCGCGGTCGGCGGTGGCCCGGGCTTGGTCGGCGTCCTCGCGGGCGGTCTCGACAATACGTTCCGATTCGCGGGTGACGTTGGCGGCCTGTTTGACCTCACTGGGCAAGGACGCGCGGATCTTCGCGATCTGCATCGCGACTTCCTCTTTGTTCAGTCCCCACACGAGGGGTCCGACCACGGTACGGGGTTCCTCAACCGCCGTCTCGTGCAATTGTTCCAGCATTCGAAGCAAGTCCACGTCTTTTCCTCAATCGGCCGACCGGTTTTCCGATCCGCAACCTAGCGTCTCTATTCTGACACGACGAATCAGAAACGCTTAACGAAGCTCGTACCTTTACGGTTCTGTGGAAGTTGGGCGTTTCAGACGACGCTCCATCACGGGTACGACGCCCTCGGGCACCCAATTCAGGTAGTCCCCGCCCAGGCGGGCGACCTCGCGCACGATGCTGCTACTCAGGTAGCTGTGCTCCCAGTTGGTCATCAAAAAGACAGTCTCTACGGTGGGGTCTAGGCGGCGGTTGGCCAGGGCAATTTGAAATTCGAAATCGAAATCGGCAGTGGCGCGTAACCCGCGTACGATGACCGAGGCGCCCTGTTGGTGCACGTATTCAATCAGCAACCCCTCAAAGGCGTCGATCCGGACGTGAGGGAGGTGAGTGGTGCAAGCGCGGAGGGCCTCGATGCGCTCTTCGACGGTGAGGAAGGCCGCGTTTTTGGTGCGATTAAGCCCGATGGCGACGACAACTTCGTCGTAGAGTCGGGCCGCACGCTCGACCAGGTCAAGGTGACCAAGGGTCGGGGGGTCAAAAGATCCAGGGTAGACGGCCCGTTGCATAGCCCGAGTGTAACCGAACCGGAGCTTCAAATGACAAAGACGCCCCCGACGGTCCAAAGACCGTGGAGGCATCTTGCCCAAACGAAGCCGCTTTTCTAAGCCTCGCCGAAGCCGTGACCGAAGATTGGATCAAATGGAATGAGACCCAATCGAGTGGCCATCCGGAGCGCTTGCACGCGATTATTCACTTGCAGCTTGTCGTAAATGTTTGCCAAATGGAAGTCCACCGTTCGCTTGGAGACAACCAACTTTTCGGCCGCTTCCTTGCTCGAGTGACCCTGAGCGATGAGGCTAAGGACCTTCACTTCTGTCGGCGTAAGACGCACGCCGCGCGGAGTCATATCTGATCTTGTCGTACTAGGCATTGCCATAAAACCCACCCCTGAGTCGTTGCTGATTACCGCCGAGGAGTTCATTCCATAGGATTCGCGGTTTCTGAGATGGCGACGTTCATCTTGGTTGCTTTACGGGGGAATTGATTCGACCTCAACCCGAACGAGAAGCCGTGAAACACTCTATATTCGGTGATTCAAGCCCGGTTCGAAAGGACTTAGTAGGTTAGTCATCCGAATGGGTCCGGCGGTTCGGGGGCTACCGCCATGATTGCGATGAGGACCGCAGAGCGGGCCGTTTGCCCCATTCTGAGGGGAGAGGGAAGGGCCGATCCGGCTACGAGCAGAACCGCTACGCCCTGAACGGCTGGGCGCGGGCTCCATCGACGGCGCGGCACACAATGAACCGGCCTTCGCGACCGGTGGCGGCCAAAAAGGCGGTACCGGTCGCGGTGATAAAGGCATCTAGGTCATCGGCGCGGACAAGGGCCACGCAGGCTCCGCCAAACCCGGCGCCGGTCATGCGGGCCCCATAGACCCCGGGCGCGCGGTTGGCCGCGTCCGACATGGCGTCCAGCGCATCGCCGGTCACCTGATAGTCTACGCGAAGGCTAGCGTGGCTTGCCCGCATGAGGTCGCCGGCGCGATCCAAGGCTCCTTCGCGCAGGGCAACGGCGAACTCGCGGCACCGATCATTCTCGGTAATGACGTGGCGTGCACGCTGGTAGACCAGCGGCGAGACTTGGGATCCCGCACGGTCAAGGTCGGCCAGACTGGCATCACGCAGGGCCGGCACCCCCAAGACAGCGGCCGCCGATTCGCATTGGCTACGTCGCTCGTTATAGGCGCTTTCGGCCAACGCGCGGGACGCGCGGGTGTCGCAGAGGACGATCCGGACGTTGGACGGTAGGGGCGCAAAGTCAATCTCCAGCGATCGGGTATCGAGGAAAAAGGCGTGGTTGTCGCGGCCCATTGCGCTGGCCATTTGGTCCATGATGCCGCAGTTCACCCCGACGTAGCGGTTCTCGGCGAGCTGGCCAATCCGCGCGAGTTCCGACAGAGTAAGGCCGAGTCCACCGATCTCGTTCCAAAGAGCGCCGAAGGCCATCTCCAGGGCTGCCGAGCTACTGACTCCGCTGCCGATGGGCACCTCACTCATCACGAGGGCATTGACGTTGGGGAGGTTGGTAAAGCCCTGCTGGCCGAGGGCCCACGCAACGCCCGCCGCGTAGCCCGCCCAACCCGAGACGGTGCCGGGTTGCTGGATCGAGGTGTCAAATGAGGCCGTGTCGTCGAATTCGGTGCTTGCCAGGTGCGAGGGGCCATTGGTGATCGAGGCGGCCACGTAGAGCCGGAGGCTGATGGCGGCGGGGAATACGAACCCATCGTTGTAGTCCGTGTGCTCGCCGATGAGGTTCACGCGGCCAGGGGCGGCGGCCACGAAGGTTGGGGTGTGACCAAAAATTTCGGCGAAGCGTTCTACGAGGACCGGCGGAACCATGGAACTGGTTTACCCGCGAAGGGGAGGATTTCACCGAGGGGGTGCGAGGCGAGAGTTATCAAATGCCGGTATTCGTGCGATGATACGGCCCGGGGGGAGATGGAAGGAACAAGATGGGTTCGCCCGGGTGCCGTCACCGCCGCCGACGGTCATCCGGAGCGAACCTAGAAAGCATTGAGTGCGCCGGGTACAGGCGAGACAAAAAGAACGGGGTTGCCATCGTTAGATGGCAACCCCGTTCCCGTTAACATTCGCCGAGGCGAAGGTTAGGCCTTGCGGCGGCGAGCAATGACGCCCGCGAGACCGAGACCAAGGGCCAGCATGCTGGCGGGCTCAGGTACGGCTTCCACTCGGGTAAGAGTGTAGTCGGAACCGGGAGCCGTCACGAATTCGATAAGAATCGTGTCGACATCCATGATGACCGCATCGCCCGTGAAGTCGAAGCTGGCCAGGAACGGAGTACCTGCCGTTACGCCGCCCGGTACGTTAACCGTGCGGGAAGCAACGCCGTTCAAGGTCGCCTTCGCCGTCATGGGAAGGTCGTTGAACACGAAGTTCACTTGGAGCTTCGGAACACCCGTCATATTGAAGTTCAGCGGGGCTGGGGTGGCCGTTGCGGACCAACCGTAGCCGAGCTGCGCACCGCTCTGAGCGCGCGAATCGGTGCTGACCGAGAAATATCCCAGGTCGGCGGGATTCGCAACGTCCAGAATGGCATTGCCCTTGGGGGCGCCAAGCAGGCCGATGAGGGTGTAGCGGAGGCCGCCGAGGACCGTTGCGGGGGTAGCCGCAGCGATCGGACCGGGACCAGACGGGGTGACGACGTCAAACCGTGCGCCATCCATAAAGTCGTCGATGATGACAGCGTTTGCTGCCGTAACTGCTACTCCAGCGAGGAGTGCCAAACTCAAAAATCGGAAATTCATAATTCCTTCTCCTTCAAACACGTACACAGGTGAACGGTTGTATTGTAACCCGACTTTCCTCGAAAAAAGGGAAATATTCTGAAATAAATCCAGAAAATCCCTCGAAATCCCAGTAAGAATTTCGTAAGGAACGATCGTCTACCTAGTCGCGCAGTATGGCGCATGCGGGACGGCAAAAGAAAGCCTTTGGCTCCGATCGTTAGCAAATGGGGCTCCATCGGGCGTCGCGGGGGCAAGGAGGGCAAGAAAGCCGGCCCCTCATCGAATTGAGGAGGGGCCGGGCTTCGTCTGGGTCGGCCGAGATTTAGGCCTTTCGGCGGCGGGCAATCACGCCAGCCAGACCAAGACCGAGGGCCAGCATGCTGGCAGGCTCCGGCACGGCTTCCACGCGGCTAAGCGTGTAGTCGGAACCGGGCTGGGCGACGAACTCGAACAGCAGGCTGTCCACGTCGGACAGTTCAGCGGCCGAGTAGCCGGACAGATCGAACGAGGCCACGTAGCCCATCGGGAATGAACCGAGGTTGATCCCGGAGGGGATGACCGCGATCGAGTTGAGGGTCGTGTTCGTCGACTCCGAGTTGGCCTTGGCCGAGAGCTTGACGCTCATGGGAAGGTCGTTGAAGACGAAGGTCATCTTCAGCGTCGGGCTGCCGAGGAAGTTGGCATTCAGGGGCAGCGGAGCCATCACCGGCTTCAGGCCGTAACCGAGCTGCGCGCCGCTCTGGGCACGGCTATCGGTGCTGACGCTGAAGTAACCAGGATCAAAGGGGCTCGCAACGTCGAGGATGGCGTTGCCCTTGGGTGCCGGGCCAAGGAGGCCGAGCATGGTGTAGCGGCTACCGCCGAGTACCGTCGCCGAGGTGTAGGCCACGTCCGGGCCGGGCATGGCCGGGGTGACGATGGAGCCATGGGCGCCGGTGGTGAAGTCGTCGATGACGACCGCATTGGCGGCGGTGAAAGAGATGCCGGCGAGGAGGCCGAGGGTCAAGAGTCGATGGTTCATAAGCTAATTTCTCCTTTGTATGTGCCAGAGGCGAACGGGAAACAGGATAAGCGCAATTCGTGCCAGGAAGGGCGGTTACCCCCTCGTATCCGTACGGGAGTCGCCGGCCAAACCGGTATCAATCGCGGGAAGCACAAGGATTTATCCCCGCAAAGGTACCGATCGGGCAACTCTGGAACCGCTGAGGCGTCGGAAGGTGAAGGAACGCGCGGAGCCGATGCTCGACATCCCTTCGATTGCTTAATCCAGAAGATCATGATTCCTGCTCTGCTTGCTGTCATCACGGCCTCCGCTCCGGCGGCCACCGAACTTACTGTCTATAACCAGGGCTTCGCGCTGGTCAAGGAAGTCCGCACGCTGGACCTGAAAGCGGGCAACCAAACGGTTGCCATCACCGACGTCGCTGAGCGTATCGAGCCGGACTCGGTAGCGGTCCGCAGCCTAGATGGGCCCACAACGTTCACCGTGCTGGAGCAGAACTACCAGTTCGATCTGGTCAGCCCGGAAGCCATCCTAAACAAGGCCGTCGGGGGCACCATCTTCTTGAACCGGATCTTGCCCAACGGCGTGCGCGAACGCCTTGAGGGCACGTTGCTCAGTCCGCCGACGTCGGTGGTCACGACGCCCGACGGAGCGTCTCGACAGTACCAAGGGTTGGTGGTGCGTACGGTCGATGGACGCATTCTCCTGTCACCCAGTGGCGAGATTGAAGTCGCCACGATCCCCGAGGGTCTTATCAGCCGGCCGTCGTTGCTGTGGAACCTTGAAGTTGCCCAAGCCGGCAAGCGCGACGTGGAGCTGAGCTACCTCACTCAAGGGGTGGGTTGGAGCACCGCCTACGTGCTGACCGTGAATGCCCTTGGCAAAACCGCCGACCTAATGGGCTGGGTAACCCTAACGAACCAAAGCGGGGGTACCTGGCGCGACGCGAAACTAAAGCTATTGGCCGGGGAAGTGCAACGGGCTCAGATGGCCAAGCCGATGGCGGGCCGGGCGGGTGGCTTGCGCATGGAGGCCGATGCGGTTGCCGCGTTTGCCGAGGAAGGCTTCGCGGACTACCACCTCTACACGTTACAGCGTCCGACGACGGTGCGCCAGAACGAGACGAAGCAGGTGGCCCTCTTGGAGGCACGGGCCGTGCCCATTACCCGTCGCCTTGTGGTCGATCCGCTTCGATCTATGGGACGAATCCGGCCCAACGAGGGCGAGTTTGGCACCGGCACGCTCAAACCGCAGGTGTTTTATGAGTTCACCAACAACGCGGCGAGCCACTTAGGAATGCCGTTACCGGCCGGCAACATCAAGGTGTTTGGCCCGGATCAGAGCGGTTCGCTTCAACTCATTGGTGAGGACCAGATTGGCCACACGGCCCGCGAAGAGCGAGTGAATCTCTTCGTCGGGCGAGCCTTTGATATCGTGGTGGAGCGCAAACGGGTGAGTTTCCAGTACATCCGAGTTGGCAACGACATTAGAGGTGCCCGTGAGGAGTTTGCCACGGAGATTCGGAACCGCAAGGACACAAGCGATACGGTGGACTTGATCGAGCGATTCGGGGGGGAATGGAATCTCACGTCGGACGCGACGTTCACGAAAATGGATGCGAATAGCGGTCGATTCCGGGTGGAACTTGGCCCCAACGCCAGCCGCACGGTGAAGTACACGGTGGAGACCCGGTGGTAAGAATCCACTTGCCCTGTGACACAATGCCGAAAGACATCCGTGGATCCCATTCCGTGGATTCCACAAGGAAAGAACTTTGCGACTTATGAACACACGCACGATCTGGACGCTTCTGGCGACGACGGCCGTCGCCCTTGCCCTCGCGGGTTGCAGCAAACCCGAAACTGAAGTCACACAAAAGGATTCGGGCGCGAACTCAGTGGCAACTCCCGCCAATCCGGAGAAGGCCGGGGCGGATGCGACCAAAGTAACGGACTCCCCCGAGAAAGCGGCGACCGATTCGGGCAGCCCCACGGCGGCGCCAATCAAGGGCGAACCGGCCAAAGTCGTGGCTCCCGAAGGCGACGCTACTAAGTACGCCGGTTCCTACCAGATGGTCATCGGCGACCGTCAAGCCAAGCTGAACACCGAGATGAAAAAGCGCAAGCTGACCCCGTTCGCGGGCACCATCACGATTGACGGCAAGGGTGGCTATACGTTCCAGTTTGGCCCTCAAGGCAAACAGCGCGAGACGGTGGGCACAACCCAGGTCAAGGGAGATCAGATCTCGCTGACCCCGCAGAAAGTGGAGGGCGTGGTGCCCACCAATGCGGGCGAGAAGCGAGCGATGGTCTTTAAGCTCGGTAAGGACGGCAAGACGCTGGAGCCCCAGGGCGAGCTGAAGGTTAAGTTCCAGAAATAACCGTTTCCGAGCGAAACGGCTCGGTGATCGGCGCGATCGTTGGCTCGATTACGGCATTTGACAAGGAGACCTTGTCGGGTGCCGTGTCCTCTTTTTCAGGACTTTTTTCACGCAATTCTGGCGCGGGCTTTGGGGCCGTCGGCGGCGATGCCGAGGCGCCGACCAAGGGCTGGTGCGGACGCGTGGCCTCCAGCGCGACGCGTAGCCGTTGCAGGTGCATCAGCTGAGCGAAATTCTGTCCGAGCGAGCTCCATCGAACCTGATCATAAAGCTCTTGGCTGTGGGCCAACAGGTCCGGCGCGGCCGTGAACAGCCGAGCGAGGGCCCGACTTCCGGAGGCGCCCATCTCAATTCGGGCGATCCGCTGCCCGCTGGCATCTCGAACCTCACCCGTGCTGGAGTCTACGGTGTACGGGCCGCCGGGGAGGCCCTCAAAGTCGCGAGACGTCACGCCCGTCCCCGTAAGGTCACGGGGTTGGTTAACGAAGACGAATTACTCCATGACCGCATCTAGCTATAGTGTTACACTACTTTACCGATCGCGTCGAGCGTGATGCGGATCGGTTGCACTGTAGCAAGGAGAATAGGCTTATGAATCGGCGAATGGCATTCTTGGCGCTTACGGGCGTCCTGGTGGGCACCGTTGCCCAGGCTCAGCATACGATGGTCGCGGACTTTGACCGCGCTCTGAAGGGAAACAAGACCCCGTTGGCGGGAGGAACGTTCCTGTTCTCGCCCGTCAACATGAACACCTCGAACCAAACCCAAAACGTCGGCCTTTGGAATTCGCCGGCCAACCCTACGGGATCGGGCTCTCCGGTGGTTCCGGCCAACATCAGCCGGGTAGCGGGCGCGGGTAACGCCACGACCGGTCCGGTTCCGGCGGGCGACCGCACCAACGCCTACGAGGCTCGGTTCTCGTTCCGAGGCGTGGTAGCGGCGTTGCCGAGTCCGAACCCGGAGAATCGCGCGGTGAATCCGCTTGACACGTTCCTACGCATGTTCTATGCGGGTTCAGCGGCCGTTCCTAACGGCGTGTTCTGCCCGTTGGTGAACATCACCAAGACGCTAAAATTCGATATCTGGAGCAAGGAGTCGCTCCGCGTCGCGGTCTTGATTGGCGAGGGCGCGGCGACGGCCTCTGTTCCTCTCGCCGAGATTGGGGCGAATGGCTGGTTGTCGGGGCCGCTCGAATCGCTTGGTGGGCTCGGCGATAATGCCTTGCAGACCACGAACCGAGCTCAAGGCGGTTTCGCCATCCAGGCCGGCGTGTGGCAGACGATCGAGATTCCGCTGAACGACCCGTTGCTCTATACGATCCGCAGCTATGTGGGATTAGGCGACGGAATCCTGACCAGCAACGTGGTCTACCCGAACTTCGTGTCGCTCAACAGCTTCCTGTTCTCGCCGCCCAAGAAAGTTCTGGCGACCGATCCTGAGCCCGGATCCTTGATCGTTGCGCACGAGGTGTACATCGATAACATCCGTCAGGGCGAAGATCCGGCGAAGGTGCTGGCGGGACGCGTGAAGCTGGAAGACTGGACCGGTCCCGTGCCGCCAGAGCTAGAGCTGAAGGTGTTGGACGCGAACAACCAGCCCGTTGGGGCGACCGTCACCGGGATCACCCTGACCCCGGACGGCGAGTTCTACAAGTTCAGCGCGCCGATCGTCGTGCCAAGCGACGGCAAGTGGAAGATCGCGGTGAAGGCCCCGCGCACGATTAGCTCGGCGCAAGACGCGTTCTTCATCCTCGGAGCCGGAAGCGGTTTTGAAGTCACGTTGCGCGCCGGCGACATCGACGGCGACGACTCGGTGACGGTGTTCGACTACGACGCGCTATCGTCGGCGTTCGACACCGGCCCCGGCGATGCCAATTGGAATCCGCTGGCCGACCTTGATGGCGACGACACGGTCTCCGTGTTCGACTACGACATTTTGAGTCGGAACTTCGACCTCTCGGGCGACGCGGGCAGCTGGTAAGTCCTCCCGTGGCTTAGGCTGACCAAACGGTGGCCCCCTCCAAACTTGGATGGGGCCACTGTTTTCGTTGCTACTAGAACCCGGTTACTCCACACGGAAAGGTGCGTTAGCCACTCCGGCCCGCTTGGTGCCGTCCCGCACGGTCACGTACACCCGGTAGTTCCCGCGCTCGCTGGGGGCTTTGAATTGGACGGTCGCGGTGCCGGTTAGGACCTGGCGCGTCTCGGGACGCTTCTCGCCTTCGCCGGCGTACTTCATCTCGTCCACTTCAGACTTCAGGATCCACTCGTAGCGGAGCGGATCGCCGTTGGGGTCGCTCGCGCGAACGGTGGCACGGAGCGCCGTACCGGCCGCCACGGGCCGCATGGCCGCGTCGAAGTCCAGGGCGGTGACTTGCGGGGCGCGTTGAGCCGGCCACTTGCCGGTCCAGGCGTGGCTCATCACGTCCACGGCCTCGGTGCTCTCGCCCGTGGGCAAGAACATGCCGAACCACGTGGGCGTCGCTTCCTGCTTGTCGCCCCACAAAAACGCGTAGCTCCCTAGGGCAAAGCCCGGCTGACCGGCGATGCTTCCGGCATAGTTTGAGGCGTACAGCTTAGCCTTTTCGCTGCTGGTGGGTTCGCTAGGCGCGCCCCACGGCGCTTTGGGGCGCTCCCACGGGCCGAGGGGGCCAAACTCGGTGACGATGTAGGGCTTAGTCCAGCCAAACTCTCGCAGACGCTTGGGCAGGGTCGCCAGGCCGCCGTAGCTATTCACGCCTAAGATGTCAATGTCCGGGGCGTATTCCTTGATCATTTTAATCTTATCGGGGTTAACCTCCGCCACCACGGTCATGACGGGGTGGTTTGGGTCGAGTTGTTTAATCGACTTGGCCAGCCAGCCCACCTCACGCCACAGCGTAGGGTTGTCATTGTCGCTCTCCATTTCGTTGCCCAACCCCCAAGTAAGAACCGCGGGGTGATTTTTGAACTGGCGCACCGCACTCAGCACGTCTTCCCGTTGCTTGGCCACCCGGACCGGGTCGGCGTAGTCGAACCCGTGGCCCTTGTGGCCTAGCCAAATCCCGACGGTCATCGTCAGGCCTTTGGCTTGGACGTCATCCAGTTCCTTGGCCGTGGTTTCGCCGATGCCCCACGAACGCACGGAGTTTCCGCCGAAGGATCGGAGTAAGTCCAATCGTTCCACGCCGCCCACACCTTTCACCACGTAGGGCTTGCCCCCACGCAGAAGTTGCCAGCCGTTGGCGGTGGACGTCACCCGCACCGGGGTGGCGTCGGTCGAACCGGTCACAAGGGCCAGAGAGACGAGCAATAGGCTCATAACCTTTGGACGTGTATCGCGGATCGGAACGATTCGAAACCATCAACTACGCCCGGTTTTGCTTTAAGACTTTCGCTGAACCCCGGCTGGCAGAGTAACGTAGGGAAGAGAGGGCAAATCAACATGACTAACAATAATCCGACTCTGAACGATGAGGTTTTTGAACGCGCCCAACGCGACGCGGGCGTTGCGTCGCCGCCGATGACCATGGCGGGGTTTTTGACCAAGACCGGCGTCTTGTTTGCGCTTTTGCTGGCCACGGCGGGACTCGGCTGGACGATGCCATCGGGCGGAGCGCTTATCGGCACCTTGATCGGCGGCTTCATCGTCGCGCTGGTGGTGTCGTTTGTGCCCAAGACCGCGCCGTACCTCGCACCGGTTTACGCCTTGCTTGAGGGCTACGTCGTCGGCGCGATCTCGCTGATGTTTGCCAAGCAGTACAACGGACTGGTGCCCATCGCGATCTTGCTGACACTCGGCGTGTTCGTTTCGATGTACGGCCTTTGGGCCACCAATATCATCCGGGTCACCTCAACGTTCGTGTCGGTGGTATTGGGCGCGACCATCGGCATCGCCATCACGTACGCCTTCACCCTCATCGGTGGGATGTGGTTACCGGGACTGAACGCCTTGCCGATCTACCAATCCGGGGCGATTGGGATCGCGTTTAGCCTGTTCGTGGTGGTAGTTGCCGCACTGAACCTTGCGCTGGACTTCCAGCTGGTGCAAACCGGCATCGAAAGTCGGGCCCCCAAATACATGGAGTGGTACGCGGGCTTCGGCCTCATGGTCACGTTGGTGTGGCTCTACATTTCGATGTTGCGGCTGCTCGGGAAACTCCGAAACTAAGCCTAAATTTGAGACCGAGTCAGGAGTCGGGGGAGGGTCCAGCGGACTTTCCCCCGATTTTGGTACGATGGGAGATGCCAGCGGGTGACGGACACTGCCGTTCGACCCCCCGCACGGGAGCGAATTTTACATGGGCCGACTGATAGAAGTCACCGACGTTATCCTTCGCGACGCGCACCAGAGCCTGATGGCCACGCGCATGTCGATGGAAGATATGATCCCCGCTTGCGCGGACCTCGACAATGCGGGTTACTGGTCATTGGAATGCTGGGGTGGCGCAACTTACGATAGCTGCATCCGGTTCCTGAACGAGGACCCATGGGAACGGTTGCGCACGTTTAAGAAGCTGCTGCCGAAGACCAAAACTCAGATGCTCCTCCGGGGGCAGAACCTCTTGGGTTACCGACATTACGAAGACTCGGTCGTGGACCGCTTCGTAGACAAGGCCGCCGAGAACGGCATGGACGTGTTCCGTGTGTTCGACGCCCTCAACGACGTGCGCAACCTGAAGCGCGCCATCGAGGCCGTGAAGCGCACCGGCAAGCACGCCCAGGGCACGATTTGCTACACCGTGAGCCCGGTTCACTCCGTGGAAATGTTCGTGGAGATGGCGCAAGAACTGAAGGAGATGGGCGTGGACAGCATCTGCCTGAAGGACATGGCCGCTCTGCTGAAGCCTCAACCCGCCTACGACATCGTGAAGGGTATCAAGGAGAAGTGCGGCGACGACACTCGTGTCCACGTCCACGTCCACAGCACCACCGGCGTGACGCTGGTGAGCTTGATGAAGGCGATCGAGGCCGGTGCCGACATGGTGGACACGTCCATCAGCAGCCTCAGCCTGGGCCCGGGGCACAACCCCACCGAGAGCCTCGTGGAGATGCTTGAAGGTACGGGCTATGATACTCGGCTGGATCTGGACTTAATCTATAAGGTCAGGGACCACTTTGCCACCATCCGACCGCGCTACAAGGAGTTCCTTAGCGAGGTCACCGGCGTAGAAACCGAGATCTTCAAGAGCCAGATTCCCGGCGGCATGCTTTCGAACATGGAGAGCCAGCTGAAGCAGCAGGGCGCCGGCGACAAGATGAAAGAGGTCTTGGAAGAGGTTCCGCGCGTCCGCAAGGACTCCGGGTACCCGCCCCTCGTCACCCCGACCAGCCAGATCGTGGGCAGCCAAGCGGTGTTCAACGTGATGATGGGTAAGTACAAGGTGATGACCGGCGAGTTCGCCGACCTCATGCTGGGCTACTACGGCAAAACTGCCGCGGAGAAGGACCCGGTAGTGGTGGCCAAAGCGCAAGAGCAAACCAAGAAGGATGTGATCACGTGCCGCCCCGGCGACTTGCTGAAACCCGAGTGGGAGAAGCTGCGCGAGGATGCCGAGAAGCTGGAAGGCAACAACGGCTCCGACGAGGACGTCCTGACGTTCGCCCTGTTCCCGCAGGTCGCGCCGAAGTTCTTCAAGACCCGCGCCGACGGTCCGTTGAACTTGGGTAAGGATCCCGCCGAGATGGCCGCGAAGGCCATCGTCGGTCCGGATCACCCCGCGTACCTAACCCAGCCGATTGACTACTCGGTGACGATCGATGGCAAGACCAGCAAGGTGACGGTCGCGCCGGTGAAGGCCTAAACCATGAGCGACGTTGCTACCCGAGCCGAACTTGACGCCCTGCGGCAAGAAGTGGCCCAATTACGCTCGTTGGTCGAGCGCCTCTCGGCCGTCGCCGCGCCGGAAGTGGACGACGACGTGATGCGCGTGATCGCGAGTGCGGTGGCGGCGTTCACGGGCTTCCGCGCCAAGGTTCGGTACGTTCGCCCGGTGGGCGATGGGGCCAAACTCGGTCCGGACGGCTGGCGCGTGCAAGGCCGCGTCGCCATTCAAGGCAGCCACGACACGCGCCACTAAGGGCACATCAAGCAAGCCTTGTCTCCCTAGGGGGGACAAGGCTTGCGAGGCCGGACCTTACTCCCCGCTCAGCGCACGGCGCAAAGGGAGGGCGATGGCCCACGCGGCGGCAACGTAAAGGTATCTCGGCCCCCAGTAGGGCCACAGCCCCGGCGGGATGATGTTGGCCATTCCGATGAAGATGGCCGCCACCACCGGCACGGCGAGGGCGGCGTCGGCCAGCCCCGGTCGCCGGGCGCGTTCGGCGGCAAGGATCGCCAGGACCAAGACCGCGGCCGACAACCAATTCAGGCCGAAGGCCAACACGTTGCGCTCCCACCAGCCAAACGGAATGACGATGGCGTACGCCACCGTCACCGCGAAGTAAGCCGCGGCAAAAGCTACGCCCGTCCGCCAGAGGATTGGCTACGCTTTCACAGGGGGGACCTTTCAGAGTGACCTCATTCAAAGAGGAGTGGCCAAGTTATCAAGAGGCTGGCCCTCCCGTGAGACACCAGTCGGCGGGTTGTGGGCCGGTCGAAGGTCCGGACCGCGCCCTGGTCTTCAACCGTCAGAATACGATCGGGCATCTGGTAAGCGAACCGCAATTCTGGCCCAGGAAAGAGCAGGTTTGGATTCGCTGGGGCATCACCTTCGAACTTCGATGGCGGCCGATCGGCGAAGCGTATCGAAGCGAGGAGGTAGCGGTGGCCCTCGGGAAGATCGGCTTCCCAGTCTTCTGCTCGCCGGTACTTTCCGGTCAGTCGGACGTAGCCAAACTGGCCACGTGTGGGCGAGGGCATGGTCGCTCCCGCCATTTCCCAGGGATTTCCCGTCTCACAGACAGGGACGGCGCGGACCGCGCAACTGGCCGATGGGGAGGTGTTCGGCAGATCACCGTCATCCTCTCGATACAGAACCAAGGCCAGCCAAGCCTGGCGTAGGTCGGACCGGGTGGAGGTTTCGTGAGCGGATTGGCGCACGCGACCGAAGACCGACATCAGCAGAGACCCCAACACGGCGATAATCTCGACCGCGACCAAGAGTGCGATCAGCGTGAAGGCCCGTCTCATCGGAACGCCTCCCACTCGGTCACCGAAAAGCCTCGGACAAGCACGCGGTAGCCGTCGCCCTCCCACCGGAGCAACGTGGGCAACTGCCAACTTATCGATTCATGCGTCCAGCATTCTCGGTTCTGACGGATGTTGCAGGGGTAGCGGACAAGCCATGCGAGTCGACGCTCGCGCAGGCATGACTCGGCCGCCCCGCACTCCGGGCAAGAGGGTGAGCCGATCACGACGAGGGAGCCGTCGGGCACGTCCAGGCGGCTTAGCCCTCCCATCGCCGGGATGACTTCTAGTTCGGCCAGGTCCTTTGGAGGACCAGGATAGACGCCCGCGGCGACCACGGCGGCGGTGATCACGCCCCGCGCCGCGACCCCGGCCGATGCTCGTTGGAAAACCTTACTTATGGCGAACCCCGGGGGGGCGTCGGCGGCGGCCATCCCCGCGACGGCGGCCGTGGTCAGTAAGCAAGCTACACCCAGTAAAGGTGCGGCCAAGAGTGGGCCCGCTTGCCCAAGAAAGACGGCGGCGGCGATGCCGAGGAGCCCTAGGAATGCAATGGGCGGCATCACGATCCCCGACAAGATTGGACTTGGCGCACCAATTCCCGTTGCGGGATTGCAGGTGGCGCAACCCCCGTCAACCTTGGCCTGCAACCCGACCATCGCGATCGGCGCGAGGTACTACGAAATAGTGGCGGAGCGTGCGCGAAGCTGGCGCGGGATCAAAACTGCGGCGGACGCGGCTACGTCGGCCGCCGCCTCCACCCCGAAGCCGAAACGCACCGCGTTGAGGGTGGCGACGATGCCGAAGAGCGTGGCCGTGCCGACTTCCAGTGGTGTCCAGGCTTCAATGGGTTGATCGTTGGTCACGAGATCCTCCAGGGGCGTCAGTAAACAATATCACAAGGACAGGAGGGGGTTGCACAGCGATTCGGATCTCCGCTCCAGCAACACTCGGGCATCCATTGGATGTCGCAGGAATAAACGTTCCGAACGGTCGTGCCCTCGCACGTGCACGAAAGAACGTAGCTCCGGGTGTTTATCTATGCTTGGATGGAGCAAGGCATTATCGACTTCTGCTCACAACTTTGGTTCGCCCGAGTACAGGCGACCGGACCGGGTCGTTACGCGACTGCGAAAGAGCCGATCAGCACGAGGACAAGGAGGAGACGCTTCATGAATGAATACTACGGCATCAAATGTAAAGTAGCCGAAAACTTGTCCCGCATTTAGGAGCGCTTGCTGGACCGTTACGGCCCTGAGGTTCGGCGAGAGAATCCGACCCCCATCGTAGGGGTTCGCCGTGACTCACGATTAGGTAGGGCCGGTGAGTGATGCGCTTACGGTACAGAAGTTGCTGATGCTGGACTTCCGCCGGGATAGGCGCGTTGGGCCGAGGGGGCTGGGGCTTTGGGTTGGCCGACACCTGCGGTCCCCCGCCCAGGTGAGCGGGGGGACAGGATTTTGGCGGCTACACCGAGGACAGGCCGTCGCGTCCCGCGCGCTCGAGGGCGCTGGCGACGACTTCCGCGAGAATCAACAGCAGCGACCGATCCGATTCGCTCCATCGCTTCGTCGCCCGGACGGCGTCAAATCCGACGAATCCGAAGGTACGTTCGCCCAGGCGCAAGGGGAACAGGGCGATGCTCTTGATGCCTTGGCGGTCCCACTCTTCGCGCTCCGTCACCGCCGTATGCGGGACGGTCGACATGTCTTCAATGACGAGTTGACCGTGATCGGCAAATTGCGAATGGATCCAGGCAAAATTTGCCGTGGGGAGGTTCTGCAACGAGCCGATCTCCGCCGAAATGCCGGGCGCAGTCCACTCGTGGGTGTTAGACATGAGAAAGCCATCCCGAGCGGTTACGAAAATGTAGGTACGGTCGACCCCCGCCAATCGGCCTACGCGGTCCAGGGCGGTGTTAATGTGCTCGTCAATGGTCTCGCGATTGCAGTTGATGAAACCGGAAATCACCCGGGTCACGACGCGCTCAAAGGCGATGCGGTCTTCGAGCTCGGCGATCATGGACTGGCGCTCGGTGGTATCTCGGTACAGCCACACATAGCCGTGCCCGCCGGTGCGGTAACGGATCGGAATAAAGTCGCGCTCAATCAGTCGCCCGTCCCGCAGGACGATGCCTTCGCTCCGAACCGTTTCGCGAGCGTTCACCAGCTCCTCAATCCGGTTCATGGTGGCCTCAGGATCGGCGTAGAGCAAGCGGGCGTATTGGTACGATTTCTCCAGATCAAAGCCCACGAACTCATTCGGCTCGCGGGGGATCGCGAACATGCGCACAAAGCGTTGGTTACAGAACAACACGCGGCGATTCTCGTCCACGAAGAGGACTCCCTCATCCAGGTTGTCCAGCATTTCCTGAAGGCGCGTCAGCGATTCGGTGAGTTGCTCTTCATAGCGGATGCGCTCGCTAATACTCTCCTGTAAACGCCGGTTCGCTTCCGTTATGCGTTCAATTGCCGTGGTGGAGTCATGCTTAAGCGCCTTGGCCACGACTTCGGTGCGGTTGTTAACGCCCAGGCGCTGGCGCATCCGCTTCCAGTAGGTCCCGACCGTTTCACGGCTAATGCCCAGCTGAGCCGCGATCTCTTTGTCCGTCAATCCTTGCGCGGCCAGGTCCATCACCTCGCGTTCGCGCGGGCTAGCGGAGATCCCTTCGGTCGGGTTGCGTCGACGGGGGATTCGGGCGGGAGGTACATCCATAACAGTGGTTAAGTCGGGAGGCAATATTGCGGGTTTCATGACGGGTCTGTCCCTCTTTTAGGCACGATATTTCGGGCCTCCGTCATCCTACATCAGGTCCTCTCCGGAATGTCACTGAATATTGGGTCTAGTTTGTCCTCAATTAACGTGACAAAGTTTAACGGTAGGTTTTGCGGCAGCTCCCTCGCCGAGGACGGTGGCCCGGCAAGGGTACGGGTACAACGAGAACATGTCACTCCCCGTTGTGGTTGTTGGCGCTGGCCTCGCGGGTCTTGCATGCGCACGCGAGCTCGTTCGGCAGGGGGTGGATGTTCAGGTCATCGAGGCATCGGAAACCCTCGGAGGAAAGCTTCAAACGGACCATGTCGAGGGATTTCGACTGGATCGTGGCTTCCAAGCCTTTTTTACGGCCTATCCCCACGCGGCTCAGGTGCTGGACTATGCGGCACTCGACTTCCGAGCGTTTGAATCTGGAGCGCAAGTGCGCTGGAGCGGTCGTTGGCATACAGTGAGCCAGGAGCATATTTGGGCGGCGGCGTTCAGTTCGTACCTCAGTCCGTCCGATAAACTCCGCTTGCTGGCCTGGAATCGGGAGGTGCAAACCATGGATGTGGATGACCCGTGGGAGATCCCGGACGAATCGACCAATATCCTGCTCGTACGGCGCGGGTTCTCTGATGCGTTTATTGAGCGTTTTGCATCTCCATTTTTCGGCGGAATCTTTTTAGACCGAACGCTCGAGGTTTCGGCGCAGGCCTTTACCTTCGTCTGGAAGATGCTGTTGGAGGGGCAGACCGTGATTCCATCGGCCGGCATGGCCGCGATCCCGGCCCAACTGGCCAAGACCCTCAATCCCTCGGCGATCCAGCTGAATCAACTCGTGACGGAGTTACTTCGTGATGCACACGGGCGGGTGGCTGGTGTGCGATTGGCGGATGGTTCGGCCGTAATGGCGTCCACCGTCGTACTGGCCACGGATCCAGCGACTCAGTGTCGACTTGCCGGAGTCCCGGCCCCCGCGCCGGGTAAGTCCTCGACGTGCGTCTATTTTGACGTCCCCGAGTTGCCCGAAGGCGGGCGCCCGATTCTGATGCTCCAGGGGAACGGCCCAGGGTACGTGAACGAGGTGGTTCCCGTTTCCGCCGTCGTTCCCGAGTGCGCCCCAAAGGGGCGGCACTTGGTTAGTGCAACGATCTTGGGGACTCCCCATAGATCGGAGAAGGAGATTGCCCTGGACGCGCGCTACGAGCTGGAAGCGTGGTTCCCCAAGCTTTACGTTCGGGGTTGGCGTCCGCTGGCCGTTTACTGCATCCCCAACGCGCAACTGTCGCAAGACCCCGGTTTCCGTGCCGTAGCCGACCAGACGTTCCGCCCCACCCCGGGACTAGTTTACGCCGGAGAGTGTACGACCTACAGCAGCATTGACGGCGCGATCTTGAGCGGGATCCGGGCCGCCGACCAGGTACCGGCGCCCCAGGAAGTTGTCGCGGCGTGAGGGTCGCGATCATTGGAGCGGGGATCGCGGGACTCACGTGCGCGCGGACCTTAGTAGAAGCGGGCCTCTCGGTGGTCGTTTTCGAGAAATCGGCCGGGCTGGGGGGGCGGGTTGCGACGCGGCGGATTGAGGGGTTCACCTTTGATACCGGGGCGACGCAACTCGTCCCCCGTGAGCCCGAGCTGGCCGAAGCGATGGCCCGTCTGAGCGACCCGAGCCAAGCCCCGATGCGCATCGAGCGGCCGGTGTATACCCATCAGTACGGACGGACTCTGCCTGGGGATGCCTCGCGGAATAACGTTCCGCGCTACGCCTACCGGGACGGAAACTCTCGGCTGGCCAAGAATCTCGCAGAGGGGCTAGAAGTCCACCGAAACGCCCCGGTGGAAAGCATCTCGCGGGTTGCGGCCTCGGGGGACGAAGCGTTTGTCGTGCGAGATCAGACCTTTGGGGCAGTCATCCTGACGGCGCCGATCCCGCAGACCGAAGCGTTGCTGGAAGGGCTCGGGGAGAATCGCGCGCTGGGGCACGTTCGCTACCGGCGCTGTGTGACCGTCATGCTGGGATTCGACCGGGAGATTGATCGCCCGTATAGTGCGTTGCTGGATCCCGAACAGAGGCATCCGCTGACATGGCTGAGCCTGGAATCGGTCAAGGTTGAGGGTCGCGTGCCTGTCGGATGCGGGGCCGTGGCGGCCCAAATGAGCCGCCAGTACAGCGTGGACTGGTACGACGTTTCGGACGAGGCCGTAATTCAGGACGTGACGGCCCACGTTCGGCACCTGCTCGCCGGAGATTTGGGCGAACTCGTGGTGAGTCAGGTGAAACGTTGGCGCTACAGCCAGCCTGAGGCCACCGCAATGTTTGAAACCGCGAACCCTCCCGGAACCCGAGTGCTGGTCGCGAGCGACGGTATTGCCGGGGGGCGAGTCGAAAAAGCGGCGGCGGTGGGGGTTCGGGTAGCCCGGCGGTTGCTAGACGAGGTATCTAACAGAAAATGAAACGGTGGTGGGCCGGGGGCTGGGGCATCATGGCGTTGACGCTCGCGCACGGCCAGATGACGGCGTTTGAAGTGCTAGATGGGGGCGTGCCGGCCGGCACGGCGTGGCTTTCTCAGAGCCTGCAGAGCGACGGGAGTAAGCAAGTGGTTCTAGTATTGCGGTCGGGGACCGAGCCCAACGTCGTCGTCCTGCGTATGGAGTCGGTCTATGCGGCCGACGGCTTGCCCATACGCCAACTGCATCGGGTTGAAACCAAGGACGGCGGAAAGCTGCGGCAGTGGCGAACGGGGTTTGGGCCTAAGGGGGCGGAGTGGGTGGTAGATGACGCCGCGCCTGCGGTGCGCCCGTGGCCCGCCGCCATCAACCGCCAGGCCAAGGCTGAGTTCTGGTTCATCCGCGATCGACCACGGATTGGCACGATGGTGACGCAGGACTACTTTGATGTGCAACAGGGTGAGTTTCAGCGGATGACGACGACGTACGAAGGCCCGGCCCGGATCACCGTGCAGGGCAAGCCCGTGAGCGGGCATCGGTTGCGCACCCGAAGGGCGGGGCGAGTGGGCGAAGCGGTGGTGGACGATCAGGGTATTCCCTGGACCCTGACCGAGGGCAGGTTGCGGCTGGTGCGCAAGCCCGCGGTGGTGGACGGCACGCCATGATTCGCGTCGTGTTAACGGGCGCGGCGGGTCGAATGGGTCAGGAAGCCGCGCGTACGCTCAGTGCAACGGAGGGCCTTGAGCTGGTGGCGGTCGTGGATCCCGGCGCCGCCGGGCGTGACTTGCGAGAAGTTGCGGGGCCGTCGACCGCTCACCTCACGATTCAGGATTGCCTGAGCCTGAATCCTGGGGAGGCCGACGTCTTGGTGGACCTCACCCACGGCGCGGTGGCCGGAGGCAATGCCCGGCGGGCGGTCGCCGCCGGCGTGTCGCCGGTAATCGGCGCGACCGGCATTCCGATGGGCGAGTTGGAAGCTCTGAACAAGGATGCGACCCAAGCCCAAATCCCCGCCCTGCTGGTGCCAAACTTTGCCATTGGGGCGGTGCTGATGATGCGGTTTGCGCAGATGGCGGCCCCGTGGCTGCCCGAAGTGGAGATCATCGAAATGCACCACGACGGGAAACGCGATGCCCCGAGTGGCACCGCGAATCGGACAGCCGTGATGATCGGTGAGGCCCGAGCCCCTCGCTCGGCCCCGAATGATGGGTTGCCGGCGCGGGGTGAGGTGGTGGCCGGGGTGCCCGTGCACAGTGTCCGGCTTCCGGGTCTCGTTGCCCACCAGGCCGTGCTGTTTGGGGGCCAGGGAGAAACCCTGACGATTCGCCACGACTCGCTAGATCGTTCAAGCTTTATGCCCGGCATCGTGATTTCCGTGCGAGGGGTTCGAGGCTTGCCGGCCGGGCTGACGGTAGGGCTAGACGCGCTGTTGTTTGGCCCGTCGGAATAGCCACGGCGGGCCTGCTGGATCAACCGAAATGGCCCGGACGCAGATTGCTCAACGTCGCGGGCCATTGGGTTTGGAGGGAGTTGTCGCTGAAGTCAAGCATCAACCGGGAGTAAGACCGAGTCGGAGGGCAATGGGGTTCCGCGAAGTGGGGCTTTCTACCGGTTCCATCGCTTCGCGTAGCTTGCGATGAGCGCGGTGCAGGCGCGAACGCACCGTGCCAACCGGGATGCCGAGGATATCCGCGATCTCCACGTAGGGCCGTTGTTCCACGTCCGCCATCATCACCAGCATCCGCTGGTCGGGTTTCAGCGAGTTCATCGCCCGCTCAAGCGGTTCGCTGATGGTGGCGGTCAGTAACGCTTCCTCCGGGTTCGGCTGATGGTCGGCGGCCTGAATTTCTAGTACTTCGTCGGCGTAATCCGTGCGCACCCCCGCGTCGTACGAGACGGTTTGAACGCGTCGGCGCCGTGATCGGCAAAGGTCCAAATACAGACGGGTAACAATCCGGAGGATCCAGTTCTCAAAAGGGCGATCGCCCTGGTACTCGTGATACGCCCGATAAGCCCGAAAATAGGCTTCCTGGGTGAGATCCTCGGCGTCCGCTCGGTTGCCCGTGAGTCGGAACGCAAGATTGTAGACCTTTCGGTGCGAGTTCTCCATGTGGGACTCGAAGGAACGGGTCTCAGGCGGGATTGCGGCGAAGGTCAGGTCGGGGGCCGTCATGGTCGTAGTTACCTTTGCAGGTATCCAAAGAAACAAGGACACTACTTGGTCCGTTCCCTCTTTATGGGGACACGGTTGCACTCGGGACCTTTTGGCTGAAAGAAAAGAAAAATGCCTCGGGGCTCGTCGTTTAGACCCCGAGGCTATGGAGGAAAGTGTTGGGAGGATCTGGCGCCCTTCTGCACTTGTTGTTCCATGCAGTAGAACTGAAAATTTGGGGCCAAAGTTCACTCATTTTCAAGATCGGACTTTTTAAGTCCGCCTAGGACGTTGAGGCTAAGCTTGGTCCTAGGACCTGCTGGGGAAGTAATTGCAGAGAGTCGGGTTTTGCCCCTGGGGCAAATACCAGAAGATCGGCCCAAGTGCCCACTTCCAGCGTGCCTTGACCAGCATCTCCGTTGGCCACGTGCCCACCTTGGGTGTGGGCGATCCGCGCGGTTTCAAGATCCAGATTCTCGCCCGGATCGAACCCCTCCGGGCGTTGCGTAGCCGTCCGCAGGGCCAACCACGGGTCGCCAGATACGATCGGGCGGTCGCTATTGAGGCTAAGGGAAAGGCCGGCGCGATGCAGCGATCGAAGCCGCTTCAAACTTGCGGCGCGGGCTTCGCCCAGTTGACGTCGGTAGGTGTGCCCAAACTGAACGAGAAATTCGGGTTGGGCGGTGACGTGAACCTGGAGGCGTTGCAAGCGCTCGATCTGGTCATCCGAGAGGAGCATGGCGTGTTCCACCCGATGGCGCGAGGGCGCATCGGTGAGAGCGTAGGCGTCCATCACGGCGTCCACCGCACGGTCGCCAATTGCATGAATCGCCAGGGGCCACCCGGCCTCGTGCGCCTGACTCACCATCGCGTTTAGCCGCTCAGGGGCGTAGATGAGGCGACCGTCTTCGTTACTACGGGGACCTTCGGTGGGGGCGTGGGATTGGTAGCGCCCGTAGATCGCGGCGGTCGCGCTTCCAATTGCCCCGTCGGCGAAAATTTTGATGCCCTGCACCCGCACGTGCGCCCCCGGCCAATCAGCGGTAAGTTCGCGGATTGCTTGCGAACCGAGGCCGCGCTTCCCGAATACGGCTCCCCACTGCAGGAATAGCCGCAGGCGCACGGCACAACCTTGCACGGCGGCTTCGCGGTACGCCGCCAGCTCCTCCGTCAGGTTCCATCGGCCCGTCATCATATCGGTCGCCGAAGTAATTCCGTATGCCGCCATGCTCGCGCCGGCCCGCAGGATTGCGGTGACCATCTCTTCGCGCCGGGGGTGGGGGGCGGCTTTACTCACCGCTTCGTGGGCTTGTTCCAGCAAGACGCCGGTGAGGCTGCCCGAGATGTCGCGCACGTAGGCGCCCCCGCTGGGGTCCAGGGTACCGTCATTGACCCCAGCGGCCCGCAACGCGGCCGTGTTGGCCACCGAGGCGTGACCATTGACGTGCCGCAGCAGCACGGGCCGGTTCGGGGCCACCGTATCCAGAGCCGTCCGGTCCAGGTGCTCGCCGTCCGTAAACCGGTTCTGGTCATAGTGAACGGCGTGGAGCCACTCCTCCGGGGCGAGCGACCGGGCGTGGTCGCGCACGCGATCAAGAACCTCATCTCGGCTCGTGCAACCGGCCAGCGTCAGCTTCAGGAGGTCCAAGCCGGTGGGCAAAATGTGGCAGTGCGCATCCACAAAGGCGGGCCATACGGGGCGCACGGGCCCTTCGGGGCGGGCGGCGGGCACCACCGAAGTGATCTGGCCGTCGGTGATGAAAATGTCAACGGGGGCTTGGTCTTGGGGGCGTTGTACCGTCGCGAGGGTTTGGGAGGGATGGCTCATGGGGAATTAGGGGTCGCGCCAAGCTCGGTCAGGACGCGCTCGGCGCTCTCCAGCGCCCCTTCGATAAATCCGTTGCGGATCGCGCAGGCCTCACCTGCAAAGTGAAACCCGGCCTCGGGGCGCATCAAGTCTTCCCACGAGCCCAGCACGTAGCTTGGCGGTAAACAAGCGAAACCACCGCCCGCGTGGGGGTCGGCGATCCAGTCGTGCACCTCGCCCGCGATGAACTCGTTCCGTGCGGAGGGCCACACCTCCGTTACCTCGTGCAGGAACTGCGCGATGGGGTCAGCGCACGTTCGGAGAGCTTCGGCGTCGGGACCGGTGACGTAGGCCAACAGCACCGGGTGTTCGGGGGAATCAGCCGCCCACCACTGCTGGGTCGGGCGGTGAGTTAACACGCTCCCGCTGTCGGCGCCCCAAGGGGGCCGGCGGAAACGCAACGCAAGTTTGACCGTGCGACTCAGTCGCAACTCGTCCCATGCCGCCCGCTTGGCTCCAGAGATCTCCGGATCAAACTCGATGGCCCGAAGCGCTGGGGGCGGGGCCGTCAGGACGACGCGGTCGGCGGGCAGGACACCATCGGGACCGTAAACTAGGAACGACTCACCCGTGCGCTCAATCCGCGTGACCGGCCATTTTAAGCGGACCGTTGCGCCGGAAGCCTCGACCATTCGCTCGCACCAACGCTGCGCGCCTTCGGGGAATCGGTAAGCGCTCATCGCCTGATCGGTGCGTTCGTCATAGGTCAACTGACCGATGAGCCATGCCAGGAGGCCCACTTGGTCGGTGGCGTCGCCCTCGTCGCTGCGTCGGCGTGCCTCCTGCAGCCATCGGCCCCGGCGGGTTTGGCAGGTCCGATCCAGCCACGCGCCAAGGGTCATTTGGTCAAGGTCGAAGGCAAGGACGTTGTGCCAGGGCGGGAGGTCCAGATCCAGCAGGAACTGATCTCGGGCGTCCGCCACGGATTGGGCATCCAGGCCGGCGTCGACCCAGGCGGCAGGGACCTCGTCGCCGTCGGTTTCGGACCGTCCGTCCTCAAACTCTACGATCTGCCGGCGATCCAACACCGGCACGGGCGCGAGGCCTTGTTCACGCAACGAGGCAAAGATCCGTGTGTGGTCCGCGTCAATCCACTCGCCACCGGCCTCCCATCGCGCGCCTTCCACTTCTCGGGTCAGAAGTCGGCCGCCGATGCGATCGCGGGCCTCTACGATCGTGACGTCGTGACTAGATTGGACCAGGCCCTGCGCTACGCGCGCGCCCGCCGCCCCGGCCCCGACGATCACTAGCTTCATGTTTGGTCCTTTTTCTTAGCGTATTCATCGCGGCTCTGTCGGGCCGCGCGCGCCACGAAATCGCCGATTAGCAGCACAAAGAGCAATCCTCCCAGCGTGTAGCGGATGGGGGCGGAGGCTTCTTGCTGGGTCGCGTAGGTCAGGAGACCCAGCGTGGCGAACGCGCTCGCCATGAAGTAAGCGCTGAGGCCTTTCGTGCGAATCCGAAACAGCCAGACCGGGATGAGTACCGCGCACAACAGCATGATGCTTGTGAAAAGAAGGTCTGAGGTTTGCCGGAATGCGAAGAGATCTTTCATCGGGTGAGGTGTTGCATGGCAAGGGCCGCACCGCGGCGGAGTACGGGGTCGGACGACTGGACAAGGGGTTCCCAAGTCGCGACTTGACCGTAGCTGGCGGCGGCGGCGGCGAGGCATTGCGGCCAATCAGGGTCGGCCGGGGCGGAGTCACGCGGCGCTACCGCGGCGGCGACTTCGGCGGGCGTTCGCACGCCTACCATCACCGGGTGCGAAGCCGAAGCAGCCGTGATAATGCGGCGGGCGGCTTCGTCGGCGTCGGTGCCCAGTGCCGCCAGGGCCGCTGGCACCGCCGTGACGGGTACGCCGTAGCCCCAGTTTAACG
>Ga0105047_10003703_pt1 | contig 26861 bp, 16 predicted proteins | sample MAT04_FD_78384 | JGI IMG/M metagenome (GOLD analysis project Ga0105047, IMG submission 78384) | Freshwater microbial communities from Lake Fryxell liftoff mats and glacier meltwater in Antarctica - MAT-04 (megahit assembly) | ecosystem: Environmental > Aquatic > Freshwater > Ice > Liftoff... | reverse complement strand
GTCGTCGTCATGATTGTGCTGATGCAGATTTTGATGGCCACCGACCAGAAGGCACAGGCGATCTTTTCGGTAGGAGGGTCAAGCCTCGTCGCCGGTATCGCGGCCCAGTGGTTGTTCCCGACCCGGCGTGTCTTTTTCCTCTGGATCGCGCCCCTCATCGTCGCCTGGATCGGGTACCTGTTCGAATCAATCAGCCCGTCAGGCAGCTGGCAGATCGGTGTGATCAGCCAACCGCTCGCCCGCGCCATCCCTCTGGATTACGCCGGTGCGGGCGTCGCAGGGGCGATCCTCGCGTTCTGGTCCACAGACGAATCGGGCGAGCCGTCCACGAGCGCATAGGATCTCGAATCCTCGGGCCTTCTCAATTTAATTGGCCAGGAATCTCAATCCGTACACCGGTCATTCAATGACTGCGCAACCATATTGAATGCATTCGCAATTCACCGCAACGGATTGATCATCATCCCCGTCGCCAACTTGGGAAAGAAGTACGTGCTCTTGTGCGGCATGACCTCGCCTTGATCGCCCAACTCCTTTAAGGCGCGCAACGCGGTCGGACGGAGCAGGAGCGCCACCTGGTAGGTCGTCCCGTCGACCTGTTTTGCGATGCTTGATGCGTCAGCCGTATATCCGCGGGTCACTTCCTGTTCGGCGAAGTTGGGTTGGATGAGTTTCTCGATCAAATAGTGCTGCAGGATCGCCACGTCCAGCTTTCGCCAGGCCTCGCTCTGGTCGGGTTGGATGTTTGCCAGAACGTCGTGCACTTTCAGTCGCAGGATGTAGGTGCGTCGTGACTTCCCGTCGAACAAGGCAAATGTCGGTGCCTCGTCAGCGGCGATCGTCAGGGCAAGATCGCCGAGGTCGGTCTCGGCCACCGGGCTCTCGGTAATTTCCAGACTGTTACCCGCTGCTGCACGCAGTTTGTCGATGTCAAAGTTTTTGATCCCGCCCAGCATGCGGTGCGTGGGAAGAATCTGCAGGCCATCATCCTGCATGGAGATCAGGACGAACATGCAGTAGTTGGCCGGATGCGCCACCGGAAGAGGCCCGCCATGCTGTTGTTCCATCTCGTGGAGATAATGAAGGGCCGTCGTATAGCGGTGATGACCGTCGGCGATGTAGATCGCCTTGTCGCCCATCGCGTCGATGACCTGTTGTTCGACCTCGGCATCGATGACGCTCCAAAGATCATTCTTCACGCCATCCATCGTGGCCGTCGCTTCGGGCATCGCGACATTCTTATAGAGCAGCGAGGTGACCTTGTTCGATGGATCAGAAAAAAGCCCGAAGACCGGCGAGAGCTGCATTCCGGTCGACCGCATCAACTTCAAGCGATCTTCAATCGGCCCCTTGTAAGTCTTTTCATGCGGAACCACATGCCCCGCTCCGAACGGCGAAAGTTTGACCAGCGCAATAAAACCACGCCGATGAAAAGTCCGGCCCGCATGCGCGTAACTCTGCGAATAGGGGTACATCGCAGGTCGACCGTCCTGCACCAAGATGCCCGCATCCATCCAACTCCGGAAGGTGACGTCAGCCTTCGCATATGACGCATCGGGCCCGACACTTTTCGGTGGCATGTGAGGCAGGTCGATTGCGACAATGTTGTTCGGATGCTTCGCCTGCAGGGCTGCCTTCCCTGCATCGTCCAACACGTCGTAAGGCGGGGCGATCAAATCTGAAAGAGGCAGATCGGGTCGTCGCGCGTAATGGATTCCAGAAAAGGGACGAATAGTGGCCACGGGTTACTCCTCAGGTGAAGGGTACACGATAGATTGGTCAGCGGGCGGGAGCAATGATCAGAACTGACGCGGAAGTCGCCCCCGGCTTCACAAATGACATGAACACCTCGCCCGGATATTCTTTTGACCCTATGGACGAAGTCGAAGTGAAATCCGATGCGCTGCTCAATGTGTCGGGCGTCTCCATGCGGTTTGGGAAGTTGACGGCGGTCCGGAACGTCTCTCTGAAACTCGGCGGGGGAGAACTGCTTGGTCTGATCGGCCCCAATGGCGCGGGGAAGACGACTTTGCTGCGCGCGATTGCTGGGCTGCACGCGCCAACGCGTGGGACGATTCAGTTGATGGGTCAATTGGTAGGGCCGGGTCAGCCGGTGCTGCAACACCTGGGTTTCACGCCGGACACGCCGGCCTTTTATGAAGAGCTGACGGTCGGTAAATTTCTGACGTTCATTTCGATGGGATATGGCTTGCCCGCCCACGAGACGCGCGAGCGTATCGATTTCTGGCTGGACAAAGTCTGGCTGAGTGAAAAGCGCGACACCAAGATCAAAACACTTTCGCGCGGGATGCGCCAGCGCGTGGGCATTGCGCGGACACTGCTCCCCAATCCACAGGTGATCTTGCTGGATGAACCGGCTGCAGGTCTCGATCCTGCCGGCCGAAAGCAGTTTCGCCAGCTGTTGTGCGACCTTCGAGAACAGGGCAAGGCGTTGATTGTGTCGTCGCATATCCTGGCCGATCTTGAGGATTACTGTACGCATGTTGGGATCATGTCGGCGGGTGAAATGGTGCGGTACGGGTCGGTACGCGACGTGACTGCGTCGCATCAGGGTGGGCGGTGTCGGTATACGGTACACCTGGCCGAACATCATGCAGAGGCGTCGTCGCTGTTGGCAGCGGTCACGGGTTTGGAAGGCCTGGAGACAAAGGAAAAAGTCTTCAAGTTTCGCTATGACAACGACCCCGCCGAAGCTGCAAAGCTGCTCGCGAGCCTGATCCAACGGGGTCTACCCGTCGCCGCCTTCGCGCCTGACGGGACGGATCTGGAAGACATCTATATGAAGGCAAATGTCGGTCGCGTGGATTGACGCAAAGTTTCAAACAATGTGAACGTCCACATCAGCGCGCACGCGACACAGCATCCAACAAGGTTGTGGCGTCATACAGTGACGTCAGCACGATCGGAGAGGCAAGGCGTGGCGAATAGATGGCCGTCAGGGGGATTCCGCCGGCGGGGTTTAGGGTGAGGAGCAGGGCCTGGGCTTCGGGGTTCTCATCCGTAAGGTCGGCTTTGAGCGTGATCACGCCGGCATCGGTCAGACCTTTCCATACATTTGGGTCAGAGTAGGTGGTGCCTTCGATGTACTGACAGGTTCCGCACCAGTTGGCCGTGAACTTCACGAGGACGATTTTTCCGGATGCGATCGACGCATCGAAGGTCTGGCGCGTGAAGGGTTGCCAGGTGTTTGCGGTGCTCGTCCCGCCCGTGCGTGGCTGAAGCGCGCCGGTGACCGAGAGCGTCCACCACGTCACGCTGCCTACCATCCCCACGCATATGAAAGCGCCAATTGCGACGGCCAGTGCGCTCTTGCTGAGCTGGACGATCCGCGCGACCAGGAAAATCCCCGAGACGGTCGTCATCGCGACAACGATCCACCAGAACTGCCCGCCATGGATCAATCGGCCACCCGCAAAATAACTGGCAGCCACCAGCAGCATGAATCCCATCATCTGCTTGAATAATTCCGGCCAAGGGCCTGTGCGCGGAAATCGCCGGGCGACCTGAGGGAACGCGCTCAACACGAAATAGGGTGACGCCATGCCCACGCCCACGACGACCATCGTGAGCGTCGACAGCCAGCCGGGTTGATTAATCGCCCACCCCATCAAAGGCGGCAAGAGATACGCAGTGCAAGGCGTCGCGAGGATGGCGGTGAAGGCACCGAGCAGGAAGTTGCCAACATATGTGTCGTGACTGGGCGTAAATTGATAAACCACGGTCGGCAACTGAAATGTAAATGCACCGAACGATCCGACAGCCAGCCCGACGAGGATCACGACCACCGTCCAGACAAACCACGCCTTGGAAAAGAGTTCGCCCCAGGAGATTACTTTCAAGGCCAGCACCATCACCCCAAGCACCGCAAACAGGCTGATCACGCCCAGGCTGAAAACCGCCCCCAAGGCCATGCACCGGGCGCGGTTGTGCTGCGAGACTTCATAAAATCCCATGATCTTCAGCGGAAGCACAGGCAGGACGCAGGGCATGACGTTGAAGATCAACCCGACAACAAACGCCAATCCCAATGCCGACAGCACCGTGCGATCATTGCTGGATTGGATAGCGGTCGGCAATCTGGTGGTGCCTGCATCCACGATCGCAGCACGGGTCGCGGGGGCTGTCGTCGGGGGCTCAGACATTGCACGCACCTGCACAAGTCCTGTCGCTGAAAATTTACCATTCTGGGGCATGTAGCAGACCCGGTCGTCGCAGATCTGATATCGCACGGATCCTGTGAACCGCACGTCAGCTGACGCAACGGACGTATCGGCGGTGACGGGGATCGGCACGACGACAGTTCCGGTGTAGACATTCAGCGTGCCAAGCGCCTCGTACGTCTCGTCCTTACCAGCCGGATAGACAGGCTCAGCAAACGTAAAGCCGGGCACGGGGTCGAGCTTCACTTCGAACTTAATGGCGCTTTTGTCGGTCGGGGTATGCGACTGCGCGTGAAACCCCTCCTTGATTCTAAATGTGACAACAACCCGTGCCGGTTGAGATGCCTTGTCATCGGCAGGGACAAAATCAGCGGAGACACTGGCGTGGGGGTCGGTGCGCACTTGTGCGACGGCTGTCGCATTTGAGATCAGCGCCAACAGGCACGAGAAGAAAATAGCACGCGAAAGGCGACACAGGTCACGCATGAGTCCGACATTGTACGCTTGTGACGCGCCTGACGCACAGGCAGGTGAGTTCACGCAGTGGTTCGATCAACGTGTCAGGGACGATTCGCTCGTTGCATCGCAGGCTAGTCATCCGTGCCCCGAACTACGGTTCGTCATACTTCAATTCAGGTGCTTGCCCCATGTTGACGGGCTTTGCCATCCCGATACGATCCTGCGGGCCAGTTTTTTGCGGAGAAGATCCGTTTGAGATTATCCAAGCGCACTGAATACGGACTTCGGGCCATCGTCCAACTGGGCAGGCTCTGGCCGGCGACGTACGTGCAGAGCCGGGACCTGGCAAGCGGTGAAGATTTGCCCAACAAGTTTCTCGAGTCCATCCTGCTCGCGCTTCGGCGGGGCGGATTCCTCGAGAGCAAGGTTGGAAGTGGTGGCGGATACAAACTGTCGCGCGCGCCTCGACAGATCAATATCGGAGATGTGGTTCGTCGGTTGGAGGGTCGCCTGACCTACGCCGATGCCGGCGCTCCGCCGGAAACCTCACCCGGGAAGATGGCTGTCCGGCTGATCAATGAGCGGCTCACTCAGGCGACTGACGATGTCATGAACGCGATCACACTCGAAACGCTCATGGAAGAAATCGCTCAGGCCACCAGCCAGTCCCAGGAAATGTACTACATATAGTGAACTTGAGTTGCGGTGCTGTATCCGGATATGTCTATGTTGTCTTTGCTTCCAAGTCCCACCACGATCGAATCCTGGGTGCAAGGCGGGGGATACGCAGCGATTTTCGCGGTGCTGTTTTTCTGTGGGCTCGGGCTTCCGATGCCCGAGGATATCCCCATTCTGGTGGGTGGATTTTTTGTCGGACAGGGCAGGCTGAACCTGATCCCCGTGGCCGTCGCCTGCTGGTGCGGGGTCATCGGCGGGGATTGCGTGCTCTATTTTCTTGGACGCAAGTTCGGGATGGGCATCACGCGCGTGCCCCTTATCGGCAGGCACGTCACACCGGCACGTATCACCAAGGCCGAGCTTCTCTTTGAACGCTACGGCGTGTGGGTGATCGCGATCGGGCGCATGCTTGCAGGCATACGTGGCGGGGTGGTCGTGGCGGCTGGCGCGATTCGATACAACTTCCTCACTTTCCTGATCGTCGACGGACTTGCTGCGATCGTGAGTGGCGGACTTTTTCTGGTGATTGGGATTTATGCAGGCAAACACGCGCCGGATTTATCCGATCCGGGTGTCCAGCAAAAGATCAAGGAAGTCAAACACTGGCTGATCGCCGGCATCGTGGTGGCAATCTGCCTGTTTACGGTCTACGTCATCTGGCGTCGCCGAAAGCACACGACGATCACCGATGTCGCGCTGACCCGCGCCGCCGAAAAAGCGGTCGGATCGAGCGTCGATTCCCATAAGCAACCGTGACCAGCCGCAACCGCCGATGCCCGACAAGGTTTCAATTCTCCTGCCCACGTTGAACGAAGCCGACAACCTTCCGCTGTTGCTGCCAAAGATCGCGAGCGCTTTGGGATCGCGTTCATACGAAGTGCTGGTGATCGACGACAATTCTCAGGATGCCACGCCAGCCGTTTGCGCACAGCTTGCCACGCAGTATCCGTTGCGTCTGCACGTACGCGAGGTGCCCAGGGATGGACTGAGCGGCGCGGTGCTCGAGGGGATGCGCCTTGCATCGGGCGATATTTTTGTCGTAATGGATGCCGATCTGCAGCATCCTCCTGAGGCAATCCCCCACCTGCTGCATCCGCTCGATATGGGAGAGGCCGACTTCGTCATCGGATCCCGCTATGCGCCCGGCGGGACAACTGCCGAGAAGTGGGGCGTCCTCCGGAAGGCAAACTCGATTTTTGCGACACAGCTTGCCAGACCGTTTGCCGGGACCACGCACGACCCGATGTCCGGTTTTTTCGCGTTGAAGCGATCGACGTACGACCAGGCCCTGCGCCTCACGCCCCTCGGATACAAAATCGGCCTTGAGCTAATGTGCAAGTGCCGCGTGCAGCGCGTGCGTGAAGTACCGATTCATTTTTCGACGCGCGTGAAAGGCGAATCAAAACTCACGCTTCGACAACAGTTCAAGTATCTGGAACATCTGTCGCGCTTGTACGACTTCACGTTCCCGAGGATGTCGCCGCTCGTCAAGTTCCTGATCGCTACTGGATGTGAATGGGGAATCGCGCTGGCGATCTACGCAATGTTATGGTCGCGAGGTTGGGGCAACGTGTGGTCGCCGGCGCTTGCGTACCCCGTCGCCATTCTCGTCACCACAGTCTTTCACTTTCGATACGTACGCACCCAGCGCGAGTTTCTCGTCAGCCCGCGACCTTGGGTGGATTTCTGGTTGATCGCGGTGGCCGAGTGGATCGTCTGCCTGCTGGTCGCGATGTGGGTGTCGGTGCGCGTCAGGGATGTCGGCAAGTTCGAATTGTTCGTCCTCACCTTCGGCGCAGCCACGATGATGCGCTACATGCTGCGCAAGGAGTTCCTTCAAGACATCCGCGGGCTGCGCCGCGACCTGCGCGCTGAAGAATTACGCGGGTAGGACGAGGATCATTCGTGCGGCAAGCCCGTGTTGCGCGAGCTACTTGTTAAACCGAAGGCACTTAGTCCAGGATATCCAACGTCGCGAAGTGACCATTCTCCAAGAACTCCAGTGACGCGCCGCCACCCGTGCTGACATGACTGACGGCGTCGGCGAGGCCGAGTTGCTCGATGGCGGCTGCGCTGTCGCCACCACCGATGATCGTGACGGCACCGCTCTTGGTCACATCAGCCACGGCCCGGGCGATGGCTTCTGTGCCGGCGGCGAAGGGTTTTTTCTCGAACACGCCCATGGGGCCGTTCCAGATGATGGTTCGCGCGCCGGCAATTTCCTTTGCGTAAATCGCACGGGTCTTCGGACCGATATCAAAACCTTCGCGGTCAGCGGGGATGTTTCCCTCGACGATGGATGTAACGGCGTCGTCGGTCATGCGATCTGAAATGACGTTGTCGACCGGGAGCTTGATCTTTCCGCCTGCCTTGGCGAGCAACGATCGCGCGAGATCGACCTTGTCGCGTTCGACCAGCGACTTGCCCACCTCTTTTCCCTGAGCCAGAAAAAACGTGTACGCCATTGCTCCGCCGATCAATAGCGAATCTGCCTTGGTCAGCAGTTTTTCGATGACATTGATTTTATCCGACACTTTCGCGCCCCCGAGGATGGCCACAAACGGACGCGCGGGTGATGTTACAGCGTCTCCAAGAAACTTCAGTTCCTTCTGGATTAAGAAACCGATGACGCGCGGCTTCCCCTGCATCGCCTGTGGCACGCCGTACGTGCTGGCATGTTCGCGGTGGGCCGTGCCGAACGCGTCGTTGACGTAGACATCGCCATTGCGCGCCAAGCCCTTGGCGAAGGTAGGGTCGTTCTTCTCCTCCTCCTTGTGGAAGCGCACATTCTCAAGCACCAGCACCTCGCCGTCCTGCAACGCGATCGCGGCCGCATCGGCATCGGGACCGATGCACTGTGCGCAGAATCGCACGGGTTTGCCCAGCAATTGTGCAAGATGGTCTGCAACCGGCTTGAGCGAAAACCTCGCCTCAGGCCCGGACTTCGGGCGACCGAGATGCGACATCAGGATGAGCCGTCCGCCACGATCGATGACCGACCGGATCGTGGGCAGCGCCTGCGCGATTCTGCGGTCGTCTCCGATTACACCGGCGTCGATGGGGACATTAAAATCGACGCGCATCAACACGCGTTTGCCTCGCACATCGACATCCGCAACGGATCGGCTCGCCATAAAAATCTCCTGAAGATTGAAGGGACGCGATGCTAGGGGAGGCGGAGGGGATGTCAAGAATCAGCGTGTGATAGATTGGTTAAGACGCGCACGAAGTGCACGCGTATTCGATCTTGAGGACGTTCGCTTCAACAGATCAACGGCAAAAGACAGACCAGATCGCTCTGCGGGCAGTTGACAAACCGGCGTTGTCCCCTGAAATACAATTGCAATGGACGACCTGCTCAACAACCTGAAGTACGACGCCCACGGCCTGGTCCCGGCCATCATCCAGGATCACGTCAGCGGCGACGTCCTGATGATGGCTTGGATGAATCACCAGTCCGTCCAGTTAACCCTCGAAACGGGGAAGACGCATTTTTTCAGCCGATCACGTAACAAGCTCTGGCTGAAAGGGGAGAGCAGCGGGCACCTGCAGCATGTGAAATCCATCCGTGTGGACTGCGACGCTGACGTCCTGCTGATCTCGGTCGAGCAGGTCGGGGTTGCGTGTCATGAGGGGTATCGCAGTTGCTTTTTCAGAGAATATGACAGGAGCACGACGTGGAAAATCGTCGGCGAGCGACTGATCGACCCTGCCGAAGTCTACAACAAGAAGTGAGCCGCCATTCCATCCCCCGTGGCACAGTTCCCCCCGCGACGTTCTGACCCCGGCCATGCAGGGATCGAAAGCCCGTTCTGGCGGTTCACGTTGCTGTTCGTGATGCTGCTGGCGGCTGGGTTCGTCATGCTGCGACAGCCTTTGTCGACAGCGCGCGGAAACGAGATGAGCTCGGACCGGGCGGCATTTCATGCCATCAACGCGATCACGCTGACGGGGTTCGACACGATCATTCCCATTTCATCATTCCGACCAGCGGGCATCTGGTGCATCGCGGGATTGAATCTGGCCGGCGCGCTACTCATGCTCGTGGGGACGGGGTGGGCAGTTTCGCGCATTTTTAATCTGAGGATTCCGGATCGACGCATCCTGCTGTTCAGCCTCGCTTTTATCCTGTTGGCGACGCTGCTTGGGTCGCTCCTCCTAAGGGTGATGGGGTACGGTTCGGGCGCCGCCGCCTTCCTCTCCCTGTCGGCAGTATCGAACAGCGGGCTGACTTTGGCGCAAGCCCCGTCGGCCCATTCATCCGCTATGCAAGGTATCCTGCTTCCGCTGATGTGGGCGGGCGGGGTCGGCATCACGGTGCTGATTGAGATCTTCGATCGCCTGCAAAAAAAACGGCGGATGTCGCTTCATGCCCGCGTCGCGATTGGCGCGTCGGCAGGGTTTTACATCATGGGGTGCTTGGGATTTGTTCTGATGCTGATCGCAAACAATCTCGATGAAAAATATGTTCATCGTTCCCAAGAGCTACCGCAGGTCTTCGCCCAGGGATCAGCCTTCGCACAGGACACGCGCTCGGCTGGTTTCGAACTGCCCATGCAGAACTTAGGTCGACCTGTCGATTGGCTGGCGATGGTCTTGATGCTGGTCGGTGGGGGCACGGACGGGACTGCCGGCGGGCTGCGCATGACAACGATATGCCTGCTCCTGTGGGGCACACGGAAAGCCCTGCAGGGTCGGTTGAGCCCGCTGCTCGGATATGCTTTGATGTGGACAGCCATCTACCTGCTCACGCTTTTTGTGCTTCTGCTGACGATGCTCCTTTTTGTCCCCGAAGCGCCCGCTGACCGACTGTTGTTTTTGGTGATCAGCGCGGTGGGGAACGTCGGGCTCTCTCACGAGCCTGTCGCGTTGACGGGCGTGGGCCTGTGGGTCTTGAATATCGGGATGATGGCCGGTCGAATCCTCCCGCTGGCGATGCTCTGGTGGATGGTCAGTCGTCTGCACAATCGAACACAAACTGCGGTCGCGATATGAAGTTCAAACGTCCCCCTTTGCATGTGCAGCCAACTACCCTGTGGGACTATCCATCCCAGGATTACGGGGACGGCGAGCAGGGACTGCCGGGCTACAGAGGGGCGACGCCCAGCTACATCATCTGGAATCTTCTGAAGCGATACACAAAGGAAGGGGACCTGGTCGTCGACCCTTGCGCTGGCAGTGGGACGACGCTCGACGTCGCCCGCGATCTGAAGCGACGGGCCCTGGGATACGACGTGCATCCGGCCCGCCAGGATATCTTCAAGGTCGATGCCCGAAAGCTCCCACCGGAACTAACCGCGAAGGTTGATTTTGTTTTCGTCGATCCGCCTTATTCCACGCATCTGGATTACGGGAACGATCCACGTGACCTTGGGAAGCTAGACGCAGCCGATGCGTCGCGCGGTTACTACGACGCGATGGAATGCGTTATCGCGGAGATCGCGCGGGTGCTCAAGCCGGGCAGGCACATGGGCCTGTATGTGAGCGACAGCTACGTGCACGGCAAGGGTTTTTTCCCCATCGGGTTTGAGCTGTTTGCGATCCTGCGAAAGTATCTGGAACCCGTGGATATCGTAAGTGTCGTCCGTCACAACAAAACGCTCGACCAGGGCAACTATCGCAAGGCTGCCGAGGAAGGAAACTTTTTTCTCCGCGGATTCAACTATCTGCTGATCTGCAAAAAAGCTGGCGACGTGTCGGCGCCGCGCGAGAAGGATGCGCGGCAAGGGAAGGCCTGAGTGCGACACTTCGTCAGTCATGCCTCTGCCTGTAGGATGTGAGTGATGCCCGAACATGTGACTATCCTCGGTGACGGCGCGATGGCCACCGTCTGCTCAATCCTGCTGACACATGGCGGGCATGGGGTGACGATGTGGGGGGCGTTTGAACAATCCATCGAACGCCTCCAGCAGAATCGCGACAACTCGCGATTGCTGCCCGGCGTGCGCATCCCGGCCAGCGTGCGACTGACCGCCAACGATGCCGGGTGCTTTGATCGATCGACCATGATTATGTCGGCCATCCCGACGCAGTATATGCGCAGCGTGTGGACGCGGTTGAAGCGACATGTGCCCCCGCAAAAGCCGGTCGTGTCCGTCGCCAAGGGGATCGAGAACGGCACGCTCTTGCGACCCACGCAGATCATCGCCGATGTGATGGGCACCCCGCAGAATCCATTGGCTGCGCTGAGCGGTCCGAATATCGCGGGGGAATTAGCGCGATATCTCCCCGGAACTGCCGTCGCTGCCAGCGACGACCTCACGCTGGCCGCACGCGTGCAGGAGGCGTTTTCGACCCAGTGGTTTCGCGTCTACACCAACACCGACGTCATCGGCGTCGAGCTTGCCGGCGCGACGAAGAATGTCATTGCGATCGCAGCGGGAATACTCGACGGCCTCGCCGCGGGCAATAATGCAAAAGCTGCGTTGGTCACCCGGGGGCTTGTCGAGATCACGCGACTGGGCGTTGCGATGGGGGCGCAGGCATCCACTCTCAACGGATTGGCGGGTCTTGGTGATCTCATCACGACGTGCGTGAGCCCGGAGGGTCGCAACCGCACGGTCGGTGAGCAGATAGGCAAGGGTCGCTCGCTTGCCGACATTCTCGACAAGATGGACAGTGTCGCTGAAGGCGTGCCCACCACCCGGTCGGTGGTCGAACTTGCCCGACGACATCAAGTTGAGATGCCCATTACCGAGGCCGTGCACGCGGTGCTGTTTGGTGGGAAGGATGCCATCAGCGCGCTGAGCGACTTGATGTCGCGCGATCCCAAGCCCGAACAGGCGGGGCTGTGATTCACGCGACGGCTCTCGAATCACAACAATCCACGCACGGGTGGGGGATCGCGCTTTTGATTGCGATTGCCACGTTCGCATTCATCGCGCCAACCCTCACCCAGCTTGAGTTTTCATCCGGCAGCGAAAATCTCAACGTCGGAACCGTCATCGAGATGAAGCGTGGCGGGCCATGGCTTGTCCCCAAACTCAACGGCAAGCCCCGTACCACCAAGCCGCCTCTCACCGCATGGGTCAGCGCGCTGCTGATCCCTTCTGAAAGCGTAGAGGCGCTGTCGACATCGGATCAATCCAAACGCGATCAGGCGTATACGCATCTCGCGTGGCAGATACGCTGGCCGGCGCTCCTGCTCAGTTGCCTGATGTTGCTGGCGACGTTTGACCTGGGTCGAACGATCGCCGACGCGCGTGCTGGATGGATCGCGTCAGCGGTGTGCGCAAGCACGCTGATGTTCCTGCATTTTTCAAGAAGCGCGACGACCGACGTGCAGCTGGCCTTATGGGTGACGGTCGCCAACGCCTTGCTTGCCCGGGCTGTTATTCTGCGACAAGTGAACGTTGGATACGTCGGCGCGGGCATTGCGCTGGGGCTTGGACTGATGAGCAAGGGACCGGTGTGCCTGGTGCAGTCGGTCGTGCCCGTACTGGTGTGGTGTATATGGACTGCACTTCGGCACGGAGGTCCCAGCCGTGCATCTGTGACGACCAGCAACGACCGAGACGATCCTCTGCTTTCATCGCCATCCCCGCGCCGGGATTGGCTGCCAATCTGCCTCGGGCTTGCGACGATGCTGGTGATCTGCGTGCCGTGGCCACTCTTCGTTTACATTCGGAATCCAAACATCCTGACGTTCTGGATATCTGAGATCACGCGCGAGGGCGCGACCAACCTGCAGCCCGATCCGTTTTATTCATATATGTCGTTTTTCGGGCGCATGATGCCCTGGACGATCTTCTTTATCGCCGGCGCGCTGATGGCTGTCGGGCTGGACGGGCGTCGCGACCCCAGGCGGATGCTGGCGGTGCTGATGACGTTTCTGCCCATCGTCATCATGAGCTTCTTTAAGGATAAGAACGACCGCTATCTGCTCCCCATGATCGCGCCGGCAGCAGTGCTTTGCGCGCTGGCGGTGGGGGAGCAATTCAAGGCGAGATTGAGTCGAGTTCGTGCCGACGACGTCGTTCGGCATCTGCATTTTGGTGCGCTGACATTCCTGGCGATTGGGTTCCCGATCGCAGGGGCAGTGCGTCAGACCGGGTTGACGCGCATGGATGACAGCGCGTGGTTCTCACCTGCCCAGGCCGCCTCGCTGGCCATCGGCGGGGCAGTGCTGTGCACGGTCGGTTGGTGGGGGAGCCTGCGCCGTCCGGCCCTCGTCGTTGTGACTTCATTTATCGCGATGATGGTTTTGCAGATCGCGTTTATCCGCGCGTATCGCCAGACGTACGACGGGCGATCGGAGATGAAGCTGCTCGCCGATGCCGTCTGGCAAACCGTCCCAAACGCTGTCGTCTGCACGGCCCCTGCGCGCCCGCCGGCCAAGGCGCAACCTGCCGATCTGCCGATCTATCTCAATCGCGTATGCCCGCCGGTGGTGGTCGACGGGAAGGCAGACAAGCCTCTCGTGGTGATCTATCTGCAAAGACGCGGGAACCCGCCTGAGCCGCTCCCCGTCGCGCCCGACACGTTTCAGCCCCTCACCGAAGTTCGCTGGCGAAAGCACACCTGGCACGCGTTCTATCGTCCGCCCCTCGCGCCGGCATCGGAAACATCGGCGTCGCCGACATCGGACGTGGTTGGAGCGGATCCCAGGCGATAAACCGTCACCCGACGCCGACCGCGCTGGGCGATGTCACGCTGAAGCCCGCTGGTCGCCTCCTTGAACTCGATCATCGCGGGCTTGGCCGGTTTGCGCGGATCGATCTCCTCAATCGCAATCGCATAGCCATAGTATCTCTGATTCAATATCGCTCGAGCGGGCTCCGACGGAAACGCGCTATCGACCGACGCGCGATCGAGATTACGCCGACGCAAACGCGTGCGGTGCGACTGAGCAATGCCCGTGGGAAAGGGGTCGACACGCACCTCGGTGTAGGCCAGCCGATTGAGCGTTGCGATCTCCCATCGCAGGGCTTCGATCCCCAAAACATCGGACGCGCCCACCACGAGCACCGGCTGATGCCCATCGGTATGTCGCACGATGAAGTCCACCAAGTGCCGATCACCTCGCGACCCCTCAAACGCTCGACCTACGATGGACGAGAACCGCGTGACATCATCCGACATCCCCACGATCAACAGGAAAAGGATGACGAGCAGAGAGCCGGTGGGCGGACATGAAAATCGCCTTGCACTCGGTGCACTATTGACGGTGACATCTGTCGGGCGGGTGGAAAACATTCTGATCAGCTCAGCCAACCCGATGCCAGCAAGGAGGAGCATCGACGGAAACGCATTCATCGAATACCGCTCTTCGTTGGTCGTGGAGACCAGCAGAAGCGCGAATATCCCGACGACGTGCAGGGCAGAAAATCGCACGATCACCAGGTCGCGTCGTCGCCAGGCTGCGAGAGTCGCCAGCAGCAGGATGACGGCTGACGATGCGTAAGATGTTGTGTACACGGTGAACCAGGCGCGCACGTCGTAGAACAGATTCGATGCGCTGAGCAGCGGAGCGTAGCTGGGATGACCTGTCAGAAAATAGACGAACGATGCCCGATCGATCACCGCCAGCCATGAAACAATCACCACGCTCAGGACGGCAATCACGAATCCCGCTTGCCTCACGCTGGACGCAGGCGGCTGACGCCCGGATCGACCCAGCACAATCGCCCCGATCAGCGCGGGGATTGCAGTCAATGCAAAGCTGTACTTCGTCAGAAAAACCATCGACGCAAGGAGCGCAACCAGCCCCAATCGTCGATAGCTCATGCGATCATCTCGCGTCGACAAGACAGCGGTCATCAGCAGGATCAGAAAGACGCCCGTGGTTTCGATCATGCAGAGCACCGTGTGCTGCAACACGACCGGGCTGGCGATAAAAGCCAGCGTCGATATCGCGACGATCGTGATCGGGGTGGATCGCTCGCTCGCCTCGCGACGGAGGGTCCGCCATAAAATCCAGGCAAACAGCAGTATGCTTGCCACCCACATGACCAGCGACGGCCCGCGGGACATCGCCAACGTGGTCCCACCAAGCAGGTAGGCGCTCGACACCAGCAGCGAATGGACCGGGGGATAAAACGACTGGCGCACAACAGCGGAAATGGTGTGGGTAAAGTCATGTCGCTGCAACGCGGTCGTCAATACAAGTGCAGGGTTGGCGTGGTCAGCCTCGTCTGAATCAAACGGAGATTGCTCGTTGACGATGCGTTGGGCAAGCAAAGTAGTGGCCGACAACATCACCAAAATCGTCACTGCTACAGCGACGATCGCCAGTAAAGTTTTACGACAAGGGTGGCCGGCAGGGCCGGGAGAGCTTGACGGCATGCGCGGCATTCTATCGTTGCGCGCCGCCGACGCGTTAGGCGATTGCGATCAAAGTGCAACCGGGCCCACCTTGCGATAGACTCCCGACCCAGGATCAAAAAGGAGCTGATCGGCATCGCCTATACGAACGTCAACAACGGTTTGCCCCTGTCACGCCCGCGCGCCTTCCGGCTGCGGCTGCGCACCTTCCTGCGACATACACAACTGGCGCGCATCCTGTTCGTCATTGGTCTGATGCTTGCCTCTGTGGGATTGTGGGAGGTTGCGTGGCGCAGCTTCCCCCGGCCGGCGTCGGGCACGCTTCGGTTTGATCAGCCTCCCACAACCCGTCCTTACAGCCTGCCGGTCTCTCTTAAGATTGCCACATTCAACATGCACAGCGGATATGGCGCGGATGGCAAATTCGACCTCCAACGCACGGCTTCCATCCTGAAGGTGTTCGACCTGGTCTGGCTGAACGAAGTGCATGGCGGGTGGCCGGACCAGACAGTTGAACTTTCAAAATTGACCACGCTGGCCGGGCTTTTTGTCCCGACCGAGCGACGCTGGCTTCGCGATAGCTTCGGGAACGGGCTGCTCAGCCGATTGCCCGAAGTGCAGTGGGTGCGCCTGCCTCTGGAATCCCACACGCCGGGATATCGCAACGCATTGTTGTCAGTCGTGCCAATGGGTGGGACGAAGGTGACTTTCCTGCAGACGCATCTGACGCGCGGCGCCGATCGACGTGCGCAATTGCGTGCGATCGCGACGATCTTCCAATCGCTTGCTGAACCGGCAGTGCTGATGGGCGACCTGAACACGACGCGCGACGACCCCGAATTGTCGTCTCTTCTCGGGTCGCTGGGCGTGACCGACGCGATTGCACAAGTGGTTGATGACCCACATCCCCGGATCGACTGGATCATCACGCGCGGACTGCGCGTGCGCGATGCGGGCGTGGTGGACGTGGGGGCGTCCGATCATCCGTTGTATTGGGCGGAGATCGAACCGGGGGTCAGCCGGTGACGGTGCGTGACGGGTATATGGACGAATCAAGCGATCGCCTCGGCTGGCGGGGCGCGGTGGCCGTGGTGGTGTTTGGCCTGTCGTTGTACCTCATCGGCCTCGGCGGTGACGTATGGGTCCTGACGCAGCACGAGGTTTTCGCTGCCCAGCCCGCGCGCGAGATGTTGCGCGACGGTCATTGGATCATCCAGACATTTGGGGGACTCCCACGTCTCAACAAGCCTCCGACGATGGGGTGGATCATCGCGCTGTTCATCACCTGCTTCCAGAGTGAGGCAGAATGGGTCGTGAGATTGCCATCGGTGCTGGCTGGCATCGGGCTCGCCGTTGCGATGGCGGCGGTGGGGGCGAGGTATCTGGGTCGCACCGCAGGAATTGCAACAGGGTTGTGCCAGCTCACGTTCTACTATGTATTAAAGCAGGCGCGCCTCGCCGAGGCCGATATGCTGCTGGGATTGGTCGTAGGCGTGGCGATGTGGGCATCGCTCAATCGACCGCGCGCTGCGATTGTCATCATTTGGATTTGCGTCGGATTTGCGACCCTGCTGAAAGGCCCGCTCGGGCCGGCGGTCATCGGATGTGCGGTGGTGGCGCAGATGGTGGTGGCGCGATTTTTGACTGAACGCGCTTCTGTCGATCGCACTCCCCGCACGGCTCACCTCGCGGGCGGGGCACCGATCGCATCATCCGCGCGGTCCAACGCGCGCCGCCGAATCGTCAGTCACGTCATCGGCGGGACTGTCTGCCTTGCCATCATTCTTCCCTGGCCCATTCTCGCGTATCTGCAAAACCCCGAAATCGGACTGATAGGCCTGCGCGAAACAGCCGGGCGATTTCGCGGGGAGATGGGAGGACGGGAGCCGTGGTATTTTTACTTCATCCAGATTCCGCTCGCGCTTTTACCCTGGACTCCGCTGGCCATCTTTGGATCCGTGTTGCTCGCGCGCAGGCATCGCCAACTTTTCAAGCACCTTGCCTGCTGGTTTCTGCCCGGTCTTGCGATCCTCAGCTTCAGCGCATGGAAGCACCTGCATTATGCGATACCGATATTGCCCGGGCTTTCCATCGTGGCTGCGATCGGAATGGTGCAATTCATGCGATGGGCCAGCACCCGGCCTACCTGGAGCCGACAGCTAGCCGCTGTGCTGTGGGTGACAGGGTGCGCTGCGGTCGGTTGGTTGGTGACCAGGCACGTGCCCCGACTCGGTCAGGCGTCCACTGTGCTGTTGGGCGTTGTGGCGGTGGGTGGGTTGATCGCCTTGTGGCGGGAGCATCAGCGTGATCTACCCGGACAAATGGCTGCGACATTCGCGACGGCTTGGATGGTGCTGGTGGGCACGCAACTCCTGATCATGCCGAGGTTCGACGGGTATCGTCCGTCGGCTGAGTTTGCCGGTCGCGTGTCGCATCACGCGGGGGCTGACGTCGACGCTCCGGTCTACTTTTTCAAGACCGGGGAGGCGCATGCGATCTATTACATACAGCGGTCAGTCGCGCGGATTGAAACGGATGCGCTGCCTAAGATCCAACGCGCGCTGCACAATTCACCTACGGGCGAAATAGAGATCGTCGTTCGCGAGACCGACCTCGCCCGCTTGCGATCCATCGGTACCGTTGTCAAACTGGACGCCGCGTCGATCCCACAGAAAGCCGCGCTGTGGTTCGTCCGATTGATCCAGCCCAAGACAGATTCGATGCCCAGCCGTGACGACCAGGTGGTCGACCCCTGATGAGCGTGCTCAGATTGAATGGGCATGCAACGAAGCTGTCGGTCAAGTGTAAATATTACGAGTCGTTTGCATCCGCTGTCGAGGAGGACAGGGCCCGGCCCTGTCACAATGAGATTGCCTGGTCATCAGCGGATCGTTGGGACAATTTTCTTTGTTCGAGGTCCACGCCTATGAAGATGCACCGCATCCTGACCGCTGCCGTCGTCGCCTGTCTGTACGGTTCACCCGTGCTGTCCGCTCCGCTGGATGACGCGCGGGCGCTGCTCGATCAGAAAAAGTACGACAGCATCGATGAGATTCTGAAGTCGGACCTGTCGCAAAAAACGCCGAGCGTCGACGCGTTGCGCGTGAGCTACGAGGCTGCCCGACTCTCCGGCCGACTCGTCACTGCCGAGCGACGCTTGAGCGCGCTGCTCAAGGCGACACAGAACGCCGACGCAGACCTGCTGCTGTCCGGTGCGCAACTCGCAGAACTCAACAACGATCCGCGCCTGGCTTTGACGCGCTACCTTTCCTATGCACGTCTGAAGAATGAAAAGTCCGAACAGTTGGAAAAGGCGTTGATTTACGCCCTGAAGCGCGACGCATATGTTGAGGAGTATAAAAAATACATCCAGCTGTTTGGTGCGTCCGAACGAGGCTGGGAATTGGGTCAGGCTGTCCTGATGAAGTTGCTCGATGTTCCCGATGCCGGGCGAGCGCTCGACGTCGCATCGCTGCTCATGACCACCTACCCTACCCCCGCGAATGTCGACTGGGTGCATTCGGCTTTGTGGACTGCACAAGCCAACATCGCGCTCGGGCGTGAGCCTGCCGACCGATATTTCAAACCGCTGCAAGTGCTTGCGAAGACCACGCCGTCGACCTTCGATTATGTGAGCGGTTTTGTCGATGGGTCGGCTGCGCTCGCGGACGATAACTTTCGCGGGACCCTCGTCGCGGATATGATGACGCGATCGAAGGTTCCGCTCACCAACGGATTGTTCAGCAAGTTCGGGAACGCCCGATCCATCCCGGATGAGAATCGCCGGCTTGAGCTTGGCAAGCAGTTCCTAGCGGTCGAGCCACTTTATCGTGATCATCCAACCGTCGCGGTCGCAGAGATGTACCTGCGCATGCTCGTGGATTCGCCTCAAATTTTTGCGATACCGGGCAAGGCGCTGGTCAGTGGTCCCGATGCGTCGGCACGCCTCGATGCGTTGATCGCCCGGCTGCCTAATGAGAAGGCGCGATTGGTCCCACAGTTCACCGACGGGGTGGCTGGTTTTTACGCTGCCGACAACGATGGGCGTGTGGCGTTTCTTCAGAAGAATCTGCCGTTTCTTGCGGCCAACTGGGTGGATCAGCTTCTTTCGCTGACCAAGGATGCCGACACCGCCAACGTCGTTGGACAAAGCCTCGCGGGTAAACCGTTGCGCTGGCGCATCGACTCCGAAGCCGGTTGGATGCCGCATTACGTCGCCGCCAAGCTCAAGGATCAGCTCACCAACGCCGCCAAGAATTACATGCTTGGGTTGCCGGGAAGTTTTTCATGGCAGCACGTCCGGGGACACGTTTTTAACAACGATGTCCTGACCGCAGACGAGAAGATGGCCATCGTCGAGGAGATCACCACCAAGATTGGCGCCCCTCAGCCCATCGTCGACTTATCCAACGATCTTGTGGCAACGCTTGACGCGAACAAGTGGCCGGAAAATCCACGCTTCCAAGCATGGAAGAAAATCGTCGACGCCAAGCCCGCAGCCGCCGACCCAATGGTCGCTGCCTACTTCAGCATGGTCACGCTCGGCGAGAATCCCGCCTCAGGCAATCCCGCAGCTTTCGATGCGGCCAAGGCGTTTCTGGCTGCTTACAAGGGCCCCATTCCGAATAGTGCTGAGGATGCCAAGGATCTGAACGAGCTCTACGCCTGGATGATCTGCCTGGGTCACTGGAACAACGTTCGCGACAACGCTGCTGCAACGGTGGCGTTTGTGGACGTGTGGTTTGATCGCCTCCAGCCGGGGCTTGCGATGGAGCTTTTCCTGCGACGCGTGCGCGAGCATCAGCAGTATGACTATCTGTATACGATCGGTCCAAAGTATTTCGCGAAGTTGACCGATCAGAATCCCGGCACGCCGAACACGCTCGATTCGCTTTCCTATGGTCGGATGCCGTCGGCTGAAGCTTGGATCGAAACGTATACTCCGTTCTATGCAAAATACGGCGTGGCGGCCTTGTCAGCGCTTTACAATAATCGTGAAGAAGCCTTCCGTGAGAAGAAGAATCTCCTGGCTGCTGAGGCCACCAAGATTCTTGCGCTTCCCACTACGAAACTTCCTGAGATCAACTTCACGCGTACGTTCATCCACAACTTTTACTATTGGTCGACCGCGCAAAATCCGATTCCGCCGGCCTTGCTGAAGTCCCTTTCCGACGCCTACTGGACATTCGTAGATCGCGACAAGAACGGCGACCTGACCACCGAGGCTTTCCTGCTCGGTCTCTATTATCGCTCGGGGTATATCGCCGAAGGTGCGGCGGCCTCGCAGGCCTATTTTGATCGACTCTCCAAGCAGTCTGTGGGCGCGCAGGTGAATGGGATCGTATCGCTCTTCCGATACGTCGGCTTGCCTGGCGAGCCAGAGAAGAACCTCGTCCCAGGTTATCGAAATTATGTCCTGCTGAAGCTCTTGAAGCCCGCGCTCGACCAGATCCCCCAGACCGACAATGACCGCTACTTTGCCGCCGGTCAATTAATCAATGCCGCGGTGGAAACAGCCACCCAGCTTCCTGAAGGTCCTGATCGTCAGGAAGCTATCGCGTTACTGGAAAGACTTGCGAACATGGTGATCGCCGGTGCGGGTACCGACGGACCGTCCGGGTGGCAGACGGGTATGTTCCGTCTGCTGATGACCCGCGCGCTCGACGCCGGCGACCTGCCGTCGACCGCCAAGTATGCGGTGCTTACAGGGTCTTACATCGGACGAGATTCGGATTGGGCTGGCTGGTATCGCGATTGGATCGGACCGATCACGACTTCGCTTGAGACCAAGGCCAACGCAGAGCAGGCGTACGCATTCCTCACCGCCGTCGAACGCCAGAAGCCTGCCGAGACCGAAGCCAAGCAGATCGCCATCGCCAAAGCCCGAAACGCTGCCAAGATTCCCAACATGGTCCCGGTCGATATCACCGACCCCACCTACAAGCTCTACGAGGCTGCCAACGCCTACTCGCTGGGTGACGAAGGCACTGCCTGGGAGAAAACCAGTCCCAGCATCGACCTTTTGCTTAAGAACTGGGAGACGCTCGACATCAAGTACGTCACGTGGGCGGTTGATCAGATCCGCAAGCAGAAGGGCCCGAATCTGAAGATCGCGCTGGAGTTCGTGCAGGCGGTTCTCCTGCGTGAAGCCGACCTCGACGCCGAGGTATCGTCTCAGCTGCTCCTGACGCGAGGCGACATTTATCGCGACGTCGAAAATTACCAGGCTGCCCGTATCGAATACGAGTCGCTGCGCAACAACTCTCGCTACAACAAGACCGAAGCCGGTTCGCAGGCGGTCTATCGACTGGTGACGTTGCTGATCGCAACGAAGGACTATTCGACAGCCGAGGGCATGCTCGAACGAATGGTCGATTCGGACAGCGTCGATGTTCAGACCGAGGCGTATTACCTGCTGGCCCGCATGGCCTACGAGCGAGACGAACTGACCAAGTCGGTCGAGTATCTCAAGGAAGTCCGTCGGCGATCAAGCAACCATATCGAAGCTGCGCTCCTGACAGGGGAGCTTGCGCCCAAGGTGCCAGGTGGTCTTGATCAGACCGACATCAACTTCGGCCCCTCGCGGCTGGCCACGACCGTGGTGCCCGGTCGGCAGCTCACGTTGCGCCTCCAGGATTCCAATCTCTCCATCGCCCGCGGAGGCGCAGCCATCCCGGTCGTGGTGACGACATCCAAAGGTGGCGATGAAGAGCACGTGAAATTGCTCGCGAGCGCCTCGGACAAAAACGTCTTCGTCGGGACGATCGGGACGGGCCTCGGAAAGGCGATCAAAAACAACGTCAACCTCGAAATCAACGGCGAAGACACCGTCAGCTACGTCATCGAGCCAGACTTTCAAAAGGCCAATGACCTCAGCTATGCACCTAAGCTTCTTGAGGTGAAATACGACGCGCGACTGGTCGCTTCCAGCGGGGAAATCCTCACCGAAGAAGAGGAAGAAAAGCGCGCCATGCAACGCCAGCTTGAGCGCGCACGCGAGTTTGAAAGCCGTCGCACCGATGTCGGTCGTGACGGGCGCACCATTCGGCCGGGCAGTCCGATTTATACCCAGATTACCGACTTTGATCAGGACATCACCGATGATGCCGACAAGGTCGCGATCGACCTTCGCACCACCAGTGGCGATGTCCTGGAAGGTTTTGAATTGACCGAGACCGGCCCGCACACCGGCATCTTCCGCGCGCAGGTGCCGACCAGCATCCCGCTGCCCAAGGCCACCGCCAGCGACACCGACTCGGCAGCCTCTCCGTCGGGCGTCATCAACACGACCAAGCCGGGCGTATGGACAAGCGGCGATAACACGCGCCCCAAGTGGTTCAACGTCGACACGATGAGCAGCTACGAAGTGAAGTCCATCGTCGGCGAAATTCCGAATATGGCATCGATCCGTGATCTGGTCATCCAGGGCGCGCTGGCCCAGGATGACTTCGAAGAGATCGCGTCCTACCCGACGCACGACCTTGACCAGAAAGGCGGACTCATCGTCGATATCGCGATCGATCAGCAAGGCGATCAACCCGATCAAATCCAGCGATATCTGCGCAAGGCCGTCGCTCAGACCTTCCAACAGGACAAGACGGATTACGCGCTCGCCGACTCGCAATTCAAGGGTCGCACCGGTGCGTGGGTCAACGCGCGCATGCGTGGTAAGTTCTATCTCTCCGAAAACAAGTCGCTTGAATTGAAGTTCCTGCAAGGCGTCTCACCCAACAACTGGCAACGGCTGTGGGTGTCGATCGACGGTCGCATGGTGCTGGGTGGGTTGATCAATGATCAGACCATCAACGTGGTGACCAAAGTCGATTTATCCAAGGGAACGCATTCGCTTGAGATTCTTGTCATGGATGCGTGGGACCAGAGCAAGGTCGTTCTCGGTATGCGAAAGGACGACGGCACTTGGGAGCCGATACCCGCCGACTGGTTCTCTATCGCTGCCCATCCTGAGCTCGCACAGGCGTTGCTGCCCAAGGGTGATCTGAAAATCGCGGGTGACACGTTCACGGCAACGCTGACCGAGCCGCGTCGCTTCCGGAATATCCGGCTGCTGTTCCGTGATTTCACCGGGACTGCAGTCTCCGTAAAGTCGCTGAACGTCACCGACGCTGCCGGGGCGACGATCCTTCCCGTCAAGGAAGACTTCACCAGTTCGACCAGCAATCAGTCGCTGGAAATTTCGCCCGGCGACGAGATCACCGTTACGTATCTCGATAAGAAACGCACGCGCGAGGAAACGCCCAATCTGTCGGCCAACCTCAACTCGTCGTTCTTCAACGCAACAGTGATGATGGCCAACGAGGTCTTCACCGAAAACGAACGTCACGAACGTCGTGTCGATTACTTCCCTGCCAAGCGCACGCGCATCGGAGATTCTGTTGCAGTGGTGGTGGCGGATTATGACATGGATACGACCGACGAGCGCGACACGATCGAAGCAAGCGTCACCACCTCGTCTGGTGAGAAGACCACGATCAAGCTCCTCGAGACTCAGCCGAACTATCCTGATGAATGGAGCAAGCATGCGGGGATGTTTATCGGCGTGCTGAAGATGGGTGAACAGAGCGGGAACGACACGATCAAGGTCGCGCAGGGGGACGACGTCACCATCAGCTATCTTGATAAGGAGAACACCAACCCCGGCGTGCCCATCGCCAGAACCTACGCGATCTTTGAAGCCGGCAAGAGTCGTCCTGAAATTACCGTCTACCGAACCGACACTGTGCAGGTGCCTGACACCAGCGACGAGGCCAGCGCGAAGAAACGCCGGATCCAAAGCCGGGATCGCAAGGCCGATGTGGTCATCTACAAGGACCTCGTGGTTGCGTCGCATCCGCTTTACAAGGATGTGGCGACACCCACGAACGACGCGCCGCCAGCCACGCAGCCAGGCGAGACAACTGTGAGCGTCACCGCGCCACTTTTGTTTGAACTGAACTTCGCCAAAATGGCACTGAACTCCGCCAGCGTCTACGAGATCAATGCGGTCGCGGAAAGCGAGATCAAGGCCGCTGAAAAGGAGGGTCGTCAGCCCACGGTCTTGAAGGTTCCGACCTACCTGATGAATATCGAATCGCTGGCCGGTGTGAAGGGATACCCGATCCAGCTGCGCAGCCAGATTCGTCGATCGGATGAGGAATCGCTGCGCGATGGTGTCTTCACTGGAGTGATCCGTCTGCAGATCGGAAAGCCCGGCGATCCGGTCGACGACCTGGTCACCAGTGGTGAAAAGCAGTTTGTCACGCAGTCCCAACGCGACACCGAGGCCGGATCGTTCCGATACCGCGTGCCGACGCTTGTCGTTGCTGGCAACGATGCGGTGCGCCTGCAGGCGATTGATGAGAAGGGGACGATCCTCTCTGAAAGCAGGATTCGCCTGCTGTCGGACGCCCGGCTGGAACTGCTCGATGCCGCTTACATCGCGCAGGCCGATTCGGTGCATCTCGGTGAGAAATACTATGTTCGCGTGACCGACCCGGACCACGACATCAGCAATGATCGCGACACCGTTCAGGTTGCGGTCAAGGCGTCCAGTGGCGATTCAGTGACGATGATGCTCACAGAAACGCTGGAACATTCCGGCGTGTTTACCGGCCAGGTCAAGCCAGAGTTCCTGGGAGAGAAAGTCAATGATGTTCTCCCGGTGCCCAATGCCAAGGACGAGGTTCTCAGTGTTACCTTTGGTGACGAGGTGGACTTTACCTTCACCGACGCGCTGTCGCTCAAGAGCCTGTCGCCCGTGGATGTCAGCACCAAGGGCAAGGTCTTCATGGGTGCCGACGGGGAGCTTGCGGTGTTCAGCAAGCAGTTTAAGGACCCTGAGATCGCGGTGAAGACGCGCTTCCTGATGGCCGAGGCGCTGTTTGAGATGGCCAAGGAATATCGCAAGTTGAATCAGATCAAGCAGGCGGATGATTCGATCACCGAGGGCAAGTTTATTCTGAACGAGGCCCTTCGGGATTATCCGAACACGTCGTATGCGGTGCAGGGTGAATACCTGCTTGCCAACCTGGCGCAGGAATTGGCAGCATCACAACCCGATCTCTTTCAGGAGGCGATCGGTCGATATTCGCACGTCATCAGCGCCTGGCCGGACAGCGAATACGCAAGCCAGTCTCAGTTCAAGAAGGCGGTCTGCTTCGAGAAGATGAAGAACTACGATGCCGCCTGCGAGGAATATGTGCGTCTGACGTACATCTATCCCAACAGCGCGCTGGTGGCCGACGCGACCGTGCGACTGGGAAATTATTACTACCAGAAGCAAAGCTACGCCATCGCCGCCAAGATCTTTTTCAACTTCCAGCAGAAGAACTCGCAGCATCAGCTGGCAGCGAAGGCGCTCTTTCTGGCTGCTCAGTGTGCGTACAAGCAGGAACTCTGGGTCGAGGGGATCCGCAAGTTCCAGATGGTGGTGGACGATTACGTTGACGACAAGGACGTGCGATCCGAGGCGATGTACTGGCTCGGCGATTCGATGTTCAAGAATCGCGACAACGTCCGCTCGTATCAGACATTCAAAAAGCTCACGTGGGATTATCCCGAAAGCAAGTGGGCCAAAATCGCCCGCGGACGTCTGACCGAGGAAGTCTTCGGGAACATGAAGGACGAATGATTGACCAGGATCGTGGGTGTCCGGACTGCGATTGAAAGATTTTTGAGGTGTAACCGTGTTGAGTCGTTGTAAATGGATCGTGTTGATCGCACTCGTGGCTGGGTCGCTGGGCTTGTTCGCGCCCAGAGCATCGGCTCAGCAATGGCGGTGGCAGCTCGAGCCGGAGCGATACGCGAAGATGAGCGTGTTTGAACGCGGGCAGTACGACAAGGCCGCTAAGCTATTCGAGGCGCGTGATTACCTGTCGGCGTCGTCTGAGTTTGAGAAATATAAGGCGCAGTATCCGGATTCAGAGAATATTTCGTACATACTCTTCATGCAGGGGCTGAGCCAGCACAGTGCCAACAATCGCAACAAGGCCATCAAAATCTACAACGAGGTCCTGGACTTTTTCGGGGACCATATCCCCGACGCATCGGCAGCGCTGTTTTATCTCGGGCAGGCGCACTTTGAGAACGGCGATACGTCAGCCGGCATGAAAGCCCTGCAGGAGATGGCCGACGACGAGGATTATCGCAAGCATCCATTGGCTGCCGGCGCGCTGCGCACGCTGGCAGACAATTATTATGCGAACAAGGATATCCCCAGCGCGCTGAAATACTGGAAGCAGGTCGTGCGCGACTTTGAAAATGTGAATGGCGAAGAGATCACCC
>Ga0105047_10003701_pt1 | contig 26876 bp, 22 predicted proteins | sample MAT04_FD_78384 | JGI IMG/M metagenome (GOLD analysis project Ga0105047, IMG submission 78384) | Freshwater microbial communities from Lake Fryxell liftoff mats and glacier meltwater in Antarctica - MAT-04 (megahit assembly) | ecosystem: Environmental > Aquatic > Freshwater > Ice > Liftoff... | reverse complement strand
TCTACGCCTTGGGCTACTACCGCCCCGGAAGCTGTGCTCCTCGGATCATTCCGAACGTCCCCATCAGCTTGCGAGGCGCCTTGCTCGAAGCGGGCGTGTGGGTGGCCGGCGTAGCGCTGGTGCCGTAAGCCTGGCGTAAAAACTGGCAGACACGTTGCGAAAAGAATTCAGCGGCCGCGAAGCACAACGCTTTGCGGCCGCTTTTTTGCGCGCTATCAACAAACGCGCGGCGCGCCAGCACCGTATATAGATCGCGCTAAGACTGGCAGCCGCCGGTACCACACCACGGGGCGCCGCAACCGCGCGCCGGGGGCGGACAGACTGGCAAACTGGCGCCGCCACTGCTGACATGCGCAGCCGGCACGCTCAGTAGTTTCTCCAGCCGGGTGCTTCCGCAGTCTGGGCAGGCAGGCTGTTCGCCGGAGCGAACCAGCAGTTCGAACGCCTCGCCGCAGCCGCCGCATGAATATTCGTAGAGTGGCATCTTTGTTACTCCGCAGGCAATTGGTCCGTTCGACAGGCGCTTTCGCAGCGTGTGGCCGTCCCCTATTCTAGGTTTTTGCCCTAGCGCCGCAACGCGGAATCTACGCAATGCAGGCCGCCGCGGAAAACCGAGAGGTCGTTTTTAGATGGCAATCCCCACGCTCAATCGCCAACAGTCGCAAGAAGTCGATCGGCGCGCCGTCGACGAATTCGGCATGACCGGGCTGACGCTGATGGAAAACGCCGGGCGCGGTCTGGCGGACACGCTCCGCCAACTGGGCGCGCGCGGACTGGTGGCTATCTGTTGTGGCCGGGGTAACAACGGCGGCGACGGTTTCGTCCTCGCCCGGCATCTCGATCTACGCGGAGTCTCCGTGCGCGTTGCGCTCTGGGGAGATCCGGGAGGACTGCATGGCGACGCCGCGACAAATTACGCCATCCTGACGCGCTGCGCGATACCGATCGAAATCTTCGGCGACTCAGAGCATGACGCCGCCGGACTTGCGCAATTTCTCGACAGCGCCGAGTGGATTGTCGACGCGCTCTTGGGGACAGGCGCGCGCGGCGAACCTCGCCCGCCGCTCGATCAGGTGATTGACCAACTCAACGCCCACTCAGCGTCGAAGCTGGCCGTCGACCTGCCAAGCGGATTGGACTGCGACACCGGCGCGGCGTCCGCGCATACGATTTGCGCTGCGCACACTTGCACGTTTGTCGCGCAGAAACCGGGTTTCTTGCTGCCCGGCGCCAAGGCGTTCACCGGCGAAGTCCACGTGCTGGACATTGGCGCGCCAAGACGGCTGATTGAGGATTGCCTGCGCAGCCGTGGCAACGCTTAAGGGCGCATCTGCGGAAAAGCGCAATCCTTACCACAGCAATCGGCCGCCATCGATGACGACGACGGACCCGGTCATGTAGCTGGCGGCGTCACTGGCCATGTAGAGCGCCAGGGCGCCGATTTCGCGCGGCTCGCCCAGGCGACCCATCGGAATTGTCTCTTCGATCTCCGTCCGTAGCTCCGGTCGCTCGTTGAACCAGCGGCGGTTTGCGTCGGTGAGAAACGTGCCTGGCGCAATGGCGTTGACGGTCACGCCGCTCGCCGCCCAATCGGCAGCTACTGCCTTGGTGAACATCGCCAGCGCCGCCTTGGTCGTCTCGTAAGTGCGGCCGCGCATCTGTTTGCCGGCGACTAGCGCCGATATCGACGCGACGTTGATCACTCGGCCATGCTTGCGCGGCAGCATTGCCCCGCCGATCAGCTTGGTGCACAAGAAGGCCTGTGTCAGATTCAGATCGACGATCTTCTGCCAATCGGCCAGCGGGAGTTCTTCCGTCGGCAGGTTGATCCTGCGGCCGCCGACGTTGTTGATCAGAATATCGATCGCGTCGTAATCGGCGAGCGCTTGCCGGCACATTGCCTCGGCTGCGGCCGGCTCGCTCAAATCGCCCGGTAGCACGGACACGTCGCCCTGGCAGGTGGCCAGCAATTCCGTGCGAGCGTCGGCAAGTTGCGTGGCGTCGCGACCGACAATTACCAGGTCCGCGCCGGCCTCGCCCAGCGCGCGGGCCATCTCCAGCCCCAATCCGCGGCTACCGCCAGTGACCAGCGCGCGGCGGCCCTGCAGTTGGAACGCGTCAAGCACAGTCATCAGGGTGGTCTCCATCCAGGCGATGTAAAAATATGAAAGCAAACTCCGCGCAGACGAATCAGATTTCACCCTCTTCGCGCAACATGGCCACCGTGCGAGCAAAGGCATTCACGGTGTGTTGCAAGTCGTCCTCGGTATGCACGGCCGAGGTTGGTCCGCCTGGCCAGGAGAAAATCTCCACGCCATGCAGCAACATCCCGACGCGAAGTTTGACAGCCAGCGATTTGCGCGGTGGCGTCTTAAACGCGCGGTAGTCGACCCGGCCTGCTTCAATGTCCGTAAGCGAGATCGCTCGCTGCTCCGGATTCATGAAGACATGAAAGCCGGAATACGTGCCGTAGGCAAACCAAGGGACTTTTTGATCTGTGAACAATCGATTGAGCGCGGCGCGGAGCCGGGCCGCGTAATCGTTGGCGCGATTGCAGGCCTCGCCGTCGGCGATCGATTCCAACGTGGCGATGCCGGCCGCGGCTGAAAGCGGATTGGCGTTGAATGTTCCTTGATGAACGATCTTCTCGCGACCCGTTGCGGCGGCCTGCCCGTGATCGAGCCAATCCAAAATATCCTTCCGCCCCACCACGGCGCCGCCGGGCAAGCCGCCGGCCAAAATCTTGGCCAGCGTGGTCATGTCGGGCGTGATGCCGACGACTTGCTGCGCGCCCCCTGGAGAGCAGCGGAAGCCGGAGATCACTTCGTCAAAGATAAATAGCGCGCCGGCGGCTTTGGCCATGTCCGCCAAGGCGCGCAAGAACTCTGGCATGACCGGAACCTGGCCCCAACTGGCGCCGGTCGGCTCGATGATCACCGCGGCGATGTCCTTGTGCTGCTCAAACAGCGCGCGGGTTGCAGCGACATCCCCCGGCGGCGCCAACACGACGTTAGCGGCAACCTCGGACAACACGCCCGGCGATGGCGTGCCGTCGAAATGTCCGGAAACGCCGAATGCCATGTGATCGTGCCAGCCATGAAAGTTGCCGGCAAAGCGCATAATCTTGGGTCGACCAGTGACTGCGCGCGCTAATCGCAACGCGAGCAACGTCGCCTCGGTGCCACTGCTGGTGAAACGCACGCGTTCGGCCGAAGGAACGAGCTTTTGCACCAGCTCGCCCCAGCGGATTTCCAACTCGTGCCCTGATCCGTAATGCGTGCCGAGCGGAAGCTGCTTTTCGATGGCCGCGACAACATGCGGCGGGTTATGCCCGAGCAATAGCGCGCCGTGGCCACCGGAGTAGTCGACGTACTCATTGCCGTCGACATCCCACTTGCGCGAGCCGGCCGCGCGCTCGACGTAAATCGGGTAAGGCTCCAAGTGGCGGCCATCGTGCGTGATGCCACTGGGGAAGACTTGTTTAGCGCGATCAGAAAACCTGGCCGAAGTCGGCGTCCGGCGTCGGTAGGCGTCAAGGATGGGAGAAGCTGTTGGGCTCATCGGGGTCTCTGTCCGTAATCTCTGTTCGAAGTAGCAGGTCGAAATATCTGGCCGTGTTGTTCCTGCGCTCGCGGTCGAGCGAACGAAACGCCGCCGGCGCAAGAGCTACATCACTTTAACGAGCCACCGTACTACCCGCCACGGGCAGAGAACCTGTAAATCGCGGCGAAAAGACTAGTTACGCCACGAACGATCCTGCGCCGCCTCGTCGATCACTTCCAGGTAGTGCGCCGCTAACGATCGGGCAGACGCCGCCGCGCTAAAATATCGCCGGACGTGCACCGCGGCCGTCGCACCGAATCGCAACCGGGCCCGCTCGTCGACTAGAAACCGCTCGATTGCCGAGGCCAGCGCCGCGGGATCGTCGGGTGGGACGATCATTGCTGTGCCGTCTGCGAAAATCTCTCGCGTGCCGCCGACGTTGGTGGCGATGATCGGCGTTCCGGCGGCGCCTGCCTCTAGTAGCACGCGTCCCAGCGGTTCTTGCCGCGCCGGATGAACCAGTAGCGTTAACTCCGGCAGCAGCAACTCGACATCCGCGCGAACGCCCAAAAAGTGGCCGCGGCCTGCGAGTGGACCGTGTGCGAATGCATCGCGGAGCGCCGCTTCGTGCGCATAGGCTTCTGCCTTTTCGGAAAAGCGACTGCCGACAATCACGTAATGCGCCGCCGGAAAGCGTGCTGCCAGGATTTGCGCCGCTGCTACTAGTGTGTCGTGCCCTTTGCGAAGCACTAATTGGCCGATGGCGCCGACTAAGATCGCGTCGGCCTGTAGCCCTAACTCTTTCCGCAACCAACCGGTGCCGGGGCGCGGAGCAAATCGCTCGATATCGATGCCGTTGTAAACCACATGCATCCGCGCGGCGTCTGCCCCTTGCGCAATGTGATGCTCGGCCGTGGCCTGAGAGACCGCCAGCATGCGGCGATTGCAGTTCAGATCGGCAACGGCCTGCGCGCTCAACCCGATGATATCGCGGAGGTGGCTAACGCTCGGCGTGCCCAAATCCGCGGCTACTGGCCCAGCCAAACGGCCCATCGAGAGACTGTTCGCATGCACAACGTCAGGCCGAATCGCGGTGCTGACAGCCGCCAGTTGTTCGCGGATCGCGGCCTGGCCGAGACGCGCGCCGGAGATGTCATGCGTTACCAGTGGCGTCATCGTCACGCCGGCTGCGGCCAGCGCCGTGGGGAGCGGCCCCTCAGGGGGCGCTAGCGCCGCAAACGTGAACCCGGCCTGTTGCAAATGAGGCAACACGGCTAGCAGCGAGTATTCGCCCCCGTTCAACGTCGGATACTCGCAGAGCAGCAGCACCCGCGGCATGTCGGCACGAAGGGGTAAAGATTGCGGAGCGGCTGGCTACGGCGAACGCGCGTCCGCACGCGACAGAAACGATTTGCCGTTTACAGCAGTCCGTATCCGGCCAAGGTCGAACGGAGCCTGGTTTCTTCGGCCGGCGCTAGTGGCGTCATTGGCATCCGCATCTCGCCCGTATCGCGCCCCAGCATGCGCATGGCGGCCTTGATCGGAATTGGATTGGTCGCCAGGCCGAGCATGTCTCGGCAGAGCGGAAACAACTGCTTGTGCCAACGGAGCGCCTCTTTGAGATTGCCGGCGTCGAAGGCGTCGCACAAAGCAATCACATCCTTCGGCACAATATTGCCTGCGACCGAGATCACGCCGCGCCCGCCAATTGCCAGCAGCGGCAACGTCAGGCTGTCATCGCCGGAGAGGACCGTCAGATTGGATAGCGCAATGATTTGCGACGCCTGGTCCATGCTGCCCGTGGCTTCTTTGACCATCGTGATATTCGGCAGTTCGCCCATCCGCGCGATCGTCTCCGGCTCAATATTCTTGCCGGTGCGGCCAGGGATATTGTAAACGCAGATCGGAATGCCCACGGATTCGGCCAGCGCTTTGAAGTGCTGGTAGAAACCCTCTTGAGTTGGCTTGTTGTAATACGGCGCGACGACCAGCAGCGCGTCCGCGCCGGATTTTTCAGCGTGCTTGGACAACCGCAGCGCTTCGCGCGTGCTGTTGGAGCCGGTGCCTGGCATTACCTTGATGCGTCCGGCGGCCATTTGCACGCTCTCGGCGATCACGCGCTCATGCTCGTCGTGCGAGAGCGTTGGGCATTCGCCGGTCGTCCCCACGGGGCACAAGCAGCGCGTGCCGGCGGTGACTTGAAAATCGATCTGAGTCTTGAGCGCCGGATAATCGATCTCGCCATCGCGGAAGGGCGTGGTGATGGCGACAGAAAGACCCGCGAACGCTTCGCCTTTAGTGGACATGATGTGTGTCGCGGCCCGCCGGCCGCCAGAATCCCTAGTGGGTTAAAATGGCTAAATTTGAGCAGCGCATCATAAAATAACGCCGCCAATGGTGCAAACGGGGTTCGTAGTCGTGCAAACGGAGTTACTGTCGTGCAAAACGGGTAGAGCGCGATCGGCCGCCCGCGTTTGAGCGCCCGCCCTCCGTGTTGCACAATAGGCAAGCCCAACCAGACCCGGTGGGCCGTATCGATCCCAAACCAGCAGAAGAGCACGGCCGTTCCATGAGCGAGTTTGACCTGATCCTGCGCGGCGGAACAGTGATAGACGGCTCCGGCGGCGCCGGGGTTCGCGCAGATATTGGATTGCGGAGGGATCGGATCGCCGCCGTCGACGATCTAACCCACGCCAAGGCCGCCGCGGAGATCGACGCCCGAGGGCTGGCGGTGGCGCCCGGTTTAATTGATGTTCACAACCACTCGGACGGCTGGCTGCTGAAAACGCGGCAGCTAGTTTCCAAGACGATGCAGGGCTTTACGACCGAGGTCCTGGCATCAGACGGCATTTCCTACGCGCCGATGACGCCGGAACTGGCGCCCGAGTGGCTCTATTATTTGCACTCGCTCAATGGACTGGCGTCGGCCGATTACACCGGCTGGCAGACGATTGGCGAGTACTTGGCGGCGCTCGATCGGCGCGGCGCGCAAAACGCCATCACCCAGGTTCCCTACGCCAACGTTCGCGTCCTGACGATGGGCTGGGGGCGACAGCGCCCCGACGACAGCCAACTGCGGCGAATGCAGTACGAAGTCCGCCAAGGCATGGACGAGGGCGCGACGGGCGTCTCGAACGGCATGGACTACATCGCGCAGTGCTTTGCCGACACCGACGAGCTGGCCGCGGTCATCGGCGCAAGCGCCCCCCGTCGCGGTGTTTTTGTCACGCACGTCCGCTACAAGCGCGGCACGCTGGCGGGCGTGCGCGAAGCAGTGGAGATCGCCCGTCGCGCCGGCGTGGCGCTGCACGTCTCGCACCTGAAAGGAGCGAACGCGCGCGAAGCGGATGAGATCCTTGAGTACATCGACAAGACCGCCGTGCACGAGGTCGATTTTTCATTCGACATTTATCCCTACCTGCCAGGGAGCACGATGTTGAACTCGCTGCTGCCGAATGAAGTCTGGGAAGAAGGACCGCTCTCGGTCCTACCCAAGCTGGTCGATCGTGGCGTGCGGCGTCGCTTTGCCGTGCAACTGGCGGATTACAGTTTGGACCTGACGCAGATCCGCATTGCCTGGGTCCCAAGCAAGGAAAACAACCACCTGGCCGGCATGTCGCTGGCCAGCTTTGCCGAGTCGCGCGGCAAGCCGCCGGCGGACGCGCTCTGCGATCTGTTGATTGAAGAAGGCCTGTCCGTGCTATGCGTGTTTCATATCGGTGACGATCGGCTCGTCGAGCCTTTCTTGCAGCACCCAAAATTCATGCTCGGGAGCGACGGCATTTATTTCCCGGACGCGCTAGTCCATCCACGGCAATTCGGCTCGGCGGCGCGCATCCTGGGGCCGCTGGTGCGAGATCGACGGTTGTTCACCTTGGAAGAGGCCGTGCGAAAGATGACCTCGATCCCGGCCGAGCGGTTTGGCCTGAAGGACCGCGGCGTGATCCGCTCCGGCGCCTTTGCGGACCTGGCGATTTTCGACCCGGCCACGGTGACCGACCGCGCTACGTTCGACGATCCGCAGCAACTCGCGAGCGGCGTGCGGCACGTGCTGGTCAACGGAACGCCCATCATCACGGACGGCACGCCGGTTGAATCGTTTGCAGATCGTTCGCCTGGCCGGGCACTGCGCTACCGCGAGTGAGCTGGCAAGATCTCGCCAATTCACTTATCCGTTGGCATACCGCCGGCGCGGAGGACGGTTTCCATGACTGCCAGTTCGTGCGAGTAAGGGAAATCCGTGTCCTTTTCGCCGCGGATGATTTTCGCCAGGTCGGCAATGTCAGCGGCGTAGCGAGAGAAATCACCAAAGGGAATCTCGGTCGTGCCCTTCGGGTACTTGTCGCGCGGTTTGGATAGCGTCAGCAGCAGGGACGGTTTATCGAGAGGTTGAATATGCGCCGTCCCTTCGGTTCCGCACAGCACCAGATGTCGTCGATCGCCACCGTTAACTTCCTGCGCACTGCTCTTCACCGTGGCTAGCGCCTTGGGATACGTGAACACGGTCAGCGTGTTGTCCGCCAGTTGATCTTCCGCGGACGAGACGTGTTGCGAGTAGGGCGTGACGTTTGTCGGCTTGCCGAGCAGGCCAACCACCAGGTCAATTAAATGGGAGCCCAGCTCGAACATCATGCCGCCTGAGAACTCGGCCAGCTCGACGCGCGACGCCGGATTGACCACTTTGCTCATCACGGCGTTCAACTCAAACGGCGTCCCCAGCCAACCATCGGCCAGCGCGCGGCGTAAGAAGACAATCGCCGGACTGTAGCGATACATATAGCCCAATTGCACGGTCAGGTGTTTGCGCGTGGCGGTGTCGATCAGTTTGCGAAACCGCGGCAGCGACGCCCCCCCTGGTTTTTCCAAATGCAGGTGTTTGCCGGCTTCGACCACGGCATCGGCCGCGTCTAACAAGTCTGGCACGTTGGTCTCGACCGCCACCAGCGCCAGCCCAGGCTTGTCCAGCAACTGCGCCCGCGTAACAAACGGCAGATCCTTAAACGCCGCTGTCGCCTGCGCCGCGCGGGCCAGCATGTTGTCTGGCTCGACAACACCGACCACTTCGTAATCCTCGCTGGCGCGCAAGACTTCCATCTTGCCGCTGGCGTGCGAATGTCCGACGCCGATCATGCCAACCTTGATACGGGCCATGGTGGGTATTGCTCTCAGTTAATAGGGCGTGGTGAGACGTTCCGACGCGGGGCGCCGGTTTAGGAGAACCCGACGGCCAGGAGAGTCCGATTTTACCGCCTTCCGCCACGCGGTGGACCTGCCGAACGCCTTATTTTTAGTGGCCGCTAGCGACAAATTGAGTTACGTTTCAGATGGCGTCGCTAGCTGCCATTTTTGCCTGCGATTCCCTCGAAACCTAGGGCCTTCAACCCTTAGCCATTCGGCGCCTCGGAATCGACAACCTCTTCGACGAGCTTGCACATGTCGGGCACATTCATCGCAATCGCCATTACGCTGGGCGTTGTCGTGCTAGTTTCGCTGGCCGTGGCAGTCGCCGTGCGCCGGGATGGCGAGCCCCATCATCGCGACGGCGGTGGCCGTTAGCACGTGACGCTGCCAGCCACTATTGGGCGTCGGTCTGGCCGGCGCTGATTTTTTCCCAATCGACTGCGTCTTTGTCGATCCGCGGCAGGTCGATCGCCATGGCCTCTGGATATTTTTGCGCCGCGCCGGTGTTGAAGATCACCACGTTCTCCTCCGGGTGAATCCAGCCCTCTTCTGAAAGTTGCTCGACGGCGCCCACGCAGGCGGCGGCCTCGGGGCAGACGGAGATTCCTTCCAAACTGGCGGACAGGGCCATCCAGTAGCGAATTTTTTTCTCGTCGACGGCAATCGCGCGGCCGCCGCTGGCGCGGACCGCGTCCAGGATCATGAAATCGCCCACGGCCGCCGGCACGCGGATTCCGCTGGCGATGGTCTGCGCTCCGGCGAATGGCTCCGCGTGACGCTCGCCCGCTTCGAACGCGCGGACGATCGGCGCGCAACCGGTCGACTGCACTGCTACCATCCGTGGGCGATGTTCTGACTTCAACCAGCCGAGTTCCTCTAACTCGTCGAACGCCTTCCACATCCCAATCAAACCGGTGCCGCCGCCGGTTGGGTAGACAATCACGTCGGGGAGCCGCCAGCCAAATTGCTCGGCCAACTCCAGCCCCATCGTTTTTTTGCCTTCGATCCGATACGGCTCTTTCAACGTTGACATGTCAAACCAATCCAGTCGTTCTTTCCCTTCGCGAACGATCCGACCGCAATCGGTAATCAGTCCATTGACCAGAAAGGTCCTCGCGCCGAACAGCCGGCATTCCAACTGATTGATCACAGGCGTGTCTTCCGGCATGAAGACATACGCTTCCATGCCTGCCCTGGCGGCGTAGGCGGCCATGGCGCCGCCGGCGTTCCCCGCAGTCGGAATGGCCACGCGCCGCAAACCAAATTGGCTGGCCATGCTGATGGCCATGGCCAGGCCGCGGCTCTTGAAGCTGCCGGTCGGCAGGCGGGATTCGTCCTTGATCCACAACTGGTCCAATCCGTATCGCTGACCGAGTCGCCGGCAGCGCAGGACCGGCGTTATCTGTTCGCCCAGCGAAACGATCGCCGAGTCATCGGCCGGCGGCAGTAGCTCTCGATAGCGCCACATCGTCGGCGGGCGCTCCGCCAGATCCTCCGGGCGGACGGCTTCGCGGACCGCGTTCAGGTCGTACCGAACCCACAGGGGACGGTCCTTATGCAGGGTCTGCGGAACATTGGCCGGTAGTTCCGTCCCGTCGATCGCGCTTTCGAGATGCGTAACAAAGCATGGCATAGAGGGATCAAAGCCTGCTGCAAGGGCGTGCTGGACGATGGAAAACGAACATTGGACCAGCAGAACCCATCGGAAACAAGTGATGCAATCCGCAGCCAGCCTCGCTATAATGCCGGCCGCTAGGAAGCGCCAGGTGGCGCTCGTCCTTCGGGCAAACTATGCGGAGCGCGAAACCATGACGGCGTCCAACTCGCATCAATCCATCCACGCCCGTTCGGCCGCAGCCAATCCCATGCTGCCGGCGCCGACGGACCTGTTGCGGGCTGGATCGAGACGCTGGTTCTTGCAGACGGGCCTGGCCGGCATGGGCGGAATCTCTCTGGCCAACGTGCTGCAAAGCCGGGCGCTCGCCGGGCAGACGGCCAAACCTAAGTCAGTCCTGCTATTTTGGCTCTCGGGCGGGCCCAGCCACATTGATATGTGGGATCCTAAGCCGGACGCGCCACAAGAAATCCGCGGGCCGTACAGCGCGATCGACACGCGCGTCCCTGGCATCCAGGTTTGCGAGCACTTGCCGCTGACCGCGCAGATCATGGACCGGCTGTCGATCATTCGCTCCGTCGATTGTTCGGCCAGTAATCACACGCCCATCACCATGCAGGCCGGAAACGCGCTGGCGCGCCGCTCGGACGATGGCAACGACGGACAGGGCTACCCTTCAATGGGGTCGATTGTCGCCAAGCTCGGTCGGCAGCCTACCGCTGGCTTGCCGCCGTTCGTCGGCCTGGCCGATGGCTGGAAGGCCGACGTCTGGGGAGCAGGCGAGTTGGGCAACAAGTACGAACCGGTCAACGGCAAAGAACTACCCGGCCGCCTGAAGATGCCGCACGGGATCGAAGTCGACCGAATCCGCAATCGCGCGGCGCTGCGCGACGAATTCGATCGCTTTCATCGCGATCTCGATCTGGCCCGCGCCATGGAGAGTGGCGACCGCTACTCGCAGATGGCCGTCGAGATGGTGACCAGCGATCACGTCCGCCGCGCGTTCGATGTCTCGCAAGAATCGGACAAAACGCGCGACGCCTACGGCCGCAACAGCCTGGGAGAGAAAGCGCTCCTGGCCCGCCGCCTGGTGGAGTCGGGCGTGACGTTCACCTTGGTCAGCGGCGCGTGGGGTTACTTTGATCATCACGGCGACGAAGTCAAATGGGGTGGAATCGAAAAAGGCCTTACGCCGCTGCTACCGACGGTCGATCAGGCGCTGTTCGCGCTGATTAACGATCTGGAAGCACGTGGGCTGTTGGACTCCACGCTGGTGCTGATGATGGGGGAATTCGGACGTTCGCCCGTCATGACGCAGACCGCGGGGCGCGGCCACTGGACGAACTGCATGTCGATGATCGCCGCCGGCGGCGGCATGCCGTGTGGGCAAACAATTGGCTCGACCGATCGCCGTGGGTACGATATCGCCTCCGCGCCTGTCCGCCCCGCCGATCTGGCCGCCACGGTCTTCCGTCACTTGGATATTGACCTGAACGCTCAATGGATCAACCGCGCCGGCCGGCCGAATCCAATTGTGACCGAAGGGGGCCGGCCGATCCCGGAATTGGGGTGATCGGTTCACGCAGGAACTTCGTACGGCGGATTTTTTGCTCCGGACGGGGAAGCAGACCGTTACGTTTGTGCTGGACGTTCGCCATTTGTCGCTTGCACGTCCAAGTGGCTACATCACGCCGCGCATGATGGCTACTAGACGCGCTGCACTTCGGTCAGGCATTCGTCCAGGATTGCCACGGCACGGTCCATTTCTGCTTGCGTGATGATCAGTGGCGGCGTCAGTGTCAGGATGTTGCCCATGGTTAGCTTGAAGCTCAGGCCTTTGGCCAGGGCCAGGTACATCACTTGTTCCGCCTCTTCCGTGGCGCGGGCTTTGGTTTTGCGATCCGTGACCAACTCCACGCCGATCAGCAGCCCTAGTCCTCGCACGTCGCCAATCAACGGATGACGCGAAGCCATGCTGCGAAGTTGCTGCACAGCGCTTTCACCGATCGCGCGGGCGTTTTCGACGAGCTTGTGGTCCTGGATGTAACGGATCGTCGCGAGCGCCGCGGCGCAAGCCACGGGACTCTTTTCGTGCGTGTAATGCCCCAGCGCCCGGTCGGCGGCCACGTCCAAGCCATCGCGGGCGATCATCGCCGCTAGGGGCAACACGCCTCCCCCTAGTCCCTTGCCCAACACCAAGATATCGGGAGTGACGTCAAAGTGCTCGCAGGTAAACATCCGCCCTGTGCGACCCAGACCGTGGCAGATTTCGTCGAAGATCAACAGCGTGCCGTGGCGATCGCAGACCTTGCGGATCGTTTGCCAGTATTCCTTGGGAGGAATGTAGGGCGTGCTGCGAACCGGCTCGGCAATGACCGCCGCCACGTCGCGCTCGTGATCGAGGACGTACTCCAGGTAGGCCGCGCACTTCAGATCGCAACCACCGCGCGACGAGCAATCCCACAAGCAGCGGTAAGAATCTGCCGGGGGGACGTGCTCGCAGCCGGGCAGCAGCGGCCCGACGTTGCTGCGAAAGACGGCTTCGCCCCCGACGCTGATCGCGTCGAGCGAAGCGCCGTGGAACGAATCCCACATCGAAACGAACTTGTGCCGGCCGGTTGCAACCCTGGCCAGTTTGAGCGCCATCCCAATCGCGCCGGTTCCGCTGGGACAGAGGAGCGTTTTGCAGAGATTGCCGGGCGTGATCTCAGCCAGCGTCCGCGCCAGGTCGACCGCCACTTGGTTGGTGTAGCGGCGCGTGCAGAAAGACATTTCGTCGAGCTGCGCCTTCACTGCGCTAATGACGGCCGGATTGCCAAAGCCGATCTGATGGACGTTATTGCCATGAAAGTCCATGTAGCGGCGACCCTGCAGATCTTCGATCCAGATCCCCTCGCAAGCTTGCATGCCGTTCAGGCAGGGCGTGGAAAGTGACTGATGCAAGAAGTAGCGGGCGTCGTCCGCCAACAGGCTGCGCGTGGCGTCGTCGATGGACTCAGCCTGCCAACGCTCGCGCAATGGGGAGATGTTGATGTCTCCCTCGGACTTTTCGCCCGCCAGGCTGTCGCGGTTACTATTTTGTGACATTGAATGTCCTAGTGGCTTCTTCCGAGATACGCACGGTGTCGTGCTTGCGTGGTTCTTCTTGATTGGGCGAGTCTGCCGAAGGATCCTCGCCGCGCATGCGAATTGCGATCCGCACGGGCCCCGCCGGGTGGAGCGAGATCTGCGCCGCGGTGGCGGGCGTCCCCTGCCCTGCCGCTGGGCGCAGCTCGTAGCGTTTGAGCAGGCTGGCCAGGATCATGGTCGCTTCCATCATGGCCATCCCGCGGCCGATGCAGGCGCGCGGCCCTGCGCCAAACGGGATGTACGCGCAGGCCGGCAGGCTCTCTTCAAACCCGGCAGTGAATCGCTCCGGACGAAATGCCGTGGGGTCGGCGAACCAGCGCGGATCGCGATGCAAGATGTACGGGAGCAGATGGACCTGCGATCCTGGCTTGATCTTGCAGCCGGCAATCTCCAGCGGCTCGATTGCCTCGCGCGAGGTGAAATAGACTGCCGGGTAGAGCCGCATCGATTCCTTGAGCGCGCGTTCCAGCGTCGCCAGCCGCGGAGCGTCTTCCGCCGTGGGCGTTCGCTCGCCCAGCACGGCGGCTACCTCGGCCGCGGCCTCGGCTTGCGCGTCGGCATGCGCAGCCAGCAAATAGGTGGTCCAGATCAGCGTAGTGGCCGTGGTTTCGTGACCGGCCAGCAGCAGCGTCATGGCTTCATCGCGCGCCTGCTGATCGCTCATGCCGCGGCCGTCTCCTTCGCTATCGACGGCCAGCAACATCATCGAAAGCAGATCGCCGCGGTCCTCCCGCGACCGCCGCCGTTCGGTGATGATCCGATCGATCATCTGTTTCATATAGCCGATGGAGTTGCGGAAGCGGCGCTTGCTGGCCAGCGGCAACCAATCTGGCAGCGGGATCAATCGCCCCATCTCCAGCATTGCCGAGTCTTGCACGTCTTGCACCACTTGCTGGATGCCGGCGTGATCGTCGATGTCGACGCCAAACAGCGTCTTGCAAACGATGTCCAGCGTTAGCCGATGAAACTCTTCGACAATATTCACCTCGGTCTTGCCACGCCAGCGCTCAAACATTGCCGCCGTAAGCCGCGTCATGTCCGCCGCGTAGCCCTGCACGCGGCGCGGATGGAAGGACTGCTGCACCATCCGCCGCTGGCGAATCCAGAGTTCGTCGTCGCTGAGGACCAGCCCTTGGCCGTCCCATTTACCCAGAATCTGCTTCAACCGCTTGGGCTTGTGGAACTTTTTGGCTTGTTTGACCAGGACCTCTTGCACCTGATCCGGGTGGGTGAATTGATAGAACCAGACGGGACCGACATGGAACGCGGCCACGTCGCCATAACGTTGGGCCAGGCCAACGCTAAAGCCCAACAGGTCCCGCGACATGTTGCGAACCTCTTTCAAACCCAGAAACGAACTCGGTCCAGGCGGATGGTCGCTCATCGCAAACAACTCCAGGCAGTTTTCGAAAAAACCCAGCGCGAAAGAATGCAACTCGGCAGAGTACGGTTCATCAAAATAGAAGCCGCTCGCTGCAGCCGCTCGTAGTTTGCGCGGCGGTACCGGTTGAGCCCACTCCCCCTCTGCGGGTACAACCAATCGGCCTCCACCCGTTTGTGTGCAAGGATCCGAATCATGCCGGCGATCTACGAGCACTATCTTACCGTCACGCCTGCGGAGATCGACCGCCTGGGGCACGTCAACAACCTCGAATATCTCCGTTGGGCCTTGGCGGCGGCCATCGCCCACTCTGGCGCGCAGGGCTGGCCGACTGAAAAGTACGAGGCGTTGGGCGCCGGATTCGTCGTTCGCTCGCACGAAATCACGTACCAGCAATCGGCCTTTGCCGGCGACGAGGTCGTGATCCGCACCTGGGTTGCGGACTTCCGCCGGGTGACCTGTCTGCGACGCTTCAAGATGATCCGCCGCCGGGATGACAAAGTCCTCGCCACCGCGTCCACAGAATGGGCCTTTGTCAATTTCAGCACGTTCTCGCTGGCGCGGATCCCGCAAGAGGTCGCCGAAGCGTTTGAAATTGTGCGAGATGGTGCTGGGCCGGCGGGGATGAAAGGCGCCGAGTGATCGTCGACAGTTCATCTCGCAAGTACGACGAAGAGCCATCCCTTACATTTCGGACTAGGAAAGAGCGTGGCTACAGCTTCACGGCTGCACGCTATCGCTCTTTTTCGGGATTCCGCACGCCCAATAGCAGCACGGCCGAGGCCACCAGCGCCAGGAGTCCGCCCAGGCCAAACGCTGGTAGTGGACCATAGTTCTTGTAGAGTTCGCCACACATCAGGCTGGCCGGAAGCGCCGCCACGCCAATGGCAAAGTTGTACCAGCCGTAGGCCAGACCTTTGCGGTCGCCCGGGATGAGTTGCGCGACCAGAGTTTTCTCGGGCGGTTCCGTGAGCGAATAGAAGACTGCGTAGGCCAGAAACAGCGCCCAGGCGTGCCATGCTTCGGTCGCCAGGCCAAAGCCCAGGTACACCAGCGCGTACGCGACCCAGCCGCCGACGATTAATCGCCGTGCGCCCAGCCGGTCGACCACTTTCCCAACGGCCAGGTTGCCTGCGCTCTTAGCCAGGTGAAACAGAAACCAGAGGACGATCAACATCGATGGGCTTAACCCCAGTTCGCTCGCGCGCAGTAACAACAGCGAGTCGCTGGAATTGCCAAGCGAGAACAGAAAGATCGCCAACAGATAAACTCGAAAGTTGGCGCTGAACGGGCGGAGCGACCAGACGAACGGCGCGGCCGCACTGACTGATTTTCGCGGTTCGCGCAGGCCAAATACCAAGATCGCCACCACCGCCACGCCTGGTAGCAGCGTAAGCAAGAACAACGTTTGCACCTGATCTGGCCACATCCAAACGTAGGCGAGCGCCAACAGCGGGCCAATCGCGGCGCCCAGATGATCCATGGCGCGATGAAAGCCAAACGCCCAGCCGCGCATGTCAGGAGGAGTGGATTCCGCGATGATGGCGTCGCGCGCCGCGGTCCGCAGCCCTTTGCCAAACCGGTCTCCCACGCGGCAGCCGAAGACCTGCCACGGCATGGTCACGATTCCCAGCAGAGGCCGGGCCAAGGCGCCCATCGAGTAGCCAAAGACGATCCAGCCCTTGCGGCGACCGGTCCGGTCAGACCAACCGCCAGCGAAGAGCTTGAGAATGCTGGCCGTGGCGTCGGCAGAGCCTTCGACAAAACCTAGGATCAACGCGACACTCTTGGCGTTGGCGCCAAAGACGGTCATCAGCAGCGTTGGCAGCAGCGGATAGATCATCTCGCTGGCGATATCGTTCACCAGGCTCGTCAGCCCCAGCACGCGAACATTCCGCGAGAGCCGACGGGACGACGCCGGCGTATCCGACAGTTCGTCAGCGGATGATTCAGCGGGATCTTGCGGCAAGGACATGGCGACCCGAGGGTTGAACTCTTGCTCCGACGTTGGCTAACGGCCGATGACCGCCAGGCTCCGGCGGGCGACGTCGAACGCCGCCTGTGGATGCCCCAGCCGGCGCGCCGCGGCGCGCAGGCTTGCCAGGCGCTCGGGTTCTTTCAATAGCTGCGTCACCTTGGCGGACAGCACGCAGGCGTGATTGACTTTGACGGCGGCGCCATTTTCCAGCAAGTAGTCACTGTTGCGACTCTCCTGACCGGGAATGGGATTGACGATCACCATCGGCGCGCCGCGGGCAAGAATCTCAGAAGTCGTTAATCCACCGGGCTTCGAAATGATCAGATCCGCGCAGCCCATCAGTTGGTCGATCTGCCGCGTCAGTCCGATGATCTTGACGCGATGCCGCTGGGGCTGCGGAAGTTTTTCGAGCGCCGTTTTCAGGGCCTCATTCCGTCCGCAGACCACGGCGATCTCGCTGGGGACTTCCACATCGAGCAGTCCGCGATAGACGGCCTCGACCGGCCCGACTCCAAAACCGCCACAAAGCTGCAGCAGGACCGGCCGATCTCCCACCAAGCCTTGAGCCCGCAAACAGGTAGCGCGATCGGCAGGCGTCGCAAAGACCGGATCAATGGGGATGCCGGTCACCGAGATGTCGGCCGCGGGCACGCCAAAATGCTGGAGGTGGAGCGAGCCTTCGTCCGTCGCACAAAAGTAATGATCGCACGGCTGATTGATCCAGAGCCGGTGCGTGTCGAAGTCCGTGCAGACGGTCACCTGCGGCAGCGTCAGTTCGCCGCGCTGGCGCAGCATGGCGATCAGCTCCGCCGGTAAAAAATGGCAATTGATCACCAGGTCCCAGTGCTCGTCTGTCAGGTAAGAGACAAACGATCGCAAATTGAGCTTTTGGACGGCCATCCGCAATTTGTCGCGTTTACGCGGAGGCTAACCGCCAGCAGCACTCGTGCCCTCCATCCAGTCGTAAAAGTAACCGACAAAGTGTGGGAAATAATTCACGAGGTCCAGATAGGCGTTGCTATACATCCGCCGGAAGACGACGTTGGTGAAGTCGAGCACATCGCGATTGTGGACTTCGACGTCGGGCGCCACCTTTTTGAGCGCCAGTTCCACGGCCTCGGCCGCGCGTAAGTGCCCAGCGCCGACCGATGCGGATAAAATCAAGACGCGCGGTTGCATGCAGCCCCCTGCTCAATGGAATCAATTCTGTGGCAAACAAATCGCTGGTCAACGTAAGCACGAAGTGTAACGGCGCGCCGACCCGCCCGCACGGGGAGTTGGCTCTGCCGGTCAAACCGTTTCTCCGGACGATGGGCGGTGTTTTCTAACATTGGAACTGATTTGCGTGAATGCTTAGCGCCCTAGCTCGAACGTCACGCCACACCCTGGGGGCAGTGTTGGCCTCAGCTTCCGCTTGCAATGGCTCCGCATCTCGGCTAATTCTGGTAGATCGAACGCCGGGGAGTTCCGGCCCAACGATGGCGCCGGAATCCGGCCGCGCAACGTTCTTTTAGCATGAGGCGTCCAGCTCTGATGGCCGAACCCAAAACAGACGTAAAGCCTGACGCAACCGCGGCAAAGCGGATTCTGCTCGTCGACGACGACAACGAGATTGTCGAATCGCTCCGGATGGCCCTGGAAGCTCGCGGTTACAAGATCCTGGTCGCCCGCGACGGAAATCAGGGCCTGGCCATGGCCGAGCGCGAAGACCCAGACCTGCTGATCCTGGACATGATGATGCCCAAGCGAAGCGGTTTCCTGGTACTGGAGAAACTTCGTAGGACCCGCCCCGTGCCGATGCGCGTAATCATGATTACCGCAAACGAGGGGAGCCGGCACAAGGCGTACGCGGAAATGCTGGGGGTCGACGACTACATCCGCAAGCCATTCGCCATGGACCGGCTGATGGAAAGCGTCGCGCGACTTCTGGCCTGAAGAATCGCATTTTCAGCATCGCGGCTGCGCGGCGAGATTTCGATTTGCCCTGCGGTAACATGCGGCGCCTTTGCGCAGTTGCTGAGCAGGCGCGTCTCAGCAGTGCTGGCGCCTTTGCAACATTTCTGCGTGGCAATTTTGCAGCGCGAACTGGACAAATATGTCGCGTTTTAACGCGATTTTCTTTTCCCCCCTGAAGTGGCGGAAAGTTTGATTTTTGGCCTGTAACGTTGGGTTATTGCATCCGCGTGCGTCGCGCGGCCGAAAAGAATGTATTGCCGTTACAAGCGGTCGAGGCAATACTTAAAGGTGTGCCGAGACAAACGACGCGCGGCGCCCGGAAACGCTGCGTGCTTCGGACAGACGAGAGGCGCCTGCCTGCCTTCGGTTCACTTCCATCCCGGGCGTTCTTTTCCAACTTCCCCTCCGGTCGCTTAGGCGAACGCAGATCCACGCTGCGCGGACCGGAATTTGCTCACCCAAGCGTTGCACGGCATGGTTGCCTGCGCTTGGGGGATCAGCGGAGACACAACGACAAGCATGGCTGACCGACCACCAAAGCACTTCTTGCAGGAAAACCAACACGCGGAGGCGCGTTGTCGAACCCCTGCGCGAACCATTACGGCATCTAAGAACTTCCTCCCTATCGGCCTGCGGCCGCCGCCCGACTAGGGATCACTAGGCGCGGAGTAAGGGCAATGAATGACGCTCGCAGTATTATTTCGATCATCGCGGAACGTCAGGATCTAGATCAGTTCCGCAAAAAGCACTGGGAGGGATCGTTCGAGGAATATCTCGATCTGGTCCGTGCCAATCCCAGCATCACCCGCAATGCGTTTGAACGCATCTACGACATGGTCTTGTCGTACGGCGTCGATTCCATCGAAGAAGGACGCGAAACGCGGATTCGCTACCGCTTCTTTCAAGATCCCAAGGGCGAAGGCGCCGACGCCGTGTTCGGCCTCGACGATTCGCTCGCCCTGCTGGTCAACGCCTTTAAGAGCGCCGCCCAGGGTTACGGCATTGAGAAGCGCGTCCTCCTGCTTCACGGTCCCGTTGGCAGCAGCAAGAGCACCATCGCACGCCTGCTGAAGAAGGGCCTGGAGCGCTACAGCGCCCAGGACGAGGGAGCGCTCTACTCCGTGGGCTGGGTCGATCTGGAGCAACCAACCTCGGTTCATTGGTGCCCAATGAACGAAGAACCGTTGCACCTGATTCCCACTCGGTTCCGCACCGATGTCGCGGCCAGCCTCAATCAGGGGCGCGTCCAGGGCGAGATGCAGGCCAAGATCAAGGGCGAACTCTGCCCCTTCTGCCGCTACGTCTACAACGAGCGTCTGAAGCACTACAACGGCGATTGGACGCGCGTGGTGCAGGACGTCCGCGTCAAGCGACTGATCCTCAGCGAAAAGGACCGCATCGGCATCGGCACGTTCCAACCCAAGGACGAAAAAAACCAGGACTCCACGGAGCTGACCGGCGACATCAACTATCGCAAGATCGCGGAATACGGCAGCGATAGCGATCCGCGCGCGTTCAATTTCGATGGCGAGTTCAATATCGCCAATCGCGGCATCGTTGAGTTCGTCGAAGTACTGAAGTTGGACGTGGCCTTCTTGTACGATCTGCTCGGCGCCAGCCAGGAGCATAAGGTCAAACCCAAGAAGTTCGCGCAGACCGATATCGACGAGGTCATCCTGGGCCATACCAACGAGCCCGAATATCGCCGTCTGCAAAATAACGAGTTCATGGAAGCGCTCCGCGACCGCACGGTGAAGATTGACGTACCGTACGTCACCACGCTGGCCAACGAGATCCACATCTACGAGAAGGACTACAACAAGGAAAAAGTACCCGGCAAGCACATTGCGCCCCATACGATCGAAATGGCGGCCATGTGGGCGATCCTTACGCGGCTGGAAGCGCCCAAGAACGCCAGCCTGTCGCTCTTGCAAAAATTGAAGTTGTACAACGGCAAGAGCCTTCCCGGCTTTACCGAAGACAACGTCAAGGAACTACGCGAACAGGCCGTCAGCGAGGGGATGCACGGCATTTCTCCGCGCTACGTGCAGGACAAGATCTCCAACGCCCTGGTCGCCCACCCGGACGCCAACAGCATCAATCCGTTCATGGTGCTGAACGAAATCGAAGCCGGCCTCAAGCACCATACGTTGATTACCAACGACGAAATGCGGAATCACTACCGCGAACTGCTGGGCGTGGTGAAAGAAGAGTACGAGAACATCGTCAAGAACGAGGTTCAGCGAGCTATCGCCGCGGACGAAGACGCCCTCTCCCGGCTGTGCGGCAATTACATCGACAACGTCAAGGCCTACACCCAGCGTGAAAAGGTGAAGAACAAGTTTACCGGTCAGTATCAGGAGCCGGACGAGCGGCTGATGCGGTCGATCGAAGAAAAGATCGACATCCCGGATAGCCGCAAGGACGACTTCCGCCGCGAGATCATGAACTACATCGGCGCACTGTCGATCGATGGTCGCAAGTTCGACTACAAAACGAATGAGCGACTCAACAAGGCCTTGGAGCTCAAGCTGTTCGAGGATCAGAAGGACTCGATCAAGCTGACCAGCCTGGTCTCCAAGGTGGTCGACGCGGACACGCAAGCCAAGATCGACGTCGTCAAGGGTCGCCTGATTCGCGACTACGGATACGACGACGAAAGCGCATCGGACGTGCTGAACTACGTGGCCAGCATTTTCGCTCGCGGAGACACCAAACCGTAACGTCACCATAACCCAGGCTGCGTCCAGCGCAGCGCGACCCGCCGAAATCCGGCGGTGGCTATCCGAGTCGCCGTCAGGCCGCAGGCAGGACAGGGCGAGAATATGTTTTTGAAAGTCGATCGAGATCAATCCAGGTTTCGCCAGATTGTCCGGGGCAAGATCCGGCAGAACCTGCGGAAGTACGTCACGCATGGCGAGATGATCGGCCGGCAAGGTCGCGATCTTGTCAGCATTCCGATTCCCCAGCTCGACGTTCCCCATTTCCGCTTCGGTAAGAACGGATCTGGCGGCGTCGGGCAAGGGGATGGCGAGGTTGGCTCGTCGCTCGGTCCCGGCGGCGAACCAGGCAACGGCAAAGGCCAGGCCGGCAGCGATCCCGGCGCGCACATCCTGGAAGTCGACGTTTCGCTGGAAGAGCTCGCGCAGATCCTCGGCGATGAGCTGGAGTTGCCGCGCATCGAACCCAAGGGGCGTAGCAACATCACGCAGGAGAAAAACCGCTACACCACCATTCGCCGGCTCGGCCCGGAGTCTCTGCGGCACTTCAAGCGCACTTACATCCAGGCGATGCGGCGGCAGATCTCCAGCAGCGACTACAACGCCGCCAATCCATACGTCGTACCCATCCGCGACGACAAACGCTACCGCTCTTGGACCACGGTCCCGCAGCCGGAAGCGAGCGCCGTGGCGATTTACATGATGGACGTTTCCGGCTCGATGACCGACGAGCAAAAGCAGATCGTGCGGACCGAGGCGTTTTGGATCGATACCTGGCTCAAGAGCCAATACAACGGCCTCGAAACGCGCTACATCATCCACGACGCCGCGGCCAGGCAAGTGGACGAAGACACGTTTTATCGCACGCGCGAAAGTGGCGGCACGCGGATCAGCTCCGCCTACAAGGTCTGCGCGGATCTGATCGCCAGCGACTTTTCGCCCGCGGACTGGAACATCTACATCTTTCAGTTCTCGGACGGCGACAACTGGGGCGAAGACAATGAGACCAGCCTGCGCATGCTGCGAGAGCAACTCCTGCCGGCGGTGAATCTGTTTTGTTACGGCCAGGTCGAAAGCCCCTACGGCAGCGGCGAGTATCTGCGGTCTTTGCGGATTGGCGCCGGCGACGCGACCGACAAGCTGGTGCTATCCGAGATTCGGGATAAAAACGCGATCTACGACTCCATCAAGGCCTTTTTGGGCAAAGGAAAGTAGGCCCTGACCATGGCAATGCACACAGACACCGCGCTGACGCCCGAGCTGGCCGACTTGCAGGTCCAGATCGAGGAATACGCGCGCGGCCACGGGCTTGATTTTTTTCCGACGATCTTTGAATTGGTCGATCACGATCAGCTCAACGCCATCGCGGCCTATGGTGGATTCCCCACGCGTTATCCTCATTGGCGCTTCGGCATGGAGTACGAGCAACTCTCCAAGGGCTACGCTTACGGACTGCAAAAGATCTACGAGCTGGTGATCAATAACGACCCTTGCTACGCCTACCTGATGCGGTCGAACGCGACCACGGATCAGAAGCTGGTGATGGCCCACGTCTATGGGCATTGTGACTTTTTTAAGAACAACGCCTGGTTCAGCCATACCGATCGCAAGATGATGGATCACATGGCCAACCACGGCAATCGGATCCGTCGCTACATGGATCGCTTTGGCGTGGAAGAGGTCGAAGAGTTCATTGATTGCTGCCTGAGCATTGAAGATCTGATCGACGTCCATTCGCCATTCATCAAGCGGCAGGACGAGCGTTCCTTGGCCGCGTGGCGTCAGCCGGTGGAGGAGGAAGACGCGCCCCGTCCCGGGAGATTTGCCGCCAAGGATTACATGGAGCAATTCGTCAATCCGCCCAAAGTCCTCAAGGCCGAAGCCGACGAGCGCGTTCGGCAGCGCGAGCTAGAAGCCCATTTTCCGGCGGAGCCTGTCCGGGACGTGATGTCGTTCGTGCTGGAACACGCGCCGCTGAAAGGCTGGCAGCTCGACGTGCTGGCGATGCTGCGCGACGAGGCGTATTACTTCGCCCCGCAAGCGCAGACCAAGATCATGAACGAGGGCTGGGCCAGCTATTGGCATTCGACCATCATGACCCGGCAGGGTTTGTCGTCCGCGGACGTGATTCATTATTGCGATCACCACTCCGGCACTATGGCGACATCGCCGGGCCGGCTGAATCCGTACAAGCTAGGGATTGAGCTCTTCCGCGATATCGAGGACCGCTGGAACCGAGGACGCTTTGGCAAAGAATACGACGAGTGCGATGATCTGACGGCTAAACGAGACTGGCATCGCGAGACCAATCTGGGCCGGCAGAAGATCTTCGAAGTTCGCCGCATTCATAATGACCTGACGTTTATCGACACGTTCCTGACGCTGGAATTCTGCCGCGAGAACAAGCTGTTTTCGTTCGGCTACAACGACGAGGCCGAATCCTATGAGATCGAGAGCCGCGAGTTTCCTAAGATCAAACAGCGGCTGCTGACCAGTCTGACGAATCGCGGCCAGCCACTGATCACCGTGCGCGACGGCAACTACAAGAACCGCGGCGAGCTCTACCTATCGCACGCGCACAATGGCGTCGATCTGCAAGCCGACTACGCACAAGATACACTGCGCAACCTGGCGCGATTGTGGACTCGTCCGGTCCATATTGAGACGCTGATGGATGAGACCCCCACCGTGTTGTCGTACGACGGACACGTCCACTTGCAACAGCCGTTGGCGGCAAATAGCGACTGATCGTCGCAGACGCGCGCAGACTGGCGGCGTTTAGAATCGTGCGTTTCGTGCAAAGTAGCGTCTGTGGTCGTTTTGTATCCATGTTACCCCCGAGGCAAATTGCTAATGTCCATCGTTCAATTGGCCCGCGATGCTCTGCAAACGGTCGCGGCGCCCGCTCAGCTTGATGTATCGTCCGGCCGGCAGCGGCTTATCAGTGCGTTGGATGCTGTCGATTCTTTGGCGGTCGGCTTCACGAGTTTTACGCTCGAGACCGACGGGCTATCGGCCGCCACGCCGGAGGAGCTCAAGCGGCTGGGCGAAAAGCTATCGGCGCGCCTGACGTATTTGCTGGAGCCGATCAGCCCCATTGAAATCGATCACGAGCAATGCGTCTTACAGATGCGATCGACGCCGCCCCAGCGAGACGACGACCAGACCACGTACTACGAAGTGGTGCTCCGTCGCGGCGGGGCGATCAGCTTGTGCCGCTACTCAAAAACGCCCGGCGACGTCCGCCAGGTGATCCCAGCCACCGTCACGCGCGAAGTCTTCCTACGCCTGGCGGCGGATTTTGCCGCAGTGGCGCCGGGGTGAATTGGACGACGATGCTTCGTTGCGCCGTCTAACTCCACGCAAAATACGCGCCGCGGAAATCGGATTCGCCAAACTCCATACGCCGCCGCGACTTCCAATTCAATCCGCGTCCGACGTAAAAAGCGTCCCAGCGGCGTCGGTATAATACGGCCATGATACGCCTGGTTGACGTGGTTCAACATTACGGCGTGCGGCCCGTGTTGCGCGGAATTGATCTCGCCGTTCCCGCAGGGCAGCTCGTCGCGGTCGTCGGCCCCAATGGCATGGGCAAGTCGACGTTACTTCGTGTGATCGCCGGCATCCTGACGCCGCAGCGAGGGCTCGTCGAGATCGACGGCCTCACGCGACGCAGTTCGGAAGCGAGCGAGCTGGCGATTCGTCGCCGCGTTTGCTATCTGCCGGATCACCCTTGGCTCCCCAAGCGCGCCACCGGCCGGGAGTTTCTGGCCGCTGTGGGTCGCCTGTACGAACTCGATAGCGAGCGATTGCTCGATCACATTGAGCGGCTGCTGATCCTGTTCGACCTGGTCGAGCAAGGCGACTGGGTGATCTCCAGCTATTCCAACGGTCAACAGAAAAAGATCGCCATCGCATCAGCGCTCGTGACCGAGGCGCCGGTGCTATTGCTCGACGAGCCCTTCGCCGGCGGGCTCGACCCATCCGGCATTCTGGCGCTCAAGCGTGTCTTGCAGCGGCTCGCCTCGCGCGACGACAAGACCGTGATGCTGACAACGCCTGTTCCGGAGCTGATGGAGGAAATCGCCGAACGCATCCTGGTGATCGGCGAAGGCCAGATCCAACTGGACGACACGCCGCAAGGCCTGCGCGAGCGGACAGGCACAGGCCAACTGGCTACGGCGCTGGAGCAACTCGTCTACCCGCAGACGATGGATCACATTGAGCAATATCTGAACGGGCAATCCTGATGTCAGCGACATTCAACTCACTGCGCCGTTCTCTGCGCGCCTGGCTGCAGCCGGTTTTGCCACCGACGTGGATCATCGTGTTGTACGCAATAGCGATGCTGGTCTGGGAGGCGGCGGCGCATGGCTTAACGCGAGCCTTCGATCAGGGAGTCGATTGGCGCGAATTCAACGAACTGGTGCATCGTCCGCGAGATATGTATCTGGCGATTGGACTTGTCCTCTATGGATTCTATCGCGTCCGCGCCAAGCACCCGTGGTACATGCCGGAATATGCCGCCTGGCTGGCGCTCACGTCTTGGCGCGTGGGAATGCGATTGCCGCTGGGCCCCGTGAAGATCGTCCCGCAAGATGCATTGGTGCTGCTACTGGCGTGGCTCTGGACGCTGGACTCCTCGATATTCACGCCCGGACACGTTGTCACGTTGTTCACTGCCCCCTTTGTGATTGCACATCTACCGCCCTTGGGGGCAGCCGGCGCGACAGGGCGAGTTTACGTCGTTTTCATGGGCCTGGCCCTAGCGGCATGGCTAACGCCCACCTCTCTGTCGGGCGTTCCGGCGCTCGTGGCTTGTTATGCCGTGGTGATGACGGGGCTGTCGCAATCGCTTCGCTCGGCGGTGGCTGGCAACAACTGCGCCGCCACACAGTTCGCTGTGCTGCTTGGTCAAAAAGAGGACCGCGCCCGCGCGCGTCCACTCAAGCTTGGATACCCATACCCACAATTGGCGCCAGAACCTCCCGCAGCGCTGCGCGATGCAAGCGGGACGAGTCAGGTAGACGGCATCTCCATGCGGGACGCCGCATTATTGTCGGCAACGCTAGCGCTATGGGCATTTGTGATCGCCAGCTTTGCGCCGACGCCCCCAGATCGAGAGATCACGTCCTTATGGATGACAATTGTTTTGCTGATGGTTGCCATCGCGGGGCGCGTTGCCGTTTACGTCGTGCCATTTCAGCCGCCCATTTCCTTTCTCGGACGAATCGTAAATGGCCACTGGCTGATTCCTGGATACGATCGCGTTCTATTGCCGGCGATTTATGCGGGCCTGCCACTGACCTTGTTCCTGCTGGTCCCGCGCGGCGAATCAGGCGGTGTCGTTTGGGCGGCGCCTGTTGCCATTTT
>Ga0105047_10003699_pt1 | contig 26887 bp, 25 predicted proteins | sample MAT04_FD_78384 | JGI IMG/M metagenome (GOLD analysis project Ga0105047, IMG submission 78384) | Freshwater microbial communities from Lake Fryxell liftoff mats and glacier meltwater in Antarctica - MAT-04 (megahit assembly) | ecosystem: Environmental > Aquatic > Freshwater > Ice > Liftoff... | reverse complement strand
TTGCCCAACCGTCTGTCCCTGGGGCAGCGCATCGATTTCACACTGCGCCTGGCACAGCGCAATGGCGGTACCTTTTCTGTTCTGTTCATCGATCTGGACCGTTTCAAAAATATCAATGATTCGATGGGCCATGCGTTTGGCGACCAGGTGCTGATTGAAGTGGCCCAGCGCATCCAGGGCTGCCTGCGTGAAATCGATACCTTGTGCCGCCTTGGGGGTGATGAGTTTGTCGGCTTCCTGCCGGACTCGGATGCCTATGGCGCTGAAATCGTAGCGCGGCGCGTTCTGGAGTCGCTGGCCCAGCCGTTTCTCGTTGATGACATGAATTTTTCGCTGGGTTGCAGTATCGGCATTGCGATGTACCCGGAGGACGGCAAGACGCTCGATGAGTTGATCCAGTGCGCCGACACCGCCATGTACCGCGTCAAGGATCGCGGTCGTGGCAACTTCCGCTTCTATCAGCCCCAGATGAACGTGGACTTGCTCTCGCGCATGAAGATGGACCACGCCATGCGCCAAGCCATGGAGCAGGGCCTTTTTCGCCTGCACTACCAGCCGCAGATATCGTTGTGCGACGGCCGCCTGCTGGGGGCCGAGGCGCTGGTGCGCTGGCACGACGCGGAGCTTGGCAATGTGCCTCCGTCCCTTTTTATTCCACTGGCAGAAGAGTCGGGCTTCATCATCGCCATCGGAAATTGGGTCATGGGGGAGGCGGTGCGCCAGGCAACGTTGTGGCAGAAGGCCGGGTGCCCAGTTGTGGTTTCCATCAATGTGTCGGCCCTGCAGTTTCAGCAACCGGACTTTGTGGAGCGTGTGAATAACACCATCCGCAGTGCGGGCCTGGATGCGTCGCTGGTGGAGCTGGAACTGACGGAGTCCATTCTGCTCAAGGACGCCAATGAGGCACTGGCACGGCTGCATGCCCTGGCCGACCTCGGCGTCAGTCTCGCTATTGATGACTTTGGTACGGGTTATTCCAGCTTGGCCTATCTCAAGAAGTTTCCCATTTCCAAACTCAAGATTGACCGGACGTTTGTCATGGGCTTGCCGGCCGACGAAAGCGATCGGGCCATCGTCGGAGCCACGATTGCCATGGCACGTGCGCTCAAGTTGTCGGTGGTGGCTGAAGGCGTGGAAACTGCTGCGCAGCACGACTACCTGCGGGAACTGAATTGCGCGGCTTTCCAGGGTTTCCTGTGTTCGCCCGGTTTGCCCGCAGCCGACTTTGAGAAGCTGATTGCCGGTCTGCCCCAGGCCGGTGGAGCGCCTTAGCTGCGCAACCCTTTCCAAAGCATATAAGAGGCCAGGCCATACAGCACGGTTGCAAACACCCGCTTGAGCTTGGCAATCGGCATGCGGTGCGCCATTTTTGCGCCCGTGGGCGCTGTCAGCACGCTGCAACTGGCAACCACTACCAACCCTGGTAGCCAGACGTAGCCCAGTGAATAGGGCGGCAAGCCCGACATTGCGGAGCCACTCACCACATAACCCACCGTGTTGGCCACAGCAATCGGAAAACCCAATGCCGCACTGGTGGCTACCGCGTTCAGTATGGACACGTTGTGCGCCACCATGAAAGGCACACTGACAAAACCTCCGCCAGCCCCCACCAGACCGGACAAAAATCCTATGACGCTGCCAGCGGCCACCTGCCCTGCAGTGCCGGGCATTTGGCGACTGGGCTTGGGTTTTTTGTCCAGGAACATCTGGGTAGCCGAGAACCCCACAAACAGCGCAAAGAAAATAGCCAGCCAAGTGCCTTTGAGTATCGAAAAAACGCCCACGCTGGCAATGGCGCCGCCGAGCACGATGCCGGGTGCCAGCCCCTTGACGATGTCCCAGCGCACGCCACCGCGCTGGTGATGGGCGCGCACGCTGGAGATGGACGTGAAAATAATCGTCGCCATGGACGTAGCGATGGCCATCTTGATGGCCAAATCCGCCGGCACACCGCGCGCCGAGAGGATGATCGTCATGAAAGGACCAATCAGCATGCCGCCGCCGATGCCCAGAAGACCCGCCAGGTAGCCGGTAGCCAGACCGAGTGCCGCGAGTTCAACGATCAACAGGGGTTCAAAAGTCATGGATGTGAAAGGTGTCTGCGAATGCCACCGGACCGGCATCCTGAACCATGGTTCAGGTGGGCGAGGTCAGCGCAAGCTTTGGGTTCATCTAACGCGAGATGATCACGCTAGCTAGGCAATGTTCCAAGCCCGGGCTCTAAGAGCATTGGTACAAGGAAATATAAAGCCCGGCGAGCACCGCAGACGGTTGCTATTGTAGGCGCGCCGGCGAGCGAAAGGTTGGCGAAGGGACTTGTTTTAGAGCAGGCGCCCGTCTTCACTCAGTGCCTGGTCCAGCCGCTCCAGTAGGGAGACCAGCAGAACGTCGGAATCCATGGCGTCCTCGGGCGAACGGGCAACGCTACCTGGCGCTGCTTGCGGGGCAGGGGTTACGGTTGCCGTAGCTGCCGCTGCGGGCATACGGTCCGGTACATCAAAAGCCAGATTAAGCGCGGCCAGCACCGCGATACGGTCCCGCGCGCGCACCTTGCCTGCGTCCCGAATCTTGCACATGGCAGTGTCGACGCGCTCCACGGCTTCGAGCAGCCGGGCGTCTCCACCCTCCGGGCAGCCCAGCAGATAACTCTGCCCCATGATTTGAACTTCCAGCTGTTTCATGATGCGTCTTTTTGTACGGTAGCAGCTTCAGGGAGCCGGTCCAGTAGTGCGTCCACCCGCGCGCGCGCTGCGCCCAGCCGCGACTTCAATGTGTCGCGTTCCTGGGTCAGGCTTTCCACCTGGGTCACCAGCAGTGCATTGGTTCGCTGCAGCTCGCCATAGCGCACCAGCAGGCGCTCTACACGCTCGGCAATTTGGTCGATGTGGGTCTGATTTACCATAGATCGATGATTGTAGGGTTTGCGACAGCAAGGCATGGGTAAAATGCGTATGTTGGTGCTCGCGGTGTGGTTCACACGCCGCAGTTCAACGGGAAGCAGGAGGGTGCGCTGTTCACAGCAAACCTAACCTGCGCTGCCCCCGCAACGGTAAGTGGACGAGCCCCTGTGCTCCGCTTCCATCACAGCCACTGAGCGTTCTGAACACGCGCTTGGGAAGGCGATGGAGGTTGATTCCACCAGCCCGGATACCGGCCAACAAGGTGGTTGCACGTTCGCGTGCAACTGTGAACGTCCATGCGCTGTCGGGGAAGACGGCGAGGACAATTTGTTGAATGTTTCCTTTATGAAAATTGTTACTTCACGCGTGCGTCTTGCCACGCTCTCCATTGCTGCGGTCGCAGCTTTTCCCGTTGCGGCCCAAACCGCATCGGCCTCTGATTTGAAAGAAGTGGTGGTGACAACCAGTCGCTTTGAAGAATCGGCCAACACGCTGCCCTATAGCGTTGGCGTTATCACCGCGCAGGATATTCACGATTCGGGTGCGAGCACCGTCAGCGAAGCCATCATCCGGCTGTTGGGAATACCCGGCAAACTGGATACGTCGGGCGGTAATAGCCAAGCGATCGACTTGAGGGGCTTTGGCGAAACGGCTTCGAGCAACCAGGTGATCGTGGTGGACGGACGAAGGATGAATGAAGCGGATATGTCCGCCGCGAATTTGAGCAGCATTGCCATCGATTCCATTCAGACTATTGAAGTGTTGCGGGGCAGCGGCGCTGTCCTGTATGGTGAAGGCGCTACCGGCGGTGTGATCGTGATCACGACAAAGGCCGGCAAGGGGGTTCAGCGTCAGACGGGTGCGACCCTGACCGGCTCTGCGGGGTCTCAAGGGATGCGCGATTTGCGATCAACCGCCGTTCTGGTGTCTGGCAACTGGAATATCGACATCGCGGCGCAGGATCGCAAGTCCGACGGCCACCGTAAAAACTTTGCGTCCACCAGCAACTCATTGGCCTCCACGGTGCAGTGGAGCAACGATCAGTTGCGCGTGGGTGTTCAGTCGGGCCGCACTTTACAGCAAAGCGGATTGCCAGGCGCCATCACGTTGACGCAATTTCAAACAGACGCAACTGTAGCGGCCTCGACAACGGATTGGGCGAAGTCCAAGTTTGAAAATACCGGCGTGTTTGCGCAGACATGGCTGGGCGACTGGGAGTTGGGCTTGGATGTGGGCCAACGAACCAAACAACTGGAGGCTGAAAATTATGGCTTGACGGCCTATCAGGTCGAAGGCTCCAGTGCCAATTTGCGGGCGCGCCACCAAAAGGACGGCGATCTCTTCAAGAATGTGCTCACCGTCGGTTTTGACAACAACCAGTGGAGACGATCGGACTCGATGTCGTATGGATTTGCGTCCACAACGGTTGGCAAATCCGACTCCAACGCGGTTTACTTCACGGATGACGTGACCTATCGCCCGACTGCTACCAAATTGAGTATTGGACTGCGCAGCGATTCCATCACCAAGTCCCAGACCAGCAACCCATTGGCCAAGGCTAACGAAACGCAGCAGGCCTGGAACGTCGGACTGTGGCAACCCGTTACGGGCGATGTGTCGGTGTTTGGCCGTTTGGGCCAAAGCTATCGTTTGCCCAATATTGATGAAATCGCCTACGCATTGCCTGCTGTGCTGCAGACACAGCAGTCCAGAGACGCTGAGTTGGGCGCCCGTTGGGTTACCGATACGAGCCGGGTTGAGTTGCGTTGGTACAGCAGCAATCTGTCCAATGAAATTGGGTTCGATCAGGCCAGCTACAAAAATGTGAACTTGGACCCCACGCGCCACCAAGGGCTTGAGTTGGAAGCGCACCATGCGTTGACGAATGCCATCAAGCTTCGGGCGAACCTGGCCTCGCGCCAGAATCAGTTTGTTGACGGGCCGAACAGTGGGAAAGATATCTATCTGGTTCCTGCGCAAACCGCAGCGCTCGGGTTCGACTGGAAGTTGGCGGGTGGGCACTCGGTGAGCTCCGGTGTTACTTGGGTGTCGTCGCAGTATGTGGATCAAGCCAATACCTGCTCGGTGCCTGCGTATTCGACGGTGGATGCCCGATATGCTTACAGTGCAGGCCGTGTCGAATTCGCCGTGGGTGTGAAAAATCTGGCGGATGCCAAATATTTCACCCTGGCTTATTCATGCGCTGGGGCTCTGCCTGCCAGCGTCTATCCGGAGCCGGGCCGCTCGGTGGTGGCCACGGTTCAGGCCAAGTTCTAAACCATCAAGGCCCACATGCCCCACATGTCTATGCAACTGCACGATCTCGGCCCGAAGCGTATCGTCTGCCTCACCGAGGAAACGACGGAGTGGCTTTACCTGCTCGGTCAGGAGCATCGCATTGTGGGGATTTCAGGCTACACAGTACGGCCGGCCCGGGCTCGGGCGGAAAAGCCCAAGGTCAGTGCCTACCTGAGCGCCAAGATCGACAAAATCCTGGCGCTGGAGCCGGACTGCGTATTCGGCTTCTCCGACCTGCAGGCCGATATTGCGGCGGAACTGATCCGCAAGGGTGTGCAGGTGACGGTGTTCAACCAGCGCAGCGTGGCGGAGATTTTCTCCATGATGTTTCAGGTGGCCGCCATGGTGGGGCAGGGTGAGCGGGGTCTGGCGTTGATCAAGCCGATGCAGGAACGGTTGCAGGCAATTACCGCTTGTGCAGCCAGTCTGTCCCGGCGCCCGCGTATCTATTTTGAAGAATGGGATGAGCCCCCGATCAGCGCCATTCGCTGGGTATCCGAGTTGATTGGCATTGCCGGGGGCGACGATATTTTTCCCGAACTGGCACGTGAGCCTATGGGCAAGAACCGCATCATTGCGGATGGCCTGACCATTGCGCAGCGCAACCCGGACATCATCTTTGGCTCGTGGTGCGGCAAAAAGTTCCGGCCTGAAAAAGTGTCTGCACGCGCGGGTTGGGAGCAGGTCAATGCGGTCAGGAATAGCCAGATTTTTGAAATCAAGTCCTGCGACATTTTGCAACCTGGCCCGGCGGCTTTGACGGACGGTGTGGAGCAACTGCACCGCATCATCCTGGATTGGAGTCGCACGCATGGCTGAGGTAACCATCGCCCGCAGCGAACTGATCCTGGGTGGGCAGCGCAGTGGCAAATCGCGTCGTGCCGAGATGCTGGCACGCACCTGGCTTCATGCCGCACCCGCGCACCATGCCGTGCTGATTGCCACCGCCCAGCCGTGGGACGACGAGATGCGCCAGCGCATTGCCCGCCACCAGGAAGACCGGGCTGAGCGCGTGCCCGGCATGACCACTGTCGAGGAACCACTGGCTCTGGCCGATGCGATTGCGCAGCACAGCCAGCCCCACACGCTGGTGGTGGTGGATTGCCTCACGCTGTGGCTGACTAACTGCCTGATGCCTGCAGAATATGAGCTAAATAGGCCTGTAGCCCCCGTAGATGCTGCGCAGGCAGCTCCTCTTTTGATAGCAATTTCTCAGGCGCCCGGCCCGCTGGTCCTGGTGGGCAACGAGATCGGCATGGGCGTCATTCCCCTGGGTGCGCAAGTGCGTGCCTTTGTGGATGCCCTGGGCCGCCTGAACCAGGACGTGGCCGCCACCTGCCGGCGCGTCACCCTGATGGCGGCGGGTCTGCCACTCACTTTGAAAGACATGGCATGAACACCCATTTCCGCACTGCGTTGGACGCAATGCTGCTGGGCGCGATCAGCCTGTTGGGCGCGATGGTTGCACTGCCCGCGCACGCGCTGCAAATGACGGATGACCGGGGTGTTGTGGTCACCTTTGCGCAGCCACCCCAGCGCATCGTCAGCCTGTTGCCATCCCTGACTGAAACCGTGTGTGAACTGGGCCAGTGCCAGCGCCTGGTGGGTGTGGACCGCTACTCCAACTTTCCTGCCAGTGTGCGTGCCTTGCCCCAGATGGGCGGCGGGCTGGACCCCAGCATCGAAGCCATCGTCGCGCTCAAGCCCGATGTGGTACTGATGGCCACCAGCGCACGCGCCAGCGAGCGCCTGCAGGCGCTGGGCATCAAGGTAGTAGCGCTGGAGCCCAAGACCCATGCCGATGTGCGCCGGGTGCTGGAAAAAGTGGGCCAGTTGCTGGGGGTGGATGATGCCCAACGGGTGTGGCGCGTGATTGACGCCGGGGTTATGGCCGCCGCGCAGTCGGTACCCGCTGCCGCACGGGGGAAGCGGGTGTATTTTGAAGTCAACAGTGCGCCCTATGCAGCGGGCGAGGCCTCGTTTATAGGCGAGACTTTGAGTCGTCTGGGCGCCCGGAATATTGTGCCCGCGAGTCTGGGCCCGTTTCCGCAACTCAACCCGGAATACGTGGTGCGGGCCAATCCTGATCTCATCATGGTGGGTGACAGCAACTACATCGGTCTGGAGCAGCGACCGGGCTGGAGCGGGATGCGGGCCCTGCGGGAACGCCGGTTGTGCGTCTTCACCAATGAGGAATCCGACATGTTGGTGCGACCAGGGCCGCGCATGGCCGAAGGCGCCCGCATCATGGCGCGCTGCCTCGCGGACAAAGCCGCAGCCCGTGCAGCAGGCGGGGCCCCATGAACCATCCGCGCGTCAACTTTCTGGGCCTGGGCTTGCTGATCCTGGCCGTGGTGTTGACCCTGCTGGGTGCAAGCGTCGGCAGTACCGGCTTTGACAACCTCTTGCGCGCGGCCGATGACCCCGTGGCGCTGCAGATTGTCTGGGATATCCGCCTGCCCCGCACTCTGGGCGCCTGGCTGGCGGGTGCCTTGCTGGGGCTGGCCGGCGCGGTGGCGCAGGGCCTGTTTCGCAATCCCCTGGCCGACCCGTTTTTGCTGGGCAGCGCCTCGGGCGCTTCATTGGGTGTGGCCCTGAGTCTGGTGCTGTTTGGCGTGTCGCCCTTCGCCACCCAGTGGCTGACCCGCCTGGGGCTCACCGGTGGCGCCTTTGCCGGTGCAGTGCTGGGCGTGCTGCTCACCCTCTTGCTGGCCAAAGGCGTGCAGCACACCCTTCGCCTGTTGTTGGCGGGCGTGATTGTGGGGGTCGTGCTGGGTGCGGCCAAAGAACTCATCATGCTGGCCCGGCCCGATTTTTTGCAGTCCATGCAGGCGTTCATGCTGGGCAGCACGGGGTATGTGGGGTGGAACGCCTGCCTCATCATGCTGCTGGCCTGGCTGGTGTGCATGGCCGCGGCCTGGGCTCTGAGCCCGGTGCTCGATGGCCTTGCGCTGGGCGAGGCCACGGCTGCCAGTCTGGGTCTGCCGCTGGCGCGCCTGCGTGCCGCACTGGTGGCCGTGCTCGCGCTGGCCACCGGCACGGCGGTGGCGCAAACCGGTTTGATTGCTTTTGTGGGCCTGGCCGCACCGCACCTGGTGCGCTCGGTGGTCAAGACCAGCCATGGCCGCCTGATTGTGCTGAGCAGCCTGATGGGCGGCGCATTGCTTATGGCCGCTGATATTCTGGCGCGCTGGGTGCTGGCGCCGCTGGAACTGCCGGTGGGCATCCTCACGGCCGTGTTGGGTGGCAGCTACCTGCTGTGGCTCATGCACCGGCGGGTGACGGCGGGTGGCATGCTATGAATTCAATAGCTGTTCACGCAGATTCTGTAAGGGCTAGCCTCGGAAACGTCGAGATATTGCACGGCATCAGCCTGTCCATACAGGCGGGGCGCTGGACCAGCATCGTGGGTCCCAACGGAGCCGGCAAATCCACCTTGCTCAAGGTGCTGGCGGGCTTGCTGCCGCACACCGGAACCGTCACTTTGCTGGGCCAACCGATGGCCAGCCTGCCGGGTCGCCTGCGGGCCCAGCGCATGGCGTGGCTGGGCCAGAACGAGTCCAGTGCCGACGACCTGACCGTGTTCGACGTGGCCATGCTCGGGCGCCTGCCCCACCAGCCCTGGCTGGCCGCGCCCAGCACCGCTGATCACGTGGCCGTAGAGCAGGCCCTTAAAGCCACACAAGCCTGGGACTGGCGTGCCCGTTCACTGGGCCAACTCTCGGGCGGTGAGCGCCAGCGCGTGCTGCTCGCCCGCGCCCTGGCGGTGCAGGCACAGGTGCTGTTGATGGATGAGCCTTTGGCGAATCTGGATCCGCCGCACCAGGCCGACTGGCTGGACATCGTGCGCGCGCTGGTGGACAAAGGCACCACCGTGGTCAGCGTGCTGCACGAAGTGACAATGGCGTTGCAGGCCGACGCCGTTGTGGTCATGGCCGGTGGTCAGGTGCAGCACCACGGGCCATCGCACCACCCGGACACCCATAGCGCGGTCGAACAGGTGTTCGACGAACGCATTTCCATCCATTCGGTAGACGACCAATGGGTGGTCCTGCCGCGGCTGAGAATGCACGGCTCTGCCGTTGCGACCGTTTCATTTTTGTAATTCCTGTGAAGAGACCCAGAACATGTCAATCACCCTGACCCCTAGCGCTGCCACGCAGCCCCTGCATTTCCATGCACCGCACAAGTCGCCTGCTGCCCGTAGCAAGGTGGAGCAGCGCGTCTGGACCGTGGCCGAAATTGCTGCGTTGTTTGATTTGCCGTTCAATGACCTGATGTTCCAGGCCCAGACCACGCACCGTGCGCACTTTGACGCCAACCTCGTGGAGCTGGCCACGCTCCTGTCCGTCAAGACCGGCGGCTGCCCGGAGGACTGTGGTTACTGCCCCCAATCCGTTCACTTTGACACCGGTGTCGAGGCCGGCAAGTTGATGGGCGTGGAGGCCGTGCGCGAAGCCGCCCTGGCCGCCAAGGCTGCGGGCGCCACCCGCTTCTGCATGGGTGCTGCCTGGCGTGCGCCCAAGGACCGCGATGTTGAAGCCGTGGCCGAACTGGTCAAGGCGGTCAAATCCACCGGACTGGAATCCTGCGCTACGCTGGGCATGCTGGGCGAAGGCCATGCCGAGGCGCTGCGCGACGCCGGCCTGGACTACTACAACCACAACCTGGACAGTGCGCCCGATTTTTATGGCGACGTCATCACCACCCGCGACTACCAGGACCGGCTGGACACCCTGACGCGCGTGCGCAACGCGGGTGTCAGCGTTTGCTGCGGCGGCATCGTCGGCATGGGCGAGTCGCGCCTGCAACGCGCAGGACTGATTGCCGAGCTGGCCAACCTGGCGCCGTACCCCGAGTCAGTGCCCATCAACAACCTGGTCAAGGTCGCGGGCACGCCCATGGCCGACCAGCCCGATCTGGACCCGCTGGAATTTGTGCGCACCATCGCCGTGGCCCGCATCACCATGCCCAAGGCGCGTGTGCGCCTGTCGGCTGGGCGCCAGAGCATGAGCGACGCGGTGCAGGTCCTGTGCTTTGTGGCCGGAGCCAATTCCATCTTTTACGGCGACAAGCTGCTCACCACGGCCAACCCCTGTGGCAACAGTGACATGGAACTGCTGGGTCGCCTGGGCCTCAAGACCGGCCATCCCGTGCCGCGCGATTGACGCGGGTGATGGTGTTTGCACCGGCTGTGCTGGTGGCCCTGGAGCGGTGGGCGCCCTGGGTGCTGCCCAGTGCCCCTCTGGTTGCCGGGCAGAACCGGGATTTCAAGGCTTTTAGCCGAGGAGCCATTGTCTGGATTGCGCTGGCAGCTACTATTTTGATAGCGATTTCCCAAAATGCTGGAGGGGTCGCATGACGGCATCCCTGTCCCTGCACGGCGGACCGAATGCACTGGGCGTGCGACGCCCGCCATTACCCCGACCCGGCCTACACCGTGCTGCGCCATCCGTTGGCGCAGTTTCATGGTGTGGACGGGTGGCGCGTGGTGCTGGCGGCCAGCGCCAGCGAGTTCATTCATCGCATTACCGCCTGGGTGGCCCAGCGGGGTGGTGAGTCGGTGCGGATGCCAAAGCATGCTTACGGTGACTATGCGCAGGCAGCCAGCGCACGGGGTCTGGCGGTGGATCATGCAGGCCCGGCTGCCCTGCAGTGGCATGCCGATCCGTCGAGCCCGCTGGGCCAGTCGGTGCCACAGGACGAACACAGCAGCTTCATCGACACGCAGGTACTGGACTGCGCCTACGAGCCGTTGGGCCTGACCGGCGTGCGTGCGGCCTGCGCCATCGCACCTTTGCAGGCGCAAGCCAGCGTGGACGCGATCAACCGCCTGCGTGCCTCCTGGCCCCTTGGTGCGCATGGCGTGGCGCTGCTGCAAAGCCGGGTTACCCTGCGCCACTGGAAGCAGCGACAAATCAGTGTGCTCCAGGGGCGGGGTTGGACTTGCCTTCCCAGCGAGGCTAATTTTTTCGGTGCGCGCCCGCTGGGTGGCGCACCTGCGGCGGACCTGGGTGTGGCGCTCGCGCCGTTACGCAGCCACGGCATCAAACTGCGTGACGCCACCTCGTTTGGCTTGCCGGGCCATGTGCGCGTGAGCGTGCAGGCACCCGTAGCCCAGGCCGCGCTGGCACGCGCGTGGACCCAATGGAAGGAAGCCGTATGACCGCCCGATGCGTGATGGTGCTGGGCACCACCAGCGGCGCCGGCAAAAGCTGGCTCACGACCGCGCTGTGCCGCTACTACGCGCGCCAGGGCTTGAAGGTCGCGCCGTTCAAGGCGCAAAACATGAGCAACAACGCCCGAGTGGTTGCCAGCGAAAACGGGCAGGGCGAGATCGGTTCTGCACAATATTTATGGCCGCAAATCGCGCAGGCGCTGCACGATCTGCGCGCTGAGAACGATGTGGTGGTGATCGAGGGCGCCGGCTCACCGGCCGAGATCAATTTGCACAGCAGTCATATCGTCAACATGCGCGTGGCGCTGCACTGCCATGCGCAGTGCCTGCTGGTCACCGACATTGACCGGGGTGGCGCCTTTGCACACCTGTATGGCACCTGGGCCTTGCTGCCCGAAAACGAGCGGGCGCTGATCAAGGGCTACGTGTTGAATAAATTTCGTGGCGACGCCACGCTGCTGGCCCCGGCGCCACAAATGCTGCAGGACCTGACGGGTGTGCCCACGGTGGCCACCCTGCCGATGTGGTGGCAGCACGGTCTGGCGCCACACGACTGGATCATCCTGCCAGGCTCCAAAAACACCAGTGGCGATCTGGCCTGGTTGCGTGCGCAGGGGCTGGACCGTGCGGTGGCGGCGCACGCGGCGCAAGGTGGCGCGGTGCTGGGAATCTGCGGTGGACTGCAGATGCTGGGTGAGGCGCTGATTGATACGCACGGCATTGATGGCAATGCGCCGGGTCTGGGGTTGTTGCCTTTGGTCACCGTGTTTGAACCGGAAAAGACCGTTCAGCGTACGCAGGCCGTCTTTGGCAACGGCATGCAGCCCGGCAGTCCGTGGGCGCCTCTGGCTGGCGTGACGGTCAGCGGCTATGAAATCCACCACGGGCAGACCGCGCAGCACCCGGCCATGGCCAAAGCCGGCGTGCTCGCCTCCCTTATTTCTTCTTCTCCTTCTTCCCGTATTCCATCCTGAAAGGCGCCCATGACTATTTCCATGCCCCAACTGGCCGACATCGCCAACCCCTCACTCACGCAGGCCCTGCAGCACAAACTGGACAACAAGACCAAGCCCCTGGGCTCGCTGGGGCGCATGGAGAGCCTGGCACTGACCCTTGGGCAAATTATGGGCACCGAGTCGCCCGCGCTGGACCAGCCCCAGATGGTGGTGTTCGCCGCCGACCATGGCCTGGTGGCGCGCGGTGTGTCCGCTTTCCCCAGTGATGTGACGTGGCAGATGGTGGAAAATTTTCTGGCAGGTGGCGCCGCCGTCAGTGTGCTGGCGCGCCAGCATGGCCTGGCTTTGACGGTGGTGGACTGCGGTGTCAACCACGACTTTCTGGCAGGCCTTCCCGCCGGCGCCACCCGGGCGCATCTGCAGGTCAGAAAAGCCATGGGGGCAGAAAAAGGTACGGCAGATTCGTCCCTGCAAGCAGCCATGACATTGGATCAATGCCAGCAGGCTATTGCCCACGGACAAGACCTGGTCAAGGGCTTGCCGGGCAATGCATTGCTGCTGGGCGAAATGGGCATTGGCAATACCTCCGCGGCGTCCTTGCTGCTGGCCAAGCTGGCCGGACTCGAAATCGCCCAGTGTACGGGTGCCGGCACCGGCCTGGATGCCCCCGCCGTGCTGCGCAAGACCGCGGTGCTGCGCGAAGTGCTGGTGCGCCACGCACAGGTCACGGGTCCGCTGGAGGTGCTGGCCGCCATGGGCGGTCTGGAGATTGCCACTATGGTCGGTGCCGTGCTGCAAGCCGCACACGAGCGCCGCGTGGTGCTGGTGGACGGCTTCATTGCCAGCAGTGCCGTGCTGGTGGCACACGCCTTGCAGCCGCTGGTACTGCAGCGCTGCGTGTTTGCCCACCGTTCGGGTGAGCGGGGCCATGCGTTCATGTTGCAGCATCTGGGTGTGCAGGCGCTGCTGGACCTGGGTCTGCGTCTGGGAGAAGGCTCGGGCGGCGCACTGGCCTGGCCGCTGCTGCAATCGGCCTGTGCCATCCTGCGTGAGATGGCCAGCTTTGAATCGGCCGGTGTGTCCGAAAAAGCGGCTCCAGCCGATCAAACCGCTTGATGGATAGGCCGCAACGTCTTCACGCAAAAGCTTGAAGCGGCAAGACAATGCAACAGAACCTCGGCAGGGCCTTAAAATGGGTCTCAGGCCTTTGCCTGTCATTTCCTTCGCCACGTGGCGTTTGAATCGCCATACCGAAAGAAATCCCATGCGCCTATCGAAATTCATATTGACCAATATGGAAGCTATCCTGCAAGAATGGGAAGACTTCGCCAAGACCATCCACACGACCATTCACCAGATGACCGCAAAGGAGCTGCGTGACCATGCAGAAGCCATGCTGAATGTCGTGGCAGCGGACCTCGATACCTACCAGGCCCGCCAAGACAGTATCGACAAGTCGCAGGGGCTTGCCCCTGTAGTAGCGGCCGATACCCCTGCGGAAATCCATGCCGTCGATCGCCTCTCGTCCGGATTCACCATTGAGCAGCTGACGGCGGAATACCGGGCCCTGCGCGCGAGCGTGCTGAGACTGTGGCAAGACGACATCGTCAACATAACCGCGGGCGAAATCAGGGACATGGTCCGGTTCAATGAAGCAATCGACCAGTCGTTGGCCGAATCGGTTGCGCGCTATTCGGAGATGAACCGGGACTCGCAAAACCTGTTCATGGCCATTCTCGGCCATGACGTGCGCTCGCCGCTCGGGGCCATCAGCATGGGCGCCCAGCTACTGTCGAGCAATACCAATCTGACCCCCAATGCGGTCAAGACGGCCTCACTCATCGTCGACAGCAGCAAGCGCGCAGCCGAAATCGTTTCGGACCTGCTCGATTTTTCGACAAGCCACCTGGGTGACGGCATACCGGTCACAACCTCGCCGATGGACTTCGCGCCGGTGTGCACCACCCTCGTCGAGGAGATGCGCTTGTTTCACCCTGAACGGTCCATCCAACTGGAAGTAACGGGCGACGTGCAGGTGGTGTGGGACCGCTCGCGCATCAGCCAGGCGTTCTGCAATCTGATCACCAACGCGATCGATCACGGCACCGCTGCAGAACCCATCGCCGTCACGGTTCGCGCGCACAACGATAACGAGATCGTCTGGACGATCCAAAATGCGGGCGAGGTGATTTCGTCGGCCCAACTGAGAACGATTTTCGACCCGGCCAAGCGCTTTGCCTTGCGCCCGGCGAGCGAGCGCAAGTTAAGCGACAAACTGAATCTGGGACTGGGCTTGTACATCACCCGTGAAATCATTGTTGCGCATGGCGGGCGAATCGAGATCACCTCCACCCAGGATGAAGGAACGATCTTCACCATCCGCGTGCCGCTCACGGGCAAAAGCAAGAACGCGAATTCGAGATAAGTTCCCCGCGTCTGCTGGCCCGGCCATTGACCATGTTGCTCCCCATTCGCCATTACCTGCTGGCACTCCAGTTTTTCACGCGCATTCCGGTGGCCGGCCGGCTCGCGGATTGGGTCGGTTTCAGTCCGGCCATGCTGCGCGCCAGTGCCGGACATTTTCCGGGTGTCGGGGTCGTGGTGGGGGCGTTGGTGGCTGGCTTCACGGCGCTCTTGCTGGTCTACCTGCCTGCAAGCCCTTTTGCGCCTTTGGTCGTCGCTGTTTTGGGCACCGTGCTCAGCGTCATGGTGACGGGCGCTTTTCATGAAGATGGACTGGCCGACATCGCCGATGGCCTGGGCGGCAGCTACGACCGCGACCGTGCCCTGGTCATCATGAAAGACTCCCGCGTGGGCGCATTTGGAGCATTGGCGCTGGTGCTGGCAATACTGACAAAGGTGGCGCTGCTGGCCCTCATTGGTTCGGTCAGCCTGCGCTGGATGCTGGTGGGCATCTTCGTGGCCCATGTGGTGTCGCGCACCTGGCCCTTGCTGTTGATCCGGCTGATGCCGCATGTGGGTGACGCGGCGGGCTCCAAGTCCAAGCCGCTGGCGGACCAGATCAGTCTGGGGAGCTTGTTTACCGCACTTTTGTGGTGTTTTAGTGCGCTAGCCCCCGTATTCATTGCGCAGGCAGCTATCAATTTTGCAGCAACTGCGGGACAAACCGGGTTTGGCTTGATGCCACTGGTGGTGGGCATCTTCGCATCCGGCTTGGCGTTTTTGGCCATGTGGCGCCTGCTGTGGCGTCGCCTGCAAGGCTTTACTGGCGACGGCCTGGGTGCAACGCAACAGGTATGTGAGCTCGCGTTTTACCTGGGGCTGGCGCTAGCCCTCTAACGCACAAGCGAATCCGTGGTGACCCCTCTCTGGCTCGTGCGCCACGCCCAGCCGCTGGTTGAGCCGGGCGTTTGCTATGGCGCGCTGGACGTGCCCGCCGATGCGCAAGCCACACTCAAGGCCGCCCAAGCCTTGGCTCTGGCATTGCCCGCAGGCGTGCAACTCATCAGCTCGCCGCTACAAAGATGTGAGCAGCTCACGCAGTTTCTGCGGGGGCTACGGCCCGATTTGCCTTGTAAAACCGATGCACGGCTGGCCGAAATGGACTTTGGCCGCTGGGAAGGCCAGCGTTGGGAATCCATAGCCCGTGCTGAACTCGACGCCTGGACCGACGCCTTCAACACCTGGCGCTGCGGCGGGGCGGAAAGTGTCCACGACGTGATGACCCGCGTGGCTGCGGTGTGGGATGAAACCCGCGCACAGAACCAGCCTACCGCATGGATCACCCATGCAGGGGTCATTCGAGCGGCCAGCCTGATCGCCAAGGGCCAGCGACAGATTCACCGCGCCGACCAGTGGCCCAAAGAGGCGCCCGCCTGGGGGCAGTGGCAAACCGGGGCGCTTTGATGTCCGCCCGAATTGCCACCGCAGACCGCGTTCAATGTGAGGCGGTTGCACCCTTTTTCGTAGCACCATGGGTTCGAGCGGGCGTGTGCCGGGTTGTCTCCGCGGGCTCGCCCAAACTTCCCCCAATGCCGCTCAATACCTCTTTGACGGTTCGACACCGCCGTGTTGCTGACCTTGCCGGCCTCGGCGATGGCGCCGTGAATCGCACCCTTGGCCACCTGGGCTACATTTCCGCCCACCTCCACAGTGGCCTCGATCACGCCGTCCACCGAGCGTCTGGCGACCGTGCCTACATCGGAGCCGATGGCTGCGGCATGTTTGATGAGCGATCGCACGGTTCCGACCTGTTCGGCGGCTCCAATGGTGTTGAGTCCCGACAGGCTGTGAATGATGCTGTCCTTGAGCGACCCGGCAGCCGCCTCAATGGACATTCCCTGGCCAATTGTTAAGCTTGATTTTTCGCAAACCCCGGCAATCTGGGGGCCCTGCAACTGGACTGCGCTAACATTTCGGAAAATCAACCATAGCCTCAGGACTTTCATGCGCACGATCATCAAGCTGAACATGCCCATACCCAGCGGCGATACCCTCAAGGCGGCACGCGTTGCAGCCGGGTTGAATCAGGCGCAGGCTGCCGAGCTGATGGGGTATTCCCTGCAGGCAGGAAGCCGCGGTGGCGTTCAGTCGCGCAAGTGGCAAGCGCTGGAAAGCCCAACGGACGACAGATGCATGCAGGGACCTCTGTTTGCGATGTTCTTGCTGCTGACGGGGCAACACCCGGAGTTCAGCCTGGTCCAGAAGGTTTCAACCGACCCCCATCAACCCTCAAGCTCGGAGTAATGGCGAAAGATGCCGTTCTCATTGAAGGCGATGCGCCGCTCGCTGGACAGGTAGGCGGCCACGCGTTTGTGCCGGGCTACCGCAGCGTGCAGGGCCGCGACCAGCGGCACTTTTTTCAGGGCCCGCTTAAGCGTCTTCGGAAATGCGTATTGCAACCCCTCCACCAGCTGAAACAGCGACAGATCAACATAGCTGAGGCGAGCACCCAGCAGGTGCGGTCCCGTGCCCGGATGCGGGCTCGTCGCATTGCGCGGGTTGCGCTCCAGCACCGTTTCGAACCAGGCCAGATATTTGGGAATGCGCGTCGCGCAAAACTGCTGCGCTGCACGCAGTGCCTCGGGCTTCTGGTTCTCATAGTAGAGCGAGGTACCGACGGGGTGGTGCGTGTTGTGCGCCTCATTCACCACGTCGGCAATCGTGAGCTGAATCTGGTGCGCCCAGAGCCGGTCTGACTCGTTTTTACCCACCAGCTTGAGCAGCGGCCCGAGGTGCAGCAGGATGGCTGCCGTCTGCGCGATCACGTGCTTGCCATGCACCAGCACCGGCGGTGCAAAGGGCGGGTGCGCAATCTTCGGGTTGTGCAGGAGCGCCATCAGGGCTGGCACACCATGGCCCTCGTTCTTGCTGCCCCGCGCGACATCCACATACTGCGCCCCAGCGGCCTCCAGGGCAAGCCGGATAAATTCACCTCGGCCCTGGATGCTGGGCCAGTAGTGCAGTTGGTAAGTCATGGTGCACTATAGATCAGCCAGTGCATGCCTATGCCCACGCCGGCCTTGAAGACTCAGCTTCCTGCTGAGCGGCGGTGCCAGTACGTATGGACACCCATAAGACACAAAGTCAACCATGCAAGGCCTTCCGCAAAGGCAGCCAGTACATCACTCAGATAGTGCACGCCCAGATACATGCGGGTCAGCGCAACCAGCACCACCATCGCGAATGCCAGCAGCACGAGGGTCACGCGCCAGCGCCATGCGCCAATCTGCGCAGATAGCATCGCCGCCAAGATGCCATACACCAGCGTTGCACCCACCACGTGGCCGCTGGGAAAGCTGTAACCGGACACCATGAGAATGGGAATGTCAAAGCTGGGCCGGACCCTGTGAAAAGAAACCTTCATCAGAACATTGAGCAGCATCCCGAACGGGACAGTAAGTCCCAGGCAGACCAACCAGTACCAGTTCCGCTTCGCGGCCAGATAGCCAGCCAGCAGCGCCACAGCTACCGTGACAGGGAGCGGGTCATGCAGATGCGTAATCGCCAGCATGATCTCGGTCAGGTACGGCGTGCTGTGCGCGTGAAACCATTGGGCTAACTGCATGTCAACGAGAGTGAGCGGGTCTCCATGGACGACATCTTCGGCAACCCCGCCAAAGAGCCAGCTCGCACCGATCAAAATCAATGCGCCCACGGTGAGTTGCAGGCCCAGATAGCTCTGGGGCGAAAGCCGGGCCTGCACAAACGCGATTTGCGGCGCAAAGCGAACACGTAACGCACGCGCACCTGGGCGCTGAATAAAGTGGCTCCAGCTTTGCTGAAGGAAGGCTTCATGCTGCACCGCCCACCGCCATATCCATACCAGCAGCAATGCGAACAGCACCATGCCTCCGAGAAGGGCGCTGGCACGGCCAATCCACTGTCCTGCGCTCTGCCAGCTTGCGCCCAGAAAATAGCCCAACAACGTGACAGAAAGTGCCCAGGCTGCAGCCCCCAAAAGGTTATAGGGCAGAAATTTTCGGTAAGGCATACGGGCCGAACCGGCCAGAAACGGTACCAGGGCCCGTGCAAAGCCGACAAATCTTCCGAGGAAAATTGCTTTGCTGCCGTGACGATCAAAAAATGCATCGGTCCTGGCAATTCGTGTGTCGGTCATCCCGAATCGCTGGCCGTATCGTTTCAGCGCAGGACGTCCCATTCGCCGACCCAATTCATAACCGATGTTGTCGCCGACTGCAGCACCGAACGCGACGACCGCAATCAACACGTCGAGGTCGAGAGAGCCTTGCGCCGCCAAAAAACCCGCTAGCAAAACAAGACTCTCGCCTGGAACAATCAGACCCAGGAACGCGGCAGACTCCAGCATCGCACCAAAAAAAATCGCGACATAACTCCACTGTCCCGTGCGCTCAAGAAGGTGCGTCAGGTACTGTAGCAAGACGCTTGCTCCGTGGATCCATTTCGGTGTCGGTTAATCAGCACTTTAATGGAAGCCGTGCAAACGGCCTTGCATGGGAGGCTAGTTACGGGGCTCGCCTTGTTCATTGACGGTCACGTTGATGCCTGGGGGGGTGTTCATCTGAATACGGTGCTCAATACCGCGAAAGTGATAGGTCACGTCCCAATACTGGGCGCGGGCCTGGCTGGGCACGCTCTCGCAGCGCTGGACATCTTTGAACGCGGCAGGTGGTGATGCGCCGTTGCGCCCAACATTGGACCCGATATAGGCGCCTGCGACTGCGCCGCCCGCAGTGGCGATGTCTTTGCCGGTTCCGCCGCCAACCTGGTGACCCAATATTCCGCCGATGATGGCCCCGGCAATAGCGGCTGGAACATTGGCATCGCTGCGGCTCTGAGCGGCCCGCTCATGTTCTACCCAGCATCGCTCCTCGGGCGTATCGACCACCGCATGCACAGACTCAATGCGCGCCTCATAAAGCCGCTCATTGTTACGGCGCCGGAAATCAGGATTGGCTTGCAGAGCAGGCGCGTATTGAGTCACGTTTTCCGGCGCGCCCCGGGCTGCGGATCGGGCCGATGAAATACGGTCATTGAGTCCCATTGCGCTCAATGAGGGGTATCGGCCCGGAGCCAAAATGGCACAACGGCCATTGAATTGGGCGTCACCGCAAACCTCCCACGGGCCGCCAACCACTTCTGCAGAAGACGCCCGGTCATTGAACCCTCCGCGCTCGAAGTTTTCAATGGGTGTGTCGGTCGTAACAGACCGGCCTTGGAAGCCGTCACGCTCGTACAAGGTCACCTGGCCCATCAAGGGTGCGGCCACAGGCTGTGCCGCTCTTCCGGATGAAACGCGGTCATTCAGCCCCATTGAACTCAGCGACGGATACCTCCCCGGAGGCAGGACGACACACCGACCGTTGAATCGCACGTCCTCGCAAATCTGCCAGGGGCCGCCAACCACCGTGAGCGAAGAGGCTCGGTCATTGAAGCCAAATTGCGCAAAGTTTCCGACGGGCCTGTCTGCTGTAAACGACTGTCCTCGGAAGCCGTCACGCTCAAAAAATGTGACCTGTGGAACCACTTGGGCGACTATGGGCGCGGGCGCATAACGACGCTCCTCAATGCGGGCGTTCTGGGTAATGGATCTCACCGACGAAACACGGTCGTTCAGACCCATCGCGCCCAACGAGGGGTAACGCCCGGGCCGCAAGACGACGCATCGACCGTTGAAGCGAACATCGTCGCAGACTTCCCACCGGTTGCCGATCACATCGACGGATGATGCGCGGTTTTTGAAACCAAAGCGATCCAAATTATTGACTTGTCTTTCTGTTGTGAACGACCTGCCTTGAAAGCCGTCATCTTCATAGAAGGTGATCTGTGCGGTCGCTTGGGTGGCTATTGCAACTGCAAATACTGTCAACGCGAATTTCATTCTTGTATTCATTGCTAACTCCTGTGGAAAAATGTGGGCGGCTCCGTGCGGCGTCCAGACGAATATGACGCTCGGGCGCGCAGGGCAACTTGGGAGTGACTGTGGTCCGTGGCCGCTCCAAAGTCTGTGCGGTCGCCAACACTCGGGACTTTTCAGGCAAAACATCCACAAATGCTGAAGGTTTTCCGGGGAAGCGGGGGTCAGTAGACGCACTGTCCTAAATCGCTACTGACAGAGAGGCGAGGGTGTCGAGCCGGGTCATGGCGCGGCGGTCTTGGGCTTGAAGTCGCAGTAGGGTGCTACTGCGCATTGCCAGCACTGCGGCTTGCGTGCCTGGCACACATAGCGCCCCAGCAAAATCAGCCAGTGGTGGGCATCCACCAGATAGGCCGCGGGAATGCGCTTGAGCAGCTGCATCTCTACTTCATACGGGTTCTTCCCCGGCCCCAGGCCCGTGCGGTTGGCGACCCTGAAGATGTGCGTGTCCACTGCCATGGTGGCCTCGCCAAACGCTGAGTTCAGCACCACGTTGGCCGTCTTGCGGCCCACCCCGGGCAGTGCCTCCAGCGCCTCGCGTGAACGCGGAACCCGCCCGCAGTGCAGCTCCACCAGCATGCTGCAGGTTTGCATCAGGTGCTTGGCCTTGCTGTGGTACAGACCAATAGTCTTGATGTAGCTCTCAAGCCCCTCCAGGCCCAGATCCAGAATGGCCTGCGGTGTGTTGGCCACAGGAAACAGCTTGCGCGTGGCCTTATTCACGCCCACGTCAGTGGCCTGCGCACTGAGCAGCACGGCCACCAGCAATTCAAACACGCTGCTGTATTCCAGCTCGGTTACTGGCGTGGGGTTGGCGGCCTGCAGTGTGGCAAAGAAGCGGGCGATGTGTTCTTTTTTCATCAGGGTGGCATTGTCCCATTCACGCGCTAATATCGTGCGTTACCCTGCAAAAACCTGCCCAGCAAGACCTCACCATGCCACTCCAATTTGCCGACCGTCTGAACAACGTAGAAACCTCCGCCATTCGCGAACTCTTCAAGCTGCTGGGCAAGCCCGGCATCATCAGCTTTGCGGGCGGCTTTCCCGATAGCGCCATGTTTGACGTGGATGGCATCAAGCAGGCCGTCAACGCTGCCCTGGCCGAAGAGCCGGGCGCTGCACTGCAATACGGCGCCACCGAGGGCTATAACCCTCTGCGCGAACAGTTGGCCTCCTTTATGGCCAGCAAGGGCGCCAAAGACGTGGCCCCGGATCAATTGATCGTCACCACCGGCAGCCAGCAGGCCTTGGACCTGTTGGGCAAAACCATGATCAGCCCCGGCGACAAGGTCATTGTGGAAGGCCCCACGTTTTTGGCCACCATCCAGTGCTTTCGGCTGTATGGCGCGGAATTGATCAGCGCGCCCATTGATGCCAACGGTGTTCAGACTGATGTGCTGGAAGCCCTGATTGCCGAGCACAAGCCCAAGTTTGTGTACCTGATACCGAATTTCGGCAACCCCAGCGGCGCCATGCTGAGCCTGGAGCGCCGCAAGCGCGTGCTGGAGCTGGCTGTGCAGTACCAGACCCTGATTGTGGAAGACGACCCGTATGGCGATTTGTACTTTAACGATGCGCCGCCACCCAGTTTGCTTGCCCTGAGCCCGGAGGTTCCCGGCAGTCGTGAACTGTTGGCGTACTGCGGTTCCCTCAGCAAGGTGCTGAGCCCCGGGCTGCGCGTGGGCTGGATGATTGCGCCGGCCGAACTGCTGGCCAAAGCCACCATGTGCAAGCAGTTCAGTGACGCACACACCAGCACCTTTGCCCAGGCTACCGCCGCCCAGTATCTCAAGGCCGGTCGCATGCCCGCTACCCTGGCCCATGTGCGCACCGTTTACGGCGAGCGTGCATTGGCCATGGGCAATGCTTTGCGCAAAAACCTCGGTGATGCGATCGAGTTTGTGCAGCCGCAAGGGGGACTTTTTGTCTGGGCGCGCCTGACCGGTGCTGGCGGCAAGCTGAAAGAGGGTGCCGAACTGGCCCGGCGTGCTATCGAGAAAGGCGTTGCCTTTGTGCCCGGTGCACCGTTCTATGCATCGAACCCGGATCTGTCCACACTTCGGCTGAGCTTCGCCACGGCCGATGTGGCCAAGATCGAGGAGGGCGTGGGACGGCTGGCGCAGGCAGTTGCCTGACTGGTCCACTGAATCCGCAGTTCAATAACCTTCGGGCAACGCATGACATCCAGACTGCAAGCAGAGACCGCTGAAGCCGAGCGCCTTCGTGCGCTCGTTGACTTCAAGATTCTTGATACCGGGCCGGATGAGGCTTTTGACGAAATAACCCGGCTGGCTGTTCTTCATTTTGGCATGCCCATTGCGTTGGTCTCGTTGATCGACTCCGAACGCCAGTGGTTCAAATCCCGCGTCGGGCTGGATGCCAGCGAGACACCCCGTGACATTGCGTTCTGCAATATTGCCATCCAGTCAGACAGCGTCATGGTCGTGGAAGACGCCTCCCAAGACTTGCGGTTTGCGGACAACCCGCTGGTTGCAGGCGGGCCGCTTATTCGCTTTTATGCGGGAGCCCCGTTGCTTACCGAGGACGGTCGGGCCATTGGCACTTTGTGCGTTATTGACCGGGAACCTCACCAGTTTACGGAGGCGCAAAAAGCGACGCTGGCCGTGTTGTCCCGCCAAGTCGTTGCCCAAATGGAACTGCGCAAGAGAAACATGGTGCTTTTGCAGTCCCTTGAGGCCATGGCGGCAGAAAACGCACGTCAGGAGTTGATTCGCCGTCAAGGTGAGGCCAATCTGGCCTTGCTGGCGGGGTTGGCCAAGCAGGTTCCGGGTGCCTTGTATCAGTTTCAATCCTGCCCTGACGGACGGACGTTTTTCCCGTATGCCAGCGAGGGCATTCAGGAAATTTATGAGGTTACACCGGAGCAGGTTCGCCTGGACGGGGCCCTGGCGTTTCAACGCCTGCACCCGGATGACTTGGCCGCTGTAGCCGCGTCCATCGGTCAGTCGGCTGAAACGTTGCAACCCTGGCATTGTGAATACCGTGTGGTGTTGCCGCAGCAGGGGCTTCGGTGGCGACTGGGGTCTGCCAATCCGCAAAAGATGGATGACGGTAGCGTGCTGTGGCATGGCTTCATCATGGACATCACTGATCGCAAGCATCTGGAGCAGCAGCTCGTCTTCAAAGACCGCTTCATGGAACTGCTGGTCAACAACATTCCTGGCCTGGTTGCCTATTGGTCTGGCGAGCTGCGTTGTAGCTTCGCGAACCAGGCGTTCCTTGACTGGTTTGGCAAGTCCCCTGCCGAAATGCACAACATTCGCATGCAGGACCTGCTGGGCGAGGCGCTCTTCAAGCAGAATAAATCCATGGTTATGGAGGCTTTGCAGGGCAAACCGGCGCAGTTTGAGCGGACCCTGTTAAAGCCTTCAGGCGAGTATGGTCACACCCTGGCGCATTACATACCCGATTGGGACAACGGGCGCGTGCGCGGCTTCTTTGCAATCGTCGCCGATGTCACCGACCTCAAGAAGACCCAGGACCGCCTGGAAGAACTCAATGCATCGCTAGTCGAGCGCACACAGCAGGCGGAATCGGCAAACGCGGCCAAAAGCAGTTTTTTGGCCAGCATGAGTCACGAGATTCGTACCCCCATGAATGCGATTCTGGGAATGCTGGAATTGATGGGCAACACCCGTCTGACCGACAAGCAGAGGGACTATGCCGACAAGGCGGGCGGCGCGGCGCGTGCGCTGCTGGGGATACTCAACGACATTCTGGATTTTTCCAAAGTCGAGGCGGGCAAATTGACGATGGATGTTCGACCATTCAGGGTCGACAGCCTGGTGCAGGATCTGTCGGTCATCATGATGGCCAACATTGGACCCAAAAACGTCAAGATCCGTTTCACCGTGGATTCCGATGTACCACCGTGCCTTGTGGGAGACGACATGCGGCTGCGCCAGATTTTGATCAATCTGGGCGGTAATGCTGTCAAGTTTACCGAGCAGGGCGAGATTTACGTACGCATCCGCGCGGTCGAACGAACGGCACTGGGCTGCCTGCTGGAGTTTTCGGTGCGCGACAGCGGCATCGGAATTGCGCCAGAGAACCAGATTCTGATATTTAGCGGCTTTTCACAGGCAGAGACATCCACCACACGGCGTTTCGGCGGCACAGGCCTTGGCCTGGCGATCAGCCAGCGTCTGGTTAGCCTGATGGGCGGGGAGCTCAAGCTGGAGAGCATTCTGGGCGAAGGTAGTACCTTCTACTTTCAGATATCAATGCCGATCGCGCAGGATTTTGCTGTCGAGCCGGTTTCGGCTGGCCGGTCTGCCCGTGCCATTTCCCGGCGATTGCCTGGCATGCGCATTTTGGTGGTGGAAGATAACCGTCTGAATCAGCAAGTGGCTCAGGAGCTGCTGCAGGCTGAGGGGGCTGTGGTCACTCTGGCCGATAACGGTGCTCTGGGTGTTCGTGCGGTAGCCCATGCAGATCCGGCGTTTGATGTCGTGCTGATGGATGTGCAAATGCCGGTGATGGATGGATACGCTGCCACCCGGGTCATACGGCAGGAACTCGGCCTGACGGTGCTTCCCATCATTGCCATGACTGCGAATGCCATGGCCTCCGACCTGGAGGAGAGTTCCGCGGCAGGTATGAATGCGCATGTCAGCAAGCCTTTTGACCTGGCGCATTTGATAGAGACTATCCTGCACCACACCGGGTTCAAGTCAACGACCCAAAGTGCGCCTGCGGCGGCGGGCCCGTTGCAAGCGCTGGACCGTGCGGCCGAAGCTGGCATCGCGCGATCGCAGGATGACACAATCGATGTTCAGGGCGCGCTGCAGAGAATCGGTGGCAACACCCCGCTATTGGCCCGAATTCTCCAGGATTTCCGGCAGCAGCTGCCGCAGACGCTGAGCGGGCTTGAAGCCCATTTGCAGCAAGACGAAATCGGTCTGGCTCGCCGTCTGGTGCACACCTTAAAGGGAGTCGCTGGCACCGTCGGGGCCAATCGTTTGTCCCGGGCGGCAGCCCAACTGGAAGAAGAATTGGCCAAATCCCCAGCCTCCCCACAGCGGTTGGCGTTGATTGCTGCGCTTGTGGACAACGTGCACACCCTCACGCCGCTGCTGGTTGGCTTGATTGATCATCTGCAAGTGCCTGAGTCAAACGAATTAGCGGGTTCCGTTGCGGATGCGCCAAACTGGCATCAGGCGTTAGGTGACTTTTGCAGGATGCTCAGCACCTCGGATTTTGCAGCGATGGAAGCCTATGCCCAACTGCGGCAGCAATTCGGAAGCCGCTTTCAGAGCCTGTTCCTGGCGTTGGATGGGCTCATGCCGAACCTGGAGTTCGACAAGGCATTGCTGGTTTGCCAGGAATTTGAAAAGCAGCCGATATCAGGGTCTTGACGGCGGTTGATGTGCCCCGTTGCGGGGACGGCAAAATACCCGTTGTTCCTTTCAAACGCGAATAATTCCCTATGCCGCTGTCTGCCCCCCAATCCCGAACCCATTTGCACACGCGTAACGTTGTCTACCGGGGCTACCACCGTGATGACGGCTTGTGGGACATTGAAGCCGAGATGACCGATGTGAAAACCTACGCGCTGGAGCGATCCGAGCGGGGTCTCATGCCCCCTGGCACGCCCGTGCATGACCTGGCGATTCGCGTCACGCTCGACGACGGCATGACAATTCGCGCAATTTCCAGCGCCATGACACACACGCCCTTTGGCGAATGCCAGCAGGGTAACGATCCGATGCAGAAGATGGTGGGTGCCACGATCGGCGCTGGGTGGCGCTACACCATTGACCGCGCCATAGGCGGCGCGGATGGCTGCACGCATTTGCGCGAGATGCTTTTCAACATGGCTACGGCGGCCTACCAGACCATTCCCTCGTATCGTGAGCGCCTGCGCAGAAAGGCGGGGGTACCCGCCGCACCGAGCGCCGAGCCACCGTTTTACGTGGGCAAATGCATTGGCTGGGCTTTTGACGGACCCGTGGTGCAGCGCCACCACCCGGAGTTTGCTGGCTGGCAGCCGATCAAGCGCGTCAGCAAGACTGAGGCGGGTTAATCTGCTATGTAAATAATAGCTGCTTGCGAAGTATCGGCGGGGGCTAGCGGCCTTTTTGATGTATTTTTTCTTGCATCTTTGACTGTACTGCGTCACTCCCCAGCTCACGCAGCGCATCGGCCACGATGCCAAATCGCGCCATGACGTGCA